>ERZ795056.5621-NODE-5621-length-12499-cov-5.994294_pt1 | contig 12499 bp, 9 predicted proteins | sample MGYA00375140_ERZ795056 | MGnify/ENA primary metagenome ERZ795056 (study PRJEB30185, sample SAMN05720227) | activated sludge metagenome | isolation source: Anaerobic digester | place: USA | collected 2015-03-09 ...
GATGCACTCCTTCTTGTAGGTGCCCGCAACAGGGTGCTGAAAGCGCGTGGGGTTGGTGGAGTTGCCGGTGATGGAGACATCCACCTTCTCTTTCCACATGATCGCCACACCCTCGCGCACATCGTCTGCGCCGTAGCAACGGACCGCCGCGCGGGGACCGTCGGAGAACTTGGTCGTTTTCGTGACCTTGAGCTTGCCGGTCGCGTAGTCGAACTTCGTCTCGCAGTGGGTGAAGCCGTTGATGCGGCTGATGATATAGGCGGCATCCTTGCCGAGCCCGTTGAGAATCACCTGCAGCGGGGCGGTGCGGACCTTGTTCGCCTTGAGCGCGATGCCGATCGCGCCTTCGGCCGCCGCGAACGACTCGTGCCCCGCGAGAAAGCAAAAGCAGCGGGTCTCTTCGCGCAGCAGCATCGCGGCCAGGTTGCCGTGACCGATGCCGACCTTGCGGTCATCCGCTACCGAGCCGGGAATACAGAAGGCCTGGAGGCCCTCGCCGATGGCCTCGGCCGCTTCTGCTGCCTTGACGCACCCCTTCTTCAACGCGATCGCCGCGCCCAACACGTACGCCCACTTCGCGTTTTCAAAGCAGATGTTCTGGATCGAGTTGCAGATTTCGTAGGGGTCGAAACCTTGGGCCACGCACAGCTTGCGCGCCTCCTGGAGATCCTTGATCCCATACTTTTTGCACACGGCGTCAATCTGCTTGATACGCCGCGCATAGCTTTCGAACAGTGCCATAAATAAAACTCCTTTCAACTACTCGTGACGCGGGTCGATAGTCTTGACGGCGCCCATTTCTTTCGAGAACCGGCCATAGGTGCCGGTGCATTTTTCCAGCGCCTTTTTCGGGTCCTCGCCCTTCTTGAGCAGTTCCATGAACGGCCCCATGCGGACAAACTCGTACCCAATCACCTCGTTGTTCTTGTCGAGCGCCAGGCGGCTCACATAGCCCTCCGCCATCTCGAGATAGCGCACGCCCTTCTGTTTGGTACCGTACATCGTGCCGATCTGGCTGCGCAGCCCCTTGCCCAGATCTTCAAGGCCGGCGCCGATCGGCAGGCCGCCCTCCGAGAACGCGCTCTGGCTGCGGCCGTATGCGATCTGCAGGAAGAGCTCGCGCATGGCCGTGTTGATCGCATCGCACACCAAATCCGTATTGAGCGCCTCAAGCACCGTTTTGCCCGTCAGGATCTCTGCGGCCATCGCTGCCGAGTGGGTCATTCCCGAACACCCGATCGTTTCGATCAGCGCTTCCTGGATAACGCCGTCCTTGACGTTCAGCGTCAGTTTGCAGGCGCCCTGCTGCGGCGCGCACCAGCCCACGCCGTGCGTCAGGCCGGAAATGTCTTTGACTTCTTTGACCTGCACCCACTTGCCCTCTTCGGGGATCGGCGCCGGCCCGTGCTTGGCTCCCTTCGCCACACAGCACATCTGCTCCACTTCATGGGAGCATTGATACGGACAACTCATGTGATAGACCTCCATAGGTGTACGAAAAAAACCGCGCGATTCTACACCATATCGCGCGGTCTGACAAACGGAATAAGCGACGCAGGATTTTAAGATTTTGCGATTTTCGAGCAGGTGCCTCCAACAGATTGGCTCCGCATCCCCCGCAAACGCATTTCAGCGCCCCTGCGCCAAGCGCAGCGCCAACCGTTCGGGCAGGCCGGCGCGCATGTTTTTCTCCATGGCCGCCTGCACGTCGTAGACAACACGGACAAACTCAAGCTCTTTGGTCTTCGCGCCGTACAGGACATACGCGCTGCGCGAGTCACCATCGCGCGGCTGACCGACGCTGCCCACGTTGATGAAGTACTTTTTGCCGAACGTGATCTTGGTTTTGCAGGGCTCGATGCGTGTGATCTCCTGCTGCTTCTCATAAATCATCGGCACGTGCGTATGGCCGTGAAAGCAGAGAGCGGTCATCTGGTAGCTGAAATTCGCCTCCGCCGCCAGCGTGTCGAACACGTAGCCCCAGCGATCCGGCATGTCAAGCGTGCTATGCACCAGCGTAAACCCGCCGCACGCCTTGTGGAAGGGCAGATCGTGCAGCCATTTGACATCATCTTCCGTCAGTTGGCGCCGTGTCCACGCGATCACGCTCGCAGCCAGAGGCTGGAAATCATCAAGGCTCTCGTTGTACGAGCAATAATGATCGTGGTTGCCCCGCACGGTGACACACCCCAGTTCACGGACCAGCTTGATACACTCAGACGGGCTGGCATTATAACCCACCACGTCACCGACCGACACAAAGTCCGTCACACCCCGCCGGCGGGCGTCTTCCACCACCGCCGTCAACGCCTCAAGATTTGCGTGGATGTCCCCCAAAATGGCAAATTTTCGATCCATAATTCAACGCAGCCGAGTATCGGAATCAGTTGATTTTCAGTACCGCCGCCGCAATCGGCAAATCTTCCGCCGTGGTGATCTTGATGTTATGGCGCGGCCATTCGACCAAGCGAACCGGCTCGCCGATCAACTCGACCGCGCTTGCCTCATCCGTCACCGTCACCTTCTGCTCTTCCACGGCCTTGTACGCGCGCCGCAGCAGTTCCACCTTGAAGGCCTGGGGCGTCTGAACGGCCCAAAGCTTCGTCCGGTCTACCGTGTGGTCCACCGTTGAGCCACGCTCCACATACTTGATCGTGTCCCAGACACGCGACGACGCAATGCCGCACCCGTTGCGCTTGGCCATCTTGATGGTCTCGTCAATCAGCTCTGGCGTCACGCACGGACGGGCCCCGTCGTGCACCACCACCACGCGCGTCTCGGGATCCATCTCCTTCATGCCGTTCTGCACGGAATCCTGCCGCCGCGCGCCGCCGGCAACGACATGACGCAGTTTTGAAATCCCGAACATCTGCGCCACGCTTTTGGCCGCCAGCATCTGGTCCTTGCGCACCACAAGAACGATGTGGTCAATCACGGGGCACTGCTCAAACGCGAGCAGCGACCACGCGATGACCGGACGAGGGCCCAAACTTAAAAACGCCTTGTCCGTGTTGGACCCCATGCGCTCGCTCTTGCCAGCCGCCACTAGAATCACCGTGTTCATGTTTCTCTCCTTAAACCGTCTCCAGCAGACTCAGGGGGCAAGCGGCAAGCACACCCGGCTCACTCCGTGAGCCGTCATAAATCCGCGCGCAATGTCACAAAATCTGCAATAGAATGTGCCTGATAGTACCAGTGGCGCAAACCCATCGTCAAGTAGAGAATGCGGCGATTTCCGGGGCGATTTCTGGTTCGTTTCCGGGTGCGGCGCTTCTACCGCATTTGGATTGCAGGAGCGTTCGAGACCCTCTAATATGTCTGCCATGCACTCGATTCTCCTTCAGTTCGGTTCTTTCCCGCCGCTGCGGACCTACGGTCTCTGTATGGCGCTCGGCTTTCTGTTGGGTTGGCTGGCCGCCGTCCGCCTCTGCAAACGGACGGGGCAGAACGCCGATGCCCTTTCCAGCCTGCTCACGTGGCTGATGCTCGCGGCGGTGGTCGGCGCCCGAGCCGCCTATGTGCTGGAGCACTGGTCTGCAGAATTCGCCCGTCAGCCTTTCTCCGTGTTGCGCGTCGACCAGGGCGGGCTGATGTTTTACGGCGGGTTGATCGCGGCCGCGCTCGTGCTGGTCGTGTATACGCGGGTGTATCGGCAGCATCTGTTCCAGGTCACGGATCTGGTTCTCGCGGTGGTTCCTCTCGGACACGCCTTGGGGCGCATCGGCTGCTTCATGCACGGCTGCTGCTACGGCAAGATCACCAGTTCGTGGATCGGCGTCTGTTTTCCGCGGGAGTCGCCCGCCTGGTGGGAGCAGGTTTCTGCCGTCCCCCCCCTGCTTGAACGCGCCGCGCTGAAAAGCCTGCCCGTCATCCCCACGCAGCTCATCGAAGCCGCCGCCAACGCCCTGCTCTTTGCGCTGCTGGCGACGCTCTATCCCGCACGGCACTACGCGCGCGGCTTCATCACCGGCTGCTATCTGATCGGTTACGCCCTTTTGCGCTTCGCCATCGAATACCTGCGCGGCGACCCGCGCATGGCGGTCGGCCCCTTTTCCATCAGCCAGACCATTAGCATCGGCCTGTTGGGTCTGGGGCTTTTCTGCCTGGCGTATGCCAAACGGCGGCAGTCCGCTCCGTCGCCGTAACGCCCCTCAGTGCGCAGCGTGGCCGCCCCCGGACCGGGTGCTGCCTTTCGGCCTGACGCCGCCGCCGTGGCGCGCAGCCCAGTCGGCCTGTCGCGCCACGCCCATCAAGATCGAGACGTCATCATCCGAATACACGCCGCGCGAAAAGATGCGCTGTACCCCCTGCATCATGTGATCGGCCTTGTCCGCCTTCATGAATCCGATCTGCAGCAGCATCGCGCGCCACATGTCGGCCAATTTGTGCTTGCGCGCCGCCAATGCCGGCGGGGACTTTTCGACAGGCGGTTCGTACACCCCCATCGCACTGTACAGTTCGTAACAGCACAGCAGCACCGCTTGCGACAGATTGAGCGACGTGTAGTCAGGATGGACGGGGATGCGCACGAGATGGGTACAAAGCCCGATCTCGTCATTGGAAAGCCCCTTGTCTTCACGGCCAAAAACCAAGGCCACCTTACCGCCCGACGCCAGCCTCAACAGTTCGGGCGCCACTTCTCGCGGCGTCTTCACATGCTGGCGGTACAGCCCGCCGCGCGCGGTGGTTCCGACCACAAACGCACAATCCGACACCGCTTCAGCCAGCGAGGCGACCTCCCGCCGCGCCGTTAGAATATCGGTCGCGTGCACCGCCATCCGGGCCGCCTCGCCGGCATCGTCGCATAGCCTCGGCCCGGCCAACACCAGTTCCTTCACGCCCATATTCGCCATGGCGCGGCAGGCCGACCCCACATTGCCGTGATACAGCGTGCCGACCAGTACCACCCGGATATTTCCCAACACGTCATTCATGCGGCCAGTATAGCAAACCCGATCCGCCGATCACCCGTTTCTTCACACGACTTCCGATTCCTTCCGTTTCCTGATTTGTACAGGTTGCCCAGCGGTCGGATTATGCTAAAATGTGGGCATGAAAAAGTGGAATGCGGCCTCAATCAAGGCCTCGAAAGGGGTGAGCAGGCTCGCCTGCCTCACCGCCTACGACACCGGAAGCGCACGGCTGGCCGACGCCGCGGGCATCGCCCTGCTGCTGGTCGGCGATTCGCTCGGCATGACGGTTTTAGGCTATGACTCGACACTCCCGGTCACCATGGCGGAGATGCTCCACCACACGGCGGCGGTGGTTCGCGGTGTGACCGACGCCATGGTCGTCGCGGACATGCCCTTCCTCTCCTACCAAATCAACCGCGAGGAGGCGTTCCGCAACGCGGGCCGGTTTGTCCAAGAGGCGGGCGCCGACGCCGTGAAAGTCGAAGGCGGCGCAATCCGCGCCGAGCTGGTGCGGACCCTCACTGAAAACGGCATACCGGTCTTGGGCCATATCGGCCTCACGCCTCAGTCCGTCAACGTGCTGGGCGGCTACAAAGTCCAAGGCAAAACGCGAGCGGCCTGCGACCGCCTGGTCGACGACGCGCAGGCGCTGGCCGAGGCTGGTGCGTTTGCGATCGTGCTGGAGTGTACGCCGCCCGACATCGGCGGCGCTGTCACCGCAGCGGTCCCCGTGCCGGTCATCAGCGTGGGTGCCGGCCCCGCCTGCGACGGGCAGATGCTGGTCATGCACGACATGCTCGGCCTGACCGAACGCCCGCCAAAGTTCGCCAAGCCGTATGCGACGCTCGCCGCGACGATGCGCGCCGCCTTTGACGCATATGCCGCCGAGGTCCAGACCGGTTCTTTCCCGGCGCCGGAACACTGCTATCCCCCCACCGTTCCCTGAAGGCAGCCATCATGCGTTCATCACGTGAAGACATCGTGATTACCGGCATGGCGTGCCGGTTCGCAGAAGCGCCGAACCTGGCCGCTTTCTGGCGGAATGTCATCCAGCGGCGCGCGCTGTTCACCCCGCTGTGCGACATCCCCGCCGGCGAGTCGCCACCCGCGCCCCTCTTTGACCGTCCCTTCCCCACGTCCGCCGCACAGCTTGGCGACCTCTACGCCTGCACGCCGGCCGACCAGTATTTCCCGCGCACGATCAACGCCGGCGAAAACCAGGACGTCTTCTTCACCGTCCAACTCGCGATTGACGCGCTGCGCGACAGCGGCAGTACCATCAACAACCTGCCTACAGACCGCGTTTCCTTCCGCCTGGGGTATGCGCCGCCCTTTAACGCCGCCTCGGTCAACTGGCTGCAGCACGCCTTCTTCCTCGACCAGACACTGGATATCGTCGCCAAATTCTTCCCGGTCGCAGGTCCCGAGCAACTCATCGAAATCCGCCAGCAACTCGCCGCCGCCCTGCCCGCTCCCAACCCGTACGCATTTCTGTCGGCGCTGGGCGGCGTCATTGCCTCTTGGACTGCGCACCTGCTGGGATTTGCCGGGCCAGCTTTTGTGGTGGACGCCGGCACCGTCTCCGGCCATCAGGCCCTGCAGGGCGCGATGGACGACCTGCTCATGCGTCGCGCTGACATCGCCTTGGCGGGTGCCGTTCAGCCACCGCTCAATCGACCGGTGCTGCTCGGCCTCGCCGGTACATTGCCCTTCTCACGAGGAAAAACCCTCCAGCCCTTCAGCCGCGAGGCGGACGGCACCCTGCCCGGTGAGGGTGGCGCCGTGTTTGTGCTCAAACGCCTCAAGGATGCCCTGCGCACCGGCGACCGCATCTACGCCATCATCCGCAGCACCGGCATCGCCGCGGCCTCGCTCGACCAGCACCAGCGTGTGCCGACGCCGGAACGCCTGACCCGCGCGGTCAGCCGCGCCATGCACGCCGCTGATGTCACGCCCGACACGGTCCATCTGCTTGAGGCGCATGGTTCCGGCGTGCCTCACTCCGACCAGACCGAAATCCAAGTGATGCAGGACATTTACGGCGAACGACGCGCGGGACAGCCATTGGTCGGAGTCGGATCGGTCAAAGGAAACATCGGTCACACACTCTGGGCTGCCGGCGCCGCCAGCATCGTCAAGACCGCTCTCGCCCTTTCGCACCGCGTGCTGCCGCCGCATGTCGCCGTCGACAAACCCAACACCCGTATCCTCTCGGCCAAATCACCGATCTACCTGCTCTCCGACGCACGCCCGTGGCTGCGCGGCAACAAAAAAAATCCGTGCCGCGCCTGTGTTTCCGCGATTGATTTCACCGGCACCTGCGCCGCCGCCATCCTCGAAGAGTACCCGGAGGAGCCATGACCGGTCGCCGCCACCTTTATGATCCGTTTGATTGCGAGCTGTGCCTCGTCGGCGCGCCCGACGACACCCGGCTGGCCGAGGAGGTCAAGCGGCTCATCCATTTCCTTGAACACGCGCCGGATGTCTCGCTGCAGGACGTCGCCTACACCTGCGCCTGCTCCGCGCGCAGCATGCCCGCCGTGCTCGCGGTCGTAGCGGCCTCAGTCGCCGATCTGCGTGACCGCCTGGCACAGGCCCACAAGAAACTCTCCGAAAATGCCGGACGTATCCGCGACAAAAGCGGCACCTACTTCTTCCGGGACCGTCTCTGCCCGCGCGGACGCATCGCTTTCCTGTTCCCTGGTGCCGTCTCGTTTTATCCCGACATGCTGCGTGACCTTTGCCTGGTCTTCGAGGATTGTCGCGGCGCCTTCGACGAGTTGGAGGAGGCGCTCCAGACACGAGACACCGAAACCTTCTCCCCCTCCGACTACATCTTCCCGCCCGCCGCCTGTTACCGCAATGACGCCGGTGCCTTCTCGGCCCAGGCCTTTTCCGAATCGTTCATCGCCGTCCACGCCGCCAACACCGCGCTCTTCCGGCTTTTCGACCGCATGGGCGTGACCCCCGACGGCTTGGCCGGCTTCAGCGGCGGTGACTTTGCCGCGCTCGAGGTCGCCGGGGTCTACGGCAACCTCTCGCGCAACAAACGCATCGTCTTCATGCGCGAGGGCTACCAGATGCTGAGCCGTCTGGCGGAGCGTGACGACCTGCCCGCCTGCGTCATGCTCTCGGTGATCGACGCGCCGCGCGCAATGCTGGACACTTTGGTGGAGGCTTATCCCGGACGGCTTGCGCTGGCCTTTTTCCACAGCCCGCGCCAGCAGACCATCGCCCTCTCCCCCTCGATCCTGAAAGAGGTCACCGCTGTGCTCCACAAGGCCGGCGTGAAGACCATGACCGTGCCCATCGACCGGCCCTTCAACACGCCCTGGTGCAGCAAGGTGCTGCCGCCCATCAAGCAGTTCCTCTCGCATTGGGTGCGCCACGTGCCCAAAATCCCGGTCTACTCCTGCGCGACCGCCGAACGTCTGCCGGCGCAGCCACGCGCCATCCAGCACCTCACCGCTGACCAATGGACCTCACCGATCCTTTTTGACGACACGATCCGACAGATGCATGAAGACGGCTTCCGCATCTTTATCGAACTCGGCGCGCGCGGCAACATGACCAATGCCATCGACGAAACCCTCAAGAACCACCCGCATCAGGCCGTAGCCATCAACCGCGTCCACCGTTCCGGACTGGTCCAGCTCCACCATGCCCTCGGCCTGCTAGCCGCGCAGGGGGTGCAGCTCGACCTCACCATGCTCCACCGCCACCGCCGCAGCCGCTCGCTTGACTTCAACCGCCCGCTCTCGGTCGTGACGCGCACCGAGAACGACTTGCGTCTCACCGCCCGGTTGCCCACGCTCACTTTGTTCGCCCCGCCCGGCGAATTCCTCACCTCTTCGCGCGCCACCTCCGAGCAGGCGCGCAAAGCCATGCCGGTGATCACCGATAAGCGCAGCTTTGATTTCGGTGCCGATTTCCCGATGCTCGCCAACGCCACGATCCTCGAAGAAGAGCCCGGCGTCATGATGGAGATCGCCAAGGTGCTGACGTTGGAGGATTATCCCTTCCTGCGCGATTACGCACTCGGAACCTCGCAGCTTTCCTACGCCAAGCCCGCGCTCAAAGGCCTGACCCTGCTCTCTCTGATCTCTAGTCTGGAGATGATGTGCGAAGCCGCCCGCAAACTGGTGCCGCGCCGCCGCGTGGCGCAGATCGACAACCTTCACGCCCAGCGCTGGGTCGGTTTCGAACGCGGCTCGCTGCGCGTCATCCTGCGCGCCGAGCGCATCTCCTGGCCCGATACGCACTTTACGGCCGTGCGCGTACAGCTCCGCGACGATTCGCCCAACAGCGCCTTCACCTGGCCGATCGTCGAGGCGATCGTCTTGCTGACCGCCGCCGGCCCCGCCAACCATCCGATCCAACCACCGCCGCTGGCCAACCCGCGCCCGGTCAACTGGTCCGGCCACGACATCTACCCCGACCGCCTCTTTCACGGCGAGAGCCTGCGCATTGTGCGGCACGTGGATCTCTGGAGCGAGGAGGGTATCGACTTTGAAGTCGAGGTGCCCGGCCGCGCCGACGCCGTGCGCTACACCAAGATCCCGCTCTTCTCCATCTGGCCGATGTTGCTGGACGGCATCGTCTCCGCCTTTTCACTGTGGCGCGCGCACGAAAAATTCGCCGGCGCCATCTCCATGCCCTTCCGCGCACGCCGCATCGTTTTCCACGCCAACACCTTTACCGAAGGCGCCCGCCTGCGCGGCTACCTGCGCCTGATCTCCGTCACGCCGCGTTCGCACGTGGCTGACATCCAAGTCTCCGACGGCAACGGCAACCTGCTCATCCATTTCCGCGGCTGGGAAGAGCTGTGCGAACGCGTTCCGCCTGAATACCACCAGTTTATCCTGCGCCCTTCCGAACAATACCTGACCCGCGACTTGCCGCTGGAGATGCTGGGCAACCCGGCCACACCCGTGGCCGCCTCGGTCGCCACCGAGGTGCCGTTCAAGATCTTCGAAAACAATCAGGAGCTCTGGCTCAAGACCCTTGCCCATGTGTTGCTCGCGCCGGTCGAGCGCGAAGAGTGGCTCGAAATGCAAGGCGCCACCAGCCGCCGCGTCGAATGGCTCTTCGGGCGCGCCGCCGCCAAAGAAGCCGTACGCCGTTTTTTGGTCAAATATCACCAGGCGCGCTGGACCGACGCCGACATTCCCATCTGGCCCGATGACTCCGGCAAGCCCCACCCGCTCGGTCCCTGGCGCGAACACACCGCAGCCAAAATCGACCTCTCGATCACCCACACCTCGAAGCTCATCATCGCTGCGGTCGCCGCCAACGCCCGCATCGGCATCGACGTCGAGGTGCTCGGCCGCGCCCTCAGCGACGACTTCACCCGCGGCGTCTTCACGCATGAAGAACTGGAACTCGCCGCCCACACCGGCGAGGCGCCGACGGCAGTCCTGCGCTTCTGGTGCGCCAAAGAGGCCATCTCCAAAGCGCTCGGCACCGGCATCCGCTACAGCCCGCAGGACCTGCGTATCACGGCGGTCGACGCGATGACCGGACAGCGCCAGATCGAACTGCTCGGGCAGTGGCTGGAGCCCTTCAAACAGTTCAAGGGGCGCAAGAATCCGATCCATACCTCGCTCTTTGAAGGACACGCCGTCGCCACCTGCCTGCTGCCCGCCTCCCTCTTTGAAACACCGGAATAAATCGGCATGCGCCTGCTGCTCCATAACATCCAATACGGAACGGGACGGCTGCGCCGCTTCGCCTGGCTGGAAACCCTCGTTCGCAGCACGCGCCACTTCCCCAACATCACGCGCTTCGTGCGCCACATGGACCCCGACATTATCGGACTGGTTGAAGTGGACGCCGGCTCCTTCCGCACGCAGCGCAAGAACCAGGCAGAAGAGCTGGCCAACGACCTCGATTATTTTCACTGCCACCGCGTAAAATATCCGGATGACGGCCTCGGCCGCCGCGTGCCGGTCCTCAACAAGCAGGCCAATGCCGTGCTCGCGCGCGAGCCGATCCTGCGCACCGCCTTTCACGACTTCGAGACCGGTTTCAAAAGCCTGGCGATCGAAGTGGAGCTGGAAAGTGTCACGGTCTTCCTCGTCCACCTCGCTCTGGGCATGCGCGCCCGGCAGCGCCAGCTCGGAGACCTGCACGATCTGATCCAGGGCTGCGCCAAGCCGCGTCTGGTAGCCGGTGATTTCAATACCCTCTCCGGCGTGTGGGAGATGCGCATGTTTTTGCGTGCAACCGGCCTCAAGAGCGCCAACACGCGCCACGCCCCCACTTTCCCGAGCTGGGCGCCGTGCCGCGAGCTGGATTTCATCTGTTACGATCCTTCCATCACCCCGGGCCGTTTCAAAATACCCCGCGTGCGGCTCTCCGACCACTTGCCGTTGATGTTCGACTTCGAACCGCCCCTCGCCCCCCGGCGGCCGCTTCTCGACGACGGCCACTGACCCCTTACGCGAGCGGCACACGGAAGGTGAGCAGCGTGCCCTGGCCGGGGGCGCTGTGAATGTGAAGCGTCCCGCCCGCCTCTTTCATGCGGCGCGCCATATTGCCGAGCCCGTCATGGCCGACACCGGCCGGCACAGCCGGGTCAAAACCGACACCGTCGTCCTCGACCTGCACCTCAAGGACCTCGCCGTCAAGGCGCATCGCGATCCGGACTTGTTTGGCCGCTGCGTGTTTGAGGACATTGCCGACCGCCTCGCGCACAGCCAGCAAAAGGTGATGACGGGTCTTCGAGGCGATCGGCCGTTCCACCAGTTCGGCCGGGCGCGTGAAGTGGAAACGCAGGCCGGAGTTGCCCAGAAAATATTCGGTGTATTGCTCGAAATAGCTGAGGAACGGCTCCCAACCGTCATTGGCCGGATTCACCGCCCAGACGGTTTCATCCACATTACGCGCCAATTCATTGGCCACATCGTAGATCTGATCAAGCCGCTTGTGGACAGTCCCCTTTTCCACGTCGTTGTGCGCCAGCTCACTCAGCGTGGCCACCACCGAAAGGCCGTTGCCCAGTTCATCGTGGATGTCGCGCGAAATGCGCGCGCGTTCCAGCGCCAACGCCTCTTCGCGTTTGAGCAGAGCCATCTGCAACTGATAGCGGTGCCAGAGCATCCAGCGGGCGATCAGAAAAACCACGGCAGCCAGTCCGATCGCAAGCAACAGATAAAACCACACCGTCTGCCAGAAATAGGCGCGTACGGTGAAGGCCAGCGCGTCGCCGTCCAGATTCCAAATGCCGCCCGCCTCGGCCACGACCTGCAGCGTGTACTCGCCTGGCGGCAGCCATTCAAAGACCGCCGTGTTCTCCGCCTGAACCGGCGACCATCCCTGGCGCACCCCGTCGACCCGGTAGCGAAACCGCACGGAATCGGATTCACCGGGCTTCAGCGCGGCAAACTGAAAGACAATGTTGCGCGCACCGGGCTCCAGGATCAACGCGCGCGGCTGCGGCACCAGATTGTCGAAGACGTTCTGCCCGTTTACGCGCACACGCTCGATCGCCACAACCGGCGGACGCCCAGAGAACTCGGTCTTGGCAGGATCCACCACCGCCACACCGTTCTCGAACGGGAACCAGATAGTACCGCGGCGCGGCC
>ERZ795056.5627-NODE-5627-length-12491-cov-37.466790_pt1 | contig 12491 bp, 6 predicted proteins | sample MGYA00375140_ERZ795056 | MGnify/ENA primary metagenome ERZ795056 (study PRJEB30185, sample SAMN05720227) | activated sludge metagenome | isolation source: Anaerobic digester | place: USA | collected 2015-03-09 ...
CGGCGGCGTGACTGCTCGCAATACACTGCGACCGATGCAGAGTCCACGTCAACTCAGTCTCGGTGCCAAGCTCGCGCTCATGTCAGCGCCGTTTCTGCTGCTCGCGTTGATCGCGATTTCTGCGACGTTGTGGGTGTCGTGGCAGCTTGACGGCGGCGCTGCTGCGGTCAACGAGGCAGGGCGCATCCGCATGCAGGCCTATCGCCTCGCGCTCGCAGTGTCTACGCAAGACGCGCCTGCGATCAGAACTAATGTCGCCGAGTACGAACGCAGTTTGAAGCTTCTGCGCGAGGGGGACGCCGATCGACCGTTGTTTGTTCCTTGGGACGAAACCGTAACGGCCGGCTTCGTCAAGATCGAATCGACGTGGCGCGGGTTTCGCAGCATCGCGGTCGGCGAGGTGCCGCCGCAACACGCAGTGCTAGCGGATCGAACGGCGAATTTCGTTGCGCAAATCGACGAGTGGGTCGTGGCCATCGAGCACCACATGTCGCGCTGGACTGCGTTGTTGCATCTGCTGCAAGTGGGGATGATGGTTCTTGCTGGACTGGGCACGATGGCGCTCTTGTTTACCGGCTATTTGTTCGTGCTCGGACCGGTGGGGCAGCTCAAGCGCGCCATTGAGCAAATTCAAAGTGGCGACCTTGGAGCGCGCGTACCGGTCGCAGGCAACGACGAGTTTGCAACGCTCGCCAACGGCTTTAACGACATGGCCGGCCACCTGCAATCGATGTACAAAAATCTCGAAGCTAAGGTCAGCGAGAAAACCGCGCAGCTCGAAGAAAAACGCGCGCGACTCGAAGCGCTGTACGGCGTGACTGCGCTGGTTGCAGGCGCCACGGCGCTCGACACGCTGGCGCGTGGTTTCGTCGATCAAGTCGCGGAAGTCGCGCACGCCGACGGCGTCGCACTTCGATGGTCTGACGAGACGAATGCACGCTACGTCATGCTCGCGTCGAAGGGACTGCCCAATGCAATGTCTGACGAGGAGCATTGCCTGATGGCGGAGCAGTGTCATTGTGGCTCGCCGTCGGTGCCCGGTGGCGCGCGCGTCATTCCAATCCGCAGCGACCAACCGGCACGTCTTTCGCATTGCGAAAAAGCCGGGTACCAAACGGTCGTGTGCGTTCCCGTGCGACATCATGATCGCATCAGAGGCGAAATTGATCTCTTTTTTCATGCGCATTACGCGCTCTCGGATGCGGAGCGATCGTTGCTAGAGGCGCTTGCGACACATCTTGCAGCGGCAATGGAAAACTTGCGGCTCGGTGCTTTGGAGCGCGAGGCCGCCGTCGCGCAGGAGCGCAGTTTCCTGGCGCGCGAGCTACATGATTCAATTGCACAGTCGTTGGCGTTTTTGAAAATGCAGGTGCAATTGCTTCGAGATGGGCAAGCGCGAGGAGACACGGCGCTCGTTGAGCAGGCTGTGAGCGAGATTGACGCGGGCGTACGGGAAAGCTACGGCGATGTGCGCGAATTGCTGCTGCACTTTCGTACTCGCGCAAGCGACGAAAACATCGAACTCGCGCTACAAACGACGCTCAAGAAATTTGAACATCAGAGTGGAATTCATGCCGAGCTCGCAGTGCAGGGGCACGGCATGCCGCTCGCGCCTGATCTTCAGTTGCAGGTGCTACATGTCGTACAGGAAGCGCTCTCCAATGCACGAAAGCATTCCGACGCTACGAAGGTGTGGCTGGACGTCCAGCAGCAACCGCAATGGCGATTTGAGGTGCGCGACGATGGCGTAGGCTTTGCGCATGGCGAGCAAGCGCTCGACGAGACGCACGTTGGGATGCGTATCATGGCCGAGCGCGCCGAGCGCATCGGCGCCTCGCTTGAAGTATTTTCCAAACCGGGGCATGGAACGTCGGTTGTGCTCACGTTGCCTCTGGATGCGAATGATCGCCCGCGTGCAGAGCCCGACGGGAAGTCGAACGCTGCCTCGCTCGAATCTCGAGCATTAGCTGCCACGATGGCCGCATGACGCCACCACCGAGGACAAAAATTGACTGACGCCACGCTCACCGCAAGCAACGTAGTGGATACGCCACCTATTCGCATTTTGGTGGTCGATGATCACACGTTGTTTCGCAGGGGCTTGACCGCGCTACTGGCGCGCAACGAGCAGTTGAGCGTGGTTGGCGATGCAGGCGACGCGACCGAGGCACAGCGCCGTGCTGAATCGCTCAAACCCGATCTGATTCTGCTCGACAATCATCTGCCCGGTGTCAACGGGGTTGATGCGATTCCCGCATTGCGCGCCGCTGTGCCAACGATGAAAATTATCCTGCTTACTGTCAGCGAGGATGAGGATGATTTGGCCGCTGCGCTAAACGCTGGCGCGAACGGCTATCTGCTGAAGACTATGGACGCTGACGCGCTGGTTGCCTCAATACTCACCGTGATGCGCGGTGAAAGCGTAATTGCTGATGAGATGACCAGTAAGCTCGTCGCGGCTTATCGTGGTTCGCGCTCTGCTGCGGCCGACGGTTCAAACACGGGAGCGACCGCCGATAGTGCGCCGCCACGCGACGCAAACGCATACAGCAAACCCTCTAGCCCACTCTCGCAGCTTTCGCCGCGTGAACTAGAAATACTGCGCGGCATTGCGCGTGGTGATAGCAACAAACTCATCGGACGCGATCTCGGCATCGCCGAGACAACCGTGAAAATTCACGTCCAGCACATTCTGCGCAAACTCGATGTGAGTTCACGGGTACAAGCTGCGGTTATCGCGACGTCCCAGCTCGACGCTTGATCTAGCGCAAATTTTCTTTAAGCGCCATTTACGGTAGTTCTTTAGAACTATCTTGCGCGCTCTCTCCATAGTTCTTCTGCGCACCCGATTCACACCAATCGGTGGATATTCAGCGCACGCGATCGTCCATAAAGTTCATCCATCGAATGCAAGGAGTGCAAGAAGATGGATAAGAAGGGACAAGCGCTATCGGTTTTGATCAGCAGCACGCTCGCCTTCACCGTGTGTTTCATGGTGTGGATGATGTTTGGCGTGATTGGAATCCCGATCAAGAAAACGCTGAATCTAAACAGCACGCAGTTCGGGCTGCTCACGGCGATGCCAGTGCTTACCGGATCGCTCATTCGCGTGCCGCTCGGGATTTGGACAGACAAGTACGGTGGCCGCATCGTCATGGCGGTGCTCATGGCTTGCACCGTGCCGGCGATATTTCTCATGGCTTACGCCACCGAGTATTGGCACTTTCTGACTATCGGCTTGTTTGTTGGGCTTGCTGGTGGATCGTTCTCTGTGGGCACGCCGTACGTCGCACGCTGGTTCCCGAAAAATCGGCAGGGATTTGCGATGGGCGTGTACGGCGCGGGTAACTCCGGCGCAGCCGTCAACAAGTTTGTGGCGCCAGCGATTGTCGTGGCATTTGGCTGGACCATGGTGCCGCAGGTTTACGCCGCGATCATGCTCGGCACGTTGATCATCTTTTGGTTCTTCAGCTACAGCGATCCCGCACACGTTGTCCCGAGCAACACGAAATTTTCCGATCAGCTCAAAGCCTTGAAAGACCCGAAGGTCATCAAGTATTGCCAGTATTACAGCATCGTCTTCGGCGGCTACGTCGCGATGAGTTTGTGGATGGTGCAGTACTACGTGGGCGAATTTGGGCTCGACATTCGCGCTGCCGCATTACTCGCGGCGTGCTTTTCGTTGCCCGGAGGTGTGTTGCGCGCCGTCGGCGGCTGGCTCTCGGACAAGTACGGCGCACACAGTGTGACGTGGTGGGTGCTGTGGGTGAGTTGGATTGTGCTCTTCCTACTCTCATACCCACAAACCGATTTCACCGTGATGACCGTCAGTGGGCCAAAGACCTTTCACATCGGACTGAATGTCTATGTGTTCACCGTCTTGATGTTCATCCTTGGTATCGCGTGGGCGTTCGGGAAAGCCAGCGTGTTCAAGTACATCAGTGATGACTACCCCACCAACATCGGCACCATCAGCGGCATCGTGGGCCTGGCGGGCGGCCTCGGCGGCTTCGTGCTTCCGATCATGTTCGGCGGACTGATGGACATCACGGGCATTCGCTCGAGCGCGTTCATGTTGATGTACGGCGTCGTTTGGGTGTCGCTGATCTGGATGTACTGGACGGAAGTGCGACGTTCGGACTTCATGGGTGGCAAGACGCCAAACCAGTCACTCGCGCCTCCTAGCGCTGCGCAGTAGCAATCGCCAACTTTTGAAAGCATCATCATGAAAAACAACGCGAACGGTGCAGGCGCCGCTCCCCAAGCTACCAGCAAAGTCGACGTGCTCGATTGGCGTCCCGAAGACGAGCAGTTTTGGAACTCAACGGGCAAGAAGATCGCCAATCGAAACCTGTGGATCTCCGTACCTAGTTTGCTCAATGGATTCGCCATCTGGGTGATGTGGGGAATTCTCACGGTACAGATGCTCAATTTGGGCTTCCCCTTTACGCCAGCGCAAATGTTCACGCTGACGGCGATCTCCGGGCTATCAGGGGCAACGCTACGCATTCCGGCGTCGTTCTTCATCCGTATCGCGGGCGGACGCAACACGGTGTTTCTCACCACCGCGCTACTGATGATTCCGGCGCTGGGCACGGGTATCGCGCTGCAAGACAAAACTACGCCGCTCTGGGTGTTTCAGCTCTTGGCGCTGCTCTCCGGTATTGGCGGTGGCAACTTCGCCTGTTCAATGTCCAACATCAGCCCATTCTTCCCCAAGCGTTTGCAGGGAACTGCGCTGGGCATCAATGCTGGGCTGGGAAACTTTGGCGTTACCACGATGCAGGTTCTGATTCCACTCGTCATGACCACCGCCGTTTTTGCAGGGCTCGGTGGCGATCCTATGACTTTGGTGAAACCCTCCGGAACCTTGATTGGAAAGATTCCGGCCGGGACCCCAACGTGGATTCAAAACGGCGGGTTTGTCTGGTTGCTGTTTCTTGTGCCGCTCGCATTCCTCGGTTTCTTCGGCATGAACAATATCGCCGCCGTATCGCCGGGCATCGGTTCGACCGGAAAGGCCTTCGGCAAGATTTTGTTGCTGTACTGCGTCGCGCTGCTCACGGCGGGATTCGGGCTTTGGTTGTACCTACCCGCGCCGACGGGACTGGGGCTACTCAATATGTGGGTCGCGATGCCGCTCATCATCGTCGTGACGCTTTTGGCAATGAAGGTCGTCGCGTTCGGCGACATGAAGCCTAACCTCGAAAAGCAGTTTGCGATTTTCAAAGACAAACACACGTGGTCGATGACGCTCTTGTACATCGTGACCTTCGGATCATTTATTGGTTTCTCGAACGCGCTGCCATTAGCGATTACGGTCATCTTCGGTCAGGGGCACATTGTTGATGCTTCCGGCGTCGTCAAGCACGTGGCCAATCCGAACGCGCCGTCGGCGCTGATGTACGCGTGGATCGGCCCATTCGTGGGCGCACTCATCCGACCAGTGGGCGGATGGATTTCGGACAAAGTGGGTGGCTCCATCGTCACTCAGATCATTTCGGTGGTTATGGTGGGGGCGTCTGCCGCCGTCGGCTACGTGATGATGCAGGCGTGGGGCTCGGCGACGCCGGAGCAGTATTTCCCGATGTTTCTCGGGCTTTTCATCGTCCTGTTTGCCGCCAGTGGCATTGGCAACGGCTCGACATTTCGCACGATCGGTGTGCTTTTTGATCGCGACAAAGCAGGCCCTGTATTGGGCTGGACATCGGCTATTGCCGCTTATGGGTCGTTCATCGCGCCAGTGGTCATTGGCGACCAGATCAAATCGGGAACCCCGCAGTATGCGATGTACGGTTTCGCGATTTTTTACGCGCTGTGCCTCGTGCTCAATTGGTGGTTTTACCTGCGCAAGAACGCGTACGTGAAAAACCCCTGACCGCACAGCGCACCTAAATTTTCTGTCGTTCGACTGATTTATTTACCAAACTAAAGGGCCGATCCATGAGCCATTTTCTAGACCGACTTACGCATTTTTCGCAACCACGCGAAAGCTTTTCTGATGGGCACGGTGTCACAACTGGCGAAGATCGCACGTGGGAGGATGCCTACCGAAATCGTTGGGCGCACGACAAGATAGTGCGCTCGACGCATGGCGTGAATTGCACGGGCTCCTGCTCGTGGAAGATTTACGTGAAAGGCGGCATCGTCACCTGGGAAACCCAGCAAACCGATTACCCGCGAACACGCTGGGACATGCCGAACCACGAGCCGCGTGGATGCGCGCGCGGCGCATCATATTCTTGGTATCTGTATAGCGCCAATCGTGTGAAGTTTCCGATGGTGCGCGGTCGTTTGCTCAAATCATGGCGCGCGGCTCGGGTTTCAAACGATCCTGTCGCGGCATGGACGTCGATTGTCGAGAACGAGGCAACGCGCAGCGACTACCAAAAAGTACGCGGCCTAGGCGGCTTCGTGCGCTCCAGTTGGGATGAAGTCAACGAAATCATCGCGGCGGCCAACGTTTACACGATAAAAAAATATGGCCCAGATCGGGTAATCGGTTTCTCACCGATTCCCGCGATGTCGATGGTGAGCTATGCGGCGGGTTCGCGCTATCTCAGCCTCATCGGCGGCGTGTGCATGAGTTTTTACGATTGGTATTGCGATCTACCACCGGCCAGTCCGCAGGTGTGGGGTGAACAAACCGACGTCCCGGAATCTGCCGATTGGTACAACTCAACGTACATCATCGCGTGGGGCTCCAACGTGCCTCAAACGCGCACGCCCGACGCCCACTTCTTTACCGAGGTTCGCTACAAAGGCGCGAAGACCGTTGCGGTGACGCCGGACTACTCGGAAGTCGCGAAGCTCGCCGACTTATGGATGCACCCGAAACAAGGCACAGACGCCGCCATCGCGATGGCGATGGGACACGTCATCCTCAAAGAGTTCTATATCGACAATCGTTCCGCGTACTTCGACGACTACGCGCGGCGCTACACCGACTTGCCGATGTTAGTCATGCTCAAGGAACATGTATTGCCGTCGGGTGAAACCGTCATGGTGCCGGATCGTTATGTGCGTGCGTCGGACTTCAATGGCAAGCTCGGCCAAGCGAACAATCCAGAATGGAAAACTGTCGCTTTCGATTCCGACGGGAAAGTGGTGCTTCCAAACGGTGCCATCGGCTTTCGCTGGGGGCCGGATGGTCGTGCAGACAAAGGCCAGTGGAACCTTGAGTCGAAAGAAGCGCGCCACGGCAACGATGTGAAGCTGCAACTTTCGGTGCTGGAAAGCGATACAGCAAACCCTGAAACAAGCAAGGTTGGCTTCCCGTACTTTGGTGGTATTGAGCACGAACACTTTCCGAACAATGCTGGAGCAGATGTCACCATTCGCACAGTTCCAGTACGCCGTATTCAACTCGGCAAAGCGGGGGACAAACGCGAGGCGCTGGTCGCAACCGTGTTTGACTTACAGGTGGCAAATTACGGCGTCGCGCGAGGATTGCCTGGCGAATCTGCGGCGAAAAGCTACGACGACGACCAACCCTACACGCCCGCTTGGCAAGAAAAGATCACAGGCGTTCCGCGTGAACAAGTGCTCATAGTTGCGCGGCAGTTCGCCGAGAACGCTGATAAGACGCGGGGCAAGTCGATGGTCATCATCGGTGCCGCCATGAACCATTGGTATCACAGCGATATGAACTATCGCGGTGTGATCAACATGCTGATGATGTGTGGTTGCATCGGACAATCGGGCGGTGGTTGGGCGCATTACGTCGGTCAAGAAAAATTGCGACCACAAACCGGATGGACGGCACTTGCGTTCGCACTTGACTGGATTCGGCCGCCGCGCCAGCAAAACAGCACGAGCTTTTTCTACGCACACACCGATCAGTGGCGCTACGAAAAACTTGGCATGGATGAAGTGATCTCGCCATTGGCCGACAAATCGCGCTACGGCGGCAGCATGATTGACTACAACGTGCGCGCAGAGCGCATGGGATGGTTGCCATCAGCGCCACAAATGCAAACTAATCCAATGCAACTGGTCAAGGACGCACAAGCGGCCAACATGGAGCCAAAGGATTACGTGGTGAAGGGGCTGAAGGATGGTTCGGTGGCCATGAGCTGCACTGACCCCGACCATCCGAATAATTGGCCGCGCAATATGTTCATCTGGCGCTCCAACTTGCTGGGTTCATCGGGCAAAGGCCACGAGTATTTCCTCAAGCATTTGCTCGGCACCAGCAACGGTGTGCAGGGCAAAGATCTTGGCAAGGAAGAGGCGAAGCCCACGGAAGTAAAGTGGCACGATAAAGCGCCGGAAGGCAAATTAGATTTGCTCGTAACGCTCGATTTCCGCATGAGTACGACGTGTTTGTATTCCGACATTGTGTTGCCCACGGCCACGTGGTACGAGAAGAACGATCTCAACACGAGTGACATGCATCCGTTCATCCACCCGCTATCGACGGCGGTTGATCCGGCATGGCAGAGCCGCAGCGATTGGGACATTTACAAAGGCTTCGCCAAAAAATTTAGTGAAGTGTGCGTAGGTCACCTTGGCGTCGAAAAAGAAGTGGTGCTCACTCCACTGATGCACGACAGCCCCGGCGAGTTGGGGCAGCCATTCGAGGTGACCGATTGGAAACGTGGTGAGTGCGAACTCATCCCGGGAAAAACCGCACCGCAAATTACGGTGGTTGAACGCGATTACCCGAACGTCTACAAGCGCTTTACGGCACTTGGGCCGCTCATGAACAAGGTGGGGAATGGTGGCAAGGGTATAGCGTGGAATACGCAGACCGAGGTCAAGCAATTGGGTGAACTCAATGGGCTGACGCAGGAAGAAGGCGTGACCAAAGGTATGCCGAAAATTGAGACGGATATAGACGCGTGCGAAGTGGTCTTGCAGCTCGCGCCAGAGACTAATGGTCACGTTTCGGTCAAGGCTTGGGAAGCACTGTCGAAGATCACGGGCCGTGACCACACACATCTCGCGTTGCACCGCGAAGACGAAAAAATTCGCTTCCGAGATATTCAAGCGCAGCCGCGCAAGATCATCAGCTCGCCCACGTGGAGCGGGATCGAAAGCGAAACAGTCAGCTACAACGCCGGTTACACCAACGTGCATGAGTTCATCCCGTGGCGCACGCTTACCGGACGGCAACAGTTCTACCAAGATCATCCTTGGATGATTGCGTTCGGCGAGGGCTTCTCTAGCTATCGTCCGCCGGTCGACTTGAAAACGACAGCGGGAATTCACAATTTGCGCAGCAATGGCAATCCGGAAATTCTGCTGAACTTTATTACGCCGCATCAGAAGTGGGGCATTCACAGCACCTACACCGACAACCTGATGATGCTCACGCTGAGTCGCGGCGGTCCGATCATTTGGCTTAGCGAGGACGACGCCAAGAAAGCGGGCATCGTCGACAACGACTGGGTGGAACTGTTCAATATCAACGGTGCCATTGCCGCGCGCGCCGTAGTGAGCCAACGCGTAAACAACGGTATGGTGATGATGTATCACGCGCAGGAAAAGATTATCAACACGCCTGGCGCAGAAATAACGGGCGTACGCGGTGGTATTCACAACTCAGTGACGCGCATCGTATTGAAGCCGACTCACATGATCGGTGGCTATGCGCAACTTTCGTACGGCTTCAACTACTACGGGACGATCGGCACCAACCGCGATGAATTCGTGGTCGTTCGCAAGATGAACAAGATTGACTGGCTCGACACGCCCGTCGGGGCAGAACGCGCTGCATTAGTTCAAGCGCAAGGAGAAAACGCATGAAAGTCCGCGCACAAATCGGCATGGTGCTCAATCTCGACAAATGCATCGGTTGCCACACCTGCAGCGTGACCTGCAAAAACGTTTGGACCAGTCGGCCCGGCGTGGAATATGCGTGGTTCAACAACGTCGAAACCAAACCCGGAATCGGCTACCCAAAAGAATGGGAAAACCAAAACAAATGGAATGGCGGTTGGGTGCGAAAGGCCAATGGCAGTATCGAGCCACGCCAAGGCGGCAAGTGGAAGCTGCTCATGAAGATTTTCGCTAATCCGAGTCTGCCGGAAATTGACGATTACTACGAGCCGTTTACGTTCGACTATGACCATTTGCAAAGCGCGCCAGAGATGAAGGCGAGCCCAACAGCACGTCCTCGCAGCCTAATTACGGGTAAGCAGATGGACAAAATCGTGTGGGGCCCGAACTGGGAGGAGCTGCTCGGTGGCGAATTCAGCAAGCGAAGTGTGGATTCAAACTTTGAGGGCTTCGAGGCTACGCAAAAAGCCATGGTCGGTGAGTTTGAAAACACCTTCATGATGTATTTGCCGCGTCTGTGCGAGCACTGCCTCAATCCGGCTTGCGTAGCAAGTTGCCCATCAGGCTCAATCTACAAACGCGAAGAGGACGGTATCGTTCTCATTGATCAGGACAAATGTCGTGGTTGGCGTATGTGCGTGAGTGGATGCCCGTACAAAAAAATCTACTACAACTGGAAGAGCGGCAAAGCCGAGAAGTGCATCTTCTGTTATCCACGCATTGAGGCCGGTCAGCCTACGGTTTGCTCCGAGACTTGCGTGGGCCGCATTCGCTACCTCGGTGTACTGCTCTATGACGCAGATCGCATTCAACAGGCCGCGAGTGTTGAGCATGATCGCGACTTGTACCAAGCCCAGCTCGATATCTTTCTCGATCCAAACGATCCTGAAGTGATTGCGCAAGCCCGTCACGATGGCGTACCGGACAAGTGGATGGAAGCCGCGCGCAACAGCCCCGTTTACAAAATGGCGGTCGAATGGAAGGTGGCATTGCCGTTACATCCCGAATACCGCACGTTGCCAATGGTCTGGTACGTGCCGCCGCTCTCGCCAATAACGGCTGCTGCTAACGCGGGGCATATGGGCAGCAACGGCCAAATTCCCGACGTTAAGCAGTTGCGTATTCCGGTGAAGTATCTGGCGAACTTGCTGACTGCGGGTGACACCATGCCCGTCGAGCGCGCACTAGAACGCATGCTCGCGATGCGTGCATACCAACGCGGAAAACACGTCGATGGGCAGGTCAATCTTGAGGTGCTCAAGCAGGTCGGGCTAACGCAAGCGGAAGTCGAGGAGATGTATCACGTCATGGCGATTGCGAACTACGAGGATCGCTTTGTGATTCCGTCGACACATCGTGAATACGCAGAGAACACCTTCAACATTCGTGGAGGATGTGGTTTCTCATTTGGTAATGGCTGCTCTGAGGGAGTAAGCGAAACGAGTCTCTTCGGCAGCGAAAAGCGGCGCACGATTCCGATTAAGGCGGCGGTGTAATTATGTTTGCAAACAAAACACGTCCCATGACCTTAACGCTTCGCGTGCTTGCACGCTTAGTAAGCTATCCGGACACCGCCGTGCGCGAGCACCTCGACGAGATGCGAGACACGCTCCATGGCGAACAAGCCCTGCGCGCGAATCGGCTCGCCGAATTAGACGCCTTAATCGCGAGCATTCAACGCCAAAGTGCAATAGATGCTGAAGCTGATTACGTGCAATTGTTCGATAGTGGTCGACGCACTTCGTTGCACCTTTTTGAGCACGTACACGGTGATTCTCGTGATCGCGGGCCTGCAATGATTGACCTTGCGCAGACCTACGAAAAAGCCGGCCTGTATCTCGCGGAGGGCGAAATTCCCGACCATCTTCCGGTTGCACTTGAATACGCGTCAACACAACCGCCGACCGAGGCGAAGGCGTTTCTGTCTGAAACGGCCAACATCCTCAACGTCATTTTCAACGCCTTAGAAAAACGCGAAAGCCGTTACGCGAGTGTGCTCGGCGCTCTGCTCGATCTTGCGGGGGAAACCGCACGCCCGGTAACGATTGCGGACGAGCCACCAATTGACGAGAGTTGGGCGGAACCCGTCGCGTTCGATGGCTGCTCGACGAGCGGCCAAGCGCGTCCTGATCAGCCGCAGCCGGTTCACATCGTTCGCACCCACCAAACGTCAGCCAAAACACAAGGAGCACGCGTATGAACGCCGCACCTGGATTTGTCACCAATTTCTTCTTCAACATTTATCCGTACATCTGCCTTGCGATTTTTTTGATGGGCAGTCTCGCGCGTTTCGATCGCGACCAGTACACATGGAAGAGCGATTCATCGCAAATGCTTCGGACCGGTACGTTGCGCTGGGGCAGCAATTTGTTTCACGTCGGCATCTTGTTCCTGTTTTTCGGCCATACAGCGGGTTTGCTAACGCCCCACTTTATGTACGAGCCGTTTATCAGCGCGCCTACTAAACAAATGATCGCTATCGTTTCTGGTGGGTTTGCGGGACTGTTGTGCTTCGTCGGTCTTACGCTACTGCTGTATCGCCGGATATTCGATCCACGCATTCGCCTCACGAGTCACCGCACTGATCTCGCGATCTTGGTCATCCTTTGGGTGCAGCTCTGCCTAGGCTTGCTCACGCTGCCGTTTTCCTATGCGCACCGCGCTGACGCGAACCAAATGTTGATTCTTGCGGATTGGGCGCAACGCAT
>ERZ795056.5628-NODE-5628-length-12487-cov-17.755068_pt1 | contig 12487 bp, 12 predicted proteins | sample MGYA00375140_ERZ795056 | MGnify/ENA primary metagenome ERZ795056 (study PRJEB30185, sample SAMN05720227) | activated sludge metagenome | isolation source: Anaerobic digester | place: USA | collected 2015-03-09 ...
TTTTCCTTCACAATAACGGGCATGCGACTACTTCACACCATGCTGCGCGTTGGCAATCTTCAACGCTCCATCGATTTCTATACCAACATACTCGGCATGAAGTTGCTGCGTACGTCCGAGAACCCTGAGTACAAGTACTCCCTGGCGTTCGTCGGCTACGGCAACAACCCGGATCACGCCGAAATCGAGCTGACCTACAACCATGGCGTTGACAGCTATGAAATGGGCACCGCCTTTGGCCACATCGCGCTGGGTGTGCCCGATGCGTATGCAGCATGCGACAAGATCAAAGCTGCTGGCGGGAACGTCACCCGCGAGGCCGGTCCTGTAAAAGGCGGCACGACCGTGATTGCATTTGTCACCGATCCCGACGGCTACAAGATCGAACTGATCCAGAGGTAAGCAAACCGTGTCCGGCATTCGTGAGCAGCGCCGCGGCGCCTTGCTGGTCTTCGGCTCGGCTGCGGTCTGGAGCTTTGGCGGCGCTATTGCGCGATTCCTGAGCGTCACAGACAGCTGGGTCATCGTTTTCTGGCGATCTTTTTTTGCAGCAACCTTCCTGCTCGGCTTCATGCTCTGGCGCGACGGCTTGCGTGGTACCTGGCAGCTGTTTCGCTCGATGGGTATTTCAGGCTGCGCCGTTGCGCTGTGCGTCACCACAGCGTCCACCTCGTTTGTGGTGGCGCTTTCCTACACAACCGTTGCCAATATTTTGCTGATGCAGGCAGGCGTGCCCCTATTTGCGGCGCTCATGGCGTTTGCGCTGTTTCGCGAACAGGTGGCCGGCACCACCTGGCTGGCCATTGCCGCGGTGATTGTCGGCGTGGGCATCATGGTGTCCGGCTCCATCGGCGGGCAGGTGTCGCCTGTGGGTGACGGGCTGGCCTTGCTTATCGCCATTGCATTTGCGGCGGCGACGGTCATTACCCGCAGGCATGCTAACGTCCAGATGATGCCAGCGGTCTGCCTGGGCACGTTAACCGGGGCTGTTATCGCATCAACCCTAGCCAGTGGCTTTCACGTCAATGGCACCGATGCATTCTTGTTGTTTCTGTTTGGCGCACTGAACCTGGGGCTGGGTATGGCTTTTTTTGCAACGGGCGCGCCGCTGCTTCCGTCAGCGCTGGCAGCTCTGATCGGAGTTGCCGAGCCCGTGCTGGGCCCGATCTGGGTCTGGCTGGTGCACGATGAAATCCCCGGCGCCCGAACGCTGATCGGCGGCGGAGTGGTGTTCCTGGCGCTTGTGGCGCATCTAGTATGGCAATTCAGGCACCAAAAACCGGGCTCGGCTGTTCCGCTGCTGGATTGATCCAGCCCCGGTCATATTTTCTCGGATACCGACAAAGTTCTCCTGCAGCCCTCGCGGAATATGCGTCAGTAGCTACTATTTTGATAGTAGACAGGTGAAAATACTTGGCTTGCAATCCGCACTACTTTTGATCCGCCCTCACCTCAGCCATCAACCAGTCCCGCAGGTGCATGGCATCGGGACGTGACCGCCCGGCCCGTGACGCAATGATGTACATAGGTTGGTCCGTCGTCACGCTCTCCTTCAAAGGGCGCACCAGCAGCCCCTGTTCAATCAGCGGTGCCACGATATGGCGCCAGCCCAGCGCCACGCCCTGCCCTTCAAGAGCGGCCTGCAGAACGATGGAGTAGTCGTTGAAGCTGAATTGCTTGGTCGCCCGCGCCAGCGTCACGCCAAAGCGGGCCAGCCAGCCCGGCCAGTCCAGCCGCGGGCGGTAGCGCTCTTCCAGATGGAGCAGCGTGGTACGGGTGATAGACTGCGGGTCTCTCAATGCAGGTTCACGCTTCAAATACGCCGGGCTGCAGACCGGGAAAACTTCTTCATCGACAAAGTGCCAGCGCAGGTTACGCGGGAACTCGCCCGTGCCCAGTGTGATGGCCAGATCAATGCGCTCGCGGTCCAGATCAAGGTCAATGTCGGTGGTGATGCACCGCAAATCGACATCGGGGTGCAGTTGTTTGAAGCGGGCAATGCGGGGCAACAGCCACCACGTGGCGGTGGCCGTTGAGACGGCCAGCGTGACCTGCCGCCCCTGATTTAGGGTACGCACCTCGCGAATGGCCTGGTCAATCAGCGTCAGCCCCAGGCCCACCTGCTCCAGTAAATATTGCCCGGCCTCGGTCGTTTCGACGCCTTTGTGACGCCGCTCAAACAGCTTCACGCCCAACTCGGCTTCCAGATTGCGCATGGCGTGGCTGACCGCTGGCTGGCTGATGGACAGCTCATCCGCAGCTTTGGTGAAGCTACCGGTTCGCGCGGCAGCCTCGAAGGCGATCAGGTTGTTGATGGCGGGCTGTTGAAATCGGGTAGCCATAACTGTAGATTATGCCTTTGATGAATTTGTGTACCGGTCACAAAACCGGCGTTAACGTCTAACATCCGCTCTATTCCACACAGTTTGGCAACTTCGAGAGGTCAAGGAATCATGAGTGAGACTGATACCAAAAAACACCGCCGGGGTGGCCGCGAGCGGCGTGACCCGAACGCCAAAATCACCGGCCCGGCCTACATCACGCGCAACATTCCCACGTATGACATCCTGGGCGAGGAGAACCTGCAAAAGATTGAAGCGTCGGCAGACCGGCTGATGGCCGAGGTAGGCATCGACATTCGGGATGATGATGCATGTTTGGCTTTGTTCAAAAAAGCGGGGGCCAAGGTAGATGGCATCCGCGTGCGGTTTGAGCCAGGGCACTTACGCGAAATTCTCAAGACGGCCCCCAAAGAATTCACCCAGCACGCACGCAACCCGGCGCACTCGGTGCAAATCGGTGGGAAGAGTGTGGTGTTTGCGCCAGCCTATGGCTCGCCGTTTGTTATGGACCTGGACAGGGGTCGTCGTTACGGCACGCTGGAGGATTTTCAGAATTTCGTCAAACTCGCCTACGCCAACCCGTGGTTGCACCACTCGGGCGGCACCGTGTGCGAACCGACCGATATTCCCGTCAACAAGCGGCATCTGGACATGGTCTATGCGCACATGCGGTACTCCGATAAAGCCTATATGGGCTCCATCACGTCGGAAGAGCGTGCTGAGGACTCCATCGAGATGAGCCGCAGGTTGTTCGGCGCGGATTTTGTGGACAAGAACTGCGTCATTTTGGGCAACGTGAATGTTAACTCGCCGCTGCTATGGGACGGCACAATGACGACGGCTGCGCGGGCCTATGCGCGTGCCAACCAGGCTGCCGTAATCGTGCCGTTCATTCTGGGTGGCGCCATGGGCCCGGTCACCAACGCGGGGGCGATTGCGCAAGCGCATGCCGAGACAATGGTGGGCTGCGCCATCACCCAACTGGAACGCCCCGGCGCGCCAGTGATTTACGGTAACTTCATGTCCAGCATGTCGCTGCGCTCGGGTTCACCGACCTTCGGCACACCGGAGCCAGCGCTGGGCTCGCTGGTGATTGGGCAACTGGCGCGCAGGCTTGAGTTACCTTTGCGCTGCGCCGGATCTTTCACCACATCCAAGTTGCCTGACGGGCAGGCCATGCAGGAAAGCGTGACATCCATGCTGTCGGCCATTCACTGCGGCGCCAACTTCATCCTGCACTCGGCCGGATTCCTGGACGGTCTACTGTCGATGAGTTATGAAAAGTTCATGATGGATGCTGACTTCTGCGGCGCGCTGCATACCTACCTCGGTGGCATTACAGTGGACGACAACACGCTTGCTTTTGACGCCTACAAGGAAGTCAACCCGGCTGGTCACTTTCTGGGCTGCAGCCACACCATGGCCAACTACACCACCGCGTTTTATGACTCCAGCATCTCGGATGACACGCCGTTCGAGACATGGACGGAGAATGGCAAGACCGACAGTGCCATGCGGGCCAATAAACGCTGGAAGGCAGCACTGGCCGACTACCAGGCACCCGACATGGACCCCGCGGTGGACGAATCCATCCGCGATTTCGTGGATCGCAAGAAGGCATCCATGAAAGACCAGTGGTATTGAATCAACGTTAAGGCAAACGTCATGTCACGCGAGAACGATCCCCTGCTGCAGCCCTTCCAGCTCAAACATCTGCGACTCAAAAATCGCATGATGATCACGGCACACGAACCGGCGTACCCCGAAGACGGCATGCCCAAGGAACGCTACCGCGCCTACCATGTCGAGCGGGCCAAGGCAGGTATCGCGCTGACCATGACGGCCGGGTCAGCTGCGGTATCGCGGGATAGCCCGCCCGTGTTCAACAACATCCTTGCCTACCGCGATGAGGTGGTACCGTGGATGAAGGACCTGACCGATGCTTGCCACGAGCACGGAGCCGCCGTGATGATCCAGCTGACCCATCTGGGCCGTAGAACGAGCTGGTCGAAGGCCGATTGGCTGCCGGTGGTGTCCCCTTCCCATCACCGCGAAGCTTCACACCGATCATTCCCCAAGAAGATGGAAACGTGGGACATCGAACGCATCATCAAGGACTATGCCGATGCAGCCGAGCGCATGAAGGCCGCCGGCGTAGATGGCATCGAACTGGAGGCCTACGGACATCTGATGGACCAGTTCTGGTCGCCACTCACGAATGAATTGGACGCGCCCTATGGTGGCGATATGAGCAACCGGCTGCGCTTCGCTCGCGAAGTGCTCACTGCAATACGCGCTCGCGTGGGCACCGAGTTCATCGTCGGCGTGAGGGGCACGGCCGACGAATGCCTGCCGGGCGGTCTCACCAAAACCGATGGCATCGGCATCTGCAACCACCTGGCCGCCACGGGCATGGTGGATTTTCTGAACATCATCCGTGGACACATCGACACCGATGCCGGGTTGACAGACGTTATCCCGGTGCAGGGCATGCCCAGTTCACCACATCTGGATTTCGCCGGTGAAATACGCGCGACGGTCAAGATACCTATCTTCCACGGCGCCAAGATTCAGGATGTGACCACAGCGCGCCACGCCATCGAATCCGGCAAGCTGGACATGGTAGGCATGACCCGCGCGCACATGGCAGATCCGCACATCATGCGCAAGATCATGATGGGTAAGGAAGACACCATCCGTCCCTGCGTCGGCGCCAATTTCTGTCTGGACCGGATCTATCAGGGTGGCGAGGCGTACTGCATTCACAACGCTGCCACGGGCCGTGAGCTGACGATGCCACATGACATACCCGCAGCACCCGTCAAGCGCAAAGTTGTAATCATTGGCGCAGGCCCGGCAGGTCTTGAGGCCGCTCGCGTTGCCGCTGAGCGAGGCCATCAGGTGGTGGTGTTCGAAGCCTCATCCAAACCCGGTGGACAGATTCGGTTGACTGCGAAGAGCCATCGCCGCCGGGAAATGATCAGCATCATTGACTGGCGCATGAGCCAATGCGAAGCCAGCGGTGTGACATTCAAATTCAACACCCTCGCAGACGCACAAGTCGTTCTGGACGAGTCGCCCCACGTCGTGATCATTGCAACCGGTGGTTTGCCACACACCGATGTGCTCAGCTCAGGCAACGATCTGGTGGTCTCCAGTTGGGACATCCTGAGTGGCGACGTGAAACCCGGGCGCAACGTGCTTCTGTTTGATGACGCAGGCGATCACTCAGCCTTGCAGGCAGCCGAAGTCATTGCAGCAACGGGTGCCAAAGTTGAAATCATGACCCCGGACCGGTCCTTCGCCCCCGAGGTGATGGCGATGAACCTGGTGCCCTACATGCGCAGCCTGCAAGTGCTGGACGTCACGTTCACGGTGACTTACCGACTGCAGTCGGTGCGTCGCGACGGTGATACCCTGGTAGCCAGCGTGGGCAGCGACTACGGCGGTGTGAATAGGGAGCGTCGGGTGGATCAGGTGGTGGTGAACCACGGAACCCTGCCACTGGATGAGCTGTATTTCGAACTCAAACCCCAGTCGGTCAATGAGGGCGCAGTCAACTATGCGGCGCTGCTTGCGGGTCAGCCACAGAGTGGCTCATCAACATCGACGGGCCGCTTCCAACTATTCCGCATTGGCGATGCCGTGTCCGCCCGCAATACCCACGCTGCCATCTTTGATGCGCTGCGTTTGTGCGTAACGATTTAAAGCGTCGCCATCCAGGCGCTCAGGCCTTCTTCAGACTCGCCGTATCCTGCGCAAGTTGCGTGATGCGCGCCCAGTCGCCTGCCGCCATGGCATCAGCGGGCACCAGCCACGAACCGCCCACACACACCACGTTCGGCAACGCCAGAAACTCGGGCGCGTTTTGCAAGGTCACGCCGCCGGTCGGGCAAAATTTCACATCAAAAAACGGGCCACTCCAGGCCTTTAACATGGCTGGGCCACCGGCCTGCATGGCGGGGAAAAATTTCAACTCGGTGAACCCGTCTTCCTGCGCCATCATGATCTCGCCACCCGTGGCCACGCCGGGCAACAGCGACATGCCCGCATCGCGACACGCCTGCCCAACTGCCGAGGTATAGCCAGGACTCACTGCAAACAAGGCGCCAGCATTGGCAGCTGCTTGCGCGTCTGCCTTGGTGCGCACGGTGCCGGCACCCACAACGGCTTCAGGTACCGCCTTGGCAATGGCCTCGATACATGCTAGCGCAACAGGCGTGCGCAGGGTCACCTCCAGCATGCGGATGCCGCCCGCGACGAGCGCGCGGGCCATGGGCACGGCGTGCGCCACATCATTCAACACGATCACCGGAATCACTGATGCGTCCTGCATCACCTGCAGGGCTGAAAATTTTTGGGCTGCTGCCATGTGTATCTGCTCTTTCAATTTCAGTTTGATTACAGCCAGCTGCAGGCACCAGCCTCTGCAATCAGCGCGTTACGACGCATACCGGCAAACAGTTCACGCCCCATGCCCAAGCCATTCGCCTCAGTCAGGGCCGGGGGTATCACCGCCAGCGGGCGTGCTGCCCATTCAGCGTCCGACACCAAAACCTGCAGCATGCCATTAGGCGCGTCCAGGCGAATCACGTCGCCGTCTACTACCTTGGCCAGCGGGCCGCCTGCCAGCGCTTCGGGCGACACATGAATCGCTGCGGGTACCTTGCCAGACGCGCCGCTCATGCGCCCATCGGTCACCAGCGCCACCTTGAAACCCTTGCCCTGCAACACTGCCAGCGGCGGCGTGAGCTTGTGCAGTTCGGGCATGCCATTGGCCTGCGGGCCCTGCCAGCGCACCACACACACCACGTCACGGTCTAGCTCACCCGCCTGAAAAGCGGCGTGCAAAGACTCCTGCGATTCAAATACCCGCGCCGGGGCTTCAATCACATGCCGGTCATCCGGCACTGCCGATATCTTGATCACACTTCGCCCCAGGTTGCCCTGCAGCAATTTGAGGCCACCAGTTGTGCTGAACGGTGACGTTGCGGGCCGCACCACGGTGTCGTCCTTTGAGGCGCCGATGTCCTGCCACTGCAGGGTCTGTGCACCCGCTGTGTTTTGCACCGGCACGCGGGTGTATTCACGCAAGCCGTTGGTCCGCGTCGTCAGTACGTCTTCGTGCATCAGTCCAGCGTCCAGCAGTTCGCGGATGACAAAACCGGGGCCGCCTGCCGCCTGGAACTGGTTCACATCTGCACTGCCGTTCGGGTAGACGCGGCTGAGCAGTGGCACCACATCCGACAGCGCAGAAAAGTCGTCCCAGTCGATCAAGATTCCCGCAGCACGGGCTACCGCCACCCAATGAATCAGGTGATTGGTAGAGCCGCCGGTTGCCAGCAAGGCCACCATGGCATTGACGATACAGCGTTCATCCACCACCCGGCCAATCGGTGCAAATCGTTTGCTCTTGGTGATGTCCAGCACCGTGCGCACGGCTTCACGTGTCAGCTCATCACGCATCGCTGCGCCAGGGTTCACAAACGCCGTGCCGGGCACATGCAGGCCCATGGCTTCAAGCAACATCTGGTTGCTGTTGGCGGTGCCGTAAAACGTGCAGGTGCCGGGGCCGTGATACGCAGCAGACTCGGCCTGCAACAGTTCCGCGCGCCCCACCAATCCCTGTGCCGCCTTCTCGCGCACTTTGCCTTTTTCATTGTTGGACAGGCCCGATGTCATGGGACCTGCAGGCACAAACACAGTGGGCAGATGGCCGAAGTGCAATGCGCCAATCAAGAGGCCGGGCACGATCTTGTCGCAAACGCCCAACATCAGCGCGGCATCGAACACATCGTGGCTCAGCGACACCGCCGTGGCCATAGCAATCACATCGCGTGAAAACAGGCTGAGCTCCATGCCCGGCGTGCCTTGCGTCACGCCGTCACACATCGCCGGCACACCGCCCGCCACCTGCGCGGTAGCACCCAGCCGGCGTGCCTCGGTCTTCACAATGTCCGGGTAGTGCTGCAGCGGGGCATGGGCTGACAACATGTCGTTGAACGCGGTGACGATACCGATGTTGGGCGCCTTCTCGGCCACCACACGCAACTTGTCGTTCGACGGCAGCGCGGCGAACGCATGGGCCACATTGGCGCACCCCAAGCGATCAGCGCCCGGTTTGCGCTGGGTGGCAGCATCCAGACGCGCGAGATAGGCAGTGCGGGGGCCCTGGCTGCGGTCCCTGATCCGACGAGTGACGGCATCAACGGTTGTATTGAGTTTCATGGATTTTTGGTAACTAAATTACATACGTAATAGTACTCCTGAACCCGTCCCATTTGCTGAATTCCAGTTACCAGACGGTTACTAAACCTGGTCCGGGGCTGAAACTAAAAAAGCCCGAACAAGTCGGGCTTTTTTGCAATCACCAACATGGTGCAGCTTACTGAACGGTCACCTCAACCCGGCGAGCCTCACCGTCAGAGCCCGTGGCCAATGTCTCTTCAGGCTTTTTGAGTTCTACCTTGTCCTCGCCCACACCCAGCCCCTTCAGGGCATCACGCACCATGAACGCGCGCTGCTTGGCCAACTCGGCGTTCTTGGCGGGGTCGCCGGTGGCGTCATGAAAACCGCTGATCACGGCCTTTTTGCCAGTTGCCACGGCGCGCACCACTTCGGCCAGCGCCTCGTTGCCGCCAGCCGCCAGATCGGCCTTGCCGGATGCAAAGTAAAACTTCACAACGCCGCCCACCACCTTGACGCTGGCGCCATCGGCCACGGCTTCAGCCGCAGGAGCAGCCGCCATGGCGGCAGGCTTCGCAGCTGGCGTTGCCATGCTGTTGGTCTTGTAGATGCTCACGCCGATAACCAGCGCGATAACCAGCGCAATCAGGCCAAACAACACGCCTAAAACAACACCCTGGTTGTCATCATCCTGAGAAAACATCGTTAGCACTCCAAAAAAGATTGGAGAGATTGTAAAGTGAGCTTATGCCAGTCACCCAGTCTGACCGTAAAACAGTGTTGCCGGAGCCGGTTCGCGACCCCGCGCCCATGTTGCAGCGCGCGTTGCGGGAATGGGGCGGCGAAACCGATTTGTGGGTGTTTGGTTATGCGTCCCTGATATGGCGGCCTGAATTTGATTTTGTCGAGCAGCGTCTGGCCCGGGTTCAGGGCTGGCACCGCTCGCTCAAAATGTGGAGCAATGTGTACCGCGGGACGGTGGACCGGCCTGGCCTCGTCTTTGCACTGCTGTCGGGCGGTAGTTGCCGTGGCGCGGTGTTTCGCGTGCCACGCCGTCACGGCGAGGCGGTGATGAACGCCTTGTGGGCCCGCGAAATGTTTACCGGCGTGTATGACCCCCGGTGGCTGCAGTGCCGGACAGATCAGGGGCCCGTCACCGCGCTGGGCTTCACGCTGTCCCGAAGCAGTCCCAGCTTCACCGGCGAACTCAGCGAAGCACGTGTGCGGCAAATTCTGGCCGAATCGCGCGGGCACTACGGCACCACACTGGACTATTTGCACCAGACCCACCACTGCTTGCAGCAGCGCGGCATTCATGACCGCAAACTCCATCGTCTGCTGACACTGGCACCCTGAATACCCGCAGGTGCACCCGCAGCGCGCCGGGTTTCTATACTGTAGGTATGACCTCTATTGCCGACATCCGAAAAAGCTACGAACGCGCCGAGTTGAATGAAGACGCTTCACATGCCGACCCGTTGAAACAATTTGGGCAATGGTTGCAGGAAGCCATCGATTCGCAAGTGCCTGAGCCAAACGCCATGACGCTGGCCACGGTCGGCAGCAACCTGCGTCCCAGCACGCGCGTGGTGCTGATCAAAGGATATGACGAGCGCGGCATCGTCTGGTACACCAACTACGACAGCCGCAAGGGCCAAGAGCTGGCGGGCAACCCCTATGCCGCGCTGCAGTTTCACTGGGTGGAACTGGAGCGCGTGGTGCGCATCGAAGGCGTGGTGGAAAAAGTGAGTGATGAAGAAAGCGACGCCTACTTTCACAGCCGCCCACTGGACTCCCGCATCGGGGCTTGGGCTTCGCCTCAGTCGCAGGTAATTTCCGGGCGCGGTGTGCTGTTGGCCAATGCCGCGAAATACGGCGCTCAGTTTTTGCTCAAACCCCCACGGCCATCGCACTGGGGCGGCTACCGCCTCAAGGCAGATAGCTGGCAGTTCTGGCAAGGCCGCAAGAGCCGCCTGCATGACCGCCTCCGCTACACACTGGATGGCCAGGGTGGCTGGTTGCGCGAGCGGCTGGCCCCCTGACCACAGGGAAGCCTGTTTTCAGATTCGATTCACCAGCGCCATCACCAGCGACACGGTGATGAGAGCCATGCCAGTGGACACCGCCACGCTGGCTGTTACCAAGTCTTCGGCCACGTTGTAGCGCTGCGAAAACAAAAACACGTTGGCGCCAATCGGTAGCGAAGCGGCCACGATCATCACTGTGAGCGGCAGCCCGCTCAGGCCCAGAGACCAGCTCAAGCCCGCCACCAGCGCGGGAAACGCCAGGTTTTTGATCAGAGTCAGCCCCAGCGCGCCTTTGAGGTGGTCGCCCACTCGCGTGCTCGACAACGTGACACCCACCAGCACCAGCGCCAGCGGGCCGAACGCATTGCCCAACAACTGCAGCGGCCGGTCTATCACCGAGGGAATCACCCAGCCGGTTTGTGCGAACAACAGGCCGATGACGATGGGCGCCGGTACCGGGTGAAAGATGCCATTGCGCAGGGCTTTGAGCACGGTCACGGCCATGTGCCGGTCCGCTCCCCGGCCGGCAGCCGCCTCTTCGCGCGCCACGGCCAGCTCCAGCATCACGGTTGCAAAGGTCAGCAGCACCAGCGCGTGCAGGGAGATCAGCGTGAACAGCGTTACCAGCCCGGCATCGCCAAAGGCCAGACCGATCAGCGGAATGCCGATGGCCACGGTGTTGCTGAAGGTGGCCGCCAGCGCCACCACAATAGCCCGCCGCGTGCCGCCCTGCCAGACCACCATAAAGCCAAACAGCATTAGCGCAGCCACAAAGTACATCGCCACCGGTTTGAAGTCCAGCTGCTCCACATGCACTGTGCTCATGGTGCGAAACAGCAGTGCTGGGGTGAGCACCATAAAAACCAGATTTGAGAGGTCTTTTGAGGCTTCAGCCCTTATGTACTGTGCGCGACCAGCTATAAAACCGATAGCAATCAGCAGCATCACAGGAATCAGGGACGACAGGACGGGGTGATTCATCACCCCAATTAGAGCAGGTTATTTATTTCACACTCACCGCGTCAGTCACGCGGTAATACAGTCCATACGGGTCATCCAGCAACACCAGAAACCGGCCTTCTACGACGACCGGTTCCAGTGAATACTTCACCGGCGTTTTGGTCTTCACCTCCACCATGCTCTCGGGTCCGCCAGGCACACAAAACCCGCAGGTGAGCGGAACCGAGCTGAGCAAAAAGTGCTTTTGTTTTTCGCCCGGTTCCAGCGGCATCATGAAACCCTGAATGCGTTGCGTCTTCTGGTTCAGCGCCATCTGGCTCATGCCAAAGATCGGGAGGATGCGATTCTTTTCGTTGCGCGTTTTGACATCGGTCAACAACGACCACGGCACCACATCACCCCGCTCCGTCAGCGGTGCGAACGGGCTGTTGGCACCGTGAACACCAGCTCCGGTGCCGGTGGGAATGCCGCCTGGAACAGGCGAACTCAATTGCGCGCCCGCCAACAGGGGCAAGGCGCTCACCAACAATATCCAGATCAGACGTTTCATGCTGTAGCCTCCAACGCACCCATCTTAGTACTTTGCTGGCCTGTGACCGCGCTAGACGGCTTCAGTGCCGACTGGCTCAGTGCTCGTGCCTCATGCCGCAGTACTTGCCAATAGCAAGACCCTTGCAGGCGGCCTGAAGTTCCTTGTTGCAGACATCTTCTTTTTTGCCCGACTCAAGGCATTTGGCTGCGCCTTCGTGCGCAGCTGAAATGGCGCGGTGGCGGGCGACGTCCTCCTTCGTTTCCTTGTCGTTATGCGCACCGGCTGCGCCAGCACTGGCGCTGGATAGCAACAAGACAGCAGCGGCCACCAAAACAGTAAATAGACTTTTCATCAGTGTTCTCCACAAAAAAATGACCACGGAAAGATACGCGAAAACCGGTCAACACAAAGTAAACAACTGCTCACCCACGCGAATTGAG
>ERZ795056.5637-NODE-5637-length-12481-cov-5.265653_pt1 | contig 12481 bp, 11 predicted proteins | sample MGYA00375140_ERZ795056 | MGnify/ENA primary metagenome ERZ795056 (study PRJEB30185, sample SAMN05720227) | activated sludge metagenome | isolation source: Anaerobic digester | place: USA | collected 2015-03-09 ...
TACATTGTCTATTTTGTAAAAGATGGGCCTATAGATGTTATTGGCCCAATTAATTACTATAAACCAAAAAATAATGTTCGTGATTATTCAGTTTTACCTTGGTATGACAACAACACTGTAGTAAATAATACTGCCTCCGAAATTACATATAAACAAGCCATGTCATTAGTTGAAAAATTTATGAGTACCAAAAGTGGTTCAAGTATGGATGTTGAAACACTAAAAGCTTATTTGGAAGGTAGAATCAGTTTTGATACAACACAATCGCAAGTCTCAACAACGGCTTCTACTGAAGCGACGAATACTGATGAACCACCATCTAAAGGCATATTTTTAGATAGACGCAAGAAACCTAGCTCGAAAAAGAAAAAATAAATTTACTGTGGTCTTTTAAGTATATGTTCTAACATCTTTAAAGGATATTTTAAATATGCCAAATTTACTTGGTCAAAATGCTGCTTACCCAATGCGGGTCATCAATGATTCTAAACTATGGGAGGATTTGTTATGGGCTTATCATACATCTATTCCTAAACCAAAGCGTGTATTAGCTGAGGGAGACTCTTGGCTTGCTTATCCACAATTATTAGGGGTGAAAAACATAGTTTGGCACTTGGCAAATAATTACGACGATGTATTGCTGCTTAGTTTGGCCTACAGCGGAGATACGGCAGTGAATATGCTAGCTAACAGAGAAAAATTGTTAGAAGCACTTTCAAAGTATGAATTTGATTACCTACTTTTTTCGGGTGGAGGAAATGATATTGTAGGTAAATGGGATTTTGATTTCATGCTTAAAGACTACAAGAAAGGCATGACCGCTGAAGAATGTATTAATAAGCAACGCTTTGAACGCAGAATTGAACAGATTAAATTGGCTTATATGGACTTGCTTGAATACACCTTCGAGTACGCAAAAAGCAAAAATACAATAAAAGTAATAACCCACACTTATGACAAAGCAATACCCAACGAAAAAGGTGTTGTGTCTGGCAGTGCATGGATGTGGCCTTACTTGGTTGCGAAAGGAATAACTAATGCATCTATACAGAAAGAAATTGCAATATATGCTTTAGGTGCTTTTGCCGAAATGGTAACTATGCTTGCAAAAGAACCAATATGTAAAGGGCGCTTTATAGTTGTTGAAACGCGTGATACAGTTAATCCGAATGAGTGGGAAAATGAAATACATCCCACCACAAAAGGCTTTAAGAAAGTTGCAGAAAAGATATATCAAAATATAATTATCTAGAAATTATATTTTATTTTAAGAGTGTCAACTCGTTCAATTTAGATAAAAAATATGTTGCTTTGCGCTTTAAATATTATATTTTGACTGACCGCTTTGTCCCCCTGAAATGCCCCATGGCGCATTCATCCGCAAAGCAGTAGTTCGGTAAACCAGACTTCACTTCTGAAATCGGCCAACAACGGACGTTGCCTCCCAAGAATGTTAAGCTAATTGAACTACCGGTAACTCATCAGAAACCTGCCGCTCGTTCCTGTAATAGCTCTGCCTAATCATCGGTTTTTGCAGTCGGTAGTATTTCCTTCCTGATAAATCACTGCTCAAGCATCTAGGCGATAATCAACTTAGTGTTCGATTTGCCACTACGAAACCACTGGCAGGCCTTGTAGATACCATATCCGACACCAGTCGCAGCAACTGCTGGAAGTGCCACAACAATAATTGACCCGGAGAGCACCCCACCGCCAATCAATGTGCCAATTGCAGAAACTCCTGATGTAATCCCTGCTGTACTAAGTCCCGCAACTGCACCAGAGGCACTTACCGCACCTAATGTGCCAACCGCTCCACCGATACCCCCGACATAGCTCATCTTGCGTCCAACAGAACGGGATGCCCTTTCATCAGCGTCAAGGGTTTCGTCATCTTTGAGTAACGTGTTGTTGGTCACAGCCGCCGCACCCATGCCTACAGCGAGCAGACCGGCACCGAGTGCTAGAGCTCCTGCTCCAGCAGTACCTAAAGTTCCCTCTTCCAGAGTCAGAGAACCAGCAATAGGTGTTGCAACGGCACCGCCAGATCCGTTGACACTGTCCCGCTTTGCTAAAATCTCGGCATAACGCTCTGGATTTGCCGCCTTAAATGCGTTGATGCGCTTCTGAGAGAGCTCCTGAGCTTCTCGAATCAGGTGTTTGTTGTGAAATTCGGACGTATGGCAATAACGCTGACGCTCACGGTTGATTTCCGTGTTCCTGCTACCGTTTTGGTACGGGTATTTGTTAGACATGAAGGACTCCAGTGCGTGACGAAAAGATTTCAGCGAAAAGATTATAGACAGCAAAGATAAAGATGCTGCTGAACAGGAAGAGAGCCAATCCAGCGCCGAATATAATCATGGTTGCTTTGATAAGTGTCACGAGTGTCAAAGAAAAAGCGGTTAGGATAAGCATCATGCAGCCTCGTTCTTGGCTCCGCAGTCAGCACAGAACTTTTGGTCAGGGACGATCATTGCACCACAAGCGCCGCAATGCGGCATCTTGATTTCTTTGGCACGCTGGCGCATATAGGCAATCTGTATAACGCAAGGAACGGTGACACGGTAAGCTGGGCTAGCCATATCAAAGGCAGTCCAGATGGCGGTCACAGCCCAGCCAATCGGACCTGCAAACGCAGCAATTCCTCGCATAAGGCTACCAGTTGCACCAAAGGCCAAACCCCGACCGATCAATTGACGGGCGACTGCATTGGCAACAGTGGTTGCAAGCATGTAAGTGCCAAAACCACCAGCCAGAACTGCTGCTTGCAAGGCTGCAATTGCCCCAGGCCCAAGACCAGTAACTTTGCCACCAGAAATCTTGCTGAGGAAGTCCTTCTGTTCCTCTGCCGACATCTTTTCCATGCTCTTCAGTGCTACAGCGAGCAGGATCTTAAGTTCCAACTCCTCAATGCCGTCCGCCTTGTCGTTTGCAACTTTCATGTGCTCGGCAACGTCGTTGAGTATTTCATGGTACTCGACACCATTGCCACGAAGGAGGTTGATAATTGAATTACCACCAAACTCTTGGATTTCTTTGATCAAAAGATCAGAGTTTTTCTTGAGCGTTTCGTTACGCTTAAAGGTGTCAATCTGACCGCGAATAACGGAATCAAGGGAAATACGCCCCTTATTACTGTCGGTGATGAAGTCGGCCAAGATAGCGAGATCAGCTTCTTCGGAAGATTGAATGACGTTGATTAGGTCCAGGTCTGTTGTGATGTAGTTGCTCATGATGATTTCCAATAAAATAAAAAAGTTAGTTTTGAGAGATTTCGCGGTCGCCGAGTATCGCCCCGAGCGCTGTCGCATACATTTTCAATGCTGTGCCCTGCCGCTTAACTGACCCTTGGGTCATAGCAGTCATCGCCAGAATGCCCATCTGCTGACGAGCTCGTTCAGTGGTTGCATAGGATTCGCTGCGCATCACTTCCATGAATCTCAATCCAGCCTTAACCGAGTCATTGACATTCTGGCTCTTGGCAGCATCTTCCAGAATTTGGACTAGGGGCCTTACGTGCTCGCCATTGGGGTCAGTCAAATCTTGAACGGTTGAGAATGCTTGCAGAAGAAGGTTCCAATCACGTGGGGTCATTAGAAGAAATGCGGGGCTGATGTTAAGAGCATGTCCAAGTTTGCAAATAGTTTCTAGGTCTGGCTTAACGTCTTGAGTGTCGGCGGAAGATGTCAGCTTGGTAATAGTGCCGCTCGAAAGTTCACTATCGGAAGCAAGTCGGCCCTTCTGCATCTGCTGGAGTTCGCCAGAATCTGAATCTACGCCCCCAGCAACACGTCGAGCACGAATAAGATTCGCAACGAAAGACTCCTGTACTTCCCCATACAATCCGGCGTGATTACGTCCTGAATTATTTTTTTCGTAGGTCATTTTTTTCCATTGCCCTCATGTTTTCGTAATAGCGGTTAGTTGATGGATGACACTGTACCTATTTATCGAGCATGTTGAAACATGGCAAGCGCATAAAGACAATCGCTATGCGAAATTCAAAGTCCAGTACGAAAAATAAAATGGGGGATTTCCTGAGCCGCTGTATGTAAGGCGCAAAATACGGGACATGCAAGTTCTTAGGGTTTGTCCACTAGGCCGAATTAAAGACACTTAGCCTAAGCCTCTACGGGCAGGTCAATAGACAAAAAGCTCCATCAATCTTTCAAAAATCATAAGGCCTGTCGTGGGTCGATAACACGAGTTGTAACGTGAAACTTGTATGTCAGCTTTGTCCCCCTGAAATGTCCATGGCGCATTCTTCCGCAAAGCTGCCACTCTGAACCAAATGCTGTAGAGCTTAAATCGGCAATAAGAGAACATTTACTTAATCTTAGCAATGAATTATCAACTTCAATTAAATAAGTAATTATAAAATATCGTTATACACCTCTAAATCTCTATGAGAGAAACAACAAAAAACAACTTCGTCTATTAGTGGCTGATCCAATAGTAATGACTGAATGGTAGCTACTGCTACTTTCGATGCATGCTCAATAGGGTAGCCATAAATTCCTGTACTAATACTTGGGAAAGCAATTGATTTAACGTCTTTAGCAATGGCTAGTTCAAAGCTGCGTTGATAACAGGAGGCTAGTAGCTCAAACTCATTAGCTTGCCCACCTTGCCATACTGGGCCGACTGTATGAATGATATATTTTGCTGGCAGTCGATAACCCTTGGTGATTTTTGCATCACCGACTTTACAGCCACCTAATAATCTACATTCATGTAATAAATCTGGTCCAGCGGCACGATGTATTGCACCATCTACACCACCGCCACCTAGCAAGGATGTATTTGCAGCATTAACAATACAATCAAGATTAAGTGTTGTTATGTCAGCTACAACAGCACGAATAATAGTCGTCATTTAATTAAATCTAGATCGAGATTATATTGGGTTGATTTACACTTGCTGTCATCATCTACTTTTATAGTCAAAATCAACAAACACAGCATTATGATCACTAGTGTATATACCATCCCCATTGAAGTGATCCCAAGCTCCTACTTGAACAACACTAAAGACACCTTTGCTAACACATATATGATCAATATTTGCTCTTGGTTTGCCTTTTTTGAGGTCAACTTTTAGTTTTCCTGACTTTCCAAAATTTTCTTCTGTAAGGCAAACTAGATGGCTTTGAGCTAGGGCTTCACTCAATAAATTTATTCCCTCACTAGTGGAGTAACGATTTGATTGATCCCTTGTCTGGTTAAAGTCACCAGCGACTAGCAGCGGTACATTGGGTTCTAATTGATTAATTCTCAACCAATCAACCCCATGCCATTGAATAGACTTATAGTGCTCTGTCCATGGTTTAGCGCCTTGTTTAACCATAAAATCGCGATATGCAATAATTGTCCCGTATATATTCAATTTTCCAAGTGCGGTATCAAATTGAGCACAAACTGCAACTTCACTATTTGCCGTTTCTATTTCTTTTATAAAAAATGCATTTTCGTTATACCAAATTGATGACCAATATTTACCGTAGCCATTTCTAGATTTTGGATAAACTACGTTATAGCCATGCTGCGTTAAGTCGACTTGTTCACAGGTTTCAGTTAGCACCATTATTTCTGGCTTGTATTCCAATAACTGATCTATTTGTAGCTGTTTGGGGCGACTACAATTATAAGCATGATCAAGATTCCAAGTGGCAACTCTAAAATGTGTCATTTAGTTTTTGTTTAGATTTCTTTTCATGTCTTAAAGTGATTAAACTTCTCCATCTTGATATTTAATAAATCGTTGGCAAAACCCCTAACAAGTAGGGCTTCAAGGTCATCTATCATTCCATCTGATACCCAATAGGCGCTAAAGTAAGCCGCTAAATCATGCAACTTCAAAGTTTGCTTTTTGGGCTGTCTTGGGTAGCTGAATGCAGGAAAAAACTCCTGTTCTCTTTCTGGATGGGTAACCAATGTTATTGCCTGAACCTCGTCTCTATCGCGGTTGAACGCATGATTCATCTCTTTCCAAAGACTCTGTAACTTTGCCTTACCTGCATATAGTGCTTTACCTCTAGTATCATAGAAAATATAAAGTCCATTTCTTTTTTTAAGTTCTTCTCGAAGTCCATTCTGAATGGATGTCGCATTATTTTTCAATGGCAATACTTCGTAATTAGCCCCCCCTACAGATTCTGCCCAATGTATTGGATAGAACTCAACTATAGGTTTTATAGTGTTATATTGAGCCTCAGTCACAGCAGTATCTTGTGCCTTTATAAATGCATTTGTAATTTGAAAGGACTCTATCTCTGAACCTGATTTTGACCATTTTCTCAACGTTTGAGGAGAAATGCCTAATCTTTCAGCAATGCCACGATCACCGTTTTTTTGGTATTCTTCTGGAAATTTTTTTCGCAGGTCGTTTACAAAGTCAGAAGCTTTCATAATTAAATCCTTTATTGTAAGGGGGTAATAAGTGTAAATTAAATAATCCACCCAATTATATATAAATACTTGCACGACTAATATTTACATTTAGGTGATTTTGATTAATTGTGACTGACAATTGCGACAATACATGATGCTGCAGAAATTCAATTATTGAATGTTTATAAAAGCTTACTTTCAATGGTATTAATTAACATGGTTTTATCAATAGTTATAGAAAAATATTGATGTGAAATTAGGTGATCTTTAAGCGCAGTTAATAAAAGTTTTGTTTGACGTGTTTTTATTAAAGCATAATAAATATAATCCAACTCTATTTCACTGCGATTCATGAAGATAAAATCAGCTCCAAACTTTTTAACGCAGAAAATAAATGCTTTTCTTTTTAACCATAAATCATTACCCGCAAAGTCTGGAGTGAGATGTGGGTTTTTTAATGCGATTTTCTGAATAATTTCGGCATCTGGTTTGTATTTAGCAAGGTACAAAAATGAAAAATATACTGATGGAAATACGGCATAAAATATGGATGAGGTTTGTTCCGCACCTCTTGCTTTCTTAGAAAGTATACTTTGAAAATTTAAGTCACTCCCTCCCACTAACCACCAGTTATAGTATGACGTTAATGTTTCATCAGCACATTCGATTAAGTAATCACTATTGCTGATAAATTGAGTCCAACAGTTAATATCTTGATATAGCCTGGCATCACTGAGGGATACACTTAAGCCATCCTGATTTAGTTTGAGTTTCTCAAGAAATGTTTGAATAACATTGGTTGAAAAGTGTTCGTTGAGGATTTGGTAGATTGCTTTACTTGGATGAGCCAAAAGCATTTCCCAAATTCGACAAAAAATAATATCAACAAATTCATTAACTCTTTTGAATTGTGCTGTATTGTTTAGCGCTACAGGAAGGCATTTACTTTCTTGAAAGTATGCAGGCATCCACACACTAATTGACTTTGAATCCTCTACAATAAATTGATCAATAAAATTTTCTGATTCGGCAATGCTGAATGCATAACCACTTTGTGTACAATATCCGCACATGATAAAAATTTATCCATTTATTAAAATGACTTCATTTAAACATCAGTGTGCGACTCTCAATGTCGCAGAGCAGGTTTGGTTTTGAATTCAGAGTTTTGTATTAAGATAAGCATAGTTAGACTTAAGTAGCTATTTTTTGGCTTTTATGGCTAGCTATAAATTCATTACCTATAATATTAATGACTGTCTATTAACTTCCCCAAAGTAATGGGAAGAATAACTTCAACTTCATCTCCAAATCCGCGTAACCACCAACGCAATTGAGAATTGTCATTAATCGTAGCTGACACCATTAAATGACCTTGCTCATCAACCGTAATGACTTGATCTTTGCTTAGGGGTGTTTCATACAAATGCTGCCCAGCGGCATAGCTAAACTTTGCTTTAAACGCTATTTCACCATAATCATTAAAACCCAACGCGCCAGATTCAGAATAGCTTTTAAGATTAAATCCCAATGGCCTAATGCTCGCAATATTCAGTAGCTTCACCTCTTTAAAACGATGCAAGGCAAACAGGCGTATATCTTGGTACTTAAATACCGTCGCCACCAGATAACTAACAGCACCGCGCAATATGATGCCAAGTGGATGCAAGGTGAAAGCTTTATCGGCTTGATCACTGCGTGAACTATACAGTACATCAATTTGCATTTCTTGCAGCAGTGCTTCGTCAATTAGCGCGATGATGGTTACGTTAATTTCTGGCGCTAACAGCGGTTGACCGGCAAAGGCTACTGCAATTTTATCAGGCCAATGCGCTAAGGTTGAACTGGACTCACTCGATTTAAGTACATGGTCAGCCGCATCAAAATAGGGCTTTAATTGGCTTATCATGCCTGATGGCATGAGCTTAACTAAATACTGCTCAGCCAGCTTAAAAGTTAATGCTTGGCTTGGCGATAAACCAGGCAAATCAAAACTGGGCGCATCGATAGACCAACTCCAACCATAAGGCTTTTCTCGCTCATCAGCGACTAGTGGAAATAGGGCCGACATGGCCTGTAAGTCACGCTCTACCGTGCGCTTAGTCACTTGGTAGCCCTCGCCAAGAATGCGCTCCATCAGTTCTCTGGCGGTTACTTTACGTGGATAGCGTGGAATAGATCTAAGCATCATCCATTGCCTCAGCATTAATTCATTGGGATTGGCCATATTGTTGTTCACCGATGTATTTTAGTAGCTCAACACGACAGATTGAGTCGCATGATTCATTACGACATAATATGACGCATGTGCATGTTTTAATCAATACATTCAAAACACACTCACGTAAATACTCAATGACACCAACCAACTACACATCAACCTCAGCGCAGGCAAACGAAATATTTCCCATTGAGTTAAAACGTCTTTGGTTGATGCGTATATTGGTTAAACTAAATGGGCTACGACGTTTGTTTGATGACCCAAGCTACTATCTTTTAAGCTTTATTGGGGTAGAAAAAATCAATCTATCAAAAGCAGAAATGGTAAAGCTTGGCAAACAATTAAACGATGAGCATTTAGCCGCAGAGCGCAACGCAACCGTTACCGTTGGCGGCGATTTAGCTAATAATATCCACAGCTTGGCAAATTTAATCGGTTTAAATTTAATTGAGCAGTCAATTTTAGGTTTTGTCATTTTGGCAAATAATGACCGTGTGTTAAGCGATTGCGCAGAAACCATTAACACGCCTAATTTTATGAGCATCACCCGAGCGCTGGCCGAAATACTCAACATAGAAGAAGTGCTTATTAAAGAAGCTTTGCATCCAAATGCGCCATTAGCAAAAATGGGCATTGTAAAAGTAGATGTTGAAACACCTTACTTGCGAGGTAAGTTTCGCTTTAGCATTGAAGACTTGCCCGTGCTCATGCTACAAAAAGACATGCCGATATTGCAAATATTAAAAGGCGCATTATCGCTAGCGGAGCCAAGTAAACTGGGCTTGGATGACTTTAGTTACGTGCAAAAAGATGTAGCAATTGTGCTGCCTTACCTACGTCAAGCCCTGCATCAGCAAGCTCAAGGGGTGAATATTTTATTTTACGGCCCACCAGGCACAGGTAAAACACAATTAGCCAAAACCATCGCTCACGAATTAGCCGCTTCATTGTATGAAGTTGCGGTTGAAATTAATACCTCAGCTAAAAGTGGCCCATCACGCTTACAAGCTTACCAACTAGGCCAATCCATTTTGGCAAAGCATAGCGCACTGATATTGTTTGACGAAGTACAAGATATTTTTGATGACGGCGACGCAACTAAAGCAGGCCATGCCAGCACAGCGCAAACACGCAAAGCACTGATAAACCAACTGCTAGAAAACAATCCCCTACCGGCTATTTGGGTGAGCAATAGCATCAGCTGTTTTGATGATGCGTTTATTCGCCGCTTTGATCATATTATTGAAGTTGGCTTTCCATCTGAGCAACAGCGCCAAACCATTTTAAACACGCACTGCCAAGCGCTACAACTATCGCCCAACGTTATTCAGCATATGGCGCAAACCAAGGCACTCAGCCCCGCCATTATTGAGCGTGCCGCTAAGGTGACGCGCTTAATATGCCAACAACAAAACAATACTGATACAGAAGCCGTATTTACACACTTGGTACATAACACCTTACGTGCGCAAGGCCACACACCAAACAAATTAAACACCCATGCACTAAGGTTTGACCCAAATTGGATAAATGCAGACGCCCCCATTACCCCGCTAATGGAATATGTACTGGCCGATGGCAATATTCGCCTGTGTTTATCTGGCCCGCCCGGCACAGGCAAAACTGAGTTTGGCAAATGGCTAGCCACACAAGCCAACCGCCCGCTGCATGTGCGAAGAGCATCGGATATTCTTTCAAAATATGTAGGCGGAACTGAGGAAAATTTAGCTTTAGTCTTTAGACAAGCAGAGCGCGAAAACGCAGTGCTATTACTAGATGAAGCTGACACCTATTTAAATGACCGCAATGACCTTAAACATAGCTGGGAGGTGAGCAGCGTAAACGAAATGCTAGTGCAAATGGAGGCTTTTAACGGCGTACTTATTGCAACCACTAATCGTTTAGAAGTAATGGACAGTGCTGCAATGCGCCGCTTTGACTTTAAAGTGCATTTTGATTATTTAAAACCCAATCAAATTACTGCAATGTTACAAAACTTGGTTAACGCGCTGGGCTTAACCCCCAATGCAGCCGCGTGGTTAAACATCAACCACCAATTAAAAGCATTAAGTCATATAACGCCTTCTGATTTTTCACTATTACAAAGGCAAATCATCATGTTAAGAAAAACACCCTCACTAGCTGATTTATATAGTGACTTATTGGCAACCTCTCAAGGTAAGCAAAGTCAGCTCAACAAACCCTTTGGCTTTGTACACTAATCGATTAGTATTTAATTTAAACAAACAACTTAAGCCAATAACAATAATGCGCACAACCGTAAACAAATCTAACCTAGCTACACCACAAGCACTTAATAAACTGGTTGTTGCTATTTCATCACGCGCTTTGTTTGATTTGGTAGAAAGTCACCAAGTGTTTACCACCCAAGGGGTTGATGCCTACCATTCTTACCAAATTGCCAATGAAGATAAAGCGCTAGCACCTGGCATTGCCTTTAACATGGTTAAAAAGCTATTAGCACTTAATGACCGTGACCCACAAAACCCCAGAGTTGAAGTGATATTACTTTCTAGAAACAGTGCAGATACAGGCTTACGGGTTTTTCACTCTATACAGCACCACGGCTTAAACATTAGCCGCGCAGCATTTACCAGAGGGCGCAGCACATACCCTTACGTATCGGCTTTTGGTGCCCATTTATTTTTATCGGCCGACGCCAACGATGTTGCCGAAGCCTTAACTGAAGGCTTTGCTGCCGCAACCATTTTACCTTCTCATATTAGCAGTAACGATAACCAACAGTTACGCATCGCATTTGATGGCGATGCCGTGTTATTTTCAGATGAAGCAGAGCGCGTATTTCAAGAACAAGGCCTAAAAGCCTTTACTGAAAGTGAAGTAAAAGCCGCTAAAACCCCGTTATCTGGCGGCCCATTTAAAGCCTTTTTAGCATTGCTGCACCAAATTCAAAGTGAATACCCAACAGAAAGCTCACCCATACGCACCGCACTGGTTACCGCAAGGGCAGCCCCAGCGCACGAGCGCGCAATTAGAACATTAAGAGCTTGGAATATCCGCATAGATGAAGCCATATTTTTAGGTGGGCTAGATAAAGGCCCATTTTTAAAAGCGTTTGATGCAGATATTTTCTTTGATGACCAAACTAAACATTGTGAATCAGCAAGACTGCATGTGGCTACTGGGCATGTGCCTAGTGGTGTTAAAAATAAATAAATTTAAAAGGATTTATATAAATGTCTTATCAAAGTATTTCACTTCGGGAAGCAATTGATAATATTAATACATCAGATTGGGTATTGCCTGCTACGCAAAGGCCATATGTATGGGGTGGAAGATATGAAGCTGAACTTTATATTTCAAAGTTATTCGATAGTTTGTTTAGAGAGTACCCTATAGGCGTAATAATTCTATGGCCAACAGACACGGTGGTTCCATTTCGAGAATTTATAGATCATTATAAAGATTCTGAAATTTCAAAAGCAATTGAGGATGAAGGTAAGTGGGGTAACAAAAAATCACTGGTTTATGATGGACAGCAGAGACTTCAAACGCTGTATTCTTGCTTGAAGTACACATTTAACAATAGAGTTTTAACGTTTGACTTACTTTGGGAAAAAAATATTGGTGATGATGATAATTTAACTAGTGGATTCACTTTTCACGAACGCTCTAACGTTTTACCTTGGAACGAAATCAGATTGAACGAGCTTTTCGGAAAGAATATTGATCAGGAAATTAAGGTCAGAAAAGAAATATTTAAAAAAGCATTAGATAACTCCGTTTCTTTAACGGATGAGAGTCAAGAAGTAATAGAGAAAAATTTAAGTCAATTATGGAAAGTCTTTGACTTAAATTTTTCTCTATTACTTCTTGACTCTCATC
>ERZ795056.5646-NODE-5646-length-12469-cov-6.572418_pt1 | contig 12469 bp, 10 predicted proteins | sample MGYA00375140_ERZ795056 | MGnify/ENA primary metagenome ERZ795056 (study PRJEB30185, sample SAMN05720227) | activated sludge metagenome | isolation source: Anaerobic digester | place: USA | collected 2015-03-09 ...
CGGCCCAGTTGGAGAGGACGCTCTTTCCCGTCGGAGATCTCCACAAAAGCGAGGTCAGGCGTCTCGCGGCCGAGTACGGTCTCCCTCCGGCCGGACGCAAGGACAGCCAGGGGATCTGCTTTTTGGGGAAGATCAAATTCAGGGATTTTGCCAAAAGCTATCTGGGCGAATGCACCGGAAAAATTGTCGAGCAGGGCACCGGCCGGGTTTTGGGCGAGCATGCGGGCTATTGGTTCCACACCATCGGACAGCGGACCGGACTCGGACTCTCCGGTGGGCCATGGTTCGTTGTTCGCAAGGATATCGCGACCAATACCATCGAAGTGGTCCATGCCGACAATTATCAGGTCGCCCAGGTCAGCAGCTTTCCCGTCGAAGAGATCCACTGGATACAGCAGGCCCCGGCCGCCGGTGCCGGTTTACGCTGCAAGCTCAGGCACGGTCCGACCATGTTTGCCTGCAGCCTCGAACTGGACAGCGGTCTCCCCGGAACCGGCCGGGTCCACCTGCTGGACGGGAAAGACGCCGGCTGTGCCCCCGGACAATTTGCCGTTTTCTATCTGGACGGGATCTGTCTGGGCATGGCCCGCATCGGAACGGCCTGATCCGGTCGGAAAATATTCCGGCGTGCGCATCCCATTTGAAGAAAACTGGCTTGACAAGAATACCGCCGGTCGTGCAGGATGATGTCAATACGCAAGGTGGTATCCGTGTCGGGCGAAAGACGTATCCTGCTGGTCGAAGATGATCCCATGACCGCAGCCATGGAGGAGATGTATCTTCAGGATGCCGGATATTCCGTGATGACGGCCGGGTCCGGTCCAAAGGCTGTCGATCTGGCTCTCTCAAGAGACGTGGATCTTGTCCTCATGGATGTCGATCTCGGACCGGGGATGGACGGGACCGAGGCAGCCAGGCGGATCCTTGCCGAACGCGATATACCGCTCATCTTCCTTTCGAGCCATACCGAACCGGAGATTGTGACACGGACCGAGAGCATCACATCCTACGGGTACATCGTCAAGACGAGCAATAGCGCGGTTCTGTTGGCATCCATCCGGATGGCCTTCAGGCTCCATGAGGCCAGGGAACGTGCGGATGAGCAGGAGCGGTTTTTCAGGAGCATCTTCGAACAGGCCCCTGTCGGGATGCAGGTTTTTGACTCCTCAGGAACGATTCTGATGGTCAATCATGCCTGGGAAAATCTCTGGCAGACGACGGCTTCCCGGGTCGTGGGAATCTATAACCTCTACGAGGATGCGACATTCAGGTCCAATGGACTTCTGGTGTATGTCGAGCGGGTCTTCCGGGGGGAATCCGTCATCCTGCCGGACATGGAATACGACCCGCATGACAACGGATTCGAGGGCCGGAAGCGCGTGGTCCGATCCGTCCTGTTCCCGATCGTGCTTCGGGAGAGTGTGCACAGGGTCGTGCTGATCTCAGAGGATATCACCGAGGTGGCGGCACAGCATGAGGAACTCCTTCAGGCCAAGGAACGGGCGGAGGCTGGCGAACAGCAACTGGCCCTCCTCCTGGACCTGGCTCCCGATGCGTTTTTCAGGGGGAGCCCGACGGGAGACATTGTTTCGGTCAATACCAAGGCCTGTGATTTGACCGGGTATGACAGGGCAGAATTGCTGAACATGAACATCCGGGATATCTTCAAACCCGAAACCCTCACCGGACGGCCTCTGGATTACGATACCTTGAACGCCGGAGGAATCATCACCGCGACACGGGATATCCGGCGCAGGGACGGACGGATCATCACGATCGAAATGTCATCCAGACGGATGCCGGACGGGACCTATCAGTCCTTCATGCGGGACATCTCTGCCCGGACTGCCACACCGGGTTGACGCCTCATTTTCTGGCGGACCGTGTCAGGGATGCGTGGTAGCGTTCGGCTATCCAGCCTGCAATCCGTTTCCCGCGTTCATCCCAGGTCAGACCGGCAGCGGCTTTGGCCGAGGCGGAGCCGATCTTTTTGCAGAGGGCAGGGTCCCCGGCCAGTTTCTCCAGGGCCTTGGCCGCTGCCCGTGTGTCGTCCGGCGTGACCAGGACGGCAGAGCGTGGTGTCAGGACCTCGCGCAGGTCGGGCAGGTCCGGTCCGAGAATCGGCCGGCCGGCCGCCATGTACAGGAAGGTCTTGAACGGGAGAACCGTCCGTCCGTAGAGCAAGAGCGGGGCCGAGGTCGGCGGGACGAGGAGGACATCGGCCGCGTAGAGGTACTTCGGCACGTCGCCGACCGGTTTCATGCCGGTGAAGATGACGTTCTTCAAATGCCGCTCGCGGGCGATTTTCCCGAGCCGTTCGAGATCGGCCGGGGTGCCGCCGACAAGGACGAAGGTTTCGCCGGGGCAGGCCGCGGCCAGGTCGAGCAGGGCCTCGACCCCCTTGTTGGCCTGCATGTTGCCGGTGTAGACCAGCAGGAATTTCTTCGGGGGCAGGCCGGTCGCGCGGCGGGCCGCGGTCCGGTCGAGGACCGGTTCCATGTCCGTCGGGGCGTATCCGTTGTGGAACGGGGCGAGCCTGTCCGCGGGAAAACCGGCCCGCTCGAAGGAGGCCGCGGCGAAGCGGCTGTGGGTGATCACGCCGAGGAAGCGCCGTCCGCGGGCGAAGCGGCCCATGAAGCGGATCAGCCGCGGGTATTCGTCGCCGAGGCAGCGGTAGGTTTCGAAGATGACGCGGCGCCCGAGGAGGAGGCCGAGCAGGGCGGCCAGCGGCTCGCGGGTGTAGAGGATCGGGATGCGGCGGAACAGGACGAGAAACGGGACGAGAAGCGCGTGGGTCAGTTTTTCCGGACGGAAGCGGCCGGCGGGCAGGGCCCGGACGCCGCGGACGTCGAGTTCTTCGGGAATATTGTAATATTCATGAATGACGCGGCGGAACGTGCTGCCGCGGCGGAACAGGTAGCGGCCGCGCTGCGGGACAAAGACGGTCACGCGGAGGCCGTTCGCGGTCAGGGCAGCGGCGTTTTTCATGACCTGCTGCGTGTCGGTGTGGTGCGAGGGCAGGCGGGCGTTGAGCAGGATCGCAATGCGCCGGATGAAGGGCGCTTTCGGTACGGATTCGGGTTTTCGGGGCATGGGGCAACCGTCCGGGGTCTTTGTTCCGTAAAGGTATCGCTTCCGGTCGCGGGCCGGTCAGTTTTTTCCGGTCTGTCCCGGGCATTTTGTTTGATACGGACCGGCGGACCGGCGTTATTTTTGGAAAAGAAAAGCCCATCGTGAGAGGTTCACCCGTGCAGATATTCCGCCGCATCAAACGGATTTTCGACAGCCGTCCCGTTGCCTGCCATCTTTATGTCACCGAACAGTGCAATCTTCACTGCGGCTATTGCACCGAATTCGACAATACGATTCCGCATCCGGACCTGGCCACGGTCAAGCGCTGGGTCGACAAGCTGGCCGACCTGGGCTGCATGCGGATCGGCATCCAGGGCGGCGAGCCGCTCAAGCACCCGGACATCGTCGAGATCGTCCGGTACATCAAGTCGAAGAAGATGGGTTGCAGCATGTCCTCGAACGCCTTCCTGCTGACGCCGGAACTGGTCGCCGGGCTCGAGGATGCCGGGCTCGATTCGATCCACGTCTCGATCGACAGCATGGATCCGACCGAGTCGACGAAGAAGTGTATCCGGCTGGTCGAACCGAAGCTCATGATGCTGCGGGCCTCGAAGATTCCGCTGCACCTGACCAGCGTCCTGTTCAAGGAATCACTGCCCCAGCTGCCCGAGGTGTTCGCCTGGGCCCGGGAGAAGGGGCTCTCGATCAAGGCCCACCTGATCCACGCCGGCACCGCCGGCGAATACACGGTCGAACAGGGTGACCGGAAGGCCCTCGGCGATTTCATCGACTGGCAGATCCGCGAGAAGAAGAACGGCCGCAACATCCGTACGATGTTCAATGTCCTGCGCTACCAGAAGAACCTGACGGAGAAGAACAACTACCGATGGAAATGCCTGGCCGGGTACAAGTTCCTCTTTGTTTCGGCCCGCGGCGAGTTCTGGCTCTGCAGCATGCAGCGCCGGCCGGGGACCGACATTCTCGCGCTGACGAAGAAGGATCTCAAGGCCAACAACTGCAAAAAGCCCTGCCAGAAAGGCTGCGGCGTCTATTGCGTCGTCTCCGAATCCCTGGTCAACAACAAGCCGCTTTCCTTCGGCCTGCGCGAACTGGGCAGCATCCTGGGCGGCCTGTTCGGCCGGCCCTTCCGCCGCAAGAGCGCCTGACCCGGCGAGGGACGGTCCGGTTCGCGCCACGCGACGCGCTTCCGTTCGGATCGTTCCGGCGGCTGGGGGAACAACCGTTCTCCGGCAAAGACCATTTACCCGACGACGTGGCGGTTTGCGCCCTGCCGTCGGGTTTTTTCAAACCTGACCGGGCTGGCGGTTGTTGCTTTTACGGCTAAAATGTCCTGCGCTTCGCGGCGCGGGTTAGATTGAACCGTTCCGACGGATTGAACCGTTCCGACGAGCAGGAGGAACACACCTTGCAGGAACAACCATTTCCCGGGTGGTGGAAGTGGTCTGCGCCTCGCGGCGCGGTTCAGATTGAACCGTTCCGACAGATTGAACCGTTCCGACGAGCAGGAGGAACACACCTTACAGGAACAACCATTCAGTCGCGCCAGCTTTGCATGTCGACGAGGCCGAGACGGGCCGCGTAGCGGACCAGTTCGACCATGTTGTGGACATCGAGCTTGGCCATGATGTTCGCCCGGTGGTGTTCGGCGGTCTTCGTGCTGATGAACAGGCGGTCGGCGACCTCCTTGTTGGAGAGCCCCTCGGCGAGAAGCCGGAGCACCTCCTGTTCGCGCGGCGAGAGCAGGCTGTAGGCGACCTGGCGGTTGACGCCGGCATGGGTGCCGCTGATCACCGTTTCCACCTCTTCCATCGAGTGCGGGGCCTCGAGGAACCGCGTTCCGGCGAGGATCGCCTCGATGCCGGTCACGAGATTCTCCGCGGCCTTGTCCTTGACGAGGTAGCCGAGGGCGCCGCGCTGGAAGGCGCCGGCGATGTATTCGATCTTGGAGTGCATGCTGACGACGAGGATTTTCGCGTCGGGCACGCGCTGGATCAGCTCCTCGACCAGGTCGAGGCCGCCCCGGTCGGGCAGCGAGAGATCGGTCAGGATGATCTGCGGCTTGCAGGCCAGGGCGGCCTCGAGCCCTTCGCTGGCCGTGCCGGCTTCGGCGCAAATCCCGAAGCGCTCGCTGCGGCCGAGCAGCGTCTTCAGTCCTTCGCGGTAGAGCGGATGGTCGTCGATGATCAGCACGCGGACCGGTTCAGCCATGGTCGGGCTCCTTCTGCGGTATCTCAATCAGGATGCGGGTGCCCTCTCCGGGCAGGGATTCCAGGGTGCATTTTCCGCCGAGCAGGGTCACGCGTTCGCGCATGTTGCGCAGGCCCATGTGCCGTTCGCTTTCGCCGCCCCCGCCCAGCACGTCGCCGGCATTGAAGCCGCAGCCGTTGTCCTGGATGCGCAGGATGATGTTCGGCCACGAGGCGACGAGCCGGACGATGACCTTCGTCGCCCGGGCGTGCCGCCGGACGTTGCCGAGGGCTTCCTGCAGGATGCGGTAGAGGTTGATCTCGGTTTCCGGATCGAGCAGCGCGAAGTCGAGTCCGGCCGAATCGAAATCGACGTCGATGCGGTGCAGCCGCGTGAAGTCGTCGCAGAACTGGGCCATGGTCCGGATCAGGCCGAGCTGTTCCAGCCCGGGCGGGCGGAGATTGTAGGAGATATCCCGGACATTGTTGATCGTTGTCTGCAGGACGCGGATGATTCCGGGAAGCCGTTGTCCTCCTGCGGTGGCTTCCGGCGAGTCGGCCAGCAGGGTCTCGAGGGACATCTTGAGGGAGGAGAGATCTTGGGCAACATTGTCATGGAGATCCCGCGAGATCCGCTGTCGCTCCCTCTCCTGGGACTGGAGGAGGGCCTGCGAGAGCGCCCGGACCTGGGATTCGGCCCGTTTTCGTTCGCTGACATCCAGAAAGGTTGCGATGATATGGTTGACCTCGCCTTCGGGACTGCGGATGCAGGAGACAGCCATGTTCGCGTAGAGAACCGAGCCATCACTGCGCAGGAAGCGTTTGTCCATGATGTAGCCCTCACTCTGCCCCTGCATCATGCTTTCGAAGTGGGCGACATCCTTGGCGAGATCATCCGGCCAGGTCAGGTCTGCCCAGGTCTTTTGCATCAGTTCATCCCGCGAGTAGCCGAACATCGCACAGAGATGGTCATTGATCTCGACCCAGGTCTTGTCCGGTGCGGAGATTCCTTTCCCGATCGGTCCGAGTTCGAAATAGCGGCGGAAGAGCAGGTCCCGATCCTGCATCAATGCTTCGGCTTCCCTGCGGCGTGTCATCTCCAGTCTGAGGTCGCGATAGCGGCGGACGGAGAAGATCAGGATGGCGACCAGACAGATCGCGAGGAGGAAGGCGACCTGCTCGAAGATTCCGGCGGCCCGTGTGGCACTCGAGAGCCAGGAGAAGAAACCGAGGGCCCAGGAGGTGATCCAGATGCAACACGATCCCAGGGCGAGAACCAGGATCTCGATGGCGAGCCTTGTGTTCCTGCGGGATTGCTGTGTCATCCGTTCTTCCATCAGATCATGATAGACCGCAGTCGGCATGGGGTGCAAGCCTGACGCAGTCATGTTTCTCCGAATTCTGTGATAATACAGGTATTCGACGGGGAAGAGGATGGGGGATTCCCCCTATTTTTCTCCGGGGAGGCTGCCCGCCAGTGACTGGAGTTTGCCGGGTGCGGTTCCGCTGACCAGGCAGGGAACGAAGGTATTGGCTTCAGGGAGTGCGACCTGCGGGGGAAACGTCATAGTGATCGGAATATAATGTTCTCCATACCCACGGATTGTCCTTTCCCCGGTGTCGACCTTTTCGACCAGGATGGTTTCCCGCTGCCCGAGGAGTGTTTCGAGATAGCTTGTCCGTGTGCGTGCTGTCAGGTTGCGGACTGCCTCGCTCCTGCGCTGCATTTCAGGCTTGGGGACACGATCGTCCATGACGGCCGCCGGAGTCCCTTCGCGGGGGGAGAACTGGAAGGTATGGATATGGGTCAGCCGGGCCTCTTCCAGAGTGGCCATAGTTTCATCGAAATCGTTTTCCGTCTCCCCGGGATAGCCGACGATCACATCGCCCGTGACATTGAAGAGGGGATCGATCCGGCGCAGCTCACGGACAATATCGAGGAACATTCCGGCCGTGTACCGCCGGCCCATCCGCTTCAGGGTCCGGTCAGAGCCGCTCTGGAGGCAGAGATGGAGATGGGGGCAGAGCCGGGGGTTGTCGAAGAGCCCGACAATGGCCGGGGTCGTGTCATCGGGTTCGATTGAAGAAAGTCTCCAGCGGACCTCGCCTGGAATGGCAAGGAGCTCCCGGACCAGCCAGGGCAGATCCAGCCCGTCCCGAGTGTACTGTTGGAGATTGACACCCGTGATCACGATTTCGTGATACCCGAGCGCGATCAGTTCCCGGGCAGCAGTCAGGCAGTCTCCGGCCGGACGGCTTCGGGCGGAACCGCGGACAGCCGGCACGATGCAGTAGGTACAGTGGTTGTCGCAGCCGTCCTGGACCTTGAGGGTGGCCCGGGTATGCAGGGAGACCGCTGGTGGCCGGAAGGCGAACCGGTCGCGCTGTAGGTCAATACAGGCAGGGGCGGTATCACGGACGACCCCGGGATTGGAGCGGGACTCCAGCTCCCGGAGTGCCAACCGGGCAATACCGTGCTTGCTGTCCTGGTCGACCAGGAGGACCCCGGATGCGGCCGCGAAGGCCGTGGCATCCCGTTCCAGGGCGCACCCGGTGATGATGATCAGGGCATCCGGATGGAGGCGGCGCATCCGGGCGACGGCCTGGCGGGATTTTTGTTCCCCGCGGCCTGTGACCGAACAGGTGTTGATGACACAGAGATCGGCGCCGGGCGTATCCTGTTCGATGATGGCAAAACCGGCTGCCGCCAGTTCTCCCGCGATGCTGTCGGTTTCGTATTGGTTCAGGCGGCAGCCGAGGGTGACGAATGCGGCCTTGCGGGAATCGGGACTCATGTCGTACAATATACTATGACCGGGAGGGCCAGTATGCGACGGGGTGGGAAAAATCAGGTCAGGGAGAGATCCTCTTTGGCGGATGGACGGGAGCTCGACAAGGTGCATCCCGTTTTTGAGGCGCTTGGGACGATTGACGAATTTCAGGCCCATCTGGCCCTGATCCTTTCGGAGCCCGGTCTTTCCCAGGGGGACAGGGACCTGATCGGGGAAAGTCTCGATGTTTGCAGCGGCATCGCGGGGTTTTTGGCCGGGTCGGTACGCGACATGAGACTTACCGAGCGGCTCAAAAAACTCCAAACCGCATGTGACTGGCTCTTTGACTCCCGCGGAAACGGATTTGTCCGTTTTACCGCCAGTCCTCTGGCCGCACGGATCGATTTGGCGCGGGCTGTCTGCCGCCGGACCGAGCGCCGTGTTCTCGCGCTCCGGGAGGACATGGAGGTCGACGACGCCTGCCTCTATCTTGATACGCTCTCCGATTGGTTGTTCCTCCTGTCCCGATCGATTGCTCCCGGGTGACGAGGGCCCTCCGGATTGTGTACCTTGAGAAGGCAGAACCACTTAAGGAGAACGTATGACGGGAACACTGATCGCCTATCTTGTTGTCGGCCTTGTATTGGTGGCCGGAGGGATCCCTCTTGCCATGCGCAAGGTCCGTCCCAACCCCTGGTACGGATTCCGGACCAAGTCGACCATGTCCGATGAACGTCTCTGGTTCGCAGCCAATGCCAGTGCCGGCCGTGTCCTCGTGACTGGCGGGATTGTGGCCATCCTCACGGTCGTTTTTCTCTATTTCCAGGACGTACCCGAGGCCGAACGTAAGGCGCGGTTCTCGTCTGCGGCCCTGATGCTGGTGACGATTGATATGCTGGTCGTGATTCTTGTCAGCGCGTTCCGGCTGCGTACCATCAAAAAGAAGCTCGGTATCCGGTGAGCTTTCCCGGGATTGGGGCAGTCCGGGCCGGCTTCCCCTGCCTGGCAACGCCGGGGCGGATCTGGCTCGACAGTGCGGCCACCTCGCTCAAGCTCAAAACCGTCATCGAAACCGTGAGCGGGTATTACAGCGGGTGGTGCGGAACCGTCGGCCGCTCGTCCCACGCTGCCGCCGAAGAAGCTTCCCACGCCGTTCAGGAGGTCAGGCGGGTGATGGCCCGCTATCTGGGTGTTGAGGATCCTGCCGGAATCATTTTTGTCCCGGGCACAACGGGAGGGATCAATCTCCTTGCCCGCGCATGGAACAGCGGGCGGATTGTGACCAGCAGGCTCGAGCATCACAGCAATCTCCTTCCCTGGCATGATGCGGCCAGGCGCAATGCCGCGGAGATCGAGTCAGTCGGTCTGGACTCTCGGGGCGGGATCGATATGGAGGCCCTTGAACGGGCCTTGCGGCGACCGGCCGGACTGGTTGCTCTCTCCATGCGGTCCAATGTGACCGGAGCAGTTCTGGATTGCCGCCGTGCGGCCGATCTGGCGCATCGGGCCGGTGCTGTGCTTTTTGTCGATGCGGCCCAGGAGGCAGCCCGTGGTCCCATGAACCTCCTCAATGACGGCGTGGATGCCGCCAGTTTTTCCTCGCACAAGATGCATGGACCGACGGGGAGTGGTGTGCTCTGGGTTCGCCCCGACCTTCTGGAGCGACTGGATCGTGTCGAGAGCGGTGGCGGGATGGCGCTCCAGGTTGATGATGACGAGATGGTCGTGCGGATCGGTCATGCGCGGTTTGAAGCGGGAACACCGCATATTGCGGGAATCCTCGGGATGGGGAGTGCGGCCCGCTGGCTGATGGCGATCGGCCGCGAAACGATCACGGAATACGAGGATGGTCTGGGCGCGTATCTCCATCAAGAGCTAGCACGACTGGATGGTGTACGGATTTTCTCCTGCGGAGGGGGGATTCTCAGTTGCACCATCACAGGCTGGCATCCCCATGACGCAGCGGATCAGCTTGACCAAAGGGGCTTTGCCGTCCGGGCCGGCACACTCTGCGCTCAACCCTGCCTGCGGGCCCTGGGTGTGGATTCCCTGCTCCGGGCCAGTCTCGCGATCCACAGTACCTGCGAGGAGTGTCAGGCCTTTGCCGATGCGGTTCGTGATCTGATCCTGCAGGGAGGTTTTCGATGAACCCGGACAGCCCGACAGGTGACGAGGTCCGCCTCAGGGAAGTGCTACAGCGTCTGGTCCGGACCGCCAGCGGACTGGACCAGACGCTTTCTCTGGACAAGGCGCATCCCGGCACAAGCTGCGGAGACCGGCTCCAGATACGTTGCGATGCAGACCGGAACGGGCTCGCCATCGCCTGGAACGGGGAAGGTTGTTCCCTGATGCAGGCCGGTGCCGCTCTCCTGGTGGAGGTTCTTTCCGGAAAGGAACCTCACGCGGCCAGGCTGATCGTCGACGGAGCGCTTGCCATGGCAAGCGGGGAAACCGCATCACCTGTCGAGGGTCTGGGTGACGAGCCGGCACTGGTCCTCGGGGCGTTTTCAACAAGACCGAACCGGAGGGAGTGCCTCTTGTTTGCGTGGCGTGCCATGCGGGACTGGTTCGACAGCAACCCCGAGGAGACTTCCGGGGCCGGCTGAACCGCTGTTTCCTGTCTTGTTAAAACCGTTGAAGGGAAATGCAAAGGTTTCAAGGTGGCATGTTTTTTCTTGCCAGGGATGGACCGCCTGGTGTACACTACAATCCATCCCGCAGGAGAGAAAACGTGTCAGAGCCCCTGTATACGACTGGACAGCTTGCCGACCGGGCCTTTTTGTTGCGAACGGGTGAAATCGAATACTGGATAACCGACAAGGATACGGTGACCCTCTCCGGGAGCAATATCATTGTCGGAGCGAGCGAACTCCTCATCGCCATCAACCGGAAGGAAGCGGTTCCCCGCCACGCCAGCCTGGTTCTGCCCGGTCCGGCGACCCAGTTGAGTCCGATTCCCGCTGCAAAACTTGCATCGTATATCACCAATTGGACCATCGGGTTTTCAGTGGCGCACCACATAGCGGAGACGATCACCAAGCTCCACCCCCTTCTGGCCGAAAAGATGAACAGGCTGGCAGAGACCGAGCGGTTTTCCCGCGATCTGGCACGCTCCTTTGTCGAAACCCTCCAGCTCCTCGAAGAGTCTTCCGGAAACAGACAGTTCCCCTGGCTGGTCAGCATCATGGACAAGGGAAAGGTCACCGAGGCCTACAATTTCGGTTTGTCCATCAGGGATGTCGTCGAAGAAAAGAAGATCGATGTGACTTCCGAAAAGCTCGCCCAGTATAAACAGGTCTATCTCAAGGAGACGGTGATCTGCAAAGAGGGCGAAAAAGCGGAAGACATGTTCATCCTGATGGAAGGGAAAATCGAAGTACGGATCAAGAATAATCCGATCGACATCATCAGCCGCAAGGGTACGATCATCGGGGAGATGGGCCTGATTCTGGCCCAGCCCCGAACGGCCACCCTCCGGGCTCTCGAGAAAACCCATGTCATCCGCATCAACGCCAAAGACATGGCCAGTATCTTCAAAAATGATCCGGGGACCTTTTTCAACATGATCTCCTCGCTGGCATTCCGGGAGAGGATCAATTGCGAGAAAATCCGCGAGTACAACGAAAAAATCGAGATGGCAGCCCAGGGCAGGGGGGAATACACCGTCGCCCAGGTGGACGGCTATGCCCGTGAGTATGCCGCACTGGTGACGGACATCCACTCGGCGATGCAGGCCCATCCGGAGATGGATTGGTTGGGCCAGGTCAGCGAACTTGTCCAGCGCAAAGCCACCTCGCTCCTCAGCCAGGTCGGTACACTGACCGGGGAGGTTTATACCATCCAGGAGCGGGCGCGGAGCGAGGAACGGGTTGTGACACGCACGAGCAACCGGCCCGTCCGGGACGAGAGCATGCCCCATATTGACTGGTTTTGATCCGTTCTTCGTGCTCCGCGAGACTCGCTGCCGCAGACAGGTGATTCATGACTATATTTAGGGCTGTCAGATTGCGGAAGGGTTGGTACATCCAGTGAATCAGTTTCAGCGCGTCGTCTGGTTGGCGCGACGGAATTTTGTGCGTGGGACATTTTCGAATCTCGCAGCCATTTTTCTTGTCTCCATCAATTGTCTGGTGTTTTTCATGTGGTATCTCCACCGGTTTTCTCCCAATCCGGCATTCTCGGGGCAGCAGTCCCCGATGATGGGACTTTCCGAGCTCCTGCTCGTTGTCCTCCTTGCCATGAATTTCTTCTCCCTCCTGGTCATCTTCTGGCTGATCAACAGGGTTCGCTATCACGAGATCGGTCTTCTGCGCGGGATTGGCGCCCGGCGGCTCTTTGTCTTCAAGCTCCTCCTTGTCGAGACCTGGTTCATCGTTCTCTCCGGTGCGGTTCTCTCCGTCATTCTGGGGAGATCGGAAG
>ERZ795056.5650-NODE-5650-length-12459-cov-4.769429_pt1 | contig 12459 bp, 8 predicted proteins | sample MGYA00375140_ERZ795056 | MGnify/ENA primary metagenome ERZ795056 (study PRJEB30185, sample SAMN05720227) | activated sludge metagenome | isolation source: Anaerobic digester | place: USA | collected 2015-03-09 ...
CTACAAGCTCAAGGTCTGGCGCCTGCCGCTGGGTGCGCCCACGGCGGAGGATGCCATGCTGGTGCCCGTCGTGCTTCGTGCCGGCGACCTGGTGCAGACCCTCGAGTGCGGCCTGCGCGTGCTCGCCGCGCCGGGCCTGTCCGCAGACGTGGCCGAGATCAAGGAATTGGCGGACACGGGGCTGCTGGACGGCGTGACGACCAATCCCTCGCTGATTGCCAAAGCCGGCCGCGATTTCAAGGAAATCGTTGCAGAAATCTGCGCCGTCGTACCGGGGCCAGTATCCGCTGAAGTTGCTGCGACCGACTATGCCGGCATGATGCTTGAAGCTGAAATTCTGCGCAAAATCGCCAAGAACGTCACGATCAAAGTTCCGCTGACCATGGACGGCCTGAAGGCCTGCAAGGCCCTGACCGGCGACGGCACAATGGTCAACGTGACGCTGTGCTTTTCGGCCAATCAAGCGCTGCTCGCGGCCAAGGCAGGTGCGACATTTGTTTCGCCGTTCATTGGCCGGCTCGACGATATCGGGCTCAACGGCATGGATGTGATCCGCGAAATTCGCGCGATCTACGATAATTATCCGGACCTCTCGACCGACATTCTCGCGGCGTCGATACGCACCGTCAATCACGTCAAGGAAGCGGCTATGATCGGCGCAGATGTCGCCACTATTCCGCCGTCTATTCTAAAGGCCCTCGTTAAGCACCCGCTGACCGACTCTGGTCTTGCGACGTTTGTCGCCGACTGGAAGAAGACCGGGCAGAAAATCTAGAGCGAGGAAAAGCGTGACAGAGCGAGCGCTTTCCGACGATGTTATCGCGCGTTTCCGCGAGATCGTCGGCGATGCGCATGCGCTGACGGCGCCCGACGATCAAGCCGGATATTTGCGCGAATGGCGTGACCGTTACGTCGGCAAAGCAGCCCTGGTGTTGCGGCCAGCCTCGACCGATGAAGTCTCGCGTATTCTTGCATTGGCAAACAGTCTTGGCATCGGTGTCGTCCCACAGGGCGGAAACACAGGCCTCGTCGGCGGGCAAATTCCGTCGCAACGCGGCGATCAGGTTGTGCTGTCGCTGTCGCGGATGAAATCAGTTCGTGACGTTGACGCGGACGGTGGCGCGATGGTCGTCGAAGCGGGCGTAACGCTGGCTGATGCTCAAGCTGTCGCGGAGAAGGCTCAGCGGCTGTTTCCGCTCAGCCTTGCATCGGAAGGCAGCGCGCAGATCGGCGGCGTGCTCGCATCCAACGCCGGCGGCACGGCCGTGCTCGCCTATGGCAATGCGCGCAACCTTTGTTTCGGGCTGGAAGTTGTTCTGGCAGATGGTCGCGTCTGGAACGGCTTACGCACGCTCAAGAAGGACAACACCGGCTACGACTTGCGGGATCTGATGATTGGTTCTGAGGGTACGCTTGGCGTTATTACTGCTGCTGTTCTCAAACTCTTGCCGCGCCCGGCGTGTACCGCAACGGCGATCCTTGGATTGAAGAGCCCCGAAGACGCGCTCAAAGTGTTCCGTTTGGCGGAGCAGGCGGCCTGCGGCGCACTGACGGCGTTTGAATTCTGGACACGCCGCGCGCTGGATTTTGCGCTGGCATCACTGCCCAATTCCCGCGATCCGCTTCGCGACAAACATCTCTGGTACATATTGATCGAGGTTTCGTGCAGCGACGGTGGTGGCAGCGCATCCGGCCTGCTGGAAAACGTGCTTCATGCAGCCTTGCAGGACGACATTATCGAAGATGCGTCGGTCGCAATTTCGACGAAGCAGGCGCGCGACTTTTGGAGATTGCGCGAAAGCTTTTCTGAAGCCCAAAAAAGTGCGGGCGGCAGTATCAAGCACGACATCTCGGTTCCGATTTCTGCAATCCCCGAATTTCTTGAGCGCGCGGCAGTGGTGGTTGAAGCCATTTGCCCGGGCGCCCGGCCGGTGCCCTTCGGGCATTTTGGCGATGGCAATCTCCACTACAACGTCAGCCAACCGGAAGGCTTGAGCACCGAAGGTGAGGACAAAGCGCGCTTCCTGGATCTGTGGACTGAAATGTCGGACGCCATCCACGCACTGGTCACGACAATGAACGGCTCGATTTCTGCCGAGCACGGAATCGGTCAAATGAAGCGGGCGGCTCTTGTACAACACAAATCGGCGGTCGAAATCGACCTCATGCGCGCCATCAAGACCGCACTCGACCCGAAAGGCGTCCTGAACCCAGGCAAAGTGCTGTAGCGTCGCGTTAACGACTCGTTAACGCGTTCGGCCCGACTGTTGGGTCTCTGGTGCTGCGCGTCTTTGAGGATTGCGGCGTGAGTGAAACGCTCGATGATATCCTGGCTGGAGATGCGGAGTTGCCGCTTGGCTCGGACCTGCGCGACGCTGTGCAGGCCTGGTTGGCGCATCTCGCGAGCGAGCGTGGACACAGTCCGGCAACGCAAGACGCTTACGCGCGCGATGTTCGGCAATTTCTGGCGTTTCTGAAGCAGCACAATGGCCATCCACCGTGCCTCGGGGATCTGGCGCGGGTCGATGCCAAAACCGTTCGCGCATTTCTTGCCAGCCGGCGTAAGTCTGGAACCGTTTCGCGCTCCCTGTCGCGAACGCTTTCCGCACTGCGCATGTTCTTTCGATGGCTGGAACGCGAAGACACTGTCAGCAACCGCGCGCTGCAGACCATCGCACTGCCAAAAATTCCGCACTCGGTTCCAAAGCCGCTGAATGTCGAGGCGGCGGCCGCTATCGTCAACGGCGGTATGCCAGCCGAATTGGATTGGATCGGCGCGCGCGATTCGGCCGTGCTGCTGCTGCTTTACGGCTGCGGCCTGCGCATCAGCGAGGCCTTGAGCTTGACGTTCCGCACCGCCCCGATCAACGGCCGCGATGTGATGCATATCTCTGGCAAGGGCGGCAAAGACCGCATGGTGCCCGCGATCGCAATCGTGTCTGACGCGATCCATCGCTATGTACGGCTTTGCCCCTACCCGATTACGCCTGACGGACCGCTTTTTCTCGGCGCCCGCGGCGGACCGCTTTCGCCGCGGCTGATCCAGCTCGCGATGGAAAAACTGCGCAATGACTTGGGTTTACCTGAAACTGCTACGCCGCACGCGCTGCGCCACTCGTTCGCAACGCATTTGCTGTCAGCCGGCGCAGATCTCCGGCAGATCCAAGAATTGTTGGGGCACGCCTCACTCTCGACAACGCAGATTTATACCGAAGTCGATGCTACGCGTTTGCTGAGCGTCTATGACGCTGCCCATCCCCGCGCCCGTCTGGCGTGACTGGACCAAACTGAAATCGAGGATCCACTCGCATGTCCCGAATTCGCTTGATCACGCTTCTGACGTCGACTTTCGCGCTATTTGCTAGCCCGGTTGCGGCTGAGCCCGTGCAGCCGCCAGCCGTAAGCGCGCCAGAACAGTGCGGTGGAACGGATATGATCGCGGAATTGGCGGCAAAAGACCCGGCGGCGCACAGCAAGATCACGGACGAAGCGGCCAAGATCGAGAACGGCGAAGCGCTGCTCTGGAAAATCGAAAAGGCCGGCATTCCGGATTCGTATTTGTTCGGCACCATCCACATGGCCGACACGCGCGTCACTGCGTTGCCAGACAAAGTGCGGAACGCATTCACCGCGTCGAAAACCGTGGCGGTTGAAGTTGCCAACATGTCGGATGAGGGCATGCTGGCGGCTATGACAAAAGTTCCAGCACTGCTCGCCTACACCGACGGCACGACGCTCCCGGCACAGCTGACACCCGCCGAATTCGATCAGGTCCAGAAGCTGACCACAAAAGTCGGGATGCCGGCCGAAGCCGCACCCGTATTGCGTCCGTGGCTCATCAGCATGTTGCTCGCGATCTCCGACTGCAATCGCGCGCAGCTCGAAGCGGGCAAGAAGGCGCTTGATTCCATTCTCGAAAGCGAAGCCAAAAAGAATGGCGCGGCGGTTGTTGGTCTCGAAACCGTAGAAGACCAACTTTCAGCGATGGCCAGCATACCGAACGACAAGCAGATTCTCATTCTCAAAGCCGGGCTGGCTTATGCCGATCGAACCGACGATATGATTGAGACGCTGGTTCAGCTCTATCTGCAGCGGAAAATTGCCGCGACGATGCCGTTTCAATTGATGCTGGCGGAAAAAGTCGGCGTCCCGGCATCAGCCTACGACGACTTCATGAAAATTCTGGTCAGCGACCGCAACATCAAGATGCGCGACGGCGCCACGCCGCTGCTTGAGAAGGGCAACGTTTTTATCGCGGTCGGCAGTTTGCACCTGCCCGGCAAGACGGGGCTCGTTTCGCTTCTACGCGACGCCGGGTATCACGTTACAGCGGCGGAATAGGTGCCAAGATGCGGCGAGACGATCGCCGAACGAAAAAGTCGCGATCGACGAAGCCGAGCACGAGGACGTCGACGATTAGCTGCGAAATTTGACGCAACGTGTTACGCCGCGGCTGCGCTAAAAGATCTCAAACGCACCGCCCTTTTTACATATGAATTGCGCGCTTTGCGACGGAGAGGGCGGCTTCCTTGACGGCTTCGGCCAGTGTTGGGTGGGCATGGCAGGTACGTGCCAGATCCTCTGCCGATCCCCCGAACTCCATCGTAACCGCGGCTTCGGCAATCAATTCCCCGGCGTTCGGTCCGATGATGTGAACGCCGAGAATGCGGTCGGTCGTTGCGTCCGCCAGCACTTTGACGAAACCATCGGTCGTGCGGTTCACCTTGGCGCGGCCGTTGGCCATGAACGGAAATTTCCCGCTGCTGTACGCGATACCGGCGGCTTTCAAATCGTCTTCGGATTTGCCGACGCTTGCGACCTCGGGGCTCGTGTAAATGACGCTCGGGATGACGTCGTAGTTTACATGGCCAGCTTGGCCGGCCAAAATTTCCGCGACTGCGACGCCTTCGTCCTCGGCTTTATGTGCGAGCATTGGACCGGCAATGACGTCACCGATTGCGTACACACCCGTTACTGACGTCTGGAAGTGACCATCGACGACGATGCGCTTTTTGGCATCGAGCGATATGCCTGCTTCCGCGAGACCCAAACCATCTGTGTAGGGCGTTCTGCCGATCGCAACGAGCACGACGTCGGCGCCCAGCGTTTCGGCTGCGCCACCCGCCGCAGGTTCAACGGTCACTGCAATTTCGTTGCCGCCAGTCGTTGCGCTTGTGACCTTGCTTGCCAGCCGGAATACGAAGCCTTGCTTTTCAAGGATACGCTGGAACGACTTGGCCACGTCGCTATCCATGCCTGGCAAAATGCGATCGAGGTACTCAACGATCGTCACTTCAGCGCCGAGACGCCGCCATACGGAGCCGAGTTCAAGGCCGATGACACCGGCACCGATGACGAGCAATTTGTTCGGCACCTTCGTCAGCTCGAGCGCTCCAGTCGATGAAACGATCGACTTTTCATCGATCGTAACTCCGGGAAGTTGCGCGACGTCAGAGCCTGTCGCAATCACGATGAAGCGCGATTCGAGTGTTTGTTTTTCGCCGTTGATGAAGGTGATGCCGATTTTTCCGGTGCCGAGAATCTCGCCGATACCGTGAAAATGATCAATCTTGTTCTTCTTTAGAAGAAACGCGACGCCGTCGACGTTGCCTTTGACGCCGTCTGCCTTGAAGGCTTGCATCTTTGCGAGATCGAGCTCAGGGGAAACTGCGATGCCCATTTTTTCAAAATGGTTTTTTGCATCGTCAAAGGCGTGCGACGCGTGCAGGAGCGCTTTCGACGGAATGCAACCGACGTTGAGGCACGTGCCGCCGTGCGTGTTGCGCTTTTCGACAACGGCAACCTTCAGGCCTAGCTGCGAGGCACGGATCGCGCAAACATAGCCACCCGGACCCGTGCCGATGACAACCAGATCATAGGGTCCGGACATTTTCAAACTCTCCGCGCACGTCTTTCAAATCTTGGATCGCGTCGACCGACGTTGGCTCGGCGCGCATGGGATTGCAGCGGATTTCCGCGGTCGCCGCGTCGCTACGGGAAAAAATTCGAACGGCTTGGCGCTCAATGCCAAATGGCAGCGCACCGACAACTTTCAAAGTATGGCGCTGACTGACCGCAGCATCGATGTCGGCTTCCCAGCTCGCGGTCGAGGTTTGCCGGCCCGATTGGCGCACTTGCACTTGTTTGTCGTGCTCTAGCATGACGACGACGATATCGAGCACGCCATCTGCAGCAGGCCCTTTCGACATTCGCGTTCCGCCGAACCAGACGTCGCCAACGACGTGCTGTGTCGATGCCCATACGGCCACTTTAACAGCCGTTTCTCTCAGTCGATTGTCCACGACTACAGCTCCAGAATAAAGCGCTGCGGATCCTCAAGGCATTCCTTTACACGCACGAGGAACGTCACGGCCTCTTTGCCGTCAACGATGCGATGATCGTAGGACAAGGCCAAATACATCATCGGGCGGATGACAACCTGACCAGCGCGCACAACCGGGCGGTCTTCGATGCGATGCATGCCAAGAATGCCGGCCTGTGGCGCGTTGAGGATCGGCGTCGACATCATCGAGCCATAAACGCCACCGTTTGAGATCGTAAACGTGCCGCCTTGCATGTCTTCGATGCCGAGCTTTCCGTCGCGCGCCCGCTTTCCGTATTCCGTGATTTTCTGTTCGATTTCCGCGAGGCTCAGACGGTCTGCATCGCGCACGACGGGAACGACAAGGCCCTTCTCGGTGCCTACCGCCACGCCGATGTGATAGTAGTTCTTGAAGACGATATCTTCGCCGTCGATCTCGGCGTTGACCGCTGGAATGTCGCGCAGCGCTTGAATGCACGCTTTCACGAATAGGCCCATGAAGTCGAGTTTGACGCCGTGACGCTTCTCGAAAATATCTTTGTACTGGCTGCGAAGTGCCATGACGGCGCTCATGTCGACGTCGTTGAACGTCGTCAGCATTGCGGCCGTGTTCTGCGCGTCCTTGAGGCGGCGCGCGATGGTTTGGCGCAGCCTCGTCATCTTCACGCGCTCTTCGCGATTGGCGTCGTTGCCAGCAGACGGCAGACGAACTTCGCGCAAGGCTACGGCCGACGCTGCCGTCGTGAGTGGCGCGGATTGGACGGCAGCCGGAACCGTCTTCAGTTGCGTGACAGGCTCGGCGACGGTTTCTGGAATGATGACGTGCTTTTCAGGGGCGGTTGCGCCATTTGCCGTTGCAGCCAAAACGTCGCCCTTGAGAATCTGCCCGCGTTTTCCTGAGCCAGACACGTCTGATTCCGTCAGGCCAGACTCGGCCAAAGTTTTACGCGCGGCAGGGCTTGGCGGCATCGTCGATGACGCGGCGGCAGGGCCTGTTGTTGACGCTGGCGCTGATGGCGCTGCAGGCATTTTGGGCGGCGGCGCGGCGCCCGTGGCACCATCGCGAAGCGCCGCCAAAAGCGAACCAACAGCGACTGTCGAGCCTTGCGCGACGACGATTTCGCCCATGACGCCTGACGCGGGTGCCGGCACTTCCACGGTCACCTTATCGGTTTCGAGTTCGACCAGCGGCTCATCGGCAGTAACTGTATCGCCCGTCTTCTTAAACCATTTGCCGACGGTTGCTTCCGTGACGCTCTCGCCAAGTGTCGGAACGCGGATCTCGATGGTCATTGTCGGTCCTCAAATCTTTTAGTTGCCGCGTCTCTCAGATACCGAGCGCATCGGAAACGAGTGCGGCTTGTTCTTTATTATGTTGCGATAACAGGCCTGTGGCAGTGGACGCAGATGCTGCGCGGCCTGCATAACGCGGACGGCGATGCACATAACCCAGATGGTTCAGCACCCACTCGATGTTGCTGTCCATGAAAGTCCAAGCGCCCATATTCTTCGGCTCTTCCTGACACCAAACGATTTCGGCGAACTTGAACCGGCCGAGTTCTTGGATGAGCGCGCGGGCCGGGAATGGATAGAGCTGTTCGACGCGCAGGATATAGATGTCGTCACGACCGCTGGCGTCTCGTGCATCGAGTAGATCGTAGTAGACTTTACCCGAACAAATGACGACCCGCTGAATTTCATTGTCGGGACGCAGCTTAATCGCGGCCGTGCCCATCTGGGCATCGTCCCACAGCAGGCGGTGGAAGCTTGATTTTGGGCCAAGCTCGTCCAAGGTCGAGACAACGCGCTTGTGCCGCAACAGCGACTTCGGGGTCATCAAGATCAGCGGCTTGCGGAATTTGCGGTGCAGCTGACGGCGTAGAATGTGGAAGTAGTTGGCAGGCGTCGTACAATTGGCGACTTGCCAGTTGTCTTCGGCCGAGAGCTGCAGGAAACGCTCAAGGCGTGCGGACGAATGCTCTGGGCCCTGGCCTTCATAGCCGTGCGGTAAGAGGCAAACGAGGCCGGACATGCGCAGCCATTTGCGTTCGCCCGACGACAGGAACTGGTCAAAGATCACCTGAGCGCCGTTCGCGAAATCGCCGAATTGGGCTTCCCAAAGTGTCAAAGCATTCGGCTCGGCGAGCGAGTAGCCGTATTCAAAGCCGAGTACGGCCTCTTCAGACAGCATCGAGTTGATGATTTCGAAGCGCGCCTGATCAGGGGCGATGTGCTTCAGCGGCGCATAGCGGCGTTCGTTGTCTTGATCGATGAGTACCGCATGGCGCTGCGAAAACGTGCCACGCTCGCAGTCCTGGCCCGATAGGCGGATTGGAAAACCCTCGGTGAGTATCGTGCCGAACGCCATATGTTCGGCCATCGCCCAATCGATGCCAGCGCCGCTTTCAATCATTTCACGGCGTTTTTCGAGCAGTTTGCCGACGGTCTTGTGGATTTGGAAGTCTGTTGGGATCGTCGTCAGCCGACGGCCGACATCCTTCAGCTTCTCGATCTCAACGCCGGTGTTGCCGCGCCAATCGTCGCTATCCGCCCGCGCCAGGCCGGACCAACGGCCATCCAGCCAGTCAGCTTTGTTTGGCTTGTAATCGTCGGAATACTGGAACTCGGCATCGAGTGTGGCGCGGACGTCTGCCTTCATTGCAGTGACGTCGGCGGCTGTCATCACGCCTTCTTCGACGAGATATGACGAATACTTTTCGACGACCGACGTATGTTTCTTGATGGCCTTGTACATCTGCGGCTGCGTGAACAGCGGCTCATCCGTTTCGTTGTGGCCGAAGCGGCGATAGCAGAACATGTCGATGACGACCGGCTTCTGAAAGCGCTGGCGAAACTCGGTCGCAATTTTTGCGACGTGCACTACGGCTTCCGGATAATCGCCGTTGACGTGGAAAATCGGCGCCTCGATCATTAACGCCACGTCGGAACAATAGGGCGATGAGCGCGAGTGGTGCGGCGCTGTCGTGAAGCCAATCTGATTATTGATTACGAAATGGATCGAACCACCGGTGCGATGACCGCGCAAGCCTGATAGGCCGAAGCATTCGGCAACAACGCCCTGGCCAGCGAACGCAGCATCGCCGTGGATCAGCAGCGGCATCACTGGCGTACGTTCGCCCGCTGCACAGCCATATTGATCCTGTTTGGCGCGCACTTTGCCAAGCACGACAGGATCGACAATTTCGAGGTGCGATGGATTTGCCGTCAAAGACAAATGGACGTTATTGCCGTCGAACGAACGGTCGGACGATGCGCCAAGGTGATATTTGACGTCGCCGGAACCTTCGACGTCATCGGGCTTGAAAGAGCCGCCTTTGAACTCCTTGAAGATCGCGCGCAAAGGCTTCGACATCACGTTTGCCAGCACGTTCAACCGGCCGCGATGGGCCATGCCGAGCACAATATTGCGAACGCCAAGGTGGCCACCGCGCTTGATGATCTGCTCAAGTGCGGGAATGATCGATTCACTCCCGTCGAGGCCGAAGCGCTTGGTACCGGTGTATTTGAGGTCGCAGAATTTTTCGAAAGTCTCGGCTTCGATCAATTTGCGCAGGATGGCTTTGCGGCCTTCAACCGTAAAGCTGATATCCTTCTCGGCACCTTCGATGCGCTCTTGAATCCATCCCTTTTGCGCCGGATCGGTAATATGCGTGAATTGCACGCCGATCTGCCGGCAGTACGTGCGGCGCAGAATGGCGAGTATCTGCCGCATCGTCGCGGTCTCAAGGCCCATGACACGATCGATGAAGATCGGCCGATCAAGATCGGCCTCGGTAAAGCCATAGGTTTCCGGCATCAATTCGCGATGCGCTTTGCGATCGGAAATGCCGAGCGGATCGAGATCTGCAGCAAGATGGCCAATCACGCGGTAGGCGCGGATGAGCATCAGGGCACGAATGGAATCTTGTGTTGCTCGCAGCGATGCTGCCGGTGACAGCTCAAAGCCGCCGACCTGGGCGCGTTGCTCAATGCGGTGGCGAATGGTGCGTTCGACCTCGCCGTAGTCGCCGGTCAGGGCGCCGACAAGATCGCGGTCGGCAGCGTTGTCGTTCAGAAGTATCGATAATGGCGCTGCCCAGGACGCAGTGCTATTTGTGGATGCAGCAGACGAGTGCGGTAGCTCTTTGATACTTTCGAAGAAGCGGCGCCATTCGTCGCTTACAGCGCCCGGATTGCGCTCATATTCCGCCTGCATTTCTTCAACGTACGGCGCGTTGGCCGCGCTGAGAAACGACGTCCTCAAAAATGCGTCGTTAAGCGCCTGTCGGGACATTCAGAATCACCTTTTCTTGCTCCAGCGCTTTCGTCCGGCAGTTTGAAATCGGCGGGTTGCCGGCGTTGTCCACATAGAACCACGCCAGCCTTATCTCGGGCTGCACGCTTAGGTCTGCAAGACCGCAAGCAGCGTTTTGCCGAGTTCAGCCGGACTAGGCGAAATTGCTATCCCGGCAGCCCGCATAGCTGCCAGCTTGTCTTCTGCCTTGCCCTTGCCCCCGGAAATGATGGCTCCCGCATGACCCATGCGGCGGCCCGGCGGGGCTGTGACGCCGGCGATAAAACCGGCCATGGGCTTTTTGCGTCCTTTGGCGGCTTCCCGGCTTAGGAATTCGGATGCGTCTTCTTCTGCCGACCCGCCGATTTCGCCGATCATGATGATCGACTGCGTCTCGGGATCTGACAGGAAGAGATCCAGTACGTCGATGAATTCGGTACCTTTGACCGGATCGCCGCCGATGCCGACGGCCGTCGTCTGACCGAGGCCGACATCTGTCGTTTGCTTGACGGCTTCATACGTCAGCGTGCCCGAACGCGAGACGATGCCGACCGAACCGTGCTTGAAAATATTGCCCGGCATGATGCCGATTTTGCTCTGGTTGGGTGTCAGCAGGCCTGGGCAGTTCGGGCCGAGCAGGCGCGATTTCGAACCGACGAGTGCGCGTTTTACTCGGACCATATCCATCACCGGAATGCCTTCCGTGATGCAGACGATCAAGGGGATTTCTGCGTCGATGGCTTCGAGGATGGCATCGGCCGCGAACGGCGGCGGCACGTAAATTGACGTCGCATTGGCGCCGGTTTTTTTGACGGCATCGATAACGGAATCGAACAGCGGTACGTCGGCAAGCTCGGCATCGGGATGCTTCGAACCGCCTTTGCCGGGCGTTACGCCGCCGACGATCTCAGTCCCGTAGGCTTTGGCTTGCTTGGTGTGGAATGTGCCTTGGCTGCCGGTAATGCCCTGACAGATCACTTTGGTGTTTTTATTGATTAGAATAGACATTGCTGCCCCGTGGCTCCCCGCGCTGCGTTGGAAACTCTTTTACCAGCATTTTGCAGTGCAGCAAGCGCGACGAAGGTGGAACGGTACTCTAAATTCGTGGGGCTGATCCCGGATTCGCGCTTAGATCGGCCGGCCGGCTTCGATGTCGCCGTTCATTCGTGGGCGACATGGACTGCTGATTTCAGGATTTCAGCTCGCCGATGGAATAAGCGCGCTGATCAGACGTTGTTCCTCGTCACAGCAGCAACGCTCCCCAAAAGTGGAACCCGCTGTGGCGGACACCCCGGCCCTTCCCCGCTAGTGGCCGGGGTGTTTCCATGTCTGGCGCACGGACGCGCCAAAAACAAACGGGCTCCCGCGTGATTTCAGCGGAAAGCCCGTTCGTAAAAGGTGTTTGGCCCGCCGGACTAGGCCGCCAGCTTCTTCACTTCGTCGGTGATCTTCTTGGCGGCGTCGGCGAGGTCGTCGGCCGGGATGATTTTCAACCCTGAATCGCGAAGAATTTGCTTTCCAAGTTCGACGTTGGTGCCTTCGAGACGCACAACGAGCGGCACGGTGATGGCCATTTCACGGGCTGCTGCGATGACGCCTTCGGCGATGATATCACACCGCATAATGCCACCGAAAATGTTGACCAGAATGCCCTTCACGTTCGGATCGGCGAGGATAATCTTGAAGGCTTCCTGCACCTTTTCCTTGGATGCGCCGCCGCCGACGTCCAGGAAGTTGGCTGGCTCTGCGCCGTAAAGCTTGATGATGTCCATGGTCGCCATTGCGAGGCCGGCGCCGTTGACGAGGCAACCGATGCTGCCATCAAGTTTCACGAATGCGAGGT
>ERZ795056.5656-NODE-5656-length-12447-cov-23.920836_pt1 | contig 12447 bp, 8 predicted proteins | sample MGYA00375140_ERZ795056 | MGnify/ENA primary metagenome ERZ795056 (study PRJEB30185, sample SAMN05720227) | activated sludge metagenome | isolation source: Anaerobic digester | place: USA | collected 2015-03-09 ...
ACCGCCATCGCCAGCTTAAAGCCCCACTGGGTGCCAAACAGCAGCACCAATAGAAACGTGGGCGCTGCATCCATCGACTGCGGGTTGGCCAGGCCTACTTCACCGCCGCAGGAGTACGGATTCCACAGCGGCACTTGGTGGTACCAAGCAACCGTGCGCCGGGCCATCTCGGTCATCGTTTCGAAGTAGCGCCAGTCGTAGCGTGAGGACCACAGCTCTCCCGCCTGCAGGGCTGGCAGCAGCGCGAGCATCGCCAGCAGCGCAAACAGCATTGGGGGCAGCACGGCTGTCAGCCAGTCGCTGGGCTGTCGCGCTGTTGGCACCGCATTTTCAGGCAGACTGACCGGTGGTTCCGAAGTGTTGAGCTGGGCTTGCATGGAGGGCATCAGCCGCCGCAGTCGCGGTTAGGTCTCTAGCTCGGAGATAGATTGGTCTGAGCGACCCGGGCCATACCCAAAGCCAGTCGGTAGTGGCAGTCCGGCGGCACGCAGCACCGTTAGCAGGGCATTGGTGGTGTTCTCTCTATTTGGCGAGCGGTAGTGGATGCCGCCTTTGAGCTTGCCGCCGCCGCGTCCAAGCAGCAGCACAGGAAACTCATCGTTGGTGTGCATGTTGCCCTCGGAGAGCTCGGTGGTGCCCAGGATTGCGCAGCGCTCTAACAAGTTGCTGTCACCTTCGGGAGTATCGCGCAGGCGACCCAGGAAATACGCCAGCTGCTGCATCGTGAACACCACCGCGCGATGCACGATCGGCTGAGGCGACGGCTCATCGTGGCAGGTCTGGTGCAGACCATTCACGGCGCCCGCTTGCCACACCACCACGCCCGAGCCCGCGCTGCTAAACATCACCGAAAAAGACCGCGTCAGATCACAAGCCAGCGCCACGGCCAGCAGGTCGGACATGGCGCGGTTTTTCTCGGCAATCTGCTCTTTGCCTTCGCGGTCGGGGAAGTCGCCCGGCATGGCTGGGGCTTTACACTGCCCGGCCAGCTGCGACAGGCGGCGCTCGATCTCGCGGATGCTGGTCAGGTGCTGATCCAGTCGTCGCCGATCGTGCTGCGAGACCTGGTGCTGCAAGCTCTGAATCTGCGCGCCAACTCCGTCGAGAATGCTGCGCCGAGCCAGATTTTTTTCAGGGCCAGGAATGGCGCCAAACAAGCGCTGAAAGAGGTTCTGGGGCGAGTACTCTGACGGATTTACATTGTTCGGGCCGTTGTGGGACAGGTGCTGAAACGTGGTGCCCTCATCGGTGCCACGGAACTGGCAGATGCCAACTTCCAGCGAGCGAAACGGCGTGCGTGTACACAGCACATCCGCCGCAACCTGATCCAGCGACTTCTGCGCAAACGTGGTGACGATGGTGTCGCGGGTGGTGCCGACCTGCTCATAGCGCGCCCCGGTCAGGATGCCGGTCATGCCTGAGTGATGCGGATGCGTCGCCGTCTTAATCTCCAGGCCGCTTAGCACCGAGACGTAAGGGCGCACATCGGCCAGTGGTGCCAGCTCCTCTGGCATATCCCAGACGGCGCCGGTCTGCGTGGGCTTGGGAAAAAAATGCTCCCGACGCACGCCGTTGCCCCAGAACCAGATGCCAAAGCGGGTGGGTCCCGCCATCTCGGCCCGAGCAAAAGGCGGGCTCATGACATCCAGGAGCGGCAACCCCACTCCTACTGCTGCACCGCCGAACACCCCGCGCAGAAAAGTACGTCTACTTAGCGTCGAGCGAGCCATTGTTAGTTGCCTCCCTTTGCCGCTGCGGCGCGGGTCGTCTGCAAGCTGTTCTGGTCCATTGCTACGTCGGTATCAACGCTGGCATAGCGAAAGCCCTCGCTGGTTAGCAGCGCCAGCAGCAGCGACTTAAAGCGATACTGCTGACGCTGCAGTCGCACGCCCAGCTGCCCCACCAGATCTAGCTCTGCTTCCGTTTCCAGGTGTCCTGTGGCGTAGCGATACAGCTGACGTGCAACGCAAGGACCCAGGCGCGGATGGTCATGTAGTGCCTGACCCAGCGCCCGCGCGCCCACCAGCTGCTGCCCGTCGAGATCGACGCTGGCATCGATCGGCTGCTCGTTTTCTTTCTCGCGAAAGGCACCGATGGCGTCGAAGTTTTCTAGCGTCAAGCCCAGCGGGTCCATCAGCTGATGACAGCCGCGACACTGCGGGGCTTCTCGGTGCTGTGTCAGGCGCTGGCGCAGCGTCGTCTTTTCACCGGATGCCGGTGGCATCAAAGAAGTCGCGACTCCGGGCGGCGGCGGCGGAATGTCTTGGCACAGCAGGTTCTCGCGAATAAAGCGCCCGCGTAGCGTCGGAGAGGTCACTGTTTGGTGGGCACCGATGGCCAGAAAGCCCGCCGTGCCCAAGATCCCAGCGCGCGGGCCATCACTTGGCAGCTCGACCGGCTGCAGCTCACTTCCCAGCTTGGCGGCATCGGGCAGTCCGTACAGCGTCGCCAGCTCTTTGTTCACGAACGTCTTGGGCGAGGTCAAAAGGTCGCGAATATCGGCATCGCCCAGCGCCGTCTGCAGCGCCGAGCGCACGATCTCAGTACCCATGGCCGCGCGCAGCGTCGGCGTCAGCTGCGGAAACAGCTTCGTGTCTTTGCTCAGCGTATCCAGGCGGTTGAGCTTGAGGAACTCTCGGAAAAATCGCCCGATGCCACCTTCGGCCTGCGGCATCGCCAGCATGCGCATGGCCTGTGTCGTCAGACCTTGCTCGCCTTGTGGTCCGCACAGCTCTCCGGCCCCGGCGGCCCGCAGCAGCTCGTCGTCGGGCATCGTCTCCCACAGCAGGTAAGACAGGCGACTGGCCATCTCGTAGCAGGAATAGCGCAGTCGATAGGGGGTCGAATTTTCGGAAGGGAGCTCGTCGCTGCTGCGGGGTTCTAGCTCGCCGCGCTCGACCCGAAACAGGAAGTGCGGCGACTGCAGTAGCGCTGCCACAACGTACTGAAGCCCCAGCCACTTATCGCCCAGCAGCTTGGACGTGTTCTCGTACAGCTCGGCGAACAGCGCCAGCTCATCCTCGGCCAATGGGCGACGAAAAGTGCGCAGTCCGAAGCGCCGCAGGAAAGTCAGCACGCACTCACTGTCGCGCAGCGCCGTCTCGGGTGTGCAGCCCACCAGCTCTGTCCGTCGGGTCTTGTCGGTAAAAATCTGCTCGGCCAGGTCCATGGCGGCAGACTCAAACTGCTCCGCAGCGCGCGGCGAGATGGTCAGCTCTGACGCGGCCACGCTGGTGTAGCCGTGTAGATAGGTGTCGTCTTCCAGATTGGTCGGCAGCTGCAGCCCCGGTCCCAGCAGCGAGGTCAGCGTCTGCAGGTACTGCCCTTTGGTAAGCCGCGACAGGCGCGCTGGTCCTGCGGTCACCGTCGGTACAACCACGCCGGGCTCGATTCCCGAGCTACAGCTAAGGCTGGACAGCGGCAGCAACACTAGACCGAGCTTCAGACTGGCACCGACGGAAACCTTGAGCTTATGACCCTGCGCCAGCCACCGCTTTGGCATTTTCCACGACCAATCAACACGCGATTTTGTTTGCGATCCTGGGGTCTGCATCAAGGCTATCCTCGTCGGCGGAGGGTTCCGGGTGGGGTCGCTGTAAATGACAGCAGCCAGCCAAATCGCGGGCAAAGTAGCATGAGCCGCGGCAAACATGGCCACGCGAAATTTCCACGGCCAAGTGGGCGCAGCGTCTATTCAGTTGTGCTTTGAAGCGGCAAGAAGGAAAACCCGGCGGACGAGCGATAGCTGCAAGCTGGACGACGACGGCTAGTCGTTTGCAGGCTCTGCGTGGGCGCTTGGGCGCCCGGCTCCATCGAGCATGTGCTGACGCAGCGACTCTAGGTGCTGAATTTGGCTGTCGATGCGGGCGCGCTGCATACCGCAGGTGGCCAGCTGACGCTCGACGCGCAGCAGATCCAGGCGGTACTTGACCAGGCCCATGCGGCAGCCTTGACCGTCGGTGACTTGCTCTTCGTAAGCGGCGATTAGCTGCTGCAGGCGGGCTTGCTCGGCTAGAAGCTGCTCGCGCTGGGCGACCTGGATTCGTCGCTGCGCCAAGTGGCACGAGGACCGAGTCGCGCACGGACCTGCCAGCGGCACGCCAAAGACCAGCTTGACCAGCAGCAAGCCGGTGGCACCACAGAGGCTTAGGATGGAAAAGCCCATGGCCAGCACGACCAGCGGCGGGCGACGCACTGCGGGGCGACTGACAAGCGCCGATGTGGCGGCCTGCGTGCCCTCAGAATCAGAGACGGGAGGCTGTGGTGCTTGCATGAAATCCCTCGCAGGAGGCCGCTTGTCATCGGCCAAAATGCCACCGCGCTGGGTGACAGGGTTTTTGGGGCTCCTGCTCACCGCAAAGACGCTGCGGACAGAGACAGGCCGGGTCCGCCACAAGCTCGCTTACTGCATCGCAAGCTACCGGCTGCTGACCACGATTAGCCTCTTGAGCGTACCACCAGATCGCAGTGGCTGAGCAGAGGCCGGACGCAGCAACGACAGCAAGCCCGCGCAGCTTCTCGGCTCTTTTCCTGTGCGCCCAACTCTGACGGAGAGCTGATCAGCCTGCGCTGCTGGCAGTTGCTGCGTCGCGTTAATTTTGACTTCTGGGCCAGGACTGCACCGGCTCTGCCGACTTAGAAAACCTACGCTTTTCAGGGCGCCAATTTTTGCGATTGCTCCCTATTTTTGGCGTTTCTGCGTCAGCAAATTTTCTTTGTTCATCGGCCTACTTAGGCCCCGGATGCCAGGGTGCGTCAGAATCGTGTGCTAACGTCGCCGTGGAGGCAAAGCCATGACGCGTGGCCTACGAAACCTACAGCACCGCTTCAACCGGGTCCGGATGGTAACGGATCGTTGCTCACGGCTGGATGCGCAGCCAAGGATGGCGAGGCTTGGCAGGTCTGGTCGTCAAGCGCTGCGACCGGGGAGCTTGGCGACGCTGCTGCTGTGCTGTGCGCTGGGCAGCAGTCTGGGCGGCTGCGACATCATGCGGCTGGTCAAAGACACCAGCACCGGCATCAAGGACACCAATGTCGGGCTAAAGGAAGCCACCGCGGTCGTCAAGCAGAGCGGCGACAAGATCGACGGTGCGACCAAGACACTGGATGCCGTCAAACCGAGCCTCGACAAAGTTGCGGGCCTGGGTCCGTCGATGGACCGCTTAGGCGATATGAAAGAGTCGATGGATCGACTGGCGGCGATGCAGACGCAGCTCGACTCGATGCAAAAAGCGATGGGCGAGCTTTCGGCCATGCGTGGGGATATGCAGCGGCTGGCCAGCCTGGGCGGGCAGATGAAAGCGGTGTCTGAGCTGCGGCCCTCGATGGAGCGGGTGGCGGAGCTGCGCCCGACGATGGATGCCGTGGCCAGCCTCAAAGACCCGATGGATCGCGTGGCCAACCTCAAGGAGCCGATGGGCCAAGTCGCCGCGCTGTACGAGCCGCTAAAGCGCACCGGTGAGCTGGTCGACCCGATGGTCAAAGCCACGGCGCTGCTGGATGCACCGACGGCGATGGCGCGCAATGCGTGGCTGTATGGGCTGCTGCTGGTGCTGGGCTTTTTCGGTCTGACCGCCACCAGCGTGGCAATGGGCGTGTGGGCTGGACAGCGCTTGGCTCAGCGCAAAACTGCTGACCCGGCGCGCTCGCTCGCCTAACCTCTCGTCGCCTCGCACCTCTTGATTTTTCGTCCCCGCAATCATTCGCTGCTGCAGCCCGTTGTGACCAAGTAGTTGTGCTAGGGTGCGCCGCAATGCGCGTAATTCCGATGGGGGGCTGTGGTGAGTTTGGCCGCAACTTGACGGCTTATGTCGTCGCTGGCCAGCTGCTGATTGTGGACTGCGGCATCCAGATGCCGGACGACATGACGCCTGGCGTCGATCACATCGTCACTGACCTCTCGGAGCTGCTGCGACAGTTTGGTCCCCCGACGGCGGTCTTGCTGACCCATGGCCATGAAGATCACATCGGTGGCGTTGGTCACCTGCTACTCACCGTCGGGGATGCCGTTCCGATTTATGGGCGACCGCTGACGCTGCGCCTGTGTCAGCGACGACTTGGCCGCTATCGAGTGCCGCGCAAGCTGCTGGACCTGCGGCCCCTGGTTCCCAATCAGCCGGTGTGGTTTGGTCTGCATCAGGCCGAGCCGAGGGCTGGCGGTGTGATCGAGCGCGGTGTGCTGGTGACGCCAATGGCGGTGCCACACTCGATCCCCGAGGCCTGTGCGCTGCTCATTCAAGGACCGCTGGCGGCCAGCGATGTCGGCATGGCTTCTGGTTCCGCGGCGGCTTCGACGATGAGCGACGAAGTGGTTGGCAAGCCTTTAGCGGCGCCCTATCAGCCTCGTCAGCCTGTGCCGGGCGCGTATGCCGTGCTGCATACGGGCGACTACAAGCTCGACGAGATGACCAGCAGCCTACAGTCACTGCTCGAAACCGCAGAGAGTGTGCCTACCCGCAGCTTCCCACCGACAGCGTTTCCACCGATAGACATGCTGGTCGGCGACAGCACCAACTCGCAGAGTCCGGGCTGCTCGGGCCGTGAGGCTGAGGTGGCCGACGCGCTGGAAGCGGTGCTGTCGAATCCCAAGACCCGCGGTCGGGTTGCAGTCACGCTGTTCTCCTCGCACATTGAGCGGATTGAGCACTTTGCCACCGCGTGCGCGCGTCATGGTCGCAAGCTCTGCCTGCTCGGTCGTGGGTTACGCGAGGCGGTGTCGGCTGCCATCGACTGTCGCGTACTGCTGCTGCCCAGCCACATCATGATCTCGCAAGAGGAGGCCGCTGCCCTGCCGCCGCAGCAGGTCGCGCTCTTGTGCACCGGTACCCAAGGTGAGGCGGTGGCTGCCCTGGGCAAGCTGGTGGCGGCGCTGGCGCCCAATGGTCCTACTTCATTTGGCGAGCTGCGTTTGACCGAAGGCGACACCGTGGTCCTGGCCGCGCGTACCATTCCGGGCAACGAGCGCAACGTCGGGCGCCTGGTCGATCGGCTGCTGGTCGCCGGTATTACGGTGCTCTCTGGCTCGCAGTTTGCCGCCTCCGGGCACGGCTACAGCGACGAGCTTCGCGAGCTGCTACGGCTGACTCGTCCGCGCGTCCTTCTGCCCGTGCATGGCACGCTGCGGCAAATCTATGCCCACGCGGCGCTGGCCGAGGAGCTAGGCTTTTTGGCGCTGCGGCCCCGCGACGGCGACATCATTCAGATGGGTCCGCAGATCCAGGTCGTGGGCAAGCTCGCCACTGGCCCGGTCTCGATTGAGGGGAACACCATCGGTGAAGTGGGCCTGACGACCCTGCGAGCGCGTCGTCGCATTGCGCATACTGGCGTGGTGGCGGTAGCGCTGCGCCCTGCCTGCAGTCCACTGGCAGAGCTAGCGACAGCCCCGTCGGATTCGTCCGCCATCGAGGTCTCCGTCGGTGAGGGTGGCGCAGCTCCCATGCGCTCGCGCTTTTTGGTCTCGTCCATCGGCGTGACCGACTTAGACGAAAAGCACCAAGCCCTGTGTACCTACGCCGAGGGTCAGGCCGAGGCTGCCCTACGCAGCTACTATCGCCAGCACCGTCCACCTGCGACGCTGCCGTATCCGGAAGCTGCCGTTCAAGCCGTGGTCGCCGCCGTGCGGGCTGCCTTTGCGCACCGTCGCGGTGTTCGCCCTTCTGTGCTCTCGCTGCTGGGCAATGTGGTCGTGCTCAGCGACGACCCTGAAGACGCAACTTAAGGGCAGAGCGCTTAGTCGACCAGTCGGTACGGCTCGGCGGGCAGGTCGGCGCGTCCTTCCTGTCCGGGGGTCGCTTGTAGCTTGACCTTCCAGTCTTGCAGCACCTGCCGGGACGGACGACGACGCTCGGTAGCGGCCTTCTTCTGTCGCTGCGGCGAGCTTGGCTTCTGAAAGATGGGATCGGGCGATAGAAACTCTTTGCGGTCTAAACTTCGACGTAAGCTGATGCGCAAGAGCCTATCTCGATATCCCTCTTTGCGCAGAATAATCCAGTCATCGGCATCGCGCGATACGCTACTTTGCTTCCACGGCGTTACGCCTTTGGTCGTTTCGGTATCAGCATCTACTACAGTGGCACCGCTCGGTTCGCTATCAATTGCGATATCGATATTGACGCCATAAACCGGCGTATCTTTGCTGTCGGTTGGTGAATTACTGGGGTTTTGGCCGACGACCTGACCGCTGTTGGCATTTCTATTAGAAAAAGAACTGTATAGTAAAATGCTCAGCAAACTGCCAATAAGAAAAAGACCGGAAATTATGCCAATGAAGAAAAAGTTTGCTTGGCGCTTGTCTTTCTTTGATATGCCAGATTTCCAGAATGCCGGTATATTGGCTGCGGGATTCTTGCGTGAGCCATCAGCGCTATCGGTACCGGTAACTTTTTGCCGCTGAACACTGCTGGATACCGCGCCAATGTGCTTTGACACCATCAGCGTATCGTGGTCGCTAGATAGCGCAGTTCCAAGCAGCTGCAGGCGGTGCGCAGCCTCGGTCATCGATGGGCGCAGCGCGGGCTCTTTTTCGAGCATTTTGGCGACTAGCTCACTAGTGCCGCGCGAGATGGTCGCTACCACACTTTGCACTGTAGGTGCTTTGTCTTTGACATGCTGATTAAGCACCACCAGATCAGAATCAGAGTAAAAAGGCGGTGCGCCAGTAAGCATCTCAAATAGCAAAATCCCTAAAGCATAAACATCGGCTTTAGGCGTAATTGCGGCAGTTCCTAGACACTGCTCGGGCGCCATATACAAAGGCGTGCCCATGACCAAGCCAGTACGCGTCTTGAGCTGTGCTTGTTCCAGAGACTGACCTAATTTGGCAATGCCGAAATCCAGCAGCTTGACGCGCAGTCCAAAAGGCATCGCGGAGTCCGCGATAATCATGACATTGCTCGGCTTTAAGTCGCGATGAATAATCTCCTTTTGATGCGCCGCCTCCATTGCAGATGCCAGCTGCCACGCGAGGTTTTGTGCCAGAGGCTCAGGCAGTCGCCCGCCGGTAGACTTGATGTGGGCATCAAGCGTCTGCCCCTCTAGCAGCTCCATAACCAGATAGGCGGTACCATCCGCGATTACGCCATAATCGGATATTTGCACAATCGACGGATGCGTAATTAGATTGACTGCGCGGGCTTCGTTGAAAAAGCGCTTAATGACATCTTCTTTATGTGCAAACTCAGAGTGCAGCACTTTTATCGCAACGCGGCGGCCAATAGGCTCTTGCACGGCTTCGTACACGAAACCCATGCCGCCTTCGCCGATCACGCGCTTAATGGCGTAGCTGCCGATCCTCTCGCCGACCATCTGCAATAGTCTCCTATAGATCCCTGATGAACGCTAGACAGGCCACGTCATCCCACAGCTACAGCGATGAAGACTTCCGCACAAATCGCTGCACTTGTGCGATATCTATGCGAAATTAGTGGCGATTTTATGTGTCATACATTGGTACTGCTTAGCCATCGTCAGCACTGTATGTAATGCCGAAATGAGAACCAAATTCCTCAAATGGCAAGGCGCGCGGGAAGGTCACAGTTGCTAATGGTAAGTAGATAGGCTGCGAGGTCGGCGCGCTGACTACCAGGTCTTCACCCACCACCCGCCGCTGACGTGATAAAAGCGGCGGATGGCGAAAAAAGACAAAGTTCGTCTCGATGTCCAAGCGCCCGCGCCGTCACTGACTCAGAACCCATTTGCACAGCTGCGAGGGCTGGCGGGCAGCAGCGCGGAGAAGGCGGCGCCGGCGGGGGATGTGGCACCCGGTGTAGCGACGAGCACCACGGCAGCTGCAGCAGTTGTGACACCACGCGACGCGGGGGCGGCAGGCAAGTTCGTCGGGCGACTGATCCTTCGTCGGGAAACCAAGCATCGCGGCGGTAAGTCAGTGGTAATCATCTCGGGCCTAGAGACAGCTCGCGCCGGAACCCCGACGGCAGACGCGCTGGCGCTGGAGCTGAAGTCGCAGCTCGGTTGTGGCGGAACAGTAGAGGCAGGCGCCAAAGGGCCAGAGATCGTGCTCCAAGGCGACCGGCCCGCTCGCGTCGCTGAACTTCTGCGCGCCCGCGGCTTTCGCGTCGATGGCGTCACGTCTTAAGTGTTTGGGGCAGGGCGCAGGGACTTGGGGGAAGTAGCCGCCACCGACCCGGATGCGTAGCGGTCGGTGGAGCTACTCGGGGCGGTGGTTTACTGGGCGTAGCTGGCGGGAACGTCGACGTAGTAGTGCAGAGCGACGGTGCGCTTGCTCTGTGGCGACAGCGGCAGCTTCCAGGTAAGGATGCCGTCCTGCGGCTGCAGCTCGTAGCCGGGGCTGGTCTGCGGGTCCAGGGCCACCTGCACATCGGTCAGCTCCGAGACGGGGATGTGCTCAGACAGCTCGACTTCGTAGGGCTGCTGCAGCGTGTTTTCCAGCTCTAGCTTGTAGACGTAGCGATAGCGGCGCGTGGTGCTCAGGAAGTTTTTGTCGGTGGCGTATTCCTGCACGATGTTGCGCTTTACGCGTAGGCCCAGCTCAAGGCCGAAGGTCAGCGTGAAGCGCTCGCCGGCAGCGACGCGTGGCAAGTCATAGCGCGCAAAGAACACGCCTTTGCGGAATGCGCTAAGCGGTCCTGCCAGCAGCGGATAGCCACTGTCGTTGACCAGGCTGCTGACGCGGAACACAAAGGGCATCAGCTTGGGCACGGTGCGGTACTTTTGGGCGCCGCGCAGCACGCTCTCGGCATATAGCAAGCGCTGCGGTGTGCCATCACCAGGCACCTCCGCGGGAGAGGGCAGCACGAACTGCACCGACAGCCCCTGGTTTTTCTGCTGGGGGCGGTTGCTGGGGCTTGGCGGCTCGGGTCGATCGGAGGCGCCGCCGGGGGCCTCCAGGTGAGTCTGTTCTTCGTCGCGGCTGACCAGGACTTTGCGTGGTGGCTCGCGGGAATCGGCATACACGCGCAGCGGCGATAGCTCTGGCGGCGTGGCGTTTTGGCGCGGAATCGCCGTCGACAGCGTGAGCCGCGCGCCGCGCCAGTCCTCCCCAGTAGCTTGGCTGAGCGTGGCGTAGCTGCGCAGGGTTACGGCATCCCCGGTCTCCGAAAGGCGCGCTTCGTAAGCGGGGCTCCAGCTAGTTCCACCGACGAGATACGACAGCTCCAGCTGCGTCGTCTGTCCCGGCGGACATGACAGCAGCACATCACTAGAGAGCTCGCGACGCGCCGAGGCTGACTGCCACAGCAGTCGCTGGCGACGGACACCGTCGAGCTGCTTTTGGAGCTCGCGCTGGGCCGCTTGTAGTCGCGCTTGCTCTGCGACGTGCTGCAGGCGGGCTGCGGTGGTGGTGTCGAGCGCCTTGTCCCACGCGGCAAGCTGCGGGGCGGTGGCATCGGCTAGCTCGCGACTGACCAGCGCCGCCGTTACCTCATCGAGCTTACCGACGACCAGCTGAGTGGCGTCGTGACGTGCCTGCTGCTCGCGCAGACCTTGCAGCTCCAGCTCGATCTTTTGAATCTTGGTGTCCAGCTCCTCGACGGTCTTGCTGTAGGCCTCGCTGCGCGGGTGCTCTTCGTTGCGCAGGCCCTCGATGCGACCGACGCTGACTTGAGCGCGCAGCGACGCAATATCCGCTGCTGGTGGCAGCCCGGCAAAGTGGACGGTGACACGCTCACCGCAAGGAACTGACACGCTTCGTGTCACTTGCGCGCGGTCGGGATAGACCACAACCGCTGTGACCTTGCTATTGTCGGTGGCGGGGGACGTCGCTGCCGCCTGAGCCGCTTCACCCACCAGAAGCGGCAGCAGCAGCGCGAAGGAAGTCCCAATCACCCGTCGCTGATTCGCTTGTTTGAATCTTGTTGAGGTCGTCATGGGCTCCTCCTACTGATACAGCCGATAGCCCTTGGGCCGTCGCAGCGAGTAGACAAACGTGGTGGTTAGCTTGGCGCGGGGTGCCAGTTGCAGTCGGAACGTCAGCGCTCCGGTGGTGGTGTCGTGTCGCGCCGGAGGATCCGAGCGCAGCAGCTTCAGCTCCACATCCTTACTGGCGGCCAGCGGCACTTGATCTTGCAGCTCGACGTCGATGGCGGTGGCGTAGGGGTTTTGCAGCTCGGTGGTGACGGTGTACTCGGTCACTTCATCTTTGTTAAAGACGCCTTTTTCCGTCGTCACCAGGGCCACATTGCGCACCGGCTTAAGCGCGCGGTCCAGGCCCAGCGGCAGCGTGTAGGTCTGTCCCGGCGCAATCGTCTGCAGGTTGGCGACACCAGCAGGATCGGCCCCGACAAACAGCTGCGCGCGACCTCCTGGCAAGGGCTGCGTCGACGGGTTTTTCAGCTCGGCCACCAGGAACGCCTCGGGGGCCATCGCGGGGAGCACTTTGCGCAGGACCGACACCGGAAAGCTGCGGCTCAGCAGCGCCACTCGGCGGACGCCTTGGCCACTTTTTACCGTCTCGGGATAAAGTCCGGACAG
>ERZ795056.5661-NODE-5661-length-12444-cov-4.250383_pt1 | contig 12444 bp, 8 predicted proteins | sample MGYA00375140_ERZ795056 | MGnify/ENA primary metagenome ERZ795056 (study PRJEB30185, sample SAMN05720227) | activated sludge metagenome | isolation source: Anaerobic digester | place: USA | collected 2015-03-09 ...
CGACCGCGGCAGCAGTTTTCCTGTGCCAATTGGCAGCGACAGGCTCGACCTGCTCAACAACAGCCTTCCATACAGCCCGGAGCGCGGCGGCAGCGGGACCGGTCTGTTTCTGGTCAGGCAGATCATGCAGACGCATGGTGGGAAATTTTATGCAAGTCGGCGTGAAGGTGGTGGCATCTGGATGGTGACCACCTGGAGGATAGCGGATGAGCAAAATTCTGGTAATTGAAGACGAGCAGGTGATACGTGAACTGCTCTGTGACAACCTCGAATTCGACGGATTCACGCCGGTAGCAGCGGCAGACCTGAAAGCTGCCGAATACTGCCTGGCGCGCGAACAGCCCGACATGCTGCTTCTCGACTTGAACCTGCCTGACGGCAACGGCGCCGAATGGCTCAAAATGCAGCGTGATGCGGGCATGAAGCTGCCGGTAATCATCTGCACTATTCGCGACCGTGAAATCGATATAATAAAGGCGCTCGACGCCGGCGCCGACGATTACGTGACCAAGCCTTTCCGCGTCAGAGAGCTGATAGCAAGGATCAGGGCGGTCCTGCGCCGGGCCGGAAATGACGGCGAAGCCCCTGCCCTGCCCCGCATCGGCCGGCTCACGATCGATTTTGCCGCCCGAGCGGCCAACTGCAATGAACGACAGATCGGCCTGACCACGACAGAATGGCAGATGCTCGAGCTTTTATGGAAAAACCGTAACCAGGTGCTCAGCCGCGAGCAGATCATCGACCATATCTGGGGAGTCAGCGACCTCGAAGACAGTCGGGCAGTCGACGTGCATATCGGACGCCTGCGTAAAAAGATCGAAACCGGGAATGAGCCTGAAACGCTTCTGACCGTGCGCGGCTTCGGTTATAAACTGAAAATATGAACTGTTACCAAACTGTTACAGAAGTGACACCGGTTTGCAACAGCAATATCAGATATTGATGACAGCGAAAGAAAAAAAGGAGATTCAACATGAAAAAATTGATCGTAACTCTGTTTCTGCTGTCACTGCCCCTGTCACTGTCGTTCGTTTTCGCCCAGGAAAACGAGCTCGAAGCGGCCATTTCCCGACTCTGGCTGTCCGGGCCGGATACCAAGATCGAGCAGACTCTCAAAACCCACAGTGAAAGCAGTGATCCGGCGGTTTCAGCCAGAGCACGCTTTCACCTGGCCTGCCTGCAGGCGATCAACGACCGCGAAAAGGCTGCGCAGATTCTGACCCAGCTGCAAAAGGATGCGAAAAGCGAAGACGAAAAGGCAACTATCGAAAACCTCAGCAGGATTCTGCAGGAACGGACGACAAAAAATGAAACTGGCATGCAGAAGAAGATATCTCTTGATTTCCATAATGTCGAGCTCGGGCAGATAGTTCAACTCATTGCCAAACAGTCAGGCGAAAACATTGTCGTGCATAATTCAATCAGCAGAATGGTGATTTCGCTGCGGCTGATCGATGCCACAATTGCCCAGGCTATCGACACGATCTGCACTATTGCCGACCTGCGCTATGAGAACAGAAACGGCGTCTATGTGCTGCTGCCCGGCAGCGCTGCTGATGAGAACTACGTGAAGCGCTTTTACAAGCTTACCGCAATATCACCGACAAGAGCCCTCAAAATGCTGGAAGCCGGCGCGGCGATACCTGACGGCAGCAATGCGCCGGCTGGTTTTGTCGATGCAAAAAAGGCTCCGGCCGCTGTGCCAGAACTTCCCAGCGGGGTAAGCGTGAGTGCAAAAGGCAACGAACTGCTGTTCGAAGGCCCGCCGGAAGCAGTAAGCAAATATATCAGCTTTATCGAAAGCCTCGATCTTAAAGACCGCGCGCACAAGATCTCATTTAGGGTATGGCGGCTGAATGATGACTGCCGGCACAATCTAAAGGATTTCGCGGCGCTCAGCGAGCAGGAACGCGCGAAGGTCGCCCGAATTATTTCGGCGCCAGCATTGATAACTCTTCCGGGAAAAAACGCCAGAATCGAAGTCGATAATTTTACCGGCGAAAAAAAGGAACAGCCCAAAGAATCGATTGATTTCTCGATAGGCTGCAAATTCATCGATACCGAAAAGCCCGAACTGCTACGTCTTAATCTTGAAATAAGCGTCTTTGGCACCTCGATCATCAACAGCAGGCAGATAAAAACCACACGAAAATACAATACCGGCCTGCAGATAACACGCAACACCTGGGCCATGCTGCCGTTCTACGAAGGCGAAGCCCTGCTCTATCTCGAAGTGCAGGCCTCAAGCCACCAGGCCGGCTGACGCACCAGACCATAACCTGAATTCATGGATCCTGCGACTGCGCTTCGCTCCGCGCAGGACGAACAAAGAAACGATACCTCATCACCAGGAGCCGCTCCACAAAATGTGAAGCGGCTTTCATTCAATTGCAGATTTTGTTGAGGTTTACCAGAATTTCGGGTCGACGACGACGTAGCTGTGGTGTTTGTAGGGGCCACGACGATCATCGCGTTTGTCTCTCCCGTCGTGTTTGTCAGATTTATCATGTTTGTCGTATTTATCATGCCTGTCGCCGCGGTCGTGCGGGTAGCGTGGCGGAAGCGGCCAGGGGCGATGGCGGTAGGGATAGCGCTTTTTGCCGGCGATGATGATGACTTTGGGCTCGGGCTCGCGGTAGATGACTGTGGTAGTCTCGGGCTGCGCCGGCGCTGACGAATAGAAGAAAACCGGGTCGGAGCGCCAGTTGCTGCGCTTTTCAAGGTCATAGACCGAAACCCAGCCACAAATCGGCTGAGATGAACGACCGCGGCCCATGTGCAGAACCTTGGCAGAGCCCGAAACGACATCGATCACCCAGATGGGCTCATTACGATTCAGGCGCTGGTTATCGACCAGCAGATATGGTGCCGTAACCACGTAATTCACGGTGGTGCGCTTCATGCGCCGCTCGATCTCTTCAGATTCGGCGATCGAAGAAAGGGAGCCGGCGCCGCTGAGAATGACATCTATCGCTTCGTTTATCTGCGCAAGCATAAACAGGGCGCGATCTTTTTCGGCGAGGGCACGTGCCCGGTCGGGGCCTTTTTCGGCTCCTTTCCAGGCTTCGAGATAGGCTTCGAGCGCGTCGAATTTCTGCACGTGCAGATCATGAATGCGGCGCTGATAGTTGCCATAAGCGGCGTAGCGAGCTGACACGGCATACATGCGCTCATTGTGCTGACGGCGCAGTTTGAGCGCCTCACGACTGGCAACGTCGTAGTTGGTATTGGTAAGCAGAAGCTCCATTTGATTTACGGCATCGTAATCGGCCAGAGAAATTTCGACCGGGTATGCTGTTGGCTGGCTTATGGTTACCGGAGTCGCAGGCTGAACGACAACAGGTGCGCTGATCATGACCGGTGTATTCGAAGTGACAACCGGCTGCTGGACAACTGGCGCACTTGATGGCTGGGCCGGCGGCGCACTCTCGAATGAGCCGGCGGCAGCGGTTCCGCAGGCCGGGCAGAAGTTGGCGGCATCCGGCATCTGTTTACCACAATGATGGCAGAAAGCCGCAAAAACTGGCGCGGCAATACTTAACAACAGCAGACCCAGAACTAATAACAATCTCTTCATATCATAAACCTCTTTTCACACAGGTATAGCAATCAACTTTGCACAGCCAAATTATCGCAGAGTCACCAGCAAAAAAAAAGAGGTGTTTCCTTAAGTATTATTAAGCTCGCAAACGCTTGTGGATTCTGCGACTGCGCTACGCTCCGCGCAGAATGACGCGCATGGGATCTGTGTAATTTGTGGATTCTGGCGGTTGATGGCCAGGAGATCAGCTCAGGGAAGTTTCGCGGAGCAGGGCGAGCAGCTCAGCGGTGGTGACGCGGCCGGCCATATCGCTGCCTTCGAGCAGGCTGTCGGCAAGCTCACGCTTTTTGTGGTGCAGCGCGACGATTTTTTCTTCAATAGTGCGACTGGTGATCAGCCGGTAAATAGTGACCGGGCGCTGCTGACCGATGCGGTGCGCGCGATCGGAGGCCTGGTCTTCGACGGCCGGGTTCCACCAGGGGTCGAGATGAATCACGTAATCGGCTGCGGTCAGGTTGAGCCCTAGCCCGCCGGCTTTGAGACTGATCAGAAACAGGTCGCCCTCGCCGGCCTGAAAATCTTTGATCGAGCGGGTGCGGGTACGCGCGGGTGTCGAGCCGTCGAGATACTGGTATTTGATGCCCTTGTTATCAAGCAGTTCTCTGACTATGGTCAGGTGATCGACAAACTGGCTGAAAACCAGGGCCTTATGGCGGTTTTCGAGAAGCTCATCGACGATCGACTCGAAAAGCGAGAGCTTGGAACTGGCGATATCGAGCTCAGGCGCAACAAGAGAAGGGTTACAGCAGAGTCGGCGCAGCTTCATGAGCTCGGCGAGAATCATGATGTGTTTCTGGCCGGCAGCGGCGTCAATGTCTGAGAGACGGCTGACCGCCTGCCGACGCATGCTTTCATAAAGGGCCGTTTCGTCTTTGCTGAGCTCGACACGCAGCATGATTTCGGTGCGCGGCGGCAGATCCTGCAACACCTGATTTTTGGTGCGCCGCATGACAAAAGGCTGCAACAGACGCTTGAGCTGACGCTGCACGAATTTGTCACCGCCGCTCTGAATCGGGTTGGCAAAGCGCGCGTTGAAGCTTTCTACCGAGCCGAGCAGTCCGGGGTTGATGAAACGAAAAAGGTTCCAGAGTTCGCCGAGATGATTTTCAATCGGAGTTCCGGTCATGATCAGCCGGAAATTACCCTGCAACGCCATGGCTGCCTTCGATCTGACTGTGGCCATGTTTTTGATGGCCTGCGCCTCGTCGAGAATAACTGTTTCCCATTTGATTTCAGAAAGCATCTCGATTTCGCGCTGCATGATGCCGTAACTGCAGATCACCAGATCAAAGGCACCGAGAGCGGCCAGAGTTTCACGGCGCTGCGACTGGGCAAAAATGACCGGATTGAGTGTTGGCGCAAAACGATGCGCCTCTTCAAACCAGTTCATGCACACCGAAGTCGGTGCGACGACCAGTGCCGGGCCCTTCGCCGCTTTGTGCACCAGCAGTGCCAGTGCTTCGACGGTCTTGCCCAGACCCATATCATCGGCGAGACAGGCACCCATGCCGAGATAGTCCATGCGGCAGAGCCAGCGAAAAGCTTCTATCTGATATTCGCGCAAATCTGCGGTCAGTGTTGTAGGCACAGAAAATTCGAGCTTGTCGGCATTTTTCAGCCGCTGCAGAACCTTGCGCCAGCGTTCATCGAAAACGATGTTGGGCTGATCGGCAAGCGCATCTTCAAGAGCCGGAATGGCCAGTTGATGCACGCGCAATTGCCCGTGCTGGCTCTCGCTGAAGCTGTAGATATCATTGAGTCGTCGTCTGAAGTCTTCGGTCAAAGCGATGAATTCGCCTTCGCCAATCTGCACGAACCGGCTGCCTCCGGCGGCATAAAGTTGCAGCAGTTTCTGCAGACCGACGACCTCATTCTCGTCGATACGAAGCTGGCCATCGAGAGAAAACCAGTTTTGCGAGCCTTCGATACGCATGCGCAGACGGTCGAACGACACCGTGCGCACTCTCTTGGCACCAGCTTTTTCAGGCCATTCAATGTTGATTCCGGGAACATCGTTGAGCTGCAACAGCAATTCAAGCGCTGGTTCAGGGTCAGCAAAGACAACCTCGGGGTGCTCGGTATTGATGCCGTAAAGCATCGGAACACGGGCTGCCAGCTCTTCAATATGCTGCGATTCAGACAAAAAATCGCGGGCAGTATGCAGTTTGCGATTTTCCTGACGGGTGTAGACCTCATGCATTCCCTGTGCCGGCAACATGGCCGGGCCGTGACTGCCGAACGGGCGCACCCGCACCTTGAGCGAGAGTCCCTCACCAACCGGTTGCAGCTGCAAAAACAGCTCTTCGCAGCACGGCACGGTTTCAACTGCAGTCAGAGTCTCGGTTCCTTCAATATTCGAATGCACAGGCATGCGACGCGAAAGAGCGGTCACCGCAGACGTCAGCTGGTCCTTAGCTGCAACGGGAAACTGACTGGAAGCCTTCAGAAGCTTTGCCGCCCTGATCTGCAGGTCGCTGAAACTGTAGACGCGCAAAACACTTTCAGATTCTTCGATAATAATTATCTCGCGACCATTATATTCGGGTTGAAAACGCATTTCGTAATGTCCGGCAATCTCGTTAACCACAAGCATTGGCTCACCGGTTTCGATCTGTACATGTTCCCTGCCTTCATTAGCATAGATATGCGGGTGCCCGGCCAGCAGCAGCAATGCCTCATTGAAACCGCGGTCGTAAGATGACAGCGTTCGGCTGCGATGGTGCATGAAATGCCTGACCAGGCGGCGGTCATGCTCGGTGAAATGCTCTGGAAAATCGGGGTTTTCGCGATTGAAGGTATTGATGTCGAGAAGCTTGCCCGCTGACCAGCGCCCGGATTTGAGACGAATTTTTTCACGAGGCTCGATCAGAAACGAGTCGAATTCTGCCCCGGAAAGACTGTAAGAAACGCCCCAGGTCAGCATACGATCTGGCTCATCTGTGCCGGCGTCTGGTACCAGAACATTTTTAAGAGAATCGAGCACGATCTGCCACTGGGCACGTGCTTCAAGCAGGTGCGAAACTGGCACGCATCCCGACTTTGCCCATTCTGCCAACAGCTTGCGTTCAGAGTTCGTAAGTTTTTCGCCAAGTTCAGCGCGCATTCTCTGACATTCGCAATAAGGCAAACTCAGGCCTTCAGGTCCGGCAATCTCTGTCACCGAACTAATCGCAGGCAAAAGCCTGGCATCGCAACCATTCACCCAGCTGAACACAAAAATTGCCAGCCAGCTGCGAAGAGGCGTGTGATAAGCTCCAAGCGCCTGTTCAAAATTGGCAAAAGCCTCGACGGCACCGATTCTGAAACGTTGCAGATGCGTCATCAGCAGATCAAGCCCGGGAAGGAAGCTGTTCTGGCGACTGGCAATGGCCACCAGATCTTCGGCCTTTTTAATACTGGCCGGGGTGTTTTCGGCAAGCAGAGCCACCAGATAGAAAAAATCGCCGAGATGGTCAAAACAGCCACCGTTGCGGCCATGCGATTTGCGATTTGCTCTTATCGCGCGGGCAAAAAGATCGAGAGCACCAGCCGTATTACCCTGCAACAGTTCGACAGCAGCAGTAATCGCGCCGGCTTCCGGCTCCTGCGACATTTCAGCATAGAGTAGAGCCAGTTCGAAATCGCCTTTCAGCAACTGGTATTCTGCCATCGGCAGAGCGCCAAAGCGCCAGAAAGCATCTGATTTGAGCCAGCGCCGGTCACAAAAATATTTGACCAGCCCGGGAAAATCAACAAAATATATTCTGGTAAACTGCATGGCCGTGCGAAAAATGCTGGTCTGGCAGATTACCGGCAGACATTCGAACCAGTCGGCCTCGAATGGAAACATGGCGGCGCAGAAAAGCGGCATACCGAGAAGGGCATCATCAGGATCGGTGGCCCGGCCTGAAACATGCTCAGGCAACATGAAAATACTGCCGCTGAACAGATCCAGGCGCAGGCGGCGAATCTCAGAATAATACTGCAGCGAAACCGCCTGCCCGGGCGCAAAATAGCTGGCCTTGAGCACGCCTTTGATCGCGTTGAGAACCGGCATGACATGCTTGCGCAAAACCGCGTTGCGGCAGGCGACATCGAGATATTCATCATGACAGCTGATCGCTTCGCCGTCAATAATGACGAAACCCTTCTGCGACAACCCGCCGAAGATGTTCATAACGACCTGTGTCGTAAAAGTGTAGTTGTTACCGGTATTTGCAAAAAGCTGCCTGAGCATGCGGGCGAGATCGGCAGCGTTAGTTCTGGTGTAATAAAACGCCAGAAGCTCGACCATGAGCTGATCTGACTCTGTCAGTTCAGAGAAGCGTTTTTTACACTCGGCGTAATGAGCGGTATATTCAGGTGATCTGGGTTTCATATTCAGGTGTGACCTGCAGACTATACACCAAACCGCCCTCTGCCTCAAGAGGGAATATCAGTCCCAGAAGAAAACATGGCGGGAGGCGTATTCGCCGGCTTCGATGCGGGTATCGTAGACATCAGTAAGATTGGCGCCGGTCATTACCTCGGCGACCGGGCCGGCGTGCAGCACCCTGCCGCCCTTGACCATGACCACTGAAGTAGCGATCATTGCCGCGACATCGGGCTCGTGCGTAGTAAAGATGATGGTTTTGCCTTCGGCGACGAGCTCGCGCAAAATCGCAAGAAGGCGCGATTTATTTTTAATGTCGAGATGAGAAGTCGGCTCATCGAGCAGCAGCAGCTCGGTCTGTTGGGCGAGCGAACGGGCCAGCAGCACAAGCTGGTGTTCTCCTCCGCTGATATTCATTACCGAGCGCGTTGCCTTTTCGGCCATTCCGACCTTGGTCAGGGCCTGTCTGGCGATATCGTAATCTTCGGCTGACGGCATCGAAAAACTGCCGAGATAGGGGGCGCGACCAAGCAAAGCAAAATCGAGCAGGCTGAAATCGAAAAAAGTCGGTTCGAACTGCGGCACCAGGCTGATGATCTGACCAAGTTCGCGACGGGTGTAGTCATCGAGCGGGCGGCCCAGAAGCTTTACCTGCCCGGCATCCGGCGAAAGCCAGCCCAAAGCGAGCATGAGCATGGTGGTTTTGCCGGTGCCGTTCGGGCCGAGAACGGCAACAACGCCGCCGCGGTCGATCTGCATCGAAAACCCTTCGAGCACCAGCGACGAGCCTTTTTGATAGGCAAAACTCAGACGGTTAAATTCAAGAATTGCTTCGCTCACTTCTTAACTCCAACAGAACCACTCATCATCAGCACCATAAAGAACAAGGCGCCGAACAGCGAGGTAACTATGCCGAGCGGAATCTCAGCGGCAAAAGGAACCCGACTCAGGCTGTCGCAGATCAGCACAGACAGCGCACCCAGCAGCATACTGCCAGGCAGTGCGAAGCGGGCATCAGCGCCAAACAGGCGCCGGGCCAGATGGGGCATGATCAGTCCGACCCAGGCAATCAGGCCGCTGACAGCGGTAACCGCGGCGGTAGCGATAACAGCCAGCGCGAGAATAAAAGCGCGTTCGCGGGTGGTCGAAACGCCCAGCGAAAATGCGGTAGAGTCTTTGAGGGCGAGAATATTGAGGCGCCAGCGGAACAGCAGCAGACCGACGAGACAGAGCAGCACAAGTGGCACAACGATTTTGACTTCCTGCCAGGTGATCGCCGACAGGCCGCCGAGCAGCCAGAAAGTCAGTTCTGCCAGTTGCGTAGTCGGGTCGGCCGCATATTTGGTGATGCCAAGCAGCGAAGTAAATATCGCTGAGACACAGATACCCGCCAGAATCAGGCGCAGCACCCAGGAACCATAGCGAATTTTCCAGGCGACAAAATATGAGATGACAAGGCCAAGACAGGCAAAGAATGCGGCCGAAGCCTGAATCATCCAGGGCGAGCTGCCAAAAAAGACGATACTGAGACCGGCACCAAAAGCGGCACCCTGTGAGACCCCAAGAAAACCGGGATCAACGAGAGGGTTGCCAAAAATCATCTGCATGACGGTGCCGGCGGCCGCGAGACTCATGCCAACCGCAACAGCCAGAAGAGCACGTGGCAGACGCATGCGAAAAACGATGTTGTGTGCCATCTGATCGTTCTGCACCTGCTCGAGGCTGAGCAGTCCGGGACTCGGATAACGACCAGCGAGCAGCGACAACACAAAGATCAGCAGCAGTGCCGCTGTCAGCCCGACAAATAACAGGCGGGCTCGCCGCACCGGATTAATCTCTGACGCCTGAGTCAAAAGTAATCTCCGCGTATATCGATCGTTTTGATCTGCTCAGGAGTCAACCCGTAAAGTGCGAAAAAGCTCTGATACAGCTCATGCATATCGGTTCTGAGCTCAGGAATTTCGGGCCACAACATCGCAGAAAGCCAGCAAAGGCCAAGAATCCAGCGAGAATCAGGCTGATCCCAGCAGACAAAGTCTTCGGGAAAAGCATAAAGTTTGCCCTGTCTGACAGCCGCCATTTCAGCCCAGAGCGGGTCTTTGAGCAGATGTTGTTTTGCCATGACGACATCGCTGCCATAAGAAGTCACAAACACATACTCCGGCTGCCAGGCCGCGATCTGATCGAATCCGATCTGCTGCCAGCCGTTGCCGATACCAGCCTCCTTCCAGACGGCCCGGGCGCCGGCCTGTTCTACCAGCCAGGTCTGAATCCACCGGGACGGCGCAACATTGAACGATACGGCGCCACCCTTGGCTGAATAATAGAGGTGCAGCACCCTTGGCGGTGCGGCTTCGGGCGGAGTGGTTACATGGTGTGCGACAGCGCCGCTTTTATCAGCAGGATAAACGTGAAGAACATCAGGAAAGGCGCTCTTATATTTGCGCAGCCTGCCGGCTATTCTCTGTTGCCATCCCAGGTAGAATCTGGCGATTTCGGCGCCGCGTGCCGGCTCGCCAAAAATAATGCTGAGGGTCTCGATTTCGGCAGGATATTTTGTCGGGTCTTCGAGGCTGAAAAATGCGCATCTGATGCCGAGCTGTTCGAGGCTGCGCTCGTATTTCTGCCGCTCAAAGTCGCGCAGCAGAATAAGATCTGGTTTCATCGCAGCCAGCTCTTCGATACCGGTTTCAAAATCATTGAAAATCCTGCTGGCAAAGCCGGGATCGACCATCTGATAAAATTTGTCATTATTAACCAGTTTTAGCGATTTGCTGTAGGAAATCAGCTTGTCAGGGGCAGTTTTAAAAAAGAATGCCGCATTGGTGATCATAAATCCAGCGCGACCGGCGATAACGATACGCTTTGGTTCCTGCTCGAGCACGATCTTGCGACCATGGCAGTCGACAACTTCACAAGGAAAAGTCGCCCAGACGATTTGCACACAGGCCGTCACGAAAAAAATTACCAGAAGTCCGTATTTTACCAGCTTCATCTAGAATCCTCACCAGCAGTTTAACACTACTTTACACCACCAGACACAACCAATCAATGTTTTTGTGGTGTGGCATCCGGATCTTCATACAGAGCTGTAGCGTTGGCGAGGTAGAGGGTGGCAGCGGCCGAACTGGCAGCGGCGGCCTTCAGTTCTTCATCGATGGTCAGAATTTCGATATCAGGGAAATAGAGCGCGTTTTCGGCAGTTATGGTGTCATCGAGCGCGTGCGCGCGGGCGTAGAGATCGGCAATTTTGCGGGCTTCACGGCCGACAGCTGAATCCCAGTTCGACGAAGTGTCGGCTTCAAGGCCCAGGCGTACTGTTTCGGCAAAGACTTTCTGATGTAAAATAGCAAAGACCCTGACGATTCTTGCCTGAGCCTTGGCCAGAGAAGCCGGAATTTCGGGGAGTTCCTTCAGCACCTTGTCGGCGCAGGCAATTGCAGCTGCAACTTCCTGCAGTTTTGCCGTCAGCTCGGCTTCGGTCTTTTCCGGGGCGACTTTTTCGGCCACAGCTGTGGCTGAGGCCAGAGCAACACCACAGTTGCGCAGGCGTTCCAGACCCAGTTCGAGAGAACGTAGCACATCGTCGAGTTTAAGCACCATTTCATGTTCAGGGTTCACCTTAACCAGCGCATTCTTTATTTCAGCTGTTCTGGCAGACTCCCTGGCAACGACGGCCGTGCGCGAAGCAATTGTTTCGAGCAGCTGCCGGGCTTCTGGCAGATATTTTGCCAGGGCGACGAACTTCTCGTATTCCCTGACGAACAGCGACTCATCTGGCAGTCCCTTTTGAGTATTTCTGACGGCCGTGGGAAGTTTTTCGACAGCTTCAGAAACGATGCGAAGGTTTTTTTTGAGCGTTGCCAAAGCCACGAGTTCAGATCCTGTCTTATCGGTTCCGATTAACCCGGTAAATGGCTGTTGTTTATCCGGCAGCCTCTTTGCGGCTTCATCAACAATTCTGGAGAGATTCTGACAGTGTCCGCCTATCACCTTGCCAGCCTGCAATGCAACTTGATACACACTTGCCACTTCGGCCGCTGTCGCATCAGCTTCTTCCATGGCCGCCGTCAGGCGATCGATAATTTTCTGACCGGAAACAGTGTCGGCAACCAGGTTTTCGACCTGACTTTGCGCCTCGGAAGCCTGCTTTTCAAGCAGAGAAATGCCGGCAATAACCTCAAGCCCCCGGTCATGCATGTCCTGCGCATGTGAAAGGGCCGCTGAAAGCAGCACTTCGCGCGCCGCGCGGTCGCCGCTGACATCGATCGAGACTCTGGCAAAGATAATGGCCGCCAGAACCACGAGAATCAAGACAACAGCACCGGAATACCCCATAACCGAAACCACAGCCTTCTGTCTCTCACCCGAGTCTCTGGCAACCCGAGAGCGGTCGGCAGCATCTGCGACAACATGCTTAATCGGCAACTCGTCGATCGGCAGCGACTCGCGCGCCAACTCCGGCTTATCTTGAGGAATTGCAGACAGCGAC
>ERZ795056.5662-NODE-5662-length-12443-cov-10.426461_pt1 | contig 12443 bp, 6 predicted proteins | sample MGYA00375140_ERZ795056 | MGnify/ENA primary metagenome ERZ795056 (study PRJEB30185, sample SAMN05720227) | activated sludge metagenome | isolation source: Anaerobic digester | place: USA | collected 2015-03-09 ...
TATTTCTTAACAGCCATCTGTATTTCAAATCCCCCCCCCCTACGTCAACATCCCTCCACAAACCTGGAGGACTTGTCCACTCACGTAGCTGCTCATGTCGGAGGCCAGGAAGGTCACGGCTTTGGCTACTTCTTCGGGTTTTCCGCCCCGTTTCATCGGGATGGCGTTGGCCCATTCGGCCACCACTTTTTCGTCGAGCTGGGCCGTCATTTCGGTTTCAATAAAACCGGGGGCAATCACGTTGCTGCGGATGTTGCGGGAACCCAGTTCGAGGGCCACCGACTTGGTAAATCCGATGATCCCGGCTTTGGAGGCCGAGTAATTGGTCTGTCCGGCATTGCCCGAAATCCCCACCACCGAACTAAGGTTGATGATGGAACCGGCCTTAGCTTTCATCATCGGTTTGATGGCGGCTTTGGTGAGATTGAAAACCGATTTGAGGTTCACCTCCAGTACCTGATCCCACTGCTCTTCCGACATCCGCATCAGCAGACCGTCTTTGGTAATACCGGCATTGTTCACCAGCACATCGAGCTTTCCGAAATCTGCGAGTACATCGGTCACCAGTTGTTCGGCCTGGTCAAATTTAGAGGCATCGGAGCGGTATCCTTTGGCGTTGACGCCGAGGGCTTTCAGCTCGGCTTCGAGGGCGTTGCCCTGTTCGACACTCGACAAATAGGTAAAGGCAACGGCTGCGCCTTCCCGGGCAAGCTCATTGGCAATGGCCCGACCGATACCCCGACTCGCACCGGTAACCAGTGCTACTTTTCCATCTAAAAGACCCATGGTGATTTTCTTTAATTCAGCTGCAATGTTACCATACACAACGCAGGCATGCAAACGGGGAAGCGGGTGTTTTATGAGGATGGATTTCAATTTTCATCACCTTTGGATCTAAAAGAATTTGTTGACCAAAAGGGTACTGATTCCGGATCGTGTTCACAATCTGACTATACAGCTCTTATGATTCGGTTTGAGAGCTCTAAAATGAGCAAAAGTGAATCAGGCAATATTTCAAATCAGGAAAAAACCAGATAAACCGGTTGATGGGTTACAGCCGGCTGCTTTTAACCGTACCTCTACAAAGTGTGATCATATCAACATGATATGACAGCTTTGGGAGTCGGACTATTTCATTTTCAGCCTTTCTCAAGCATCAACTTCCACACCTTATTTCGACAGGAGAAAAAATAAAATCCTTTGGGCAGGCCTTCCGATTCAATCTTCATTCTGACAGAATGTACCGATCCGGTTAAAACGGTTTTTCCAAACTCATCCAAAACCTTGTACTCAGATCCGACAAACGATTCCGAAGTTTCCAGGTAAAAAGCATTACCGGCAGGGTTTGGAAAGATGCGAAAAGGAGAATCTCTGGTTTCAACAAAATCTATGTCGGTGGTGCCCGAATTATTATACCGTGCAGCTGCAAACTGGCTGGAAGAACCAACACTTGTCTCTCCTGCAACGACTATTTTTCCATCACTTTGAATTGCCATTGCTCTTACAATATCCTCTGAATTTTCAGGACTAAAATTGGTCGTAACCAAACCATCGGAATCAAACGAATTATCGAGTGAGCCATTGGAATTATACCGGACCAAAGCAAAATTCTCCGTTCCACTGAAGCTATGCCCAGCCGCCAGGATTTTACCATCGTTCTGTAAAACCAATGACGTTGGAATATCAGTTGATGTTCCGATTTGGGTGGTCACAATTCCATCCAAATCAAACGAATTGTCCAGACTGCCATTGTTGTTGTACCGGGTCAATGCGATGTCGTAAGAAGTACCGGAAGTGTATCCGGCCAGAATAATTTTTCCATCGGCTTGAACCGCCATAGCATACGCTGCATCATCGTTTTGACCGATGCCAGTCGTGACGATTCCATCGCCATCAAAGGTACTGTCTATGCTGCCGTTTGGCTTAAGCCGCACCAATCCAAATACCCGTTTGATAAAATTGAAACTATATCCAGCCAGAAGAATTTTCCCGTCATTTTGAATGGCCAATGCCCTTCCTTCATCAATTCCGGAAGCCAGGGACAAAGTGACTTTTCCATTTCCATTAAACGTACTATCGATTCTCCCATTGTTTTGGTATCGCACCCAGGCAAAATCCCGTTGGTTTGAAATGAGATCGGTGTTGTACCCTGCCACCAAAATTTTTCCATCTGCCTGAATTGCAATTGAATATGCCTTTTCATTCCGGTTGTCGCCAAAATCAGTTGTTACGATCCCATCGTTGTCAAACCCATTGTCGGGGCTACCGTCCGGGTTGTACCTTGCGATAGCAAAATCAAATCCAGATGAAGTTATGGATGTATATCCTGCAACCACAATCTTACCATCACTCTGGAAAGCCTGTGCATACGCCCTGGAGTTTGAATTCCCTATTTTCGTATTCACTTTTCCATCTGTTCCAAAGGTATTATCCAAACTACCATTTGCGTTGTACCGAATAATGGAAAACACATCCACCTGACCATTATTTGAATAGCCTGCTACCACAATTTTGCCGTCTGGTTGTATGGAAATGGACTGACCATATGCTCCCGATGTTCCGATTGAAGTTTTGGCGATGCCATTTGTACCAAAACTTAAATCCAAAGAACCGATCTGAGCAATGGCCTGGATGGACAGAAAACAGACCATGAAGAATGCGGCTGCACCTGGAAAAACGATTGATTTTTTTGATTGAAAAGACATAGTAAGTAGCATATCGAATTTTTATAACACGTTTCGGCAAGTAAAGAATATTCCCAATTTATTCCATCCGGGTGAAAACTAATTCCAGCTCACAGGCATTTTTCTTATTCAGGATCCGGCTCCTTGACCGAACTTCTTTTTTGCTGTAAACAAATGTCAATCAAAGAATTGTAAAATGAAAAGAATTCAATTGGTTCGGCAACAAACGTGGCAGCCCTGCTTTTCACACAAACCTGTCCTTCCCCAGGAAATGCAACAGACCGCCTCATCCCGATCCATTATCCCAGCCATTCCCAATTCTTAATTCAATGTCGTTAAGTTAAAGATCAATTGTTTTTAAAATAAAAATAGGGATTGCAGTATTCTACCGATGTAAAACCGGGGCAAGTGCTGTGGCTCTCCTTTTTCCTCTTTTCACTCCGATGTAAATTCGGGATAAGCTCTGCGGTTAAGAAGCCCTCTTAGAAATCAAATGCCGGTGGGTCAAAATCAGACTCGTTTTAAACGCAGAGTAACACGGAGAGAAACACAAGAGATTCGCTGAGTATTTCAAATTGAAAGATGTGTTTTATGAATAGCAACAATGTTTTTACTGAACTAAACGACATTGAGCATTAATTCCCAATTCTTAATTTGGCGCTAATGGCGCCACGTTCCGCCTAATTCTTAATTCTCTCCATCACCCTATATCCCCATGGCTCCAGTTCCATCTGGTCCTTGCCCTTCAGGACGGTTTCTTTCCCGGAAAAAATCTCGCGGTAGGTTCCTTTGTTCGATTCGGATTCCATAGTAACGGTGACTGGTTCTTTTCCCAGATTCACCACCACGATCACTTCATCACCATTTTTCTCCCGCGAAAAAGCGATGACATGGTCCATTTTGTCGCTTTTGATCCGCTCCATCTCTCCCCCCCAGTGCCCGTTCCACAATCCCTGGTTTTTATGTTTGAGTTGGAACAGTTTCTGATAGAGCTCCCCGACTTCGTGCTTTTTCCACAAAATGGTATCCTTTTCGAAAAACCGCAGCGAACGGTTTAATCCTGCTTCCTGCCCGGAATACATCATCGGCATTCCATCCATGGTGGCAGTTAGTACGACAGCAGCTTTCAGGCCATCCCCAAAATTGAGAAAGGGATTTCCTTCCCAGGAATTTTTGTCGTGGTTGTCCACAAAATTCATCCGGAAACCATTGCGTGGCCAGATGCTCACATGTTCGGCGATGTAGCCTTCAGTGAGTCCGTGGATGGTTTTATTGTTCTTCGTGATGGCGTGGAGGTGATCCCACAAAGTCCAGGCATAGGTCATGTCGAACGCTTTTTTGTGGAGATCGCGGTCGGCAGCTTCGGCCAGCATAAAAACAGGTTTGATGGCGTTGAGTTCGGCCCGGGCATTTTCCCAGAATTCGATGGGCACAAAGCTGGCCACATCGCAGCGAAATCCATCCACGTCCGATTCTTTTACCCAATATTTCAGGGCCCTGGTCATGTATTCCCGCAATCCCGACTGGCTGTAATCAAAATCGATGATGTCGTCGTAATCACGCCAGGGCGTAGACTGAAACTTTCCCGTCCGCGATTTGGAATACCATTCCGGATGTGCCGCCACCAGCGGATTGTCCCAGGCCGAATGATTGGCGACCCAATCCAGAATCACATGCATACCCAGACTGTGAATTTCATCAACCAGCGACTTGAAATCCTTCAGGGAACCAAACTCCGGATTGATCCCATAATAATCACGGACGGCATAATAGCTGCCCAGGGTTCCTTTCCGGTTTTTCTCGCCGATCGGGTGAACGGGCATCAGCCAGATGATGTCGACCCCCATTTCTTTCAGACGGGGCAAATGCGTTTCCAATGCTTTGAAGGTTCCTTCCGGTGTGTATTGCCGGACGTTGACCTCATAAATCGTGACGTTCTTTGTCCATTCCGGATGGGTGAGTTCCACATATTCTTTCGGCAGGTATCGCGACAGATTTGACGAAGTGGAATCAGAAAATGTGGGTTCCGTTTTGGGCTGAGAGCAACTTAGTACCAACGAAAGCAAAACGAAAATCTGTCTGGTGAAGCAGGAATGAAGGCGCATAAGGAAACGGTTCCGAAGGATGCGAATTACGGGAAATCCAGCGGCGAACCGATTTTTTACAGGAAATTGAAGCCGGGTGTTGGGCAAAATTCAATTCTGCGTTGTAAAATGCATCATGAAAACGATCTGGGACGAACGATACAGTAAAAAGGAATACGCTTATGGCGAGGAACCCAATGCATTTTTAAAAGAGGAACTGGCTAAACTCACCCCCGGAAAAATTCTCTTTCCAGCTGAAGGGGAAGGCCGGAATGCAGTCTATGCAGCCAGTCAGGGTTGGACTTCAGTGGCATTTGATGCCAGTGCCGAAGGGAAAGTAAAAGCCGATCAACTGGCAGCCAAACACGGAGTCTCGGTTTCATATGCAGTGGGCGAGTTGCGTGAAATCCAGTACGAGCAGCAGTATTTTGATGCGATGGCCTTGATTTACGCCCACTTTCCTCCCAATCTGCGGCAAGCCTACCACCGCAAACTGAGTTACTTCCTCAAGCCGGGCGGAATCGTGATTCTGGAAGCCTTCAATCACCAGCATCCCAAATTTCAGAAACTCAATCCACAGGTCGGAGGGCCATTGGCTTCGGAACTGTTGTTCAGCCGCGAACAGATCGAATCCGATTTTCCTTTATTCGACATTCTCCAAAGCACCGAAGAAGAAATCGATCTCCACGAAGGACTTTACCATGTGGGCCGTGGCTCCGTTGTTCGGTTTGTGGCAAGGAAGCAATGATGAATTATGAACGATGAATGATGAATGCAGGGAGCGTGGTTGGGTAAACAATCGTTTGGCTTGAAAGGGACAAAAGTTAATAGTGAAAAATTAAGAGTTAAGAATAAAAAGTGCCAGTCTGGATGGGATTGGCCATTTTTTGGCACTTCAGGAATAAAACCGGATGGCAAGTGCGTGCTCTCCTTGCCACCCGTTCGTGATGAACAGAATTCCTGTGACTCAAACCAAAATCAACCAGCCCGTTTCTCTTCTTACTTAATCACTTCAAACAGGCGGACATTGCCTTCCGCTGAAAGAAGATACAATCCGGTTGGCAGGTTCTCCGAATCGATTTCGATAATGCCATCATGTAACATGACTTGTTCTGCTCCAACCGATCTTCCGTCCAGATGAAAAATCCGGATTTGGTCGGTCTGGCCGTTCCATCCTTTGATGAACAATTTCCCGCTTGTCGGATTGGGATAGACTGTAAAAGCCCGGGACAATTGTTCCTTGTCAACCGATACCGTCGTACAGGCAAGATCGCAGGCTGAGTAGCAGACTTCCGGAAAAATCGTGCTTGAGGTGCCCGCTGCACCTGATCGTAAAACAGGCCCTCCGCTGGCGACACCGCAGGCAAGCGGAACGTTTTCCATGTTCAATCCATTCATAAATGCATACCCGAATCCAGCATTTGGAGGGATGGTAATGATGGCCTCGTACCGGTTGTTTCCGATGGAAGTCATAGGCACAGGCTGAAGGTCATTGAATGAAGTCGCCAGTTTGACACCCTGTGCAGAAACAGTCTGGCCCGTCATATTCACCCGGAAGGTGCCGGTAAAAATCTGCGGGATGCAGCTCAGATCGCATTTCCCAAAACAGACTTCCGGAACAATGGTGGTGGTGCTTCCGTTGATCAGCCGCCTGTTGAAGTTTCCGCTTCCATCGTTGAATCCGCAACCTCCGGCTTCGAGTCCGGTTTCAAATACGGTTCCGTTCACAAATTTATATGTGACGGTATCAGATGCCGGAAGCTGAATGGTTGTTTCATAGAGATTGTTGCCCATGGCCGTCATCGGATTGGCTACGGTGGAGTATCCATTAAAGGATCCCGCCAGTTTCACTCCATCCGGAGAAACGGTCTGACCCGTCATATTGACCCGGAAGGTAACCGGAATGGTGACGGCAGTGGAACAATTGATACAGGAAGAGAAGCACACTTCCGGCATCACAATCGTGGTGGATCCGGCTGAAGGAGTGAACGCTCTTTGCAGAGGATTTCCCTGACCACAGGCCTGAGGAACGGCTTCTATCGTTGAGCCATTCACAAACCGGTACGTAACCGGTTCACCTGGTGTAAGGGAAATATCGGTTCCGTAGGTAGTTCCCGATTGAAGAGTCAATGAATTGGTGGTCAGTGAATAATTGTTGAAACTGGCCGCAATTTTGACGCCGGTCGGGTCGATTGTCTGGCCCTGCATATTCACCAGAAAACGGACGGTACGGAAAGCACAATTCTCGCAACGGTTAAAGCAGAATGTCGGCAATGTATCGGCTGCATCCGGTACCGAATACTGCCGGTTGAAATTGCCCCCACCGTCATTCACCCCACAGCCAAAGTTCTCGAGACCGGATTCATAGGTGGTTCCGTTCACAAACTTGTAGGTGATCACCGATCCGGCCGCCACCTGGATGGTGGTTTCATATACACTGCCATACACATTTGTCATCACATTGGCGGTTGGCGAAAAGGCATTGAACGAACCGGCCAGCTTGATGCCGTTGGCAGAAGGGGTTTCATTGACCATGTTCACACGGAAGGTGATTGGAACAAGAGTCACCGGCGAGCAGGCAGCATCACAGGCACTGAAACAAACGGTACTGATGGTCGCATTTACACCTGGCACAGAAAAACTGCGGTTGATGTTTCCTCCTCCATCGCTCACCCCACAACTGGTGGGTACATTTTCCCAGGCAGTTCCATTGACAAATTTATAGGTAACCGGAGAATTGGACGGAAGGCTGACAACCGCTTCATACACATCGTTCCCCACGCTTGTCATAGGATTTGCCGTCTGCGAAAACCCATTGAACGATCCTGCCAGCTTAACTCCTGCCGGCGACACCGTCTGTCCGGTCATTTTTACCCGGAAGGTGACATTGACATTTGTTGAAGGTGCGCAGGTATTTCCACATGTGCCATAACATACGGTTGGTGTGATGGTGGCTGTATTCTGAACAGTCACGGTACGGTAATAGGTTCCGCCATCGAGTGTTCCGCAGGCAGCAGGTACTGTTTCTCCGCTCAAACCATTCACATACCGGTATTTAAAACTCAAACCCTCGGGCAAGGAATAAACCAGCTCATAGATATTATTGCCGACATTGTTCATTTCCAGGGTTGTGAAATTGACAAAATCGCCAGTCAGAGAAACACCAAAGGGCGACACATTGAGTCCGGCCATGTTTACCCGGAAGGTGACATCCCTGTTTGGTGCATTGGTGCAGATGTTGTCGCACCGGCCAAAACAAACCGCTGGAATCGAAGTAGTTGCCGTTGGTGCCGAAACCTTCCTGTTGAAGGCACCCGCACCGTTGTCTTCTCCACAAACGGCTGGTATCGTTTCAAATGTATTGCCGTTGACAAAGCGGTACAGAATCGGTTGGTTGTTGGGAACAGAAACGGTTACCGTGTAAAAATTGCCGGTTGGGTTTTGCATCGGAGTGGCCGTCGGTGAGAAATTGTTGAAGTTTCCTGCCAGAAAAATCCCCTGAGGTGAAACGACGGTACCGACAGTCCGGACCTGAAACGTAACGTTAAAAAACTGAATGGGCGGACAATTGCCGTCGCATTTACCGAAACAAAAGGTGGAAAGGATGGTGGTGGCCTGGTTTCCGGCGATTGCTCTCCGGTTCAGATTTCCGTTTCCGTCATCAATTCCGCAGGTGGCAGGAACCAGTTCAAACGAAGATCCGTTCACAAATTTATAGATGACGGTGTCTCCTCTCGGAATGGTGACAATCGCCTCATAAATGCCCGCTCCCACAGACGTCATCGGATTTGCTGTGGTCGAAAATCCATTGAAACTTCCGGCCAGATACACTCCAAGCGGACTTACGGTCTGGTTGGTCATGTTTACCCGAAATGCAACCTGAGAGGTTCCGCAGGCATTGTCGCAGGCCGAAAAACAAACCGTGGGTAACGTGGAAGCCTGGGGCTGAAGCGCAGATTGGCGGTAGTTGTTTCCGCTTACCGGTACGGAACAGGTGGCAGGAACTGCTTCTGCCACGGAACCATTCAGATACCGGTACTGCATAAAACCATTGGGGATGTAATTAATCCCCAGTGTAAGCTCATACACACCATTTCCAACAGATGTCATTGGATTTGCCGTCGCGGAAAAGTTGTTGAAACTCCCCTGCAGAAAAACACCGGCCGGAGAAACGGTTTGCCCCGTCATATTAACCCGGAAGGTGATGTTCTGAGGAGCACCAAAGCAATCGGTGCAGGTACTGAAACAAACCAGATCGGTTGAATCAATGGAGGAAGAAGGTGTGAAACTTCGGTTGATGTTCCCTCCGCCATCATTCACTCCACAGGCGGTTGGCACATTTTCCCAGGCCGGGCCATTCAGGAATTTGTAGGTCACGGCAGAACCAGCCGGAAGATCCAATTCCGCCAGATAAATGTTGCCCCCCATGTCTTTCATTTTCCGGGCGGTTGGGTTGAATCCGTTGAAGCTTCCGGCCAGATAGATTCCGGTTGGATGCACGGTAAGACCACTTGCCCGGAAGCGGAAAACAACACCGGGTTTCACTGCGTAGCTGAGAATCGGGTTTCCGTTGGCTGGAAATGTGTTCAGATTTAAGAGGTCACCGTCTGTAAAATTGGGGTCCGACAATTCCTGGGGAATGTCGAAGGTGGAAGAAACAACGTAGTAATATACGGTGCCGGAAACAGCCGGAGCTGGAATGATGGCTTCACCGGTGACATCGTTTGCTCCTGAAAACTGAAGCGGGAGGTAAGAAAATTCCCGCAATGGATCAGACGGTGGATCCATGGAATATTTCAGGTAAAAATTTTCATCTGTGCCACGGACTTTATCAAGTGTGGCAGTCACAGTAACAGCCGTTCCGGCCGGCACCTCATTATTCACAGTAGAATTGGTGACTGAAAGAAAATTGGTTGGTCTTGCATTGGTTTTCATCACCACACCCTTTGTGGTTGCTAAACCGAGCACCCGCATCCGGAATGTATAGGACTTTCCTGCTTCCAGTTCTGAAATAACACTGAAGTTGGCAGTTGGCGAAACCGATTGAACCGGGGTCATTGTGATCCGCTGCCCGGGTGCCAGATCCGAAGCCGCCACCCACACACGTTCTGCCTGAATGTCGAACGGAACAAAATACCCGTTGGTTGTGGCATCGGGTTGGATGTTCCACATCTGGACATAGGCATACCGGGAATTATTCGGAAGCACATCATAGTCCATGAAGTTGATGTTTCCGGTAAATACAGAAGAGGAAACCCCGTACAGGTCGGCCTTATATTTCAGATTATTCTGTGACCTGGAATGGAAAGAGCCCAAAGACAGAAAAAGAACCAACAGGAGTTTTGCCGTGTGGGACACAAGTGAGAAAGTGCGCATATTTTCAGTTTCAAGGTTGAAGACGTAAGTCCTATCCATTTGGTTTGGAAGTCAAAACCGCATTTCGGCCAAAATTAGGGCTGTGAACCTTCCGGAAGGGGAATTTGTGCAAAAAATTGAGGCAACGGCATCTCTCCCCGACTTTGTACTGACCGTATTACTTCCGCATCACAAACTCCTTGACCAACGTCTTACCCTCAAGATAGGCCATAGAACTCACCAAAGAATATCCATGCTTCTCCGTTAAGAAACGTAAACCGGCAATAATGAGTTGACCACCATCTTCAATTTTTGAGGTTTCATACTTGTAGTAGGCAGAGAATTCGGGCACCTTCTCAAGATTTACAATTTTCGATTCTTTGATAAGGTTCAGACTCACAGACGTACCGGATGAAAATTCGCTACCGTCCCGATATCGCAAAATCACATATTCTGTTTTCGCAGAGTCTTTAGAAAGCACATGGCTCTGGCAAACACCGGAAAACGAAGTGAGAACAAAAAACGAGAGCAGAAGGAAAAAGTGACGATTCATAGCTAGATTTTTTCAAAATGGAACTAAGCAATTTTTCAGGTTTATGGCAAATGCAGATGCCACAAAAAACGAATCCTTTTCTGGATTCAATTTCCTGATTTGGCGCAAGACACCATGTACCGCCTGAATCCTGAATACTTTTACTAATTACCAGCTACCAGGTACTAGCTACTTCATACTTTTCCCATCCACCAATTCGTCTGCCTTCACGAACTTCAGATGCATTTTCCATTAATATGCAATCTTTGCCCTGGCTGCACCAACCGAACCCTGTGTGCACACTTTTTCATCGTATGATTCACTTCGGAAAATGGCTTGCGGGTTGCCTGATGGCGGCCCTGTTTCTCACCGGTTGTGCCGACAAAAAAACGGACGGAAAAGAAAACGCCGATTCCCTCACGGCCCTCACCGATCCAAGACGACCCAAAGTGCAGGCCACTTGTGGCAGCTGCCATTTATTTGTGGAGCCGGGTCTGCTCGACAAAACCACCTGGGCCAAGAGCGTTTTACCCGCCATGGGAACGCGACTGGGAATTTTTGCGCACAACGGCGTGCACTACACCAGCGATTCGGGCAAAATCAATACAGACGGTATCTTTCCAACGCGGCCTGTCCTGACGAAAGAAGAGTGGCAGAACATCCTCGATTATTTTGAAACCTATGCCCCTGTTTCTGTAGCGCCTCAGACAAGAACTCAGTCGTATTCTGTTGGACTGCCGATGTTTCAGGCCCGGACCGTCGGAGGAAATGTTTCAGCGCCCATTATTTCCATGGTAAAAACGAATCCGCCCGGTGGCTACTTTTTTTATGACGCCGGTTCCGGAAATCTGGTGCAGATGACCAAAGAAGGCAATAAAACAGCTGGCGGTATTCTACCCAATCCCATCAGTTGCATCACTCCCTACCGCAACGGATTTCTGGTTTCGAAAGTGGGGTCTCTTTATCCAAGCGACGAATGGCTCGGAGCCATTTCCTACATCGAACCGTCCGGAAACCGGTTGGTTGAAAAAGAAATGATCCGGAATAAAGTAGAGCGTCCCGTCAATCTGCAAACCGGTGACCTCGATGGCGACGGAACGGAAGACATTGTCGTCTGCGGATTTGGCAACAACAAGGGCGATTTTTACTGGCTCAAAAAGGAAGGTGCCCGATGGAAAAAGCATTCGATCCGGAATGTGCCGGGCGCCATTTCTGCCCGTTTAACGGATTTTGACAAGGACGGCGACCTCGACATCATCACCTTATTTGCGCAGGGACTTGAAAAACTGATTCTCTTCACCAACAACGGCAAAGGAGAATTTACCCAGAAACCGCTTCTCGAATTTCCCGCTGTTCAGGGAAGTTCCTCGTTTGAGCTGGACGATTTTAATAAGGACGGTATCCAGGATGTGCTCTACACCTGCGGCGACAATGCCGATTATTCAGTTGTCTTCAAAAACTACCACGGCGTGTACATTTTTCTGGGCAAGGCCGACGGGTCGTTTACCCAAACTTATTTCTATCCGATGAACGGCGCCTATAAAGCCATGGCCCGGGATTTCGACGGCGACGGCGATCTGGACATTGCCGCCATTTCGTTTTTTGCCGATTATGTAAACCAGCCCTTTGAAGGCTTTCTGTATTTCGAACAAACCAAACCGCAACAGTTTTCCGTCCGTTCGCATTCGGCTACCCATTCCGGGCGATGGCTCACGATGGACGTTGGCGATCTTGATGGCGACCAGGATCCGGACATTGTGCTGGGCAATTTTTCCTACGGGCCCACGA
>ERZ795056.5671-NODE-5671-length-12429-cov-10.980766_pt1 | contig 12429 bp, 10 predicted proteins | sample MGYA00375140_ERZ795056 | MGnify/ENA primary metagenome ERZ795056 (study PRJEB30185, sample SAMN05720227) | activated sludge metagenome | isolation source: Anaerobic digester | place: USA | collected 2015-03-09 ...
TCCCAGATTGAGAAAGGTGCACATCAGGTTGGTGAGGGTATCTTTGGTGGAGTAGGTTTTGGTATGCTGAATGGACGAAATCAGCATCTCTCCCAGAATAAAGAGGATGTAAACCGGAGTTTCAAGCAGCAATAACCAATGTTCGCGAAGCATGACCGGAAAGAGGACTGGAATCAAAGACTTTTCTTTTCAAAAATAACGTACGCAAACCGGCCATCCGGCGCCTGAAACACCTGAAGCGTCTGGTATTTGCCACTGCTGGCGAAATATTCATAAGGCACACCCCGCTTGTAATTTGGCCGGTATCCGTAATGACTGTCCCATAAAACCAGACTTCCGATTGGTGCCTTTTCCATTGTGGCGGTGTCGGCAATCACAATTGGTTCCGGAGTAAACTGTTTTTCAACTTTCCCCAGAAAATAGTAGAACATGATGTGGGTGTTGTACATCGGTTTGCCTTTATAGCCAGCTTCATTTTGTTTGTACCAGCTGGCCACATCCTGGCAGATTTTATCCTCGTCACTGAGCTTGATGGGTTTCACATTCACCAATGCCATGAAGGCACAAAGGACAGCCACCAGAATGGTCTGAACGGTTTGTGATACCGGAATGAAAACCAGAGCCGATGCAAAAATTGCCCCAACGAGAGGAATATTGTCTGATTCTTCCGTGAGCTTAAGGAAGTTGTGTTTGTAGGTGAGGAAAACACCCACCAGAATAATGTAGGGGATGATGAAGTAAAACAGTTTTCCTTTCTCCTTCAGTTCTGTGATGGTTTGAAATGCCAGGGCACCGCACACGGCCACAAGTGGAGAAATGATGCACATGTAACGCAGGTTGCCTCCGGTTGCAGGTCCGATGTGGAATTCTTCCCAATTAAACAGGCAATTAATCAGAAAGAAACCCAACGTTGCCACCAGAATAACGGGTTGGTTGATTTTCTTATTCAGGGCCATTTGTGCCAGATAGAGCACAAACATGGTGAGGGCAATCGGGCCGAACACAACCGCCGAAGTGAGGAAATAATGGTCAAATCCCATCCGGGCATAGGCATCTTTCAATGTGTCGCTTGTACCCAGGATCTGGTTCAACAGATACAATGGATCGCCGTACAACACATAACCCGCAAGGTTTTGAAGAAGAGGAAACAACGCAATGGAAAAAGCCGAAAACCAGTATTTCCTGAATAACAGATGAACACCAAACAATGCCGCAATCGGATAAAACTCCTGGCGGATGGTACAAATGAGACCCACCAGTATGGCTGAAGCCAGCATTCGGGAGGTGGTGTAAAGATAAAAGGAGAGGATCAGCAGAAAGGCAGCAGGGAATTCAGAATAGTTACGGAAGGACAGCGATATCCATAAAGGCTGAGTGGCCAGTAAGATAAACGCGATCCAGGGATTGGATGCCCCCAGTTTCTGAGCCGATTTGTAAGCGAAAAAACAGGAAAATGCCGCAAAAGCACAGTTCTGAAGGACCACCAGTTTCTGTCCGCCCAGTACCGTCAGTACATAGAGAATTTTGTAGCCCGGTTTCGCCCAGTTGCCCATAATGGCATTGGGATCATACCAGAACCGGAGCATCGAAAGATAATGATTGGCCTCATCCTGCTGATAGAACCCTTTTGATTTAAGAGAATAAGCAAAATACAACAGGGCCAGAACGCCGGTCAGAATGAGGGGGAGATTGTCTCCTTTCGCCTGACCTGTGGTTCCGGGAAGTTTATCGGCTGTGGTGTTCATGTACAATACGCTAATCGGGCCTCAAAGGTAAGATTGCCAGTGAATTGTTTGCAAGCAATAATCTTCCGGAAGCGGAAAGAGGACAGAAGGCAGAATCAGGGTTTGAATCCACTCTCGGAGAAGATTTTCCTGGCATCTTTTTCAGCCATCACCTTTTGAAGCGGGATCTTTTTATCGATGGCCCACTTGCGAACAATCTGCCAGCCCAGCCACCTGCCGACACGACCGGGACATTGTTCGCCGATTTCCACCACATTCGGCCGTTCATCGCAGTATTTTTTGATGAGGAAAAGGTCCGTGGAGAAAAACAGATTCTTATCCAGGTAATGTGCCCAGATGGTTTTGAGATTCTCGTCCACATCTTTCAGCTGTGCCTCGGTAAAACCAGTCAGCAGCGTATCCTGAAGGCAGGGCATGGTCTTTTCCATGAAATAATAGACCCGTCCCCATTTGAGCATTTCACCCATCATGCTATTGTCGAGCATGTCAATTTCGCAATAGCGGTCGGCCATCACCATCGCAATTTCCGGAACCAGAAACCGCTTTTTCAGTCTTCGAAGAATGTAATTCGGGATTTGAGGCGGTCGGTACCGGGAAGAATCGCTCAGAAAATACTCCAGTCCGATCACAAGGACGGAATCCTTTACTTCCAGATCCACCCCAAAACCAGTCACCACAGTGTACACAGGTGGTGCATGAAATTTTGGGTAGTAGTGGCGGATATGACCAAACAGATCGGTCAGGTCGCCTTTCAGCCAGGCGAGGTCCGCAAATTCACGGTCCACATCCTGGTTCATCGTGTCGATGTAGGGATCGCGGCTTAGTTTGAGAAAGTCCTGGATCAGAATACTGTCGTGCGGAAGCTTCGACCGCTGAAGAAATTTTTCTGAAAGAAGAGGATAGCGATCCAGAAACAGACGGGTACCAAGAGTGTCGCTTAGCGTCTGAATGCTGTCTTCCAGCCGGATAAATGTGAGATCCTTTTCCAGAGGAGAGGTTCCTTCATCTTCCCGGCAGGTTTTTTTTCCGCAGGCATTCACCAAAGCAACCAAACAAAGAATTATTATTGTGGCCTTAAGTCTCAGGGATTGGTCAACCAGTTTCATTTTCAACATCGGCCGCAATTTTAACTTCATACGCACATGAAAAACAATGCAATTCTTCTCCTCCTCTTACTCCTGGCTTCAAACCAGATTTTCGCACAAGATAAAAAGTTTAAACTGGGTTTACGCTTTGCTCCCAACATTGCCATGAACCGGGTGGTGGACCTTCAGGAAAAGGATGGTTTTTCGTTCAATAACAATGGAGCTGGTGTGCGATTCTCGGCTGGCGTTACCGGTGATTTCTATTTTGGGAAGAACTATTCTTTTTACACAGGCCTATGGTACACCGTTTTGCGGACCGGGATGAAGTATGACAGTGTTGGAAGTTCATTACCTGACAATGGAAAATCGGTTTACAATCTGCAATATCTTCAGATGCCGGTTGCTTTGAAGCTGTTCACCAATGAAATTGGCACAGACTTGAAAATGTACTTTGTTATTGGAGGGACGCTGGGGGTCAAAATCGATGAAAAGGAGAAATCCTGGGAGACTTCCGAGTTTTCTTCAGCTGAAAAACCATCCAAAGGAAGTGGTCATTCCTTCGGAGATGTCGGACTTTTATTAGGTGCCGGTGTGGAATACCAGATGGGCGAGGCGACTACCTTGTTTTTCGGTCTGTCATACAACCGTGGTTTGCTTGACATTGCTTCTAAAAAAGGACCAATGTGGGTAGCTGAAAGGGATGCTTCGGATTTTTATAAAATCAGCACCAGCCTTTTGAGTCTCGAAGCAGGAATTAAGTTCTGATTTGATTCAGATCGCAATTTTCTGTTCCGGCTCAGGCAGCAATGCCGAGGCACTGATGGCACATTTTCACCACCATCGCTCCATACAGGTGGCTGCATTGGTGGTGAACAATCCGCGTTCCTACGCTATCAACAGAGCTGAAAAGTTTGGTGTCGAAGGACAGTATTTTTCAAGAAATACTTTTGTTGAAAGTCCGGATGTCATTCTACAATATCTAAAGGACAAAAACATTTCCTTTATTCTACTGGCCGGATTCCTGCAATTGATACCCGAAGTTCTGATTTCGAATTTTCCAGACAGGATTCTTAATATTCATCCTGCCCTTCTTCCTTCTTTTGGAGGACCGGGGATGTACGGGCATTTTGTCCACGAAGCAGTCAAATCGGCTGGTGTTTCAGAAACCGGACTTACCATTCATTTGGTGGACGAAGAATACGATAAGGGAAAAATTATTTTTCAGGCGACATGCAGGGTTGAAAAAGACGATTCTGCGGCCGATATTGCAGCCCGCGTTCTGGTGATGGAGCACATCCATTATCCGCTTGTTGCTGAATACGTTATACAAACCACTTCAAAAAACGACATTACCTTCATATGATGGAACTCTCCAAAATAGCTGCTATCGCAGGCCAAAGCGGTCTGTATGTCATTTCATCTCCCTTAAAAAACGGGGTGTTGATGGAAAGCCTGGACGAGAAGAAAGCCAAGTCTGTTGCCAATGCCACCAGCAAAGTTTCGATCCTGTCTGAGATTTCGATCTACACCATTACGTCCGATGGTTCTGTTCCTTTGGAGCAGGTGCTGAAAGCGTTGTACGTGAAGTATGGAAAAACTCTTCCGGCGACCGCAAAATCAGACGGAGCCGATTTGAAAAGTCTTCTGAAAAGTGTTTTGGAAGATGTGGATTTCGACCGTGTTTATGTTTCAGATATAAAGAAGCTGACTACCTGGTACCACATTCTGGCTGAGCATGCCACCGAATTGTTGAAATCAGAAGAGCCTAAGGCTGCAGAAGCTCCGGTCGCAGAAGCTGCGGGTGAGCCTGCAAAACCGAAAGCTAAAAAAGCACCGGCCAAAAAAGCAGAACCTAAGGAGAAGAAATAAGAATGGAACCTGTTTCAGGTTTCTTGTCTCCGCCCCAAAAATTATGCAAAGTCTGAATCGTGTCAAGCTTCGTGACGGTACGTGGCTGGATGTAACCGCTATCCTTAGGAAAAAGCAGCAGGACCATTCAAATCTGGATTCTTCGGAAGCAACGATGGCCTCTGTGCAACACGCTATTTTATACGCCCGGAATATCCTTCCCGGTGCAGGAGATTCACCGGATTATCTGGAGGCAGGCTTTGCCGATTTCCTGGAAGCACCGGGCATTGAAGCCATCGACCTTTCGCAGTTTTCCGGACGATTGAATTCCCGCATTCTGATTCATTTGGGAGAATCCCGACGGGCTTCCGAAATTCAGGTTCAGATCATAAACTGGGATGGATCCCTGGCCATGGATGGATTCGCAGAACAGGGACTCTTTTCCACAGAGTGGATTTATTCTCTGCCCAAAGACAATCCACAACCCTGGGCCAGAATCCGGGTTTCTGTGCGAGCCTAAGATTGTTTTCCGCAATTCTTCATAAATATCTGAAACGACAGGTCCGGTGGTTTATCAGCCGGATCCGTGAAGATTTATGATCCTTCTTCCATTGCATCTCCTGACTGGGCTTCCAGTCTACCCAGATTTCGTTGGGCTCAAACACTTCAAGGGCATTGCCGATGGTTTTGTATCCGGCCTGTAAAACGACGAGAGCCTCTATCCGGATTTTTTTGGGCGGTTGTCTTCGGTTGAGGTAGTTCGATAAAAATAAATACGATTTTCCCTGCCACACCACGAGACGGGTTTTCCTTTGATTCGTTTTTTTATCGGAGGAAATCACTTCTCCGGTGTCCAGTCGGGTTACCACATTCAGCATGTGCATGCCTTCTTTGAGGGCCTTTACTTCAAATGAGCGGTCCTTCTTTGCTTCTGATCCGGAAAGCAGCGACAAACTTGCATTCCTCCCATCCAGGTTCCCCAGCATCCATTCTTTGCTGGTGCGCATCACAAATGTGCTATTGCGTTCATTCCACATCCGGAAATTGTCGATGGCCAGTGTGAGGCAGGAAACGAAAAGGAGCAAAAGGGCATTCCTTAAAAAGCGGTAACCGGCATAATGGAACCAGAAATGGAGGGCAATGAGAAAAAGGAAGAGCAGAAAAAGGGTGTACCATGGCATGTAGATGTCAGCAATGCTGCTATACGGAAGCTGTTCGATGAAAACCACAAATCCATTGAGAAAGGCCAGAGTCCAGTGAATCACCCATCCCACTATTTTAGCCAGAGCAGAAAACGGGGAAACAAGTAAAAGCACGATTCCCGCATAAATCAGGGCATTGCTCACCGGAACCGCCACCAGATTCGCTAGCAGAAAATAAACCGGGAATTGGTGGAAGTAATACAGAATCACCGGAAAGGTAGCAATGGTAGCCGCCAGCGTAACGGCGATTCCTTCCCAGACAGATTTCAACACCCAACTTTTTGGCCGCCAGAAATCCAGAATGGGTCGCTGAAAACTGACGATGCCATAAACCGCAGCAAATGAAAGCTGGTACCCAACATCAAAGACCAGATCGGTATCAGCAAACAACAGAATGAGTGTGGCAAAGCACAGTCCGTTGATTGCCAGCGGAGGTTTCTTAAACAGATCATTCAGTTGCATCACGGAAAAAACCGTCACTGCCCGAAGCACGGAAGGACTCAAGCCAGTCACCAAAGCATAAAACCAGAGAAGGCCAATGATCACCAGAGAAAATGCCCAGGCGCCGGTTTTCCAGTTTCGGATCCAGCCAAACACAAAGACCAGACAGCCGAAAATCAAACCCACGTGCATCCCTGACACAGCCAGAATATGAGTGACCCCTGCCGCAGAATAAGCTGCTTTCAATTCCGGATCAATTTTCCGGCGGATGCCCAGCAATAAAGCAGAGAGCATGTAGCCGTCGTTTTTTTCCGGTACATGTTTCATCAAGGCCTGTTCCAGAAATGACCGGCATTGCTGAGAGACTGATCTCAGAAGAGTGGGCCTGGATGGCAGAATATGAGCAAACTGCCCGGGCTTCAGAAAAACCTGGTAGTAAATGCCCTGCCGTCCGTAAAAAGCCGCCGCATCGAATTGCCCCGGGATTCCGGGTTTTTCAATGTTGGTCAGTTCCCTGGAAACCAGCAACCGGTCGCCGTTTTTTAGATCGGATTGCTGTCCGGAAAATTGCAGCAAAACCCGCTCATCGGTTTGCTTCCAGACGGTATCGTTGTTGCCAAAATCCACGTGAGCAAGGCAACGAAGTTTTCCGTCTGCCTGTAATCCATAGCTTTCGATGACGGTGCAGGAAAAGCGATGCAAACCGACCGGATGCTCGGTGGAGTTCTGATAACCGGCTGCCGCCGCCCCGATCCAGAAGTACAGCAACCAGCCCCAGAGCGTCCGAATTCTGCCAATCCATTTGCTCATTGCCAGAGCCACATGACGGAAGCACAGCAAAATGGCACCGGCAATCAGTGGAATTCCAGCCCAGATAAGGACGGGAGCAACCGGAAAATAATTGGTAAAAAGAATGCCGGCACAAGCAAAAACCAGCATGGGTAACAAGGGATTCTCATCCCATTGATACATCAATCGTATTTTTTTCATCCTCAGTTAGTTTGGATGCAAAAGTAAAAGCCCTTTGCTTCTGACCAAAAAAAGAGGAAGTCTGTCCTGAAATTATTTAGGATTCCGTGGATTCAGCACTCACTGGTTCTGTCTTCTCACCCGACTTTAATTCGGGCTGCGTCCACTTATGATTGAAAATAAGCAGGGTCGTTATCGAGCAGAAAATGGTGGCATCCGCAACATTGAAAATGGGCCAGAAAGCATAGTACTGTCCGCCAAAAAACGGGATCCAATCCGGCATAAATCCTTCCCAGATATCGAAATAGATCATATCCACCACCTGACCATGTAGCCAGGGTGTTGGACTGCCATCCGGCGCATTTCCAAGTAAAACGCCATAGAAAACAGAATCAAAGAGATTGCCGACGGCCCCACCCAGAATAAGAGCAATGCAGGTGATGTACCCAACCGGCATTTTGTTCTTAATGAGATAAACCAGATAATAGCCGATTCCACCCATGGCGATGATCCGGAAAGTAGTTAGCATAAGCTTGCCATTGTCACCTCCCAGTTCAAGCCCAAAAGCCATACCTGGATTGAGCGTGTAATGCAGTTTAAGCCAGTTTCCCATCAGAATAATCTGGCCCTGAATGCCGTATTCCATGTTGAAATGAACCAGCATTTTGGTGAGTTGGTCAAGACCCAGAACAAGGAGACTGAGTCCGAAATATTTGATATACGGATTTTTCAAAATCGGGCGGATTACATCATTCGCTGGATGAGTTCTTCTACCGTGTGCCCTTCGGCTTCGGCTTTGAAATTCCGGACTACACGGTGCCGCATAACCTCCAGAGCGATGGCTTTCACATCTTCGATGTCAGGTGAATATTTTCCAGCCATGAGAGCGTGGCATTTGGCTGCCAGAATCAGACTTTGAGAAGCCCGTGGTCCTGCTCCCCACTCAAGGAAATCGTTGGCTTCCTTTGCGGCCATTTCTGTGTGCGGGCGGGTTTTGGAAACGAGGCGCACTGCGTATTCTGCCACATTCTGTGTCACCGGAACCCGGCGAACCAGATGCTGGAAGGCAATGATTTCTTCTTTCCCCATCACCTTTTTCACTTCCGGCTTCACATCATTGGTGGTTGCCTGAACAATTTTCACTTCATCCTCAAAACTTGGATAACCCACTTTGAGATTGAACATAAATCGGTCGAGCTGGGCTTCCGGAAGCGGATACGTTCCTTCCTGCTCAATCGGGTTTTGTGTGGCCAGAACGAAGAAAGGTTTTTCGAGTGGATATTTCTGACCGGCTACCGTCACGGCATATTCCTGCATCGATTCGAGCAGGGCTGCCTGAGTTTTTGGAGGTGTCCGGTTGATCTCATCAGCCAGAATGATGTTGGCAAAAATGGGACCTTGAACAAACTTGAAATTGCGGTTTGAATCCATGGTTTCAGAACCCACAATATCTGAAGGCATCAGGTCAGGGGTAAACTGGATCCGGTTAAAACTGAGATCCAGTGCCTGCGATACCGTATGAATCAGTAAGGTTTTAGCCAGGCCGGGTACTCCAACCAGGAGGCTATGACCCTGAGAAAAAACCGAGATTAAAAGGGAACGGACCACCTGATCCTGTCCGATGACCACTTTTCCAATTTCCTTCTGAAGGGTAACAAAGGATTCATTTAATGCCTGGGCGGCTTCCCCATCGTCTTTCCAGTTCATTTTATTTTAGTTCGTCGTAGTTTCGTTATAATTCTTCGTCTTTCAGAATCTCACAATCCGCGTAGTCTTTATCACGGCTTATGAAAACTTCTGATTTGGTTTTTTTGAACCATGCTTTGATGGCTTCTCCTTTTTTCTTCTCCAAAGCCGCCATCTGAATTTTCTGGTAGTCTTGTTTCAGATTGGCTTCATGAGGTAAAAGCCGGCTCTTAAAGTACAGTATCCGGGCACCCTTTTTACCATCTTCTGATTTGTACGGCATTGGGCGGGTATAATCGCCCGGTTTTAGGGAATCAATGGTAAAGAAGATGGAAGGATCGAGGTTCTCAGTTGGAATGCGGGTAGTTCCGGTTTGAGGATCCAGAAAGAAGCCTCCGTTGTTGGCAGATTCTTTATCTTCGGAGTACTTTTTGGCGGCATCCTCAAAGCGAATGCTGTCAGCGATCAGGGCAGTACGAAGGCTATCCAGCGTATGAAAGGCACCTGCCTGGTCTTCTTCACCGGCTTCCGGTTTAATGAGAATGTGCCTGGAGCTGTATTCGTTTCCTTTCTTCTCCAGTAATTGAATGAGGTGAAAACCGAATGGCGATTCTACAATGTCACTTAATCCCATGGGTTCGAGTTTCAGAGCTGCAGCCTCGTATTCCGGCACCATGGCACCTTTCCCCCAAAAACCCAGGTTTCCTCCTTCTTTGGCCGATCCCGGATCCTGAGAATATGCTTTCGCCAGAAATTCAAAGTCTTCTCCTGCTTCAATCCGTTTCTTCAGATCCTCGAGCTTTTGTTTGGTTTCAAGCTTCTTCGCCCGGCTGATTTTACTATACCGGATGATTTGTCCGACTTCAATTTCAGTGGAAAAAAAGGGCAACGAATCTTTTGGAATCTCATTAAAGAAACGCTTCACTTCATTGGGTGTAACCTTGATGTTTTTGCTGATGCTTTCCTGAACCTTCTGAATCACCATCTGGTCCCGGACTTCCTTTTTAAGTTCAGCTTTGAACTGCTCGATCGACTTTTTGTAGTATTCTTCCAGTTTCTCTTTCGACCCGATCGCCTGGATCATATAGGCCATCCGCCTATCCAACTGGTCTTCCACAAAGTTGTCTTCCACCGCTACGGAATCGATTTCCGATTTTGCCAACATCATTTTATTGATCAGCAACTGCTCAAATACTTTGCATTTGAGAACGTCGGAAGGCATTCCTGTGTTCTGTTGTTTGGCCTGAAGAAATCCCAGTTCGACTTCTGATTTCAACAGAATCTGGTTGTCCACCCTGGCAACAATTTTATCTACCACAGGCCCGCCCTTATATTGGGCATTCACGGTAAACCCTCCGGAAATTAGGAGGCAGACCTGCCACAGGAACCAGTAAGAGGAGAATCGAAAAACCAGAGGTAAACGGATCATAAGCAGAGGTCAGGAAACAAGAAAGGCGAACCTTGAAAATCGGTCCGCCTGTTTCGGTTTCAAAACCGGGTGTAAATTATTTGGTAATCAGTTTTTTAACAAGAGCTTCGTCAATCTGAACCGGATTTTTGGATTTCATTCCATCGATCCATTCTTTCTCCAGATAGTTCTGGTAGTCAGAAATAACAGCACCACGGGCTTCTTCAAATGTTTTCATGCGGGGTGCTTCGATGGCATCCACCACAATGTAATTGATTCGTCCGTTCGATTCGATGGTGTAATTTCCCTGTTTCCATTCTTTCAGCTGGTCAATGGTTTTGTTCTCATCTTTCTGGAACAAACCTTCGGTCACATTCAGGCTCAATGGTTCAGCCGCAGAAGCCAGACGCTCCATGATTTTCGCTGAATTGGAGAACACCCGGAAACTCACCCGGCGACTATCATCCGGTGTTGCCATAAAATGTGCTTTGCCGGAATCTTTGATGCTGATTCTGGAACGATCAACACCCAGACTCACCAGAGAATCAACTACATGATTGGCTCTTTTCAGAGATACGGCTGCTTTTTCATCTTTGGCTGCAAAACTGTGGATTTCCAGCGTCAGAGATTTGTCCCTTTTCAGGTTGTCCGCATGGCTTTTCAATACGTTGCCATTCACAAATCCGACTTCTTTGTTTTTTACTTTGAATTTCACAGGCTCAAAACGCAGATCGGTCACTTCAAATTTACCGGCGGCCAGTTTTGCTTTCACATTATCCAGCGCTTTCTGGTTGGAAGCGGAAAAAATGGTTGCCTTAATCCGCTGGTTCCAGTTGTATTTTGATTTGTTTTCACCATGATATTTCCGAAGCCCGGCCGTATCTTCCAGTGCTTTGGTCCACACTTTCTGATCCATCAGAGTAAACAGCAGGATTCCGTCACGGTATTCTTTCACCAGCATCCGGTAATCTTCGTACTTCTCAGTGAGGTGACTTTCTTCATAATCAAGAATGGCTTCATCTTCAAAGTCTTTGAACATGAGTTTCATCTGATAGTCCAGTGCTTTTGACTTATTCGCCTGTTGTTTTTTCTCAGCCACTTTCCAGAAATCACGAAGGGTGTATTTCTTTTCTTTAATGGTCAGAATGATTTCATCCAGTTTTTTATCGGCCATATCATATTTCCATTTGCCGCTGGCCAGGCTTGTGTCGGCTTTGGAACATGCATAAGCGATTAATGCCTTGTTTTCAACCATTCCGTTTTCCTTGCGGAGTCTGCCCAGCAAAACAGAACGGTTCAGTTCCGAACGTGAATCCTTTGAAACTTTGGTCTCCAGGGTTGCTTTCAGTTCATCAAAAGGCTCGAGCAACTTGCGGTTTTTCAATCTTACAATGTGCCAGCCAAAAGGTGTCTGGAACGGTTCTGAAATATTACCAGTGTCTTTCAACGCAAAGGCAGCGTTTTCAAAGGACGGTACCATCGTTCCGGTTCCAAAAGCGGGCAGAACACCTCCTTTGGTCTTGGAGTCGGTATGGTCTGAAAACTCAAGAGCCAGATTGGCGAAGTTTTCTCCCTGCTTCAGTCTTCCATGAATATCATAGATTTTTTTGCGGGCAGCAATCGAATCTTCTGCCGGCATTCCCGGATTGGCCCGCACCATGATGTGCGCTACCGTAATTTGTCCCTGAGAAGCACGGCGATCAAGTACTTTGATGATGTGATAACCAAACTGTGTCCGTACCGGATTGGAAATAGCACCTTTGGCGGTTTTGTAAGCCACGTCTTCAAATGGGTACACCATCTGCATAGCAGTAAAAAAGCCCAGGTTTCCGTCGTTGTATTTGGCTGACGGATCTTCTGACTTGTCTTTCGCCATTTTTTCGAAGGATTCGCCACCCAGAATCTTTTTCCGGATGTCCATGATTTTATTGAATGCCGCCAGTGTGTCTTTCGGATCCGCTTTGGCATCGCATTTAATCAGAATGTGTGAGGCATTTACTTCCTCTTTCATTCGGTTGTAGGCTTCATCCACCAGCTTTTGAGTC
>ERZ795056.5673-NODE-5673-length-12427-cov-5.745150_pt1 | contig 12427 bp, 10 predicted proteins | sample MGYA00375140_ERZ795056 | MGnify/ENA primary metagenome ERZ795056 (study PRJEB30185, sample SAMN05720227) | activated sludge metagenome | isolation source: Anaerobic digester | place: USA | collected 2015-03-09 ...
ACTACACACTACATACTACATACTACATACTACATACTACATACTACATACTACATACTAAAATTAAAGGGTTCGAAATGAACCCTTTAATTTTTAAAACCTCTGGTTTAGAATTTCCATCATCTTGATGGCTGCCGTAGCAATCGGAGTACCCGGACCGAAAATAGCCATGGCTCCTGCCTTGTATAGGGCATCATAATCCTGTGCAGGAATTACACCGCCTACTACAACCAGAATATCCTCACGGCCGAGTTTGGCAAGTTCACTTACAATTTGCGGAACAAGGGTCTTATGACCTGCTGCAAGAGATGATACGCCTACTACGTGAACGTCATTCTCCACTGCCTGTTTTGCTGCCTCTTCGGGCGTCTGGAACAGAGGTCCTACATCCACGTCGAAACCGCAGTCGGCATAACCTGTGGCAACCACTTTAGCACCACGGTCGTGACCATCCTGTCCGAGTTTGGCAACCATTATACGGGGCTGGCGACCCTCCTTCTTTGCAAACTCGGCAACCATTGCTTTTGCCTTTTCAAAATCAGAGTCATTCTTTACCTCTGAAGAGTAAACACCTGTATTCATACGGATAACTGCTTTATATCTACCTACTATTTTCTCACAAGCGTCGGAAATCTCACCCAGAGTTGCACGTACCTTTGCCGCTTCAACAGCCAATGCGAGCAGGTTGCCGGACTTGGTCTTTACAGCGTGGGTAATAGCGTCAAGAGCTGCCTTTACCTTTGCTTCATCTCTGTTGGCACGGAGGTCATTGAGTCTCTTGATCTGTGATTCGCGAACCTTGGTGTTGTCAACGTCGAGAATCTCAATGGGGTCTTCCTTATCAAGTCTGTACTGATTGACACCTATGATCTTCTCGAGGCCGGAATCGATACGTGCCTGTTTGCGGGCAGCTGCCTCTTCGATGCGGAGTTTGGGGAGACCGGTCTCAATGGCCTTTGCCATACCGCCGAGTTTCTCTATCTCCTCGATAAGACCCCAGGCTCTGTGTGCTATCTCTTTGGTCAAGTTCTCAACATAATAAGAACCCGCCCAAGGATCTATGGAGCGACATACGTTGGTCTCTTCCTGAATATAGATCTGAGTGTTGCGTGCGATACGCGCGGAGAAGTCAGTAGGAAGTGCAATCGCCTCGTCGAGAGCATTGGTATGGAGTGACTGGGTATGGCCCAGAACAGCGCCCATCGCCTCAATACAGGTCCTGGCAACGTTGTTGAATGGATCCTGCTCCGTAAGGGACCAACCTGAAGTCTGGCAGTGAGTCCTCAGAGAGAGGGATTTGGGATTCTTTGGATTAAATTGGTTGACCAGTTTGGCCCAGATCATACGTGCTGCACGCATCTTGGCAATCTCCATGAAGTGATTCATGCCGATAGCCCAGAAGAATGAAAGACGGGGTGCGAAAGCATCTACGTCAATACCTGCCTTGATACCCGTACGGAGGTACTCAAGACCGTCAGCCAGAGTATAAGCCATCTCAATGTCACTCGTAGCACCTGCTTCCTGCATATGATAGCCGGAGATGGAGATGGTGTTGAACTTAGGCATAAACTGAGAGGTATAGGCGAAAATATCACCGATTATTCTCATGGAGAAGTCAGGGGGATAGATGTAAGTGTTGCGCACCATGAACTCCTTGAGAATATCGTTTTGAATGGTTCCGGCCATCTCATCCAGTTTCACACCCTGCTCAAGACCTGCTACGATGTAGAAGGCCATAATGGGGAGAACTGCGCCGTTCATTGTCATTGACACCGACATTTTGCCGAGAGGAATCTGGTCAAAAAGAACCTTCATGTCCTCTACGGAGCAGATGCTTACACCTGCTTTACCCACATCACCTACCACTCTCGGGTGATCTGCATCATATCCACGGTGTGTTGCAAGGTCAAATGCCACGGAGAGTCCTTTCTGACCTGCTGCAAGGTTGCGGCGATAGAAGGCGTTGGACTCTTCTGCAGTAGAAAAACCGGCATACTGGCGAATTGTCCATGGCCTCATAACGTACATTGTGGAATAGGGTCCACGGAGGTAAGGAGGGATACCGGCAGCATAGCCAAGATGCTCCATTCCTTCAAGATCCTTTTCAGTATAAATTGATTTCACTTCTATCTTTTCCGGAGTGTTCCAGGAAGTAATATGCTCTTTAATGCAACATTCTGCAGAGGCTCCGGTATATTTGATATCTTTAAAATTTGGTCTCATATCTTTCAATTTTTACAGTTCTGGAATACCAAGCATCTTCTGATACTCTTTCAAAGTTTCAAGAACATTGCTTCTTACATGAATGAAATTGTTGATGCCTGCGGCAATCAGTTCCTCTTTGCAGGCGGGATCTCCGGCAACCACCAGGATAGCCTTTCCTCCAAGGAGTTTTGCAATCCGGGGTACTGCCTCTGCATACTCATCATCGGAAGAACAGGCCACCACAATCTCAGCCCCCGACTCAAGAGCAGCTTTGGCACCCTCTTCGATGGTATCGAAACGGTTGTTGTCGATAATTCGAATACCTGCAACGGCAAAGAAGTTGGATGAAAACTGAGCTCTGGCACGGCACATTGCAAGGTTACCAAATGTGAGCATAAAGGCCCTGGGCTCTTTACCACTGCGGTCAGTAGCCAGACGGAGTGCCTCAAATGCCTGAGCTCCGCGATAGGGTCTGAGGGGCTCTGCCATTTTCTTGTCACAGCAACAAGGTTCTTCCAACTTCATACCCATAAGAGTGGGGATTTCTCTGGAAACAATCTCCTTTGTAATGACCTCGTCGGCAACTTCAAGGAAGTTAGGGTATTGATTTGTACCGAGTAGAGTCTCCCTGCGGGTAGCGATGTTCTTGTCTTTCTTGTCGGAAACAGCTTTAATCTCCGACTGGATAAAGCCCTCTTTAAACTTTGTCACATAACCACCGGCACTTTCCACATCGGTGAAGAGTTTCCATGCAGCTTCTGCCAGAGAATTGGTTAAATTTTCAACATAGTATGAACCCGCAGCAGGATCAACAACCTTATTGAAGTTTGACTCTTCCTTGAGGATACTCTGCACATTGCGTGCGATCCTGTTGGAGAATTCTCCGGGCACCTGATAGGCAAAGTCGAAAGGTACGACCTCGAGATAATCGACACCTGCAAGGGCTGCGCTCATCGCTTGTGTGGTAGCGCGGAGCATATTTACATACGAATCATATACAGTTTGGTTCCACTCGCCGGTGTAGGCGAAGATCTTCATCTTCTGTGCACAATTGGAATCGACGCCATAAGCCTCTACAACATTTGCCCAAAGCATTCTCGCTGCACGGAACTTCGCGATCTCCATAAAGTATGAACTGCCCACCGAGAAGACAAAAACCATCTTTTTGGCAATATCCTTAGCAGAGAGGCCAAGATCTGTCAGGCGTGAAATATATTCGCTGCCTTCCGACAGAGCGAATGCGAGCTCCTGTGTCGAGGAAGCACCGGCTCCGTTGAAGGTGGTGGCATCGACCGTGATTACACGAATATTTTTGTATTCCTGAGTCGCTTTTACACATTCTGCCAGTTTAACGAAAGCAGATTCTTCACAGAAATAACCCTTTGTGTTGAGAGTCATCAGGGGATTAAAATCAAAGATTGCATTGACTGCCTCTTTGTCAACTCCGAGAGAATCGACATAAGCGAGGAATCCGGTGAGCAACTCAACATTTTGGATTGAGCATCCGCAGAATGATACGGGAACAACAGTCAGGTCTATACCCTTAAGAAGGAGTGCGAAATCTTCTTTCGTCAGAACCTTTGTGTTGTCAAGATAAAATCCGATGGATTCGAGACCTTTTGTCAATAGCACCTTTGCTTCGGAATTAGCCTTGGCAAAATCACCATCACATGCGGAGATACCCTGATGGATATACCACTCGTTATCCTTTTTTGTCCCTCTGACAAAAGGAAAACAGCCGGGCTTACTGCCCATATACCGCAAATTCTCCAAATCTTCGGCGCGGTAGTAAGGACGCACATTGAACCCTTCGTGTGTCTTCCATACAAGCCTCTTGTCGTAGTCGGCACCCTTCAGGTCTTTGATAATTACCTCTTCCCATTTCTCGGTAGGAACCGGAGGAAATTCAGAAAAAAGTTTGTTAGCCATAAATTATAAAGTTTTTATTATATTGTTTTAGATATTAGCTTTAAATATCCAGCAAAAATAACCTTTTCTTCTCAATAAAGGCACAAAAAGTGCTATATTTGCGCTCATATTGTAAAAACGACGAAACAATAGATGGAACAAACAGATAAATTGAATAATCATGTATACGACGATGACAGCATCGTCACTCTTGAAGATCTCGAACACATAAGACTGAGGCCCGGAATGTACATTGGACGCCTCGGAGATGGAACCGAGCCCAACGATGGAATGTATGTGCTGATGAAAGAGGTGATTGACAACTCGATTGACGAATTTGCCATGGGTCACGGTAAACAAATCAATATGGAGATCGACGATAAGAGAATCTATATAAGAGACTACGGACGTGGCATTCCTTTCGGCTTTAGTGAAAAGGACAAGAGTGTCAACCAACTTGATGCGGCAGTTACCAAACTGCACACCGGAGCCAAATTTGATGACAAGACCTTCCAGAAATCGGTAGGTATGAATGGTGTCGGCCTCAAGGCTGTCAACGCCCTCTCCTCATATTTTACCGTACAGTCTTTCCGTTCCGGTGAGACCCTCGCCCTTGCATACGAAAAGGGCATCCTCACCTCCCCTGACTTCACTCCGAAACCAACCACGGAGAAAAACGGAACTCTGGTAACCTTTATACCTGACGATACACTCTTCGAACCCTATGAATACAATATGGAGTACATCGACACGATGCTCCGCAACTACTCCTACCTTAACGTAGGACTCAAACTCAGCTTCAACGGCACCGAATACAAATCAGAGAACGGTCTGCTTGACCTGCTGAATGACTCTATGGTGGAAGAGCCTCTCTACCCCCCTATCCACCTAAAGAATGGGGACATCGAAATAGTCTTCACCCACGGCAACGATTACGGGGAGAATATCCACTCCTTTGTCAACGGACAAAATACAACTCTGGGCGGTACACACCTTTCGGCATTTAAGGAAGCACTGACTAAAACCCTCAGGGACTACTACAAAAAAGACTTCAATCCTGTAGATATCCGACAGTCAATAATAGGTGCAGTCAGTGTACGTATCCAGGAACCGGAATTTGAGGGACAGACAAAAGTGCAGCTGGGTTCCAAGTATATGTGGCAAAACAAACAAGACGGCACCCACGGTCCAACCATAAGCAAGACGATGACCGATTTTCTGATGACTGAACTGGACAACTATCTCCACAAAAATCTCGAAGTGGCGGACATTATCCTCAAAAAGATACAGGAATCTGAACAGGAGCGGACAGCCATCTCCAAAGTGAGCAGAAAGACCAGGGAACGCCTTAAAAAAGCCAATATCCACAACAAAAAACTCAGGGACTGCCGGGTCCATTATAACGACAAGACTACCAAAGGCGAGATGCATCCCCAGGCAAAAGAAACCACGATATTCATTACTGAGGGTGACTCCGCATCGGGCTCCATAACCTCCAGCAGGGATGCAAATACCCAGGCTGTATTCAGCCTCAAAGGTAAACCTTTCAATTGTGCCAAGGCTTCCAAAAAAGACCTCTATGTGGATCGCAACGAAGAACTCTGCCTATTGCAGTCGGCACTCGGCATTGAAGAGGATATTGAAGACCTGCGTTACAACAATGTGGTAATCGCCACCGATGCCGACGTGGATGGAATGCATATTCGTCTGCTGCTGCTCACCTTTTTCCTCAAATTTCACCCCGATCTCGTGCGTATGGGTCACCTCTATATACTGAAGACCCCGCTATTCAGGGTAACTGACAAGAAAACCAACATCTACTGCTACAATACCGCAGAGAAAGACAAAGCTGTCAGCAAACTGGGCAAAAAGTCCGAAGTGACCCGTTTCAAGGGACTTGGAGAGATTTCTCCGGAGGAGTTCAAGGGTTTTATCGGGCCCGAAATGCGACTTGAAGCGGTACGCCTTACCAAAGAGGAGAATATCAACGATATAATAGAGTTCTATATGGGCACCAACACACCCATAAGACAGAAATTCATCAGGAATAATCTCCGTTCAGATATCAACAACACCCAAGAAGTTCAATAATGTGGCGCAAATTCTGTAAATTTCTTCTAAAGAGTCTGGGATGGAAAGTTACTCATGACGTCCCCGTACCTGAAGACAAATGTATCATATTGGGGGTACCTCATACATCCATCTGGGATTTTGCAATCTCCTATCTCTATTATATGGCGATCGGGGGAGAAGCAAAATGCATGATCAAAAAGGAGATGTTCTTCTGGCCTTTTGGTTGGTTGCTCAAAAAACTCCACGGGGTTCCTATTGATCGCAGCAGCGGAGCCTCAGTCATAAGACAGATGATTGATATTTTCAATTCCCACGAAAAATTTCACCTGGCGCTGGCGCCTGAAGGAACACGTAAGGCTGTCAAAAGGTGGAAACTCGGATTTCATACCATTGCCAAAGCGACCGGTGTTCCGGTCTATCTGGGTTATTTCGACTGGGGACGCAAAGTTATAGGATACGGGGAGCGGTTTGAACTGACGGATGACCCCATGGCAGACCTGCGTGAAATTCAAAAAATCTACAAGGCCATGGACCTCAAAGGCTACCATGACGGGTGCTTCGACTTTATGGATGGAGTCTAACGCACTAAAACAATTATCCTGGAGATTATGGCAAGAGAGGAGATCACTACGTAGAATATAGTGGCTCCTTTGTTGTTTTTAGGAGAGGATAAATATTCAAACAGAATCAGTGAAATCGGCACCAAAAGCACCACACCGTATGGGTCGCGGTTGTCAGTAAGAAATACCGCAAAAACCAGGGTAGTCAGTAGAGCAAAAGAGAGGATGCGGATAGAGGTATTGGAGTGAACAATTTTGTATCGATTGATGTTACTCAGCAAATAAAACAGGGAAATGAAAACAAAACCGGTCAGGAAAAGTCCGGAGGCTATTTCTACGGCAGAAAAATCGAAAGCATGTCTTCCAAAAGCAATCATAGAACTCCAAAAAGAAGTTCCCAATCCATTTAAAAGGTTACTTCCACCAAATATGTAGCATATTGCGCCTGCCATCACCAGAGGAGTGAGCATTCCCAGTAAAGAGGTAAACACATACTTGGGCTTCTCTTCGGAAGCCCTGATGTTGAGAAGTATAACCAAAGGAAAAACCCACAACATCGGGGGATAGAAGAGTGATGCGGCACCAAAAAGGAAAAACGAAAGGTAATTTGCACTCAAATTCTGAACAAAGTTGCGGTACCGGGCAGAAAATACTAGCGACCATAGCAACAGTAGTGCCACTATATGAAGTGGGGAGAAAAAGATTACCCTCGGGTTGTAGAGCACCAGGAAGAGATATAACACCGGCAACAGATAGTTGATACCGGTAGTAAACATCAGATTGAACGAATATACACTGGCTGCAATGAATATCAGAAAAACCATTGAAAGAATATACGACAAAGTCGTCGCACCGAACAGGGCATCAAAAAAAATAGAAGTACTAAAGGGCAACACCGCCTCATAATCCATCGGTTCCGGTCCAGTAAAAAATGCACTTACATAGAGCACAACTGCCAAAATCAACAGTACTATCGTTCTTCCGTTTATCCTTGACATACTCACTCTACCCTCCCCTTGATCAAAAATCCAACAAGTCTTTACCTATGTCTCTGCGGTAAGTTATGCCTTCAAAGGAGATAGCTGAAAGGTGTCTGTAGGAAGCTTGTAAAGCCTCGTCCAAAGAGTCCGCCAGAGAGGTGACTGCAAGTACTCTACCACCGGATGTCACCACCCCGGAGCCTGACGCAGCAGTTCCGGCGTGGAATACCACAATATCATCTTCTCCGAAGTCGGCATCAAGGCCTGAAATCGGAAATCCCTTTCCGTAACTGCCGGGGTATCCGCCTGAAACAGCCATTACCGTAACCGCAATTTTCGGTGACACCTTTATTTTTTCCAAAGAAAGAGTACCCTTCGCCGCGGCCTTAAGATGTTCCAAAAGATCGCTGTCAATGCGCCTTACTACCGATTCACACTCCGGATCGCCCATACGGACGTTATACTCTATCACATAAGGATCACCACCGCAATTCATCAGACCTATGAATATGAAACCACAGTAATTCATACCTTCAGCTGCTATACCCCGTATCGTGGGTTTTACTATGCGTTCCTCAACTTTTGACATGAAGAGATCGTCGGCAAAAGGAACCGGAGATACCGAACCCATTCCGCCGGTATTGGGCCCCGTATCACCTTCGCCAATGCGTTTGTAATCCTTGGCGTGGGGAAGCATCAGATAATCCCTACCGTCGGTCAGCACAAACACCGAAAGTTCAATACCGGAAAGATATTCCTCTATTACCACTTTAGCACCGGCATTACCGAACTTGCCTCCAAACATCAATTCAAGCTCCAGACGGGCCTCTTCTGTTGAGTGTGTAATTATAACTCCCTTGCCGGCCGCAAGACCATCGGCCTTTAGAACATAGGGAGGCTTGAGTTGCTCCAGAAAAGCACCAGCTTCTTCAAGCTGAGAGACTTCAAAAGTGTTATAGGCGGCAGTAGGAATGGAATGTCTCGCCATAAATGCCTTGGCAAAATCTTTGCTGCCTTCGAGCCGTGCCCCATCACGACCGGGACCGATAATCATCAGAGAGGGCATTTTCTCGTGAAGAAAGTCAGTGATACCCCCTACGAGAGGATTCTCCGGACCTACTATGAGCAGATCAATGGAGAGGCTGTAAATATGGCGTGCGATGGATTCAAAATCCGAAAGAGTGCAATCCACATTTGTAGCAATGGCGGCGGTACCGGGGTTGCCGGGCATGCAGTAAAGATGATCTATGAGAGGACTGCGGGCTATTTTCCAGGCTAAAGCACTTTCCCTTCCGCCCGAACCCAATAAAAGGACATTCATACCGGTTGAAACTAATTTTGACAAAGATAGGTATAAAAATTGCTATATTTGGAGTTTAAATGGCAAAACTTCTGCGATGAAACGTACCGGCATTCTCATACTCTCACTCCTACTGACGGCTATTTCCTGCGGTCCCAGAGCGGATATCCCCAAAAAGAAGATGATACAGATATATTATGAAATCTCTCTTCTCGACCAGTATGTTGAACACAATCCCCAAATGAGGGCTCAAAGCGACTCGATGAAGGTTTATGCACCTCTGCTTGACAAATATGGCTATACAGAAGAGGAGTTTATCAATTCAATCAATTTTTACCTCAGGGATCCTGAAAAATTCCTGAAGATTCTTCAAGCAGTAGAAACAAAACTGAAAGAGCGCGAACGATATCTTTCCGATTTGCAGCAAGCAGATGGGGATTTGGACAGACCTATGATGGAAAAGGCTGTTGACTTTGATGAGGGTGCACCGGTTGAGGAGTTACCCTCTCCCGAAGAAGATGCCTTTGGGCGAGAAACTCCGACTAAAGAAACCTCAGTTCAGGAGACTTCTGTTCAGGATACGGTAGCTCGAAAACTGCCCGATACGAAAACTCGCCGCATAACCACACGTGAAAAGCGTCTGACCAAAGAGGAACTCCTTGAACTCAGTAAGAAATTTAAGCAAGAAAAAAAGAGTAAATGATATATAGGGCCGACTATATTTTCCCCATTGACAGAGAACCTATCATAAACGGATATGTGGAGGTTGACAAGGAGGGCACAATTCTCTCCTGTGGCTCGGCAGATAGCCTCGACACAAAAGGCAGAGCGTCGGCAGAATATTTTAAGGGCATACTGATCCCGGGGTTTGCAAATGCACATTGTCATGTCGAACTATCTCATATGAAAGGTTTTTTCCGCCAGGGGACCGGCATGGATGGGTTCATACAACAGATCAATGCGCTGCGCCTGACAGTGAACCGGGAAGAACGGATAGCCGCACTCACAGAGCAGATGGAGCAGATGTACTCAGCAGGTGTCTCGGTAATGGCAGATATCAGCAATTGCGACGAGAGCTTCGAATGTAAAGTCTCCTCACCTATCTATTCACGCACCTATCTGGAGGTCTTTGGTACGGAGCCCGAAGATGCACCGCAGATACTTGCCGGGGCAATTGAGCTACAAAAGAAAGCTAAACAAATGGGATTGGATGCCGCACCTACCCCACACTCTCCTTATACGATGAGTCCGCTGCTCAACCGCCTTTCGTCTGCAGAGGGACTAAAGTCAGGATATATCTCCTACCACAATCAAGAGAGCGACCAGGAGGAGGATATGATCAGGTATGGCACGGGAGAACTTGCAGAAGATTATAAAGCACGGGGCTGCTCTATGCCACCGGCAACCGGCGACTCCGCACTCAAATATTTCCTCGACAATCTGCAAAAAGAGATTAAAGCGCCGATAGAGGGAAGAGTGCTGCTGGTCCATAATACGGTTACCGATCAGGAAAGCATTGATGAAGCACTGAAAGTACTAAAGAGCCCATACTGGGTAGTTTGTCCGCTCTCCAATATATTTATACACAGAATGTTGCCTCCTCTAGACCTGCTGAGGGCAAACAACCTTACCATATGTGTCGGTACCGACAGCCTTTCGAGCAATCTGCAGCTCTCAATGGTGGAGGAGATACGCTGCATTCAGGGACACTTTCCCCACATCCCTCTTGAGGAGATACTCAAGTGGTGCTGCATCAACGGCACCTGTGCTGTCGGTGCGGAAAAGCGCTTCGGATCCTTCACGCCCGGCAAAAGACCTGGCATAGTTCTTATTGACAATATTAATTGGGAAAGGATGGAGCTCACCAAAGAGAGCAAATCCGAAAGAATAATATAATAATGAGTCATGGCGATATATTTTGACAGTATAGTTTTCGGTCCGGTCAGGAGCAGACGACTCGGCAGTTCACTAGGGATCAACCTTCTTCCTCTCAAGGGAAAACTTTGCTCCTTTGACTGTGTCTATTGCGAATGCGGATGGAATGCGGAGGGACGCTCAGATAATAAAATACCTACGGTAGAACAGGTGCGCGAAGCCCTCCGGAGTAAATTGGTTGAGTGCCATCGTGATAATATTCCGGTGGATTCCATTACATTTTCCGGTAACGGAGAGCCTACTTTGCACCCAGATTTCCCGGAAATCATTGATTATACGATAGCTCTCAGGGATGAACTTTTCCCGGAAGCAGTTATTTCCGTGCTCTCAAACGCGACCATGCTGGGAAAACCGGGAGTCAAGGAGGCGTTAAGTAAGGTAGATAATCCTATTCTTAAACTTGATGGTGTGGATGAGGATTATGTCAGACTTATCGACCGTCCCCAAAATCCCAATTACAGCATTGACGAAGTTTTTTCACATCTGGAGTGGTTTAAGGGAGATTTCATCTTGCAGACTATGTTTTTGCGAGGAGTAGTCAATGGTGTGGAGGTGGATTCGATGAGAAAAGACCTGCTGGAGGGATGGCAGAAAATGGTCATTGCGCTGCGTCCGCGGGAAGTGATGCTCTACACCCTCGACCGGCAGCCTCCGCTTTCCACACTTGAGAAAGTTTCTGTGGAAGAGATGGAGAGAGCCGCCCAGCCTCTGAAGAAAGCCGGCATAAAAGTGAGAATTAGTGGGTAGTATGTAGTGGGGGAAATTATAGGTTTAAATAAATTCAAATAACACGGGCGCAGAAAATTTTTGTATTTTCGAAGCCGTGTTATTTGAACATTAAGCATTGGAACTAAAAACTAAACAAAATGAGAACTGTTATACAAAGAGTTTCTTCTTCGAGTGTTACCATCGGCGGTGAAGTAGTAGCTGCCATAGATTACGGCATGACGGTGCTTGTAGGATTTGAAGAGGCGGATACACAGGAAGATATCAATTGGATGTGCCGCAAGATTGCAGCCCTGCGAATTTTTGACGATGAAAACGGAGTGATGAATCTCTCCGTAGCCGATACCGGTGGTGAGGTGCTGGTGGTGAGTCAGTTTACACTTTTCGCCTCAACAAAGAAAGGCAACCGCCCCTCTTACATATTTGCGGCAAAGCCGGAAATAGCCATTCCGCTCTACGAGAAATTTAAGAAAACCCTCTCCGACTGCCTCGGAAAGGGGATACAAAGCGGCGAATTCGGGGCAGAAATGGAGGTTGCACTGGTCAATGACGGTCCTGTAACCATATTTATCGATAGTAAAAACAAATATTAATAAATGACATGAAAGAGATTTATAAAAATATTCTCGGGATGATCGACCTGACATCTCTCAATGCCACCGATACTCGCACATCGGTTAAAGCGATGGTGGAAAAGGTAAACAATTTCAACAATGTTTTTCCCGACTATCCAATGCCTG
>ERZ795056.5674-NODE-5674-length-12427-cov-5.235370_pt1 | contig 12427 bp, 5 predicted proteins | sample MGYA00375140_ERZ795056 | MGnify/ENA primary metagenome ERZ795056 (study PRJEB30185, sample SAMN05720227) | activated sludge metagenome | isolation source: Anaerobic digester | place: USA | collected 2015-03-09 ...
CGGACAAACAAAACCGAACTAAACCACCGGCTTTTTCTCGGAACGATCCTTCGGAGAAGAATTCTGTGAAAGCTGCATTCTCTTTATTGCAGTTTGGTATTTCACCTATGAACTTTATCTAACTTCCTTTTGAAGTTAATAGAGAGGGTTCTGAGATTGGTAAAAGACATCCTTTAGTAATCTCGGAATGTTCAGTACTTACTTAACTACCTTCTTAGTTTACCTTTAAATGTTCCAAAGTAATTACAAAACCTCCCGCACTAATTAAACAAGGTAGTTCATTAACTATAGAAGGTTGTTTAGCTTCTGTGGAAGGTTCTACAATTAACTCGCAACCTTCTTTAATTACTTCAAAACGTATCAAAACATCGAAATAACGTCATTTTCGAAGAAATTAATCCTTCGCATTACCCCTCTGTTAATCTGAATTAGGGTGTATTAATTGAAAAGATATGTTTTTATTATAAGGATAAGAAATCATTAGGCACTCTGCAACTGATGGGGCTTGGAAGTTTCTTCCCATTCTATTCATTAATCCCGCAGTTTTATATTCCGGAAGTAAACTCTACCGGTTTTATCCGTTGATTGATTTGTAGAAACAGCTTTACATTTTCATCAAATATGTTAATCGCTGCCGGTTACAAAGTATTCTATATAATCCATCAATTTAGTACCGAGATAGTAAGGAAGATTCATAAGTTTATACTCTTTTTTACCCGGTGTATATGCTTTTTGAATTGAAAATTCTCCACCATAAATGCGGACAGCAAAAGCATGATTACTCCTCTCCATAAACTGATGAAGTGATCTAAGTTTACCGATACTACTCGATTTTATTTCAACGGGGATTATCTTATTCCGGAATTGAACTACCAGATCAACTTCTGCTGAAGATTGTGTTTTTTCTCTTACCCAAAAATTCGGCTTTGTGTTGGAGATGTTATTTGTTGAAATGATTTCCTGCACAACTATATGCGGAATCAAATAACCCCTGTAAAAGGAACTTAAATCCTTCAGCGATAATAGCTCACTTTGAATTCCGTTTTTATAGTTTATCAACCCTGTATCTAAAAACTGCAAACGCGGAGATTTCTTAATATCCGGCTTAATTGGAATTTCAACTTCGGTTGTCGGGTAAATCAAATATAAAAAACGCGCATTCTCAAGATTCCTCATAGCTTCGCCCACTTCACGGGACTTATAATTTGAGTTTCCGAAATGTTGAAACTTAACTCTTTGGTCTAAGCTTAAATATGCGGTGTTTACTATATGCCGCAACACATTCATTTCAGTTTTATTTGAAGAATACTGCGTCATATCGTCTTTAAATGTTTCCCAAAGACTTTCATAAATTTTGGTTAAATCCGCTATGCAGTTACTTTCGATAAATGCCTTTAACACTTCGGGCATTCCGCCTACAATAGCATAAATATTGAACAACTCAATTAAATATTTATGTGCATTTTTGTTTACCGGGATTCCGTCGAATTGCTGAAGCACCATTTCGTTATTAAGTGCAGCCAGGTATTCAAAAAAATTGATAGGATGAAGGTATAAATACTCAATTCTTCCTACCGGGAAACTTTCAACCTTATTCATAGTGAATTCGAGGAGCGAACCGGCTCCTACCAGATGAATCTGAGGGTATTCCTCGTAAAAAAACCTTAGCAGTTTAATTGCTTCAGGTGATTCTTGAATCTCGTCAATAAAAAGAAGCAGTCCATCCATTTTATCCGAGGTTAAATTGGATTTCAGCAAAAGAACGTCAACTATATCTTTTACATTATTGAAATCCTTAAAAATCCTTTTGTCCGTCTCTTTTTCGAGATTCAAAAGAATTCTATTTTCATAGCTTTCGGCAAATGACTTAATTAATGTTGTTTTACCTACCTGTCTTGCCCCTCGAATAATCAGAGGTTTTCTTGCCGGATTCTTTTTCCAGGTATTCAGGTTTTGAAGGAGTGTTCTTTTAATCATAGCTTGACCATTATGTAATATAACAAGGGCAAATATAATTCATTTTCGTAATATTACAAGGGTATTTACGGAGTTTATTTGTATTAAAACAAGGGGTCTTGGTTCTTTCTAAAACTACGTTAATAATAATTCATCATGAATGGTTTTGCCTTTTAGGATTTTGGAGAATCATTTGAAAAGATTAAAACCTAAAAATTTAGTTGTGGTTCTGTGTTGGATTTAGTCTATAAGCATTCCGAATCTACAATGCTTGGATGTTTTTTTCCATTTCTCCCATTAACCCCGTAATTTATTGCGGGGACTGTATCCCCTCACCATCAATGTTGGTTTTAACCATGACAATGGATGCTTTTTCGTTTCACCCTATTTGTTAGATGATTAATGTGGCTGTCCAACGGTCAAGACACCTTCGCTGACTCCTTCGGAAAAGCCTTAATGTTTGTTGTGTACTTTCTAATCCGTCGGATAAATCCGACGGCAATTTTTTTTTCACTCTATGAATTCCCGTTCGCTTCAGCGAACGGATTAATAAAACAGAATAAAGAATAATTGGCTTCTTCAAAGAATTCTTTGAAAGCCGCATTCTTTTGAATGGGACTAAAGTCCATTGACTGTGGTCTGTTCTTCTTTTTATTCCGTCAGCTAAAGCTGACGGCAATCATATTTTGTACTAAGTCCTTTGCTAAATCCGACGGCAATTTAATTGTCAGTCTTTCTGAATTCCCGTTCGCTTTAGCGGACAGGACAGAAATCTTCCTCAACTCACAACGGTTTTAATTATGCAGAGACGCAGCAAACTTCAACCCTGCATTAGGTTGATAATTAAAGCTACGTCTCTACATCAAATTCTTTACCGCAATAACATCATCTTTTTAGTATCGGTAAAACTACCTGCCTGTAACCGGTAGAAATATACACCGCTTGATAATTGATTGTCTGTTATTGAAAATTGGAAATTGTAGGAACCTGCTTCTTTCCATTCGTTATTAATCAACGTTGCAACTTCTTTACCGAGTATATCATATACTTTTAAAGTTACATTATTTCCTGTAGCAAGCCTGAAATTAATTACAGTTGATGGATTGAACGGGTTCGGGTAATTCTGCGATAAAGAGTATTCAGATGGAATAACATTATCATAATCGGTAATAGATGTGATAGAATCCGCACCACCCGCTTCGTAATAACGTGCTGCAAATTCCTGTAAATAGAAATTGGCAGTCTGTGCATCTTGAATAATCAGTGTATTCTCATCATTGCTGTTTTCGGCGGATGAAGACCAATTGTGAGAACCTGTGATTACATAAGGTGTCAATCCGAAAGGTTCGGCATCAATAACCGCATACTTGTGATGAAGAAGCCCGTTTGTAAAACCTTTCAATCTTATATCAACACCGTAAGATTGAAGGAATGAAAACTGCGAACCTGAATCTGTATTGTTACTTAATATTATTCTTACTTTACCCTGCCTGTTTTTCAGAGAAATTACCGAATCGGCTAATTCTCTTCTTGTAAATGTCAACATAGCAGCATTAAGCGATTTCTGCGCCTGTCCTATTGTCTTTCCGATGAATGAAGTTGTTCTATCGCTCGGACTGAAGTAAAGCTGAACGTGTTTACCACCTACCATAAAATTATGAGGTGTGTTATTCAACTTTCTTGAACCGAAACGGGAATTTGATGCATTCGGAGTTTCGGTATTGCTCCCCCACATCTCTTCAAATTCTGCAGTGAATGCACCTGCCAAAGCAACATCCTGAATTTCTATCAGATTCTGCCTGTCGTCGTTTGTACCCGGGTCAGTCGGATTCCATGAACCTGTAACAATCCAAATACTATCTGGTGCACCGCCTTTATAATCGAACACAAAAAATTTGTTATGATGTAAACCGGTTCCGTCATTACTACCGAATCTATCATTTATATATGGAACACTGTTATTCTGTAGTGTATTCCACGGTGCTGTAGTTCTTGTATCGTATTCACCGATAACTCTTACTTTAACTCCCCTATTCTTAGCCATCACCAAAGCATTGGCTATTTCTGCACCGACAGTTCCGCTTAAACTGTAGAGTGCAACATCAATTGAATAACGTGTACTGTGAATCTTCTGTACGATTTTAGTTTTAAAATCTGCATTGCCGGAAGCATTTACGCCGGATGAAACGGATGTATTTATATCTTTATTGAAATAAACATTTATCGTGCCTGTAGTCGGGGCATCCGATGTAGTACTTGACACTATATTACTTGAAAAACTTGTATCGGAACCTGCAACCGAAAAAGCCTGAAGGTTGTAAATTGTAGCTGTCTCCAAACCAGTAACTGAAACATTATGCTCGGTTCGGAGAATATCGTCTGGTGATACTACACCGAGTTCGTAGCTTGAAGTTTTTCCGTAGCGCACTCTTGAATTCCCCTGCGAAATTGTAGTCCATTCAAGTGTGATTGAGTTCGGTGTTAATTCTACTTCTTCAGGAAATTTTTCTATAATAGGACCGGCAGAGATAATATCCGCATTAAAACGGGGCATTAACTGGTAACCACCGATAAACGGTGCAGATGTTTTGTATTGACTTAATACACCTACAACATCGAATCTACCAGCCGGTGCAACCATACCGATAATTTGTGTATCGTTATCGATTCTAATATCAACAGTATCGGCAGCAGATACACCTGTCAATTTATAGTTTTTGTAAGCCCAACTTGTTACAGGGCTACCGTTAAGTTCCGTAACTAAAACCGCGTTTAATCTGACTAATAATCCTTCATAGTTTTCAACCCCGTTAATACCATCGTGGCTAAGCTGTGCAGGTGTTGCAAGTAAAGGTTCAACTACATTGCCACTGCTTAAGATTGCATGGATTTCTGGATTTTCAATTTGATTAAGTCCGCTGAATTGCGTTACTCTGCCTGAGACCAATACTTCATCCCCTACCTGAACGGCATTTGAGAAAGCTGAACCATAAACCGACATTCCGCCGCTATTGTCCTGAATATAACTCGGGCTGCCGAACTGTGAAGAAACAGTAACAATACCGCGTACTGTTACAAGATCGCCAATTCTTAATGAAACACCGTTTTCATTATTTACTTTCACTTCTGCAATCGGAATCGGGGCACCGTAAACAGTTAATACAGGCTGTGGTGATACTTCGCCGAGACTCCCGTTACTGCCCGATAGAAAAGCTACTTTGTAACTTCCCGTGTAAACCGGTGTAGTTAGATTGTTAAGGCTGATTATTACTGAATCATTATTAAACGTGATATTTGAAAAAGAGATTGTATCGCCCGAAACGGAAGCTGTAGTTGCAAAATTTTGATAGCTTACATCCGCAATAGTCTGCGACCATGAAATAGCATCCGGTATTACTACTTTCAGTGCATTGACGTTGTACTGCGGGTCTCTTTTATAATTCAGTATAACATTTATTAAAGAATCACCCGTTACAACCGTAGGAGTAATAGTTACTGTTCCGGAACCTTCTGCTCTTGCACGCAATGAGTTTATCCATGCAATATTTTTTGCAGTATTTCCAGTACCCCGCGAAGAAACTCCATTCATAGTCCAGTTAGCTGTATTTGTTATTTCAGTAACATCATCTTCATTAAAGAAAATGGCGGAATTACTTGTCGATGCAGTTGTAAAATGAACTTTAGGCTGCGGAATGCTATTCTGGTTACCAGTTCCCCATGATACACCGAAAATGTGCACATCTGAATTATTTCGTATTTGTATTGCTTCGGATGAACCTGCAAATAAAAACACAGTACCCGAAAAGAATAACGAGTTGCCGGATTTAACAGTCATCGAATAATCGGAAGGATCGAGGTCTTCTTCAAAAGTGTTTTCAGGTCTTCCAATTACGATGATTGTACCTCTTTTCAAATTACTCCAGTTGGAATGGTTCGAAAAAACGAGTGGTTGCTGTGCCCCGCCGCTTGAGCTGAAATCCCTTAAATTCCAGCCGCGTAAATCAAGGTTATCTTCAAGAACGAGTAGTTCTACCCATTCATCATTACCACTCGAATTATACAATTCATTTATAATTATCTGCTGCGAATAAGTAAACTGTAAACTTAAAAGAAGAAAACTTACCGCAATTAATGATGTTAATCTATTCATTGTTACTCCTTATAAAAACTTCTTTTTGAAAATAGAGATAAAACACAAGTAACCGGGAACTTCAATAGGACCCGGTTCAATCATTCATTTACAATTGAAAAACAGAACCTCTCAATTTTTATTGAACAGGGAGAAATTAGTTCGAGAGAGAAACCTTCACTATTGAATATCGGTTGAAAGATTGAATCTTAAAATCCTGCTATTCCCCGTATCAGCAACATACAGTGTTTTATCAAACACAGCTACACCGTGGGGAGCATTGAAAATTGACGGACCTCCGAAAGAATGTTGTTCTTCGCCGAATGCATTAAACTTGTAAATACTATCTTTTTGTGCATCTGCGACGTAAATATTTCCCGATGCGTCAACCCAGCAGCCTTCAGGTTTACCGAATTTATTTGGAACAACAAAACCAACACCGTCGGATGGTGTAAAACGGCTTACATATTTTTCACCGAGAGCAGTTATTTCGTAATTAAACCATTGTGCTTTAAAACTATTATTACCCGTTAGAGTTGCAATAAAATCAAAATTCTTTTTATACAGTGAAGTCATTGAACTTATCTGGTTTGCTGAAATCAGACCACTGCTTATTGGATCGATGTTAGCAACACGTCCTATTAAAGTATCACCGCTGCCCCCGCCGTAAAAAGATTTCGGATGAAAAATCAAAAGTGAGTTATCCGGGTCGAAAATACTTGAATTACTCGGTCCTTGCCGGGCAACAAGAAAAGAATTATCATAAAATGTAACAACACCCGTATATTTTCTATTCGGGTAATTGAAATCACTTGAGCGTGGTAGTAATCGAACAACCTGCGCATCCTGCAAAATGTGGTTTGCTTCAACCATCATTATTTTATAAACAGCCGAGAATGTTTGTAGACCACCATTAACTAAAGTATCATATTCTGCACAAACGATGAGATTTAATTTGTAATCCTGCGAAATCGCAATCGGCTTTTTAATTGATTTAATTCCCAAAATGTCGCCTGAAAGATTCAGCATAACAATTCTATCGTTATCCGTATCCGCTACGTAAACGAAAGGTTCAAACCCAATAAAAACATCCTGAGGGCGGTTGAAACCTTCCCAGTTGGGAGTTAGCTGGATATAAACAGTATCTCCTCCAATATTTGCGTTTCTCTCATCAGTATCGAATTGTGAAATATCAAACTTATCCGCACAGCCGGCAATGAATAAAACTATCAGTAAGGATAAAAAAACTTTTTTCATTTTATAAACCTAGAATAATTGAAAAACGATGTGCGCTGCCCAGGCGGCTAAAATTGGCGTAAGCGTAATCAAGCGTAAATCTTGCTATACTTATCGGTAATTGTACGCCAGCACCGAAAGAAAAATCCTGTTCATCAACATTAAACTTATACCCACCCCGTACAAAGAACGAACTGAAGTCCGCAATTTTATAAGTATACTCCGTTCCAAAAGAGACGTTTTCACTATTATCATTAGGATGGTTCAACTGGATAGATGTAGTAAGTCTGTGTATTTCAGTTTCGTAAGGTTCCAATGCAATACCGATTCTGAACATAGTAGGAGGTGAAAAAGCCTGCCAATCCGATTTTGTTCTTTTACCAACAAGTACAACTTCGCCATCAGGAGCTAACTGGTTTCCGAAATTTGAAACTGCAACAGCAAACCTTGTTGAGCCAAGTCCAGTCCAATAATAAGTTCCGAGGTCAACCATTACACCTCTCATTTTCAATTTATCGAGAGTCTCCTCTATATACCTTACAGTACCGCCGAAACTGAACTGTTCTGTCATTTTTCTTGCGTAAGAAATTCCGATTGCAATATCGCCGAAAGAAAAATATTCACCTGTTCCGTGAGGTGCAAACTCCGTTGTTACTTTCATATCCTGCATGGAAAGAGAAGTAAATGAAAGTCCGAAAGTGTTCATATCGTCAAGGTGATAAACTGCACCGAGGAAATCATGGTTGATGTCAACAACCCAACTGTTATGTGAAAAAATAACCTGGTTATCTGTGAATTGTGCCAATCCGGCGGGATTCCAGTATAAAGCAGAAGCATCATTAGCAACTGCAACAAAAGCATCACCCATAGCCGAAGCTCTTCCGCCAACCCCGATTTTAAGAAACTGGGCAGTAGAAATTCCAGCCCGTTGACCGCCTAAAACAGGTAAAAGCTGGGCATAGGAATCAGTTGAAAAAATCAGCAAAGGGATAAAGAGTAATAATATTTTTTTCATTTTCATAAAAGATTTTCTAAAACCTGTATTCATAAACCACCTTAAAACCTTAAACTGATACCGAACTTGATATTGCGTCTTGTAAGGTATCTTGCCGGGTTGTACGGGTACGGATCAATCGGTGCTTGAAGATCCGGGTATAAAGGATCGTTCCAGCCAAGAGGAGTAGGATCACCATATTCGTATGCTTTACCTGTTACCGGGTTAATAATTGCAGAGTTCTTGAAATCAAACAAATTATTGATTTCCATGAAAACAGCGAAGCGTAATCCATTTATAACAATATTCTTCTCGAAGTTGAGATCAACCCAGAACCAATCATCACCGATTTTACTGTTTCTATCGCTTCTAACGCTTTCATATTCCGGTCTACCGTTTGAAAGATAATTGCCTGTAAATATTGTAGGAGTATACCGTTTCCCGGATTGATATTGAATTCTAATATAAACGCTGTAGTCATCAAGAATCCCGTTACCGAAACCAAATAAAGCATTATCTTTTTCGACGTAGAAGTTTGCTGTAATTGAAGTAAATAACGGGCGGTCCCATGACATATATTCTTCTTTAATTGATTCATCCAGATCACCTCTTAAAATCAAAACTCCCTCATCAGCCGAAGAACTTTTCCCGGTTACAATTGAATAAGCGAAGTTAGCGGAGCCGGTGAACCATTTACCGATACGTTTTTTAAATTCAACTTCAACACCCCTTGAACGGGCATAATCGGAATTCACGTAAGTAATAAAACTTTGAGTAGCAAATCGTGCTGAAGTAATTTTTGCGGTTCTTGTACTTACATAATCAAAAATGTCTTTGTAGTAAGCTGTAACAGTTAGAACATCATCCATAGTGAACTGGTTTTTTATACCAAGTTCATATGCCACCGTTGTTTCAGGATTCAGATTAGGATTACCGAATTTTTGGAACGAAGATTTAGCATTCAGCGGATCAAGTTTTGCATAAATAAACTGAGGTTTAGGCCACTTACTGAAATGACCGTACGAAAAGAATAAAGTTTGATAATCAGATACAGGGTGTGAAATACCGAGTCTTGGACTAATTCTTGCTTTCCATCTCCTATTTCCGAACCAGCCGAATGTATCATCGATATAGTTTTTTCGGGTTTCATCGGGAATTGTTACGACATCGGGATTTTCTATTGCATCATCAACATATTTACCGGGGAACCAATAATCCAACCTTAATCCGAAGTTTAGTATCATACCTGAGAAGTTGATATTATCCTGAGCATAAAAAGAACCGATAGCAGGGTAAACACGGTAAATATCGTTGTTCAAACCGAGTTCTCCAACCCAGGGCTTATAAATGTCGATAACTTGCATTGTTTGGAACTGCACATTGAAACCGGCTTTGAATTTATTCTTTTCGTCAAAGAAACTCGTTAGGTCTCCTCGTACTGAAAACTCTTCAACATAGTGGTCTCTCCAAGTATAAGGATTACCGATATCCCAAAAACCATCGCCGGGTATCACACCGATAGTATCCCTTGTAAGGTTATAATACTCTAACGGGAAGTTAGCGAAATCTTTTGGTTCGGAATATTCGTTCCAATTTCTACCGTTAGCATCGGCTCTTAAATTTGTATAGTAATAGTTAGCTTTAATTTCATAAAATGTTTTGGGATTTAGTGTGTGAGTAACTCCAAACGTTTGATATTGATTCTGATGCGTAAAAGTAAGCGCATTATCTAATATATTCTGAAATGCAAATTGATAACCCGGACTCGGCTCTACATATTCAAGATTCGATTGGAGTGATTGTGAATTTTGATTAATGTTCACCGATTGATTGTATGAATACTGGAATTTTAATGTCGGTGAATATTTATATGTAATTTTACCAAGCCAGAACCAGCTATTTTCTGCACGTGGTGCAAATTTTGTTCCGCCGAATGTAGAAGAATAAAGCTGCGAAGCCGAAGATTTATTATAGCCTTGAGTAATACCGTCGCTAATGCCGAAATAAAAACTTCCGAAGAAGTTCATTTCTCCCGGAATTTTCAACCCGAACAATGGTAATAAATACATTGTAACCGGTTCGGGACCGCTTAAATTCGATTCAAAAATATCTATATTAAAAATGTTATTGGATGTTTTAAACCCGAAGTTATCTCTTTTATATGAAAAATAACCGTTGTACCTGCTGCCTCCTTCACGAGTTCTAACATTAACAACGCCTGAAGTAGCCTGCCCGAATTCTGCATTGTAACCTCCAGTAATTACTTCTACCTCTTCAATTGCATTAGCCGAAAGCTGTAAACCGAATCCGGTGCCTGCAAGTGGGTCCTGAACCGATACACCATCTAATAAAAATGCATTTTCATAAGACCTGCCGCCTCTGATGTGAATAGCGTTATCAGATTTAATTACTCCGGCTTGCTGAACAATAACATCGCTTATATTTTCAACCATAGACTTTTCAATATCTTCTCTTGATATTGTTCTCTTGCTTTGTGTTTCTTCGGCATCCATCAAAGGTTTTTCGCCTATAACAACAACGTCCTGGTCAAGCGTTAGAATAGATTCTTCAAGTTTAATATCCATCTGATATGTTTTTTTTGATTCGATCTGCACGCCTGTATATTGTAATGTTTGATAGCCGATAAATGAGACTGTAATATTGTACGTCCCGGGATTAACATTATTAATTCTGAAATTCCCTTTGATGTCGGTAGCAGCACCGTAATAAGTTCCTCTCAAAATAATATTAACTCCGGGAATCGGTTCACCGGTTTTAGCATCGACAATATTCCCGGCAATACTTCCGGGTTCCTGCCCGAATGCAACTAATGAGTAAAAAGACAGAAAAAGAACTAACAAATATCTCATAAGGTCAAACCAAAATCTTGAAATAATACTTTTGACAATAAGGCTTTTACATTGTAATTGCCTGCATTTACTTTGTTTAGAGGCAACCCAAGGTAGAATATACTCTTCTCACTATTAGCAAACCCTATAAAACCTTTTAGCTCGTTATTCGGGAAATAATAAATCGGTGTAACACCTATGGAACCGAGATAAAAACTTCTCGGTCTGAAAATCGAAATAGATGTTTCAAGGTTCGGATAAGAGGAATCCGTTGTATCCGATACTACTTTAACTCCCGCAAGTATTGAAGCCCTTGTAGAGCTGCTGTCCGCTAATATCGGTAAAAAGCCCTGAACTACAGTCAAATCTACGCTTGCAGGAAATTGCATTGAGAAGAATATTTTTCCGCCGGCATCCAGGTACTTCGAAACAGTCGCACTTGCAAGATCAAGTGCCGGGTTTGGATCGGTATACCACAAAGCGTAATTAAATAACTTGATCGTCTCTAAAAAGGTTATGCTGAGGTACGGTGGAGTTTCTGTTTGTATATCATAAAAATCGTACTTATCATTCAACCCTAAACTATCCATCATAGCAGCGTAAAAATCATTTGCATCGTCAGCAATAGAGTAATTATCAATAATTACGAGTTTCCCTTTCGGTTTCTTTACATACCAGGTAGCGTCTGTACCGGGTAAAGATAAGAAAGGAGATTTAGCTCCCGAAACATCGACAGCTTGAACATAGAAAATATTATTATCGTTAAATTTCAGCCCCGGTAGTTTGACCGATACTATATTGCCAGGGTTACCATCAATTAAAACATCCATAAGAGGTGCTGAAGAACTGAAATCCTTGGTACGAATTGTAATTCTTCTTACACTGCCGTCAAGACTAATAAAATTGTTAGTATCGTTTAATGCGATGTGGATTGCCTGGATAGTTTCATCACCGTCAAGGTCGCTTGCTTCCCAGCCGAAAGTCATTGCAGAGAACGAAGTATCCGGCAGAAAAGAGAGAGCATTCCATACAACTACGGGTGCTGTATTCTTTATCGGGAAAAACAAACGTGCAGGTGAAGGGTCAATTAAACCAATATCAATAAAAGGCTCACCCGGGTCATATTGCCCGTTCCCGTTTAAATCTGTAAATGGTTCTGGTCCGTAATTAACACCATTTTGAACAACCTGCGAATTATATAAACCATCTCCGCTATTATCAACAGCTGATGCAAGGAATACATAGTTTGTATCTACTACGCCT
>ERZ795056.5675-NODE-5675-length-12426-cov-5.655565_pt1 | contig 12426 bp, 10 predicted proteins | sample MGYA00375140_ERZ795056 | MGnify/ENA primary metagenome ERZ795056 (study PRJEB30185, sample SAMN05720227) | activated sludge metagenome | isolation source: Anaerobic digester | place: USA | collected 2015-03-09 ...
GAAGAAATCATCCAACTAGAAGATAAAACAAAGAAAAATGAATAGTGCTTTATTAACCAATATCGCCCGATTTATCTTGTTGCTTTTAGCACAGGTTTTGATTTTCAATCGCATTGATTTATTCGGTTTTATCAATCCGTTTCCTTATATTTTATTCATCATTCTTTATCCAGTAAATGGAAATAAAATGGGATTGCTTGTTGCCAGTTTCTTTTTAGGATTAATAATGGATATGTTCTGGAATTCTGGCGGTGTTCATGCTGCTTCTTGTTTGGTTCTCGCCTATTTTAGACCATCTATTTTTAAATTTTCTTTTGGATTAAGTTATGAATACCAAACTGTCAAACTAAATGATGTTCTAACACCTGAACGATTTTCATTTATATTAATTGCGGTAGTTATTCATCATTTTACGCTATTTGTGCTAGAGGTTTTCAAGATTAGTTTTCTTTGGGATATTTTTTTAAGAACACTATTGAGTACTCTTTTTACGATTATCACTTGTATTATCATTATCTATATCATAAAGCCAAATAAACGATGAGAAAAGTTTTGTTTCCAACAATGATTATCGTTGCAACTATTTTGATTGTTATTAGACTTTTTTATTTGCAAATCATAAATGATACTCTAAAATTAAAGTCAGATAATAACGCCATCAAAATTAAATATGACTATCCCGAAAGAGGTTATATTTATGACAGATCTGGTAAACTTATGGTTGCCAATCAGCCGTCTTATGACATTATGGTTATCCCAAAAGATGTAAAACAAATTGACACTACAGAATTTTGTTCACTTTTAGCTATAACCAAAGAAGATTTTATCAAAAAAATTGAAAAAGCAAAGGTATACAGTCCAAGATTACCTTCTGTTTTCTTAGCTCAATTGAATAAATTAGAATATGCTGCCTTTCAAGAAAAACAACGAAAATTTGAAGGTTTTTATATTCAAAAGCGTTCGCTTCGTGATTATCAAGTCGATTGTGGTGCCAATGTTTTTGGATTTATAACGCAAGTAAATGAAGGTATTATCAAAAAAAATAAATACTACAACAGCGGAGATTTAATTGGAAGACAAGGTGTTGAAGAAAATTACGAAGAAGTTTTAAGAGGTGTAAAAGGTGTAAAATATATTCAGAAAGACAAGTTCAACAGAGAAATTGGTTCCTATAAAGAAGGTAGATTTGACACCATTGCCGTGCAAGGAAAAGACATTCATCTTTCGATTGATGCTGAACTTCAAGCTTATGGAGAACAATTAATGGTTAACAAACGTGGTGGAATTGTTGCTATTGAACCTAAGACTGGAGAAATTTTAGCATTAGTAACAGCACCATCTTATGATCCAGCCATTTTAGTTGGAAGACAACGCTCAAAAAACTATACAAAACTCTATAACGATTCCATAGCAAAACCATTATACGATAGAGGTTTATTAGCAGAATATACACCTGGTTCGCCATTCAAAATTCTAACTGGTTTAGTTGCTTTGCAAGAAGGTGTTATTGATGAAGAAACCGCTTTTGTTTGTCATCATGGTTTTAGTTATGCGCGTGGACGATTTATGAGATGTCACGATTCTGGTGTTTCAAAATTACATAATGGTTTCTATAATTCGTGTAACACTTATTTTGCGAGTGCATACATGAAAACGATTAATAAATATGTAAAAGCATCTGATGGAGTTGATATTTGGAGTAACCATTTAAAAAGTTTTGGATTAGGACAATTTATGGGATATGATTTGCCAACTGGTAAAAAAGGAAAAGTTCCAACGTCAAAAACCTATAAAAAAATGTATCCTGGTTGGGATTGGGATAGTAAAACAATCGTTTCTAACTCCATTGGACAAGGAGAAGTATTGATGACGCCAATCCAGTTAGCTAATATGATTGCGACAGTTGCTAACAGAGGTTATTATTACACACCTCATATCATCAAATCAATAAAAGGCGAACAAATTGATAAAAAATTCAGAACAAAACATGTTACTTCTATCGATAGAAAATATTTTGATCCTGTAATTAACGGATTATATGATGTTTATAATCTTGGAACAGCAAGAGGTTTAGGCGTTGAAGGAATAGAAATTTGTGGCAAAACTGGAACAGCTGAAAATTATACAAAAATCAATGGTAAAAGAGTTAAACTTCAAGACCATTCGCTTTTTGTTGCTTTTGCACCAAAAGACAATCCTAAAATAGCCATAGCAGTATTTGTTGAAAATGGTTATTGGGGTGCAAGATGGGCTGGACCAATCACTACTTTAATGATCGAAAAATATATCAATCGAAAAATTACTCGCAAAGATTTAGAAAAAAGAATGCTAGAAGGAAGTTTATTACCAGAATACAATAAATATCTTCCAAAAGCTGTAAACGATACATTGACCGTTCCAAAACCAATCATCGTTCCAAAAGCAGAAATGAAAAAAGAAGACGAAATAATTCTAACCGAACAAAAAGTAGACTAACTTTTATCAAATGAAAAATCAGAGTGTAACAAATAATATAGACTGGATAAGTGTTGTCATCTATATCATTCTCGTGATATTAGGTTGGCTGAATATTTATTCCTCTTCATTATCATCGATAGAAGGTGAAACCTCGATTTTTGATGTTACGCAGATATATGGAAAACAATTTTTATTCATACTTTTTTCCGTTCCACTTATTTTCAGTGTTTTAGCAATTGATGCCAAGTTTTTTGAAAAGTATGCTATCATTATTTTTGCAATTTCTCTCCTATCCTTGGCAGGTTTGTTTCTTTTTGGAAAAACAATCGCTGGTCAACGATGTTGGTATGCTATTGGTAGTTTTACATTACAACCTTCAGAATTTGCCAAAGCTGCAACGGCTTTAGCGATTGCAAAATATCTAAGTGATGTTCAGGTAAACTTAAAAGATTTTAACCGTCAAGTACAAGCATTAATCATAATATTTTTGCCAATACTTCTCATTTTACCTCAACCCGATCCAGGAAGTGCTTTGATATTCTCAATTTTCATCATTGTACTTTATCGTGAAGGTTTACCAGCTTGGTATGTTTGGACAGGATTTATTGCCATACTTCTTTTTATGTTGGCACTTCTACTAGAACCATTAGTAATCATTTTTATAGCGCTTGCCGTAATTCTTTTTGTTTATTACAGAAGCCGATTAATTGACAGAAACTGGATATTAAGCACAATAATTTTTGTGCTAGTTTCTGGATTTGTGTTCTCTGTCGATTACGTTTTTGATAATGTATTTAAACAACACCATCGTGATCGTTTTAATATTTTATTAGGAAAAGAAGTTGATTTAAAAGATGTTGGTTATAACACCAATCAATCTGAAATTGCCATTGGTTCTGGTGGTTGGTTTGGAAAAGGTTATCTAGAAGGAACACAAACCAAAGGTGGTTTCGTACCAGAGCAACACACGGATTATATTTTTACAACCGTTGGTGAAGAATGGGGTTTTCTTGGTTCAATAGTGGTAATTGGGCTTTTTATTGGCTTGATTATTAGAATTATATATTTGGCCGAAAGGCAGAAAACAAAGTTCAGTCGAGTCTATGGTTATTGTGTTGCAGGAATTTTATTTATTCACTTTTTTGTAAATACAGCAATGGTTGTTGGCGTTTTTCCAACTATTGGTGTGCCATTACCTTTCTTTTCTTATGGTGGTTCAGGACTTTGGGGATTTACTGTTTTGCTCTTTATTTTCCTAAAAATGGATGCTAATAAAGTAAATGAATGGTAGTTAATTAAAACTCCAATCCTTATAATCATTACTTTTTTCTAATTGGTTTTCAACCTTATCATCTAACTTTGGAAAGAAATCAATTTTTGTCATTTTCTCAATTTCATCAACAGAAGTAACAAAATTGTATAACCCAACATCACTATCTAGATGAGGAATTAAAAATCCAATCATCTTAATTTTTCCATTAGTATTTGTAGCAATGATTTTATAAAAATATTCCGGAACTGCAACTCCTTCTCTTCCAATGGTTTTTTGAATATCATTTAAAACTCCACCTGTAATTACATAAACTTTACCGTATTTAGATGCCCAAAATCTAACTTTTTGTTCCAATCTATTCCAAACACCATCGTTAAAATCGTGTTTTTGAGGAGAAATATTTGACGTTAAAAAAGTTTCATCAAACGCATTTTTAGAAAATTTCATATCGCCAGCTGGACAAAGATGTCCTTTATCATAACCTGAATTTTTATAATTCCTCCAATCTGACGAACCCGTTTTTACTTTTTTATCTTGAATAAAAAAAGGTCTATCAAAGTTGTTCCCTTTTAAATTTTCTTTCTTTAGAGTATAGGCAACCCATTCAGCTTGTTCATATTCTTCATTATATGAAAGTGTGTAATTTTGATGAACAACAATTTGATTTGTATTGGGTTTTGGCAAATAATCAAAATTAGCGGAGACTAATTGCTCACTTTCTTGCTGGCTAACCACTTCATTTTTAGTATTTTCTACAATTTCCTCTTTACATGAAAATAGCAAAACACTATATAATATAAAAATCATGCGAAGAATTAAATTTTTTTTCATAACTTTATTTTAAGAAAATTCGTCTTTTGGAACAGTTTTTGTTCTATCAAAGATATTGTTTAAAATAATTAAAAATGAAAAAAATGAAACTAAAATTAGTACTCTCAGCAATTCTGATAGCGTGTTTCCAAAACATTAATGCGCAAGAGGTTCAACCACAAACGGTAGTTGATTCAGTTAAAGTAGAAATGGCAAAAATTGAAAAGCAAAAAGCTGATGAAAAATCAAGATTAGAACAACAATTGAAAGAAGACAAGCAAGCTTTAAAAGAAAAACAACAACAAGAAAAAGCTCAAAAACAACAAGAAAAAGAGCAAAAGAAACTTGAGAAGGAACAAAAAAAGCTAGAAAAAGAGCAAAAACAATTTGAAAGAGAACAGAAAAAAATTGCTTCAACCGAAAAATCGCTACTTAAAGTTAAGTCCAAAAGAGAAAAAGCAATCAAAGATTTAGATAAAATGCAAGTCAAGTTTTCGAAAAATAGAGCAAAAGGAAAACTTTCACCTGTTGAAATTGAAGAAGAAAATGTAAAAATCAGCAAACAACAATTGAAAATTAAAGAACTTGAAGAAGATATAAGTAAAGACGAAAAGAAATTAAACAAGTTAAGATAACAAAAAAGCCACTCAAAATCGAGTGGCTTTTTTTTATTTACAACTTTAAAACAATTATGACTTAACTGCTTTTTCTTTACTAACAACTTTATTTGACAACTCTTTTTGTTTACCAAATTTCATATCGTTTAAAATATGTAATGCTTCTTCTATATATAAATCTTTTGATAAACTTTCGTGCCATCTATCTCTTTTTTCCTTAAGAACCGAATCGTCTTTTACTTTCTCATTTTCATAAGGTAATGATGCAAACAAAAGTGAATTTTTATAATCAGTTATTGGCTTATATTTTTTATTCTTTTCGTCTAATGCTTTTTGTTCTGCTTTGAATTTATCTATTTGAAGACTGTAAACATTTTCATTATTACGTTGATCCAACCATTTTGCATTATCTTCAATCAATTGCATCTGTGTGTTATTTTGCAGTCTAGCTTTACTTTGTGCAATTGCTAAATCAAAATTACTTTGTTTATCCCAAGTTTTATATTCCGTAGCATCAATTTTATCCCAAGCCATTGCATTTTCAACATCTTTTTCACCCATTTTTAAATAAGCATATTTGTCAGGCATAACGATATCACTTTTCACTCCTTCACGCTGAGTAGAACCACCATTTATTCTATAAAATTTTTGAACTGTTGTTTTTAACGCACCTAAATCACCATAAGTACTTCCACGCACAAACTGATTTAAATCAATCACATTTTGCACTGTTCCTTTTCCATATGATTGTTTGCTGCCAACAACAACACCACGTTTATAATCTTGAATTGCCGCTGCTAAAATCTCTGATGCCGAAGCTGAAAATTCATTAATCATAACAACTAATGGTCCATCCCATTGCACTCTTGCATCTCTATCATAAAGAACTTCTTTTTTCCCAGCTGCTGATTTAATTTGTACAATTGGTCCTTGCTCAATAAATAATCCAGCAATATCAACAACTGTTCTCAATGAACCACCACCGTTATCTCTAACATCCATAACGATTCCTTGAACACCTTCTGCCTTTAATCTTTCCACTTCTTGGGCAACATCTTTTCCTGCGTCACGTGCATCTTTATTTTCAAAATCGATATAGAATTTTGGCAAATAAATAACTCCATATTTATTCCCGTCAATATTAACAACGCTTGATTTTACATACGTTTCTTCAATCTCCACTTCATCTCTAGTGATGGTAATTACTTTTATTGTTCCATCAGGTTTTTTAACTGTAAGTTTTACTAGTGTTCCTTTTGGTCCTTTTATTTTTTTAACTACATCGTCCAAACGCATTCCAACCACATCAACTGCTTCGCCTTCTGCTTGAGCAACTTTTAAAATTAAATCTCCAGCTTCTAATTGCTTTCCTCTCCATGCTGGTCCACCAGAAATTAACTCAGTAATTTTAGTGAAATCATTTTCCTTTTGAAGTCGAGCACCAATTCCTTCTAACTTTCCACTCATACTAACATCAAATTTCTCTTTTTCATTTGGAGCAAAATAAGAAGTATGTGGATCAAAACGAGAAGCAATTGCATTTACATAGATTGAAAACCAATCTTCTCTCTCTAAATCTTTAATGAAACTAAAATTATCATTTAATGATTTTAAAGCACTTTCGCGAGTTTCTTTTTCAAGTTGAACGTATGTTTTTGGCGCTTCTTTTTTAGCCAATTCTTTGTCTTTAACTTTATCTTCTTCTAGTTTTTGTTTTTCAACCAATGAAGACAATGTAGAAAGCTTCACTTGCAAACGCCATCTTTCTTTTAATTCATTTTTTGATTTCGCATAAGGCAATTTTTCATAATCAGTGCTGATGCTTTCATCTTTTTTATAGTCAAAAGGTTTAGCAAGTGGTTCTTGATAATAAGCTTTGCTTTCCTCCATTCTTTGAAGTAATCTTGAATAAGTTAAATCAAAAAAGGTCAACTCTTTATTGTTAATTTGATCGTCAATTTTAGTTTCATATTTTGCAAATTCATCCATATCTGATTGCAAAAAGAAACGTTTTGATGGATCTAAAGCTTCTAAATAATCTTTATAAACTCCTTTAGAAAAAGTATCGTCAATAGCCGATGGACTGTAATGACCTTTTTCAATGACAAAAGCCAACAATTCTATTAATAATTTATCTTTCTCAGGATCGGACGATTTCTCTTTTGGAATAAAACTCCATAAGGCAACTGACAGTAGGGCAACTACCAAGAGAACTTTATAATTTCTTTTCATAAATTGGAAAATAACATTCATTAATTTTTGTCTAAATTACATAAAAAACTATGCCAAGATTTTTTGGAACAGCTAATTTTTTGTTAAAGCAGATTACTACTTTATGCATATTTGTCCAAAGTTAAAAAAAATGTTACTCATTTTAACCTTAAAAATGGTTAATTTTGCCTTAATTGAATTTAGATAAATGAACAAAAAACCACTGATTCTCGTTACTAATGATGACGGAATTACTGCACCAGGAATTAGAACTCTGATTGATGTTATGGCTGAAATTGGTGACGTTGTTGTTGTTGCACCAGACAGTCCACAAAGCGGAATGGGACATGCAATAACGGTAAACAATACCTTATATCTCAATAAAGTTTCAAAAGAAAATGCAACAATAACTGAATATAATTGTTCAGGAACACCTGTTGATTGCGTAAAACTAGCTGTACACGAAATTTTAAAACAGAAACCTGACTTATGTGTTTCGGGAATTAATCATGGTTCAAATTCGTCCATCAATGTAATTTATTCTGGAACGATGAGTGCTGCGGTTGAAGCTGGAATTGAAGGAATTCCTGCAATTGGGTTTTCATTAGCTGATTTTAATTGGAATGCTGATTTTGAAGCTACAAAACCATATATAAAAAAAATTGCAGAACAAGTTTTAGCCAACAAACTGCCAGATGGAACGGTTTTAAACGTTAATTTTCCTAAACTGAAACTAGAAGAAATTAAAGGAATTAAAATTTGCCGTCAAGCGAAAGCTATTTGGATGGAAAAATTTGATAAACGCAAAACACCTTATGGCAAAGATTATTATTGGCTAACAGGCGAATTTGTAAACCAAGATAAAGGTGAAGACACAGATGAATTTGCTTTAGCTAATGGATATATTTCGGTAGTTCCTGTTCAGTTTGATATGACAGCACATCACGCAATTCAACAATTGAATACATGGGATTTTTGATTTTAAACCAATAAAAATGAAATATTACATCATTGCTGGAGAAGCTTCAGGCGATTTACACGGTTCTAATTTAATGCGTGCTTTGTATCAGGAAGATTCAAAAGCTGACATTCGATTTTGGGGTGGAGATTTGATGCAAGAAGTTGGCGGAACTTTAGTAAAACACTATAGATCATTAGCATTTATGGGTTTTGCCGAAGTAGTAATGAATTTAAAAACCATCTTAAATAATATTACATTTTGCAAAAAAGACATCGAAAAATTTAATCCTGATGTAATTATTTTTATTGATTATCCAGGTTTTAATATGCGAATTGCGAAATGGGCAAAACAAAAAGGAATAAAAACTCATTATTATATTGCTCCACAAATTTGGGCTTGGAAAGAAAATCGTATCAAGGCAGTCAAACGTGATTTTGACAAACTCTTTGTTATTCTTCCATTTGAAAAAGATTTTTTTGAAGTAAAACATGATTTTCCTGTTGATTTTGTTGGACATCCATTGATTGATGCCATTCACAATAGAAAAAAAACCAACGAAGTTCAATTCAGAAAAGAAAACAATCTTGATGAAAAACCAATCATCGCGATTCTTCCTGGAAGTAGAAAACAAGAGATTTCAAAAATGCTTTCGGTTATGTTAAGCGTTGTAAATGATTTTACTGACTATCAATTTGTTATTGCTGGTGCTCCAAGTCAAGAATTTGAATTTTATCAGCAATTTTTAACTACCCAAAATGTAAAATTTGTATCAAATAAAACGTATGATTTGTTAAGCATTTCAACCGCAGCATTAGTTACATCTGGCACAGCAACATTAGAAACGGCATTGTTTAAAGTTCCAGAAGTTGTATGCTATAAAGGCGGATGGATTTCGTATCAAATTGCTAAAAGAATCATTACTTTAAAATACATTTCGTTAGTAAACTTAATAATGGATTCCGAAGTTGTAACAGAGTTAATTCAAAAGGAATGCAATCAAAAAAGAATCAAAGAAGAACTTTCAAAACTACTTGAAACAACCTATCGAAATAAACTGTTAGCCAATTATGATATTTTAGAAACCAAACTCGGTGGATTAGGTGCAAGTCAAAAAACAGCCCAATTAATTGTTAAAGAATTGGTATAGTTTTTTGGGTTATAGATTTTATACCTAAATTTGCATTTCACCCATTTCATTTGAAAAAAAGCATAAACATATTCGTTTTTTTACTTCTCTTGACTCTGACTAACCTTGGTTATTCTCAGTCAAAAACGATTATTACTTCTAAGGAATTAGCCGTAAAAAAAGGTGTTTATTCATTACCAAACAACGAAAAATCAATCGTAACAACTACTCCCAAAAAAAATACTGTAGAGCCAAAAAGAGTTAAGAAAAAGGAAGCTAGAAAAAAAGAAACTGAACCAATTATTAATACAAAAAATGCTGACGACATTATAATTGAAAACGATGAAACTAATTATTTTGCAGAGCAATTAATTCACAATGCTTCAGAAAATTTAGGCACAAGATATAGAAGTGGTGGAACTACAGAAGAAGGTTTTGACTGTTCTGGCTTAATGTTTTCTACTTTTAAAAAATTTAATATTACTCTTCCGCGTTCATCCCACGAAATGGCACAGATTGGAAGAGAAATCGATTCTAATAATGCTAAAAAAGGCGACTTAATTTTCTTTAAAACCTTTGGTGGAAGCCGAATTTCACACGTAGGAATGATTACAGAAATCAATGGTGATGAAATCAAGTTTATACATTCTTCAACTAGCTTAGGTGTTATTATTTCATCAACTAACGAATCCTACTATAAAAGGACTTTCGCACAAATAAACAGAGTTTTAGAATAACTATCTTGTAAGATAAAAAAATTATTGTACTTTAGTTAAATGAAAATCTTACAGTTTCCATTAACAAAAATTACTATTGGATTTATTTTAGGCATTTTACTTTTTCCAATGCTGAAAATAGGTATGCTAACTAGTTTTGTAGTACTTCTTGTTGGATTATTTATTTTAATCGGATTACACTTAATTAAAAAAAACACAGTTGCATTTCAAACATTTTTTGGTGTTTTTACCTTTATAACTTCAATCGGTTTGGGAGTAACTACTGCTACAATTCATAAACAAACTTTCAATCTAAACCATTATATTCATCAAATCACAGATTATGATGAACCACAAATTGCAAACGTTTTACTGGTCGAAAAACTTAAAAATACTAGAAAAAATATTCGATATGTTGTAAAATTAAAATCTATTGGAAACAAAGAAAGTTATGGAAAAGCTATTTTAAATATTTCAATCACCGAAAATTTTAAACTCCTAAAAACAGGAAGTTTGCTCAAGGTTAAAGGTTCTTTTTACAAAAATAAATCTTCTTTCAATCCCAACCAATTTGATTATGGAAAGTATCTAGAAAATCAGGAGATTTATGCTCAAATCTATGCAAAACCAGAAATGCTCAAAGTAATTGGTTATGAAAAATCTGTTTGGTCATTTTTTTCAAATTATAGAGAACAAATTATTTCAGTTTTTGAAAAATCATCATTACCAAAGAATGAACTAACCGTATTTATTGCATTACTTCTAGGACAACAACAAGATATTTCACCTGATATTTTAAAAGATTATCAATATGCTGGCGCTGTTCATATTCTATCTGTTTCTGGATTACATGTTGGTTTTATTTTGGGATTTATAAACTTACTTTTAAAACCAATTCCTAATTCAAGAAAAGGAAATTTCTCCAAATTAGCCATAATTCTTCTGTCGCTTTGGGCATTTGCAATTTTAGCTGGATTATCCCCTTCTGTAGTTCGTTCGGTGACTATGTTTTCGTTTTTAGCCATTGGTAACAACATCAGAAGAACTGTAAATATATATCATACTTTATTGGTCTCTATGTTTTTAATTCTGTTAGTAAATCCTTCGTTTATCCATGATGTTGGTTTTCAATTAAGTTATTTGGCTTTATTTTTTATAATTTGGGTTCAACCTTTATATGACAGAATTTGGGAGCCAAAAAATCGAGTTTTGAAATATTTTTGGGGAATAACCGCCATGTCAACCTCGGCACAAATTGGAGCTATGCCGTTGAGTATTTTCTACTTCCATCAATTTCCTGGATTGTTTTTTGTGACCAATTTGTTAATTCTTCCATTACTTGGAGTAATTATGGCAATTGGAGTAATTGCTTTACTCTTTGCATTCTTTGGTTTCATCCCATTATTGATTTCAAAACCATTGGAATGGACAATTTGGCTATTGAATTATATCATTCATTGGGTTGCTTCGTTTGAAGATTTTATCATTCAAAATATTTCTTTTTCAGAACAAATGCTTTGGGCTTCGTATTTAGTCATTATCGGTTGGATTTTATGGTTAAAAAAACCAACTTTCTACCGATTATCATTTGGCTTTATGAGTTTGTTCATATTGCAATTTATTTTTATTTTTCAAAAAAACGAAACCCAATCAACAAAGGAAGGAATTGTTTTTAACAGTAGAAAAAACACAATTATTACTGAACGAATTGGCGAAAATGTGATTGTTTATGCCAATGATAGTATTTTAGAAAATGTGCAAAAAAATGTTGCAGTCCAATCCTATTTAGTTGGCAATTTTTGTAAAATTAAAGAAAAGAAAACCTTAGAAAATCTCTTTTACATCAACAATAAAAAGGTTTTGGTTATTGATAGTTCATCCGTTTATATTCCTAAAATAAATCCTGACATTCTATTAATTATTGAATCGCCAAAATTCAATTTGGAAAGAGTTTTACAATTATACAAACCAAAAGTTATTGTTGCTGATGGTTCAAATTTTAAAAGTTATAGTAAGCTTTGGGAAGCAACTTGTAGAAAAGAAAAAATCCTTTTTCACAACACGCATGAAAAAGGATTTTATAGATTTTAGTTATCGGTTTTTTTAGAAAAAACTCGAACTGACGAATTGAATTATGACTTTTTATTAGCTAATATTTTTTCAGCACCAGCTAACCAAGCACTTGGACCACCAGCAACATAACCTGTGCTTCCAAGTTGTTCGAAATTTAATTTTCCGTCTTTTTTAGTCACATT
>ERZ795056.5680-NODE-5680-length-12416-cov-6.785292_pt1 | contig 12416 bp, 9 predicted proteins | sample MGYA00375140_ERZ795056 | MGnify/ENA primary metagenome ERZ795056 (study PRJEB30185, sample SAMN05720227) | activated sludge metagenome | isolation source: Anaerobic digester | place: USA | collected 2015-03-09 ...
GGAGTTGATTATCCAGGAACACTTCGTTCAATGTATGACGATCAATACATTTATTTCCTGGCTGAAGTTCCCGACAATAATAAAGATGTAAAATCTGCGCCATGGTATTTTAATCCAACTACACAACGTTGGGCACAGGAACCAACTGCAAAAACATTTGACGCAAGTGGCATTTTAACCAGGGAAGGTTTTGGAGAAGATAAACTTGCCTTCCTTTGGAATATTGATAACTCTACGCCTAAATTTATTTCTCAAACCTGTTATTCAAGTTGCCATGTATTCACTCCTTACATGGATTATTCAGTAACCCCTCCTGTAATGAGATCAAATGCCAGTAGTGGTAATCACTACACCAATGGTGTGAACGAGAAAATTGACATGTGGTGGGCACATCCTAACAGGGGTTTTGCTTTTGGAAAAATGGATGATAACTACCAGGATTGGGCTGGTGGTCCGGGTGTAACAAGCCTCGCAGGTGGTAATGGAAATGGACGGCACTTTGATGATCTCGTAGTATCCGGTACATCATCTACATGGCCTTTCCGTCCTTCTTATACTGCTGATGCAACACAGGGATCCATTTCAAACCGCCAGGCTTTACCATTGGATGGTACCGGGTCAAATGTGAATGTTCCAAAATGGATCATACCAAATGCAAGCGATTACGACTTCCTGAAAGCATCTGACACACTTGCCGGCGGACCTGCAGTTTTGGTTACCGGAATAAGTTCAACTGGTGTATTATCATACAATGGTGGTACAATTGATCCGAATGTTGGTACAGATTATCAGCGTATAGGCGATCCTGTTACTGGTGGCATTGGTTCAAAATGTTTCCCTGGAAACATCATCGCACCTGTACTGAATGGTCGTGCAGATATTGATATGAGTGCTGTATATACAGGTACCGGTTGGATATATGAATTCAGGAGGTTATTAAAAACTGCAGATGCACTTAAACAGGATATTGATTTCAGCAGCAAAGTTGATCAGCCTTTTGGTGTAGCAATCTGGAATAAATCAAACTATCAGCATGGTATTAAACCTAACCTGATGCTGACATTCAAAAAATAACAGCTGTTCTTTCTTTCATAAATAAAATAAAGATCATGTCAAAGAAATTAATAGCTATAGTATTGATCCTTTTTGCCTCCTGTTTGGTTGTTGTTACGGGTTGTTATAAAGTAACTACCGTAACCATTCCCAACAATGAAGAGATTACCCGGCAGGTATTTCTTGCCACCGACATCGTACCGGTTTTCAATGCAAGTTGCAGTAAAAGCGGTTGTCACAGTTCAGGGGGTATCAAGCCCGATCTATCAGCGGATAAAGTATACAATACATTAATTAACGGCAACTATATTGACCTGGCAAACCCGGAGAGCAGTTCACTCTATCTCTGGATCACCGGAAAAAAGGCAACTTCTATGCCTGTTGGTGAAGCCAATAACCCTTCCAATATCAATCAACTGGTATTGGCCTGGATCAAACAAGGTGCTAAAAACAATTAAAAAAGAAATTATGAAAAAGCTTCATTGTCATATACCCGTTCTGAGGCGCTCCATCTGCCTGGGCCTGGTAACTTTGTTCTGCTTACAATTACAGGCACAGGATGCAACCTCCGACAGTACTAAACCTGCACCGGTAGCGGTTAAAAAGAAACCGGTTAAAAATACATTCGAAAGCAACTGGATCCAGGATAACCAAAGCGTGATGGTTCCCATCAAAGGAACATTTGAAATGGATATCCAACACAGGTTTGGTGTAGTTAATAATGGTTACAAAGATCTGTTTGGTTTGTATGCACCATCCAATATCCGCATCGGCCTCAGTTATGTGGTCATAGATAAATTACAATTAGGTATGGGATTCACCAAAGACCGGCTGCAATGGGATGTTAATGGAAAATATGCCATCATCAAGCAGGATAAAACCGGTGGCTGGCCTGTGAGCATAAGTTGGTTCAGCAATGTTGTTATAGATACCAGGCCAAAGGAAAATTTTGCAACCGGTGGCGACAGGATATCATATTTTCACCAGTTGCTGATTGCCCGCAAGATCACAGAAAAATTCTCTGCGCAGATAGCACCAAGCATCTCTCATTACAACAACATCGAAGGATATAAAGATGCCGATGGTAAAATTCAACGCAAGATGAAAAATGATCACCTGGCGATTGCATTCATGGGCAGGTATAAGTTGACGGATAAAACAAATTTCATGATCAATTACGATCAACCACTTACTCAACATCCAATGAACAACCCGCATCCAAATGTAAGTTTCGGACTTGAGATGGTTACCAGTGCGCATGCCTTCCAGGTGTTTGCAGGTAATTATCACAACATCATTCCGCAAAGCAATAATTTCTTTAATGAGAATGATATCAGGGATGGACAATTTTGCATAGGCTTTAATATCACCCGCCTCTGGAACTTTTAATAACATGATGTTAGGGGTGGGGTCTGAAAAAAATGACTACATTTAACAACACGAAAAAATGAATAACATGACAACAAAATTAATGGTCTCTGCTGCCGGATTCTTGCTGATCAGCACAGGTTTTATAGCCATGCAGCAACCGGCCAAACCATGGATCGCACCCGATAAAGCTGCCAAAACAGCAAACCCTGTAAAATCAGATGCAGCATCGTTGAAAGAAGGTAAGGAGCTTTGGGTTAAACATTGCCAAAGCTGCCATGGTAAATCCGGATTGGGTGACGGCCCTAAAGCAGCCCAGTTAAAAACTGACCCTGGTAATTTTTCTCAAGCTGCCTTTCAGAAGGATTCTGACGGAGCATTCTTTTACAAAATCTCTGAAGGAAGGGACGATATGCCAAGCTTCAAGAAAAAACTTCCTGAAGCAGAAGATATATGGAACATCGTAAACTACATGCGTAGTTTTAAAAAATAAAGGAATAAATGAAAAAATCAACCAATAAAAAACCGGAACCTAAGTCCCGGTTTTTTTTATGATATAGCCAGGATTTCTTCTGTGATAATTTCATAACGGGGTGGCAAAGACGAAGTTATGGTTACTGATTTTGTTCAACTCTTTAGTTGATTCTTATCAGGAAAATATCATGTCAAAACCATTAATTTAGATAGTCACCCTTCAAACGCTTTCTTTCTTTATTAAGATCATTTACAATTCAACAACATGAGCTCAGATAACAAAACACAAACCCGCCGAAAATTTGTAGGCTGGGGACTTGCTACGGCTGCCGTAGTTTCTGCCGTAAATTTCTTCAAACCTGCTCCACCAAAAAAGCAAACTGTTAAGATGCTTACCCAGGATGGAAAGCTAGTAGAAATAGATATGGCGGCCCTTCCCCCCCAAAAGAAGAAAGCGACTAACCAGGATGTAAAAAACTGGATCAAACGGTAACCGACCATTAAATTAATTTATTATGAAGCAGGATAATTCACGCAGGGCTTTTCTCGCAGCCGGTTTATTAACAACGGTGGCGGTTGCCTGCAATTCAAAAAAATCACCCTTCAACCCGGAAGAGGAAGTGGCTGCATCAGGTGAAAAAGTAAAACTACTATCGGTAGACGGTGAGATCATTGAAGTAGACAAGGCTTTCTTAAAACCTGTACCACATATGCCTTCCTTAAGCAATGCCGAGATTAGGAAAGGGATTGAAGGCAAAAAATTTGTGATGGTGATCGACCTGTCGCGTTGTAAGAATTTAAAGAAATGCCAAAGCGCTTGTAATCATGCTCACCATATTGAAGATGCGCAGAACTGGATCAAAGTATATCCTATGCAGGATTCAGATCTTACGGCGCCTTACTGGCAACCAACAACCTGTTTGCATTGCGATGAACCGCCTTGCGTAAAAGTGTGCCCTGTAGATGCAACCTTTAAAAGACAGGATGGAATCGTGTTGATCGATAGTGACCGTTGTATCGGTTGCAGGTTTTGCATGGCCGCTTGTCCGTATTCTACCCGCGTTTTCAATTGGGGTGATCCTGAATTACCCGAAGAGATTGCCAGCCAGCCTTATAATGCAGAAACAAGCATGCCTCAAAAAAAAGGCACCGTGAGTAAGTGTGATTTCTGTGCCGACATGACCCGCATGGGCATGTTACCACATTGTGTATCTGCTTGTCCGAATGGTGTTTTCTTTTTTGGTGACCTCAACGAAGATTCCGTGACCAATGGGCCTGAAACATTCCGTTTCAGCGACCTGGTAAAAGATAAATCAGGATATCGATTGATGGAAGACCTGGGAACCAAACCCAGTGTGTATTACCTGCCGCCGGTAAACAGGAATTTTAAATTTGAAGAAGGCCTTCCTAAAGATGAGCCCGCTGCTAAAAAATCTTAAACTAATATCGTGGAAAAGCTGAAAAAATTTTCTCCTGAAAAGATCACCAGTGACTTGCTGCCACAGAAGTTCGGCCGCAGGGGAGTGATCTGGACTATCGTGCTGATCCTTATTTGCGGTATCGGCGCTTTTGCATATATCCGCCAGTTGAAATATGGCCTGGTGGTAACCAACATGGGTGATTACGTTTCGTGGGGCATCTATATTTCCAATTTCGTTTTCTTCGTGGCCATCAGCCTGGTGGGATCATTGATAACCGCCATTTTTCGTCTGGCTGATGTTCCCTGGCGAACACCACTGACACGCATATCCGAAATGATCGCCGTGTCGGCCATCACCTTTGCATCGCTTATCATCATCGTAGATATGGGCCGCCCCGAGCGCCTGCTCAACCTCTTCCTGCATGGCAGAATTCAATCGCCGATCATGTGGGATGTAGTGGTGATCAGTACTTATTTCTGCATCAGTCTATTGTTGTTATACATTACGCTGCTGCCCGATATCCGCATCATGATCAACGCCAAAGACAAACTGGGAAAACCATTTGCAAAATTCTATCGCTGGCTGGGTGGATACTGGAAGGGTACCGAGGGACAGGAAAAAATCAGGAACCGGTCTATCACCACTTTATGTATCGTTATCATTCCTGTTGCATTTTGCATCCATACAGTTACCTCCTGGTTATTTGCCACAACTTACCGGCCAGGATGGGACAGTACGAATTTCGGAGCCTACTTTGTTTCTGGTGCCTTTTTAGTAGGAGCCGGAGGCGTGGTGGTAGCTATGTATGTTTTTCGCTGGGCTTATAAACTCGAACATTATATCACCGAACGTCATTTCGATAAAATGGGAAAGATACTGGTGATGCTGGCATTGCTCTATCTCTACTTCAACGTCAATGAATACCTGGTGCCTGCCTTTAAAATGAAAAAGCCGGAAGAAGAACATTTAACGATGTTGTTCTCGGGTGAATATGCACCCTTATTCTGGTTCGCCATTTTCATTGGCATGATCATCCCGATATTGATCGTGATATTTCCCAAAGGCCGTAAACCCAATGCCATGTTCATTGCGGGGGTGATGGTGGTGATCGGTGCATGGTTCAAACGTTACCTGATTGTAACGCCAACATTGTTGCATCCATTCCTGCCTAAATATGATGCGCCTGCCAAATTCAATCATTATTTCCCCAGCTGGGAAGAGTGGGCCATTGCCATGGGTTCACTGGCGGGTGTGTTGCTCATCATCACCATCCTGGCGAGGTTGTTCCCTGTTATTTCCATTTATAAAACCATCACTGATCATGAAAGCGAATTACCATCATAAATTAATCATAGCAATTGTTTTCATAACCTGCTTCTTTACCGGCAGATCCTATGCACAGGATTCTGCAGCATCTACAACGGTATTGGGTATACGCTATTTTCTGCCGGAAAATAAAGTACCATATATAGAAGTTAGCACGAAAAAGAAAGTAGGCAGGGTGTTTGAACCCGTCAAGGGATTGCCGGTATCAGTTTATATTACCGACACTTCTGCTGACAACTTGCTGGGAAGTACAAAAACTTCCAGCAACGGAACCGGCAGGATTGCCTTGCCGCCTTCTTTCAAAGCAGCCTGGGATTCATTGGGGGAATTTACGTTCGTGGCTTCCATGCCCGCTAACGGTAAGGAAGAAGCGCAGACTGCAGAGATAACTGTCAAAAAAGCCATCCTCGTGATCGATACGGTTTCGGAAGACGGTGTTCGTTCGGTAACAGCACAATTGAAAGAAAAGGTTGGACAGGAATGGGTGGCGGTTAAAGATATTGAAATGAAGCTTGGCATCAAACGTGCACTGGGAAACCTTTCCGTAGGGGAGGACGAAACCTATACCGCAGATACAACCGGATTAGCGATAGCTGAATTCAAACACGATTCCATGCCGGGTGATGCGAAAGGAAATATATTTCTTGTAGCAAGGGTAGATGACAATGATACCTATGGAAACCTGGTGGTAGAAAAAACTGTTCCCTGGGGTAAAGCACACCAGGCCGAATCTCATTTCTGGCATCGGTCCTTATGGTCAACCGGCGGGCGTGCTCCAGTTTGGTTACTTACGATTGCATTAGGCATCATCATTGGTGTGTGGGGAACGATCTTTTATTTGATCAGGCAAATGTTCAGGATCCGGAAATTGGGACATGAGTATGAAAAGGATATTGCTGTCTAATTAAAAAAAGGTGAGATTTTTATTCCTTGCACTTATGAATGAATTTTGTAGTTTTTTTGAAACACAAAGACACAAAGACACAGAGAAAGCTTGAAATACCTGGAAGTGTGTAAATCCTGTCCGACTAAAATCGGTTAGGCGGCTTTTCGAGGTTCCTTTTTGGTTTTTACTTTTTACTTCTTACTTATCAGAACCGGCCCCCGTTAGGATACCAGGACATGAAGGCACAGAGAAAGCATGAAATACCTGGAAGTGTGTAAATCTTGTCCGACTAAATTCGGTCAGGCTGGCTATCGAGCTCCCTTTTTGGTTTTTACTTTTTACTTCTTACTTATCAGCACCGGCCCTCGTTGGATACCAAGACACAAAGGCACAGAGAAAGCTTGAAATACCTGGAAGTGTTTAAATCCTGTCCGGTTAAATTCGCTTTCACCTGTTTTTGATGTTGCTTTTTGGTTTTCCCCTTTTTACTTCTTCCTTATCACCACCTATAGATGTGGGGCGAAATAGCCTGACTTTATAACAGGTTATCAACCAACCCTTCGTAAAACCTGGGAAAAGAGCAATATTTTGCTTATTTTTAGTGCATAACAATGAGCCTATGCGCCTCTTTACATTCGCTTTCTTCCTGTTAATCTCTTTTTCATCCCTGGCCCAGCCATGTGGCGGACCCGGCAGAACTGCAGATGCCAGTATTGCCGTTTGTGGAACGCTTGTATTTCCACAAGCCAATGTACCAAGTTGTACAGGACCTAATTTACCTTCTGCCGGATGTATAGATGCAGTGACCAGCAGCAATTCAGTATGGTACAAATTTCATTGTTATCAAACCGGAACACTGGGCTTCATGATCGTTCCGGCATCACCAGCAGATGATTACGACTGGCAATTGATGGATGTAACCGGCAGACCTGTTTCGGATGTTTATACTACCAACCTCGCCATTTCAGTTAACCTGAGTGCTACCACCGGGAACACTGGTTGTACACCTGCAGGAACCGGTAGCCTCAATTGCGCCGGCAATACTCCAGTATTTAACCGCATGCCCACGCTTACTGCCGGTAACGACTACCTGCTGATGGTGACCAACTGGTCTAACTCAGGACTTGGCTATAATCTAACTTTTACAGGTGGCTCCACTGTGCTTACCAATAACCTGGCGCCGGTTGTAGGAAGCGCCGGTATCGTTGGTTGTGACGCATCGAAAGTGAAAGTGAATTTTTCTGAAGACATGCTTTGCAGCAGTTTAACCGCTAACGGATCTGAATTTACCATTACCAATGGAACCCATGTGATCACCGGTGTAACCTCATTATGTTCGGGCACCTCCAGTACTTTTACCAGTGCTACACTTAGTTTGCAAACGCCATTGCCCGCCGGTAATTACAACCTCATCGTCAACAACGGAACCGACCTTAATACAGTATTGGATGTTTGCCAGAACCCGTTGACTGCCGGAACCAGTATACCTTTTACGGTGCCTGTTCAGACAGCTTTGACTATGTCGAATATTAGCTTTACCGGTTGTGCACCTACCATCATAAAAGTGGCTTTAAATAAACCTGTAATTTGCAGCAGCATTTCCGCTAATGGTTCCGAGTTTACCATTACTCCCGGTACCCATTCGATCACTTCCGTTCAATCAGCTTGTAATACAGGAGGCACATATACCGATACCATAAAACTTATATTGCAAAATCCTTTGGCATTTGGTAACTACCAGGTGAGTATCAACAATGGATCCGATGGCAATACACTTACCGATACCTGTGGTATTTCTATGGTTGCTGCATCTACATTGCCTTTTACCATTAACCAGCTAACTACAGCACCGGTTATACAATCTGTGATCTTTGATGATTGCAAACCTAACCGCGTTACTGTAAAATTCGATAAAAACATTGCCTGCAATTCTCTCACCGCCAATGGAAGTGAATTTTCCGTAACACCTGGTGCGTTCACTGTATTGGGTATCATCGGGAATTGTAACGCCAGCGGGTACACGAACCAGGTGGTATTGAACCTTTCGGGCAACCTCCCGGCTGGCAATTTCTCCGTGAGGATTGGCAATGGTACCGATGGCAATACCCTGAGCGATAGTTGTTTTTCATTCATGCCCATCAATGCGGCGCAGGCATTCACTGCCACCCAGGCTCCGGCACCACGGTATGATTCAGTGCAGTACGATAAATGCGGACCATCCACGATCAAAGTGTTTTACAGCAAACCCATTCGTTGCGCCAGTGTGAATGCCAACGGATCAGAATTTTCCATTACGGGTCCTTCTGCCGTGAGCATTGCATCGGTTACCACGGATGCAACCTGTAGCAATGGATATACCAAATGGATACTGCTGCAATTAACACAACCCATCAGCAGTTTCGGTAATTATGTATTACACAACAATGCAGGTACTGATGGCAACAGTGTGCAGGATACCTGTTTTGCAGTACAAAATACCACAGAAACCATTGGCTTTAACGTGTTGGGACGACCTTCATCCGTTTTCACCGATGCAGTAGCCTTTGGATGTGTGAGCGATACCATCCGCCTGTCGCATCCCGGAGGCAATGGCATCAATTCCTGGAACTGGACTTTCAGTGATGGAACTACCGGTACCGGTCAAACGATATCGCATACTTTCCCGGTATCTACGGTAACCGCAACGGTGAAACTGATCGTTTCAAATGGTATATGTACCGATACGCTGCAAAGGAGTTACCCGTTGAACAATGCGATTCGTTCCGATTTTAAAACCGATAAAGACACAACCTGTGTGGGTGCCAATATTCTATTTACGAATCAATCTACCGGTCTCAATCTCCAGTATCAATGGTTGTTTGGCGATAATACGCAGTTTGCCGGATTAACACCACCAGCACATTCATACGCATTAGACGGCGATTACCTGGTAAAGCTTATAATCACCAATAATCACGGTTGTACTGATACGGCCCGCAAAAACATCAACGTGGCAGCAAAGCCACAGGTAAGTTTTACAGGATTGAATGCACAATATTGTACCGGCGATAATGTAACACTGGTATCTAACCTCGTGGGAAGTATCAGTCAATATACCTGGAATACAGGGAACGGCACCAGCGTGTCTGATCAGCCAACCATCACATATCCATATACGGCGCCGGGTGATTTCACAGTCACCCTTGATGCGACCAGCCGCTATTGCGGAACCATTCAATCGCAGGGCCTCACCAAAGTGTATCTCGTGCCTACTTTTGAATTGGGTGAACAAAAAACACTATGTCCTGGATTAACAACGCAACTGGGCATTGCTAACGTTCCCGGCTACCTGTATACATGGAACAGTGGGGGAACAACTTCCACGATCGTCACCGGCCCCGAAAGTTTTACTTACAAACTCATCGTAGATAATAACGGCTGCAAGGCTGAAGATGAAGTGTACATCAAAGTGCTCAGCAATTGTCTTATCAAAGTACCCAATGCCTTTACGCCCAATGAAGATGGAGTGAACGATCGGTTGAAAGCCATCAATGCCGACTTGGCTACAACATTCTCTTTGAAAGTGTATAATCGTTTCGGGGAACTTGTGTACAGTAGTATCAACCCGGTAGAAGGGTGGAATGGCCGTCACAAAGGACAACCTGCAGAAGCGGGCACGTACGTATGGCAGTTGAATTATGTAGATCCGATCAGCCGCAAAGTAGTGTATGAGAAGGGAACTTCGATCCTTATACGATAGTAACCAAGGATGCAGTTTATCCTTTTACCAGGTATTTTTTATGCTTCTATTGATTTGCATATAAATTATTGTATTATTAAAATCTTGCCGATCAGCTTTTTAATCGGCTTGTTCAATTGATATAAATTTTTTCCGTGTCATACTCTTAATCCATGTTATCGGTGCATACATCAATATCAATGACATTAACAGCATCCGTGCATCCATCAATACTCATCCACCACTTGCACAATGAATCCATAAGTATAAATCCCCTGTCCCGGAATTTCGGTTAACTTTATAACATCATCCCAGGGAACTACAATCGCAGCAGATGAATGTACAAGAAAAGCCAGAAAAGCAACAGCCCACTTCCAGGATCAAAAAATTCTTCTCCCAACTAGGACCGGGGTTGGTAACCGGTGCCAGTGATGATGATCCTTCCGGTATTGCAACCTATTCACAGGCAGGCGCACAGTTTGGTCCGAAGTTTCTATGGACGGCCATCTTTACCTATCCATTGATGGTCTCCATCCAGGAAATGTGTGCAAGGATCGGTCTCGTTACCAACCAGGGCCTCGCAGGTGTGATCAAACGAAAATATTCCCGCTGGGTGATCTACCTGATCCTGATCGTGAGTTATCCTTCCATAACGCTCAACATTGGCGCCGATATCGCCGGCATGGGTGCAGTAGGTAATCTCCTGTTTCCAAAGATCCCATCCTTCGTGTTTTCCATTTTGTTTACCGTCATACTCATGTACAGCATAATTGCCTGGAATTATCATAAGATCGCAGCCGTACTAAAATGGTTGTGCATCATTTTATTCAGTTATATCCTCATTCCTTTTTTGATCAAGACAGATTGGTGGGTGGTACTAAAAGGAACCTTCCTGCCCAGCTTTGAATATTCAAAAGATTATTTCATGGCGCTGGTAGGAATATTGGGAACCACGATTTCTCCCTATTTGTTTTTCTGGCAGGCGTCGATGGAGGTGGAAGAAATAAGAGAGCGTAGATTGATCGTAGATAAAAGAATACTTCATCAAATGCAAACCGATGTAAAGGGCGGAATGCTGTTCTCCAATATTGTTTTCTATTTCATCATCCTTACTTCGGGTACCGTATTGTTCAATGCCGGTATCCACCAGATCAATACCGTAGAGCAGGCAGCCCAGGCATTAAGACCGCTTGCAGGTGATATGGCTTACGCGTTGTTTTCCATTGGCGTAATCGGAACGGGCTTCCTCGCTATCCCGGTACTGGCCGGTGCTTCCAGTTATATGCTGGCTGAAATATTTAATTGGGATGAAGGGCTCAATAAAAAATTTCATGAAGCAAAAGGGTTTTACATCAGTATCATTATTTCACTTGTCATTGGGTTGATGATTCAACTGCTGGGCATCAGCCCTGTAAAAGCGTTGATTTGGTCTGCTGTTTTATATGGCATCACCGCCCCGATATTGATCGCGGTAATCTTACACCTCTGCAATAGTAAAGACGTGATGGGGCATTTTACCAACAGGCGATTATCTAACCTACTGGGTTTTGCCACATTGCTCATCATGCTGGCAGCAGCCGTTGCATTGATCTGGTTCCTGGTATAATTAAAATCCGGCCATTTCACATTTTACCTGATGATCGTAAGATTTCCCTTAAGCATTACCGTTATGTTATTCGCCTGTTTGTATTCGATCACGTAATAATAGGTGGCGTCCGGCAATGGTTTGCCCTTATACGTTCCTTCCCAGTTATTCTGGTAATTTTCTGTTTCAAATACGGAGCTACCATAACGGTTGAATACTTTCACCCGGGCAGCTGTGATGCAATTGCCATAGGTTACCAGCCATTTATCATTGATGCCATCACCGTTAGGGGTAATCGCTTCCATTGGTTTGGCGCATTCGGGGATCACCTGGATTTCCACCACATCGCTTCCCGAACAGCCTGTGGCATTGGTGATGACAAGGGTATACAGGGTTGTAACTGTGGGTGATGCAACTGGGTTGGGTATGTTGGCCACACTCAAGCTGCCGGCCGGTGCCCAGTTATAATTACCTGCATCTCCACTACCATTTAGTTGAACCGTTTGCCCTGCCGCAATCGTAGTACCAGAACCTGCTTCTACATTCACCGGGGGAGCAACGGATACCAAAAGATTACCATTCACA
>ERZ795056.5686-NODE-5686-length-12406-cov-5.158449_pt1 | contig 12406 bp, 13 predicted proteins | sample MGYA00375140_ERZ795056 | MGnify/ENA primary metagenome ERZ795056 (study PRJEB30185, sample SAMN05720227) | activated sludge metagenome | isolation source: Anaerobic digester | place: USA | collected 2015-03-09 ...
CAATTTATTATGATCTGAAGGATCAAGCAAATTACATTAAAACAACTGAAGAACTTTTAAGTTTATTTGAAGAGAAATATCCCTTGGCGTCTGTAAGATATAAATTAGGAGAACTTTTTTTTAAAGAGGGTCAAATAAAAAAAGCAACTGAAGTCTGGAGCCAATTTAAGGGCAAAGAAAATCAATTTTGGTCTTCCTTGTCTCAAGAGCGGTTGAAAGAGGCTGCCTGGAATGATGATTATAAAAAATATATAAAACGAATTCCCGCTATGTCAAAAGCTGAAGTGGATGCGGGAGCAGGAGGTAATTAATGTCTGGTTTATTTGATAAAACAACACAGGCGCTGCAAACATCATTAAATATGCGACAGCTAAGACATAATATCACCTCTTCAAATATAGCCAATGCTGAAACTCCTGGTTATCATGCCAAGAAAATCGATTTTGAAGAAGCTCTCACTAGAGCCCTCGATATGGAAGGTATGAATTCTTTATCGGCTTCGAGTTCTGACCATTTTGCTCTTGGATCTGTTGCTGCAAATAAAATCAGACCAGATATTTATGAAAATCCAGACGGTGTTGTTAATAATGATGGCAACACTGTTAATATTGAAAATGAAATGTCGCAACTTTCTGAAAATTCAATTTTGTATAAAGCCGCTCTTCAATTGATTAATAAAAAAATGGCAGCACTAAAATATGCTGCTTCAGAGGGAAGGTAATTTATGGCTGATTTTATGACAGGAATGAGAATCAGTGGAAGTGGAATGGCTGCTCAGCGTATTCGCATGAATACAATATCATCAAATATTGCAAATATTAACACAACTAAGTCACCAGAAGGTGGTCCCTATCGTCGTAAAGATGTCGTTTTTGAAGCTATGCCTGATGCTAAATCCTTTGGAGAGATTTTAATGGCAACGGATCCAAAAAGTCAATTCAGTCGCGTGCAGGTTACAGATGTATTACCGGACACAAAAGCACCACTTCTGAAATATGAACCCAATCATCCTGATGCAAATCCAGAGGGATATGTTGCCTATCCTAATGTAAACCTAATGGAAGAAATGACAAATATGATTCAAGCCACTAGATCCTACGAGGCTAACGTCTCGGCCTTACAGGCAAGTAAGGATATGGCTTTAAGTGCTCTGGAAATTGGGAGATAATAAATTATGAATAATTTTTCAGTTACAAATGCTCAGAACTTTCTAGAAACTGGCGAAATTCGATCTTCAGGATCAAAAGCGTTTAATAATACCGAGTCAAGTTCTTCGATAAAAGGAAGTTCATTTCAAGATACTTTAAATTCAGCAATTGATAAAGTAAATGAACTTCAAAAGGCTTCTGATAAATCTATTCAAAATTTGGCAACAGGTAAAACTGATAATGTTGCAGAAGTTATGATTACAGCTGAGAAGGCTGATATTGCCTTAAAATTAATGGTGCAAGTTAGAAATAAAATAATAGATGCTTATCAAGAAATAATGAGAATGCAGGTTTAAGTTTCGGGGAGGAATGCTGTGAATAAATTATTTACGGGAATTTTTGTTCAATTTAGAGAGTTTTATAAAAGTTTAGGTCCAACAAAAAAATTAGCAATCATTGCTTCTGTTTTGATTGGAATTTCAGCAGCTTTAATTATGAGTTTCATGGCATTTGGTAGTGATTTTGCACCACTATTAACAAATATTCCTGGAGATCAAGTTTCGTCAATTATCTCTAAGCTGAAAGAAAAGAATATTCCTTTTAAACTTGAAAATGAAGGAAATACAATATCAGTACCAAAAGAGCTTTTACATTCTACTCAGATGACTCTTATGTCAGAAATGGGCTCTAATAAAATGGGATCTATGGGGCTTGAGATTTTTGATAAGCAAGATTTCAGTGCCAATTCTTATACTCAAAAAGTGAATTATCAAAGAGCCTTGCAGGGAGAGTTAACGAGAGCGATAAATTCACTATCCTCGGTTAAACAATCAAAAGTCATTTTAGCATTGCCAAATAAAAAAACATTCTTAGAAGAGGGGGGGAAGGCCTCAGCTTCTGTTGTTGTCGAACTACATCAAGGCAAAGAGTTAGGTCCTGAGCAAATTCGTGGAATTAAATATTTAGTCAGTAATGCTGTTGAGGGAATGGACCCAGAAAATGTAACAGTTCTTGATGAAAGAGGTAAGGTTTTAACTAGAAAATCAGACGGAATGTCTGCTGGTTCTGATGAGTTGAGTGATTTAAAAAGTAAAGTTGAAAAAAATTTAGAAGAACGTATTGAGCACATTTTGTCTAAAGTGGTAGGACAGGCAAAAGTGGTAGCTAAAGTGGATGCCACTTTAAATAATAAAAGCATTACCGCTGTTGAAGAAATTCTTGATCCCGAAAAAACAGCTATTCGTTCTGAACAAAGTGAAGAAGAAAGTTTAGATGGTTCTAGGACAAATCCTGCGGGTGTTCCTGGAGCACGTGCGAACTTACCTGGAGCAGAAGAAAATGGACAGGTTGGTTTCAAACAAGATGTTAAAAAAGAAATGAAAACTAAAAACTATGAGGTTCCAAAAACAGTTCGAAATATAAAAGAAGTGGCTGGTGGTTTGGAACGTTTAAGTGTTGCCGTCATTGTTGATGGTGTTTTAGTTGAAACGAAAAAAGAGGATGGAACGACGTCAAGTCAATGGAATCCAAGAACACCTGAAGAAATTAGAAAATATGAAGATTTAGTCAAAAATACAATCGGATTCAATACAGGCCGAGGCGACTCTGTTAAAATTGAAAGTGTTCAATTTCAGCAAGAAGATTTTAATGAAGCTAATAAAATTATAACAGATTTAGATAAACGAAAAATCGTACTCGCCTTACTCCGATGGGGGATTTTTGTTCTCTTTTTGGTTTTATTGTTTTTTGTAATTATTCGTCCCTTTGCTCAATGGATTACAGATAGTTTTAGAGAGTCTGTTGAAGATATGTTGCCAAGAACAATTGAGGAATTGGAAGAGTTACAAGCTGTTGATAATAGTTTGCCAGGAATGTCTGCGGCCCTTCCAATTTTACAAGAGTCATTAGATCCTGAAAAAGCGGAAAGTGAGCTTTTGAAAGATCGAATTATATCAATGATGCAAAAAGATGAAGAGAAAGCCGGCAGTGCCTTTGGTATGTGGTTGGTAAGAAAGGAAGTCTAAATGAAAGTACAAAAGTTAGAAAATGTTGATTATGAAAGTTTAAAAGGCTTCGATAAAGCTGCAATACTTGTAAATTACTTAGGTAAAGATGCGGTAAAAGTTTTGTTTAAAAATATTGATGATAGCGATATCCGAAAACTATTAAATCAAATGACAAAATATAGAGTTGTACCCGTTCATATAACTAAAAGAGTTTTAGAAGAATATTATGAAATGATTTCAGAGTCAGAAGATTATATATTTTCGGATGGTATTGCTGGTAAAGATATCATCGTTGATGCGATTGGTGAAGAGCGTGCTCGCGGTATATTGGGTGGAATTAGTATAGTAAACGCAGGACAAAGAACGTTGGAATCTTTAGAAATTGTAGATGCAAAGTCCCTAGCCACATTTTTAGTAAATGAACATCCTCAAACTGTCGCCGTAATTTTAGCGCATTTAGAGCCTGAAAAAAAGGGTGAAGTTTTAAAGCGACTACCCGAAACTTTACAAGCCGAAGTGGTATTACGAATTGCAAATTTAGAACATGTCGATCCTGAATTAATTGCTGAAATTGATCGCGTATTAAAAAATCAATTATCAAATACGGCAACTGTTGAACAATCGGCTCTTGGGGGAGTTCAACCCGTTGCTGAAATGCTCAACGTAATGGATAAAAATACAGAATCATCAATTATGTCTAGATTAGAAGAAAAGGACCCATTACTTGCTGAAGAAATTAGAAAACTGATGTTTGTATTTGATGATATTGTTAAAATTGATGACCGTGGTATTCAGGCCCTTCTTAAAGAGGTGGCGAATGATAAATTATTACTGGCGCTTAAAACGGCCAGCGAGGAAATTCGAGTTAAAATATTTAAAAATATTTCTGCTCGTGCTGCAGAAATGTTAAAAGAAGATCTGTCGAGTATGGGGCCATCTAGGCTTTCTGATGTAGAGACAGCACAACAAGAAATAGTAAATGTCGCTCGAAGATTAGAAGCAGAAGGTAAAATTCTTATTGCTAGAGGTGGATCTGAAGATGCCATGGTGTAATCAAAAGACAGGGGTGAATTTATGAAGTCCAATAAACGACTTGATAAAGAGACAGCAAGTCGTCAGATTTTAGAATATCATCCATTACGTATTGATTTAAAAACAAGTCAGCAGGCATTTGACTATTTGTCTTCTAAAGCACAGGGTTCTGATTTTGTGATGGGGGCTCCATTAAAAGTACAAACCGGTATTCAGCATATTGAAGAAAAGAAAATCGAAGATCTTGCAGATGAAAAAATGCTTGAGAAATTAAAAGAGATTGAAGAGAGTGCCTATTCTGAAGGAAAGAGTATTGGCTTAGAAGAAGGCAAAAAAGAAGCCTTTGCGCATTACTCTAAGGAAATAGAAGAGGGTTTAACTCAAATAGAAGCTATTTTAAATAACTTTACTCAGTTAAAGTCTGAACTTTTAAGTTTTAATGAGTCATTTATGTTGAAATTAGTATATGGAATGGCAAAACAAGTCGTACATCGAGAAGTGGAACAACAGAACGAAGTCATTTTAGAAGTTTTAAAACAAGCGGTCAGTCTTTCTCAAGGTGATGAAAATATTTCGGTAACAGTAAATGATAAGCAATTTGAATATGTAGAAAAATTAAAACAACAAACAGGTAGAGAATTTGATTTTACAAAAAATATAAAATTTGTTGGTAGTGATGATGTGACTCTTGGTGGTTGTATTGTTGAAACAAATTTTGGAGTTATAGATTCACGTATTGATCAAAGACTCGAGCAACTTTATAAAAATTTAGTTGAAACACTTCCAAAATCTAAAAATCTAATTGCTGTATAAAAAACCGGAGAATTATAAATGCCTCAAAATCAAATTCAATGGGAAAAATATGATCAACTTTTGATGAATATGGGGCATCTTTCTAGAGAAAGCGGAAAAGTGACAGAAGTCATTGGGATGTTAATTAAAGGAACGCTCCCTGGAGCGAGTGTGGGAAGTGTTGTTCAAATATTTCCCAGCGGATTAGATAAATCCTTTGCAGCTGAAGTGGTTGGTTTTAAAGATCGTCAAGTTTTAATGATGCCCCTTGGAAACATGCAAGGTGTTTCAATGGGCTCAAAAATTATAATGACTCGATCTGTGGCTACGGTCAAAGCGTCTGATAAGTTATTAGGGCGTATTGTAGATGGAATGGGTGTGCCGATTGATGGTAAAGATGAGGTCGAAGATTTTAAAGAAGTTTCTATATATTCAGAAGCGAGAAATCCCTTAGATCGAAAGCCAATACGCACACCAATGGATTTGGGTATTCGGGCCATCAATGGGGCATTAACCGTTGGGCAAGGTCAGCGTGTCGCTATTCTTGCTGGATCTGGTGTCGGAAAGTCAGTTCTTTTAGGAATGATTGCTCGCTACACCGCAGCCGATGTGAATGTGATAGCGATGATCGGGGAACGAGGTCGAGAAGTTCGAGAATTTATTGAAAATGATTTGGGACCCGAAGGAATGAAGAAAAGCGTAGTGGTGAGTGTAACGAGTGACCAGAGTCCACTTTTAAGAATGAGAGGAGCCTATGTTGCCGTTGCCATATCTGAATATTTTTCTTCTATGGGCAAAAATGTTTTATTGATGATGGATTCGATCACGCGTTTTTCAATGGCTCAAAGAGAAATCGGACTGAGTATGGGAGAGCCGCCATCAACAAAAGGATATACACCGAGTGTGTTTTCAACCTTGCCTAAAATTTTAGAGCGAGCTGGATCTTTTGAGGGCGAAGGAAGTATTACTGGTCTATATACAACCCTGGTTGAATCGGATGATGTTAATGATCCTATTGGAGATGCTGTAAGATCTATTGTGGATGGACATATTGTTTTAAGTCGATCGTTAGCTCAAAAAGGGCACTTTCCTGCGATAGATATTTTACAAAGTGCAAGTCGTGTCATGAAAAATGTGGTTAGCTCACAACATTCAAATTACGCGCAAAAGTTAAGAGAAAATCTTGCGATTTATCGAGAAGCTGAAGATCTAATAAATATTGGGGCCTATAAATCAGGAGCAAATCCCAAAATTGACGAAGCCATTGCCAACATGGATCGAATTGAATCGTATTTAAGACAAAAGGTCGAAGAAAAATCAAATTTTTCAATTTCAATTAATGAGATGTCAAAATTGTTTAGATAGTGAGACAGAAAAATGAAGTTTTTATTTCGTTTAGAAAAAGTTTTACAGCACAGAAAAAGATTAGAAATATTAGCGCAAAAAGATTTTTATGAAGCCGATGAAAAAAAACGTCAGGCCATTGATGTCATGGATGAAATGATCAATGAAATTAGTAAAGCACGACAGCGGGCTTTTACTCTGCAGACACATGGTGGGAAGCCTCAACGTGAACTAGCAGATATTGATCAATTTATTAAAGGGCAAGATGTACGTATTGAAATTCAAAGGTCAAAGGTCAAGGAAATTGAAAAAATAGTCGAGGCGAAGCGAGAAATTTTGCAGCAAAAGGCAATTGATTATAAAATAATGGATAAGCTGAAAGATAAGAAAAAAAATGAGTTTTTAAGTGAAGTAAGTAAAATTGAGCAAAAAAATTCAGATGAGCAAAGTTCTATCCGAATGTTTTATAAAGAGAAGGAAAAAGGAAGCTAAAATGACTGATGGTTACAAAAAGCATTTCAGTAAAGTGAAAAAATCAGTTCAAAGTCATTCTTCAGTTGAAGGGATGCGAGTTTCTGAATTGGAAAAATTAATTCATTCAAATCAAGTATCAATGAAAAAAGAAATAAAAAACGAAATTAAAAATAAAAATGAAAAGAAACTGAATTGGAAAATCCCAACAACTGCATTTCTTGGAATTCTCGTTCTAACGTTAGGTCTATATGCTATTGATGATATTATTAAGTTCGTTGAGAGATTAGAAGTCTCAATACTTTCTTCTTCTCATGCAGAATCATCTAAGGAAGATACAGATAAACCTAAAACAGAATCGAATAACCAAGAATTAAAAAATGAAAATAATGATTCGACTGAGGAGAACTCAACTTCACCTTCTAAAAACCTTGTTCAAGAGTTGGAAGATAAAAAAGTAGATCATTTAAGTTATATTAATGATCGACTATTGCAAATGGATGAAAAAGAAAAAGAACTAAATAAAATAGAAACTGAATTAGAAGCTCAGAGAGCTGAAGTTGAATCTAAGATTAAAGAGTTACAATCTTTAAGAGATTCGATTTCAAATCAACTTAAAGATAAAGTCGATATTGATTCACAAAAAATTGATGGTTTAGTTCAAATGTATACAAGTATGAAGCCCCCTCAGGCCGCTAAAGTTTTTGAAGCGATGGAAGAAGATTTAGCTGTCGAGATTTTAGCTCGAATGAAACGTAAGCCGGCCGCTGAAGTAATGAATTTATTAAAACCTGAAAAAGCAAAATCAATATCAGAAAAACAAGCAGGTTATAAAAGGAGGTAAAATTGTTTGCAGAAATGATTAATTTAGGACCGCCAAAAGTTGCGGGTGCAGATTTGCCACGGGGGCCAGATCCTTCAGGAAGTGATGATGCGGCAGGGTTTGATGCAGAGTTAAGTCCAAGGTTAGAAAAAGAAAACTTAAAATCTGCAGTACAAACGTTAACTACAAGTCCTAAAAAAGATAAAGTAGTTATAGAATTCATGGACTCATTTGAGGGTGAATTCAAGATACCTGTAACCCGATTGGTTAAAGGCATTGAAGCTCAATCACAGAACTCTGTCGGCTTATCAGTTGAAGATGCGGCTTTGCGTGCCGTAAAACAATTGGGCCTTTCAAAAGAAGATCAGGAAAAAGCTATGTCTATGGTGTTGGCATTTATTCAAAACTTAAAAGAATTAATGCCCTCTCCTAATTTTGAAAATTTAAATTTATCCCAATTAAATTTAAATCAGACAGGTTTAATGGGGCGACAAGAGAAAAATTTAAGTCCATTAACGTTAGCGATGTTGCAACGAGTGAATGATGAGAAGCAACACCAAGAGTTGATGCACAAAAATTTAGATTCTATGCAGTCTCAGTTTTGGCCAAAACCTGAAGCTGTGAGCTCAAATGAATTAGTGGATTTATCAAGCCAACCACTCAGTGAGCCAATAACTAACCCACTAGCTGACACTTTGGAAGTTGAGTTATCAAAAGAGTATAAAGATTTTGAGCCCAAAAATTTTGAGAATCAAAATTTCGAGAATCAAAATCAAAAATTCTTTGAGAATCAAAATCCGAGTCCAAAAGGTGTTTTAACACCTGAAAAGTTAACTGGAATTATGGCATTTGGTTTAAATCAAAGGAAATTGAGTGAAGAGTTGTTAAAATATAACGAGGATTTATTCTATAATTCAAATAGAATTCCTCAAGAATTTTCAGCTCAAAACTCTATGAATCCTACTGAGGTTAAATCTTCTTTTGAGGAGTTGAGTACAATAGCTCCAGAAACGACACAGGTGATCTCATCAATACAGGGTGCTCAGGGTGCTGAATCTCAGAAAAGTAAATTCAATTTGAACGATGGAGATTCTCAAGGCAAAACAAAAGAGGATGGATCAGAAGGACGTGTTTCAAAATCAAATGATATCAATTCATTTTTTGTTGGATCGGCCGGGTTAAAGTCTGTTGATTCAATTTCTACTACAGCCAAGGGAGCTCAGCCATTGTTAAGTCGTGATTTTCAAGTTTCTGATGACCAGGCGGATGCCAATGTTAAAAGAGTTTTAAGCCAAGCTAACTTTTTGATTAAAAAAGGAGGAGGCGAGGTTAAGGTACAATTGAATCCAGAGGGACTTGGAGAAATTCGACTGATGGTTGCTGTTAATGATGGAAAAGTAGGTATTCAAATGCAGGCGAGCTCTCAAGAAGCAAAAAATATGATTGAAGGTGGATTTAGTGAACTTAAAAAAAGTTTATCAAATCATAACTTGAGTATGGATGCCGTCCAGGTTGATGTTGTAAAATCACTATCTACAGATATGTCTGCCCAAGGGGGTCGTTCTGGATTTGATTCACAGCAATCCTCTCAACAGTCTTCTCAGCAAGATCCTCGTCAGTCTACACAACAGTTTTGGTCACAATTTCATCAGAACTTTGGAAGTCCTCATCAGCAAGGAAAATCCTATGCTGAATTAAGGTGGGATAATCTTGGATCTGCCCGAAAAACTGAACCCTTAGAACCAGTAACATCAAGTGCTGCTGCTAAAAAACGCGTTGTCGGATCCAAAGGTTCTGGCTTAAATATGGTAGCTTAAAGGAGAAAAAATGACTTATATGTCTACGAAATTTACGACGAAAGCTTTTGGTGAAGTTCAAGGATCATCCTCGAAGGAGGATGGTCCTAAAAATTTAAGTGCACAAGATCTAAAAAAAATTGGAGAGGAAGATATTGGCGCTGTACTTAATAAAGTGGCTGATCCCAATTGGGTGGATCCCACAAAAAAAGTGCGAACCACGGGTGATAACTCAATGGATAGAGATGCATTTTTTAAGTTGATGTTGACTCAAATGAAAAATCAGGATCCTACCAATCCCTTAAAAAGTCATGAAATGGCGGCTCAGTTAGCAAGCTTTACAAGTTTAGAACAAATGCAAAATATGAATACAACTTTAACTGATATAAAAAATGGCCAGAAACCTTCTGAAAATTATCAAGCACTTAATCTAATTGGAAAAGCCGTTGAAGGCGACTCTTCAAAAATTGTACGAGCCGCAAATGATAAAATACATGATCTAGAATTTAATTTAGGAAAAGATGCTTCAAAGGTTGTTGTTCGTATTCGAAATGCTCAAGGTGAAGTTGTTCGAAAAATTGATATGAATGATTTAAAGCAAGGTCAAAATAGAGTTTCTTGGAATGGGCAAAGTGAAAATGGGATGTCTTTACCTGCAGGGGATTATCAATTTTTTGCTGAAGGCGAAGAGGCGAGTGGTGCGAAAATTGCGATTAATACAGAATTTTCTGGTCAAATCACAGGAATAAATTATTCTCAGCAAGGACCTGTACTTTTGATTGGAAATCAAACGATCCGCATGCGAGATGTAAAGAAGATTGTTGACCCAAGTCTTATGAGGAATGACCAGAAATTAAATGAAATATCAACTCAGGACTTGAATCCTAAGGTGAGTGCGGGAGATACTGAAACAAGTAAACCAGTGCAAGTAAAGCCAGAAGCTAATAGGCAAGACCCAGATTTGCCGTTATCTTCTCAGGTTAAGACAAATATTTTTGAGTCTGTTGGTCTTTCTAGAGAGATGATGGACAAAGTGAATAAGGAGATTAAATAAAGTGGACATAACAAAGCTTGGTAATCCAATCAGTCCAATCTCTCCGGAGTTAAAACCCGGTGGGACGAACTCGATGCCCAAAGTGGGCGATGGACCGAGCTTTAAGGAAACTTTAAATTCTCAATTGAATGTAAAACAATCTGAGAGTTTGAATGGAGCTTCTTTATCTCAAGGTGTTAAGTTTTCAAACCATGCTTTGGATCGAATGAAAAGTCGCGGAATATTTTATTCGCCAACAGATATTACAAAATTAAACGAGGCTGTCGCCAAGGCGAGTGCTAAGGGTGCCAAAGACTCTTTAATTTTGATGAACGATTCTGCTTTGATTGTAAGTGTAAAAAATAATACGGTGGTTACGGTGATGGATAAGAGTGCATTAAAGGAGAATGTATTTACCAACATTGATAGTACTATCGTGATGTAATTTTTAGTTCGAAAATATAAACAACAGGGCCGGTCCTTTTCAGGGGGCCCTCCAGCGACGGCCGATGGATTGACGCCGTCACATGACATGGAGGTCATTATGGGTATTCTTTCTTCTTTATACACCGGTGTATCCGGTTTAACTGCACAAGGTGAAGCATTAGGCGTTATTGGTGATAATATTGCCAATGCCAACACCGTTGGTTTCAAAGCCAGTCGTGCGGAGTTTCAAGATATCATTTCAAAAAATCTAAAAGGGATTTTGGGTGGTAACCAGATTGGACGCGGAGTAAAAATTGGTGCCGTAAATCCTATTTTAGCTCAGGGTAATGTGGATGCTACAGAAAAAGCTACAGATTTATCTATATCTGGTGATGGCTACTTTAAAGTTAAAGGGAGTGATGGCGAATCTTATACTCGAGATGGTTCATTTCATTTTGATCGTGAGGGTTTTTTAGTTTCTAATGATAATCAAAGAGTTCAAGGTTTTCAAACGGATGAAAAGGGAAATGTTTTAAATAAAACTGCGGATGTTAAATTTCCACGGGCTTTAATTCCAGCTAAGGGAACTGCAGAAATCAAAATGGATTTAAATTTAGACTCACGAGAAGAAGCAAACAAAAAATTTGATATAAAAGACCCTTATTCAACATCGCACTATTCGACGGGTGTTGAAATGTATGATAGTCAGGGTAATAAACATTTACTGACATTGTTTTTTAATAAAACAGAAGATCGTAATTGGGAATATCATGGATTAATTGATGGAAAAGAGATGTCGGGTGGTAATGCTGGAGAATTAGCTCAAGCGTGTAAAGGCGTTCTTAAATTTAATGTGGATGGAAAACTCGAGTCTCAAGAAATGACCGAAAGTGATTTTAATTTTGCTGGTGGTGCTTTTCAAAACCAAAAAGTGAAATTAAATTTTGGTGATGCCATTTCAGAAGGTGGTAAGGGACTAGATGGAACAAAACAATATGGTAAGAGTTCTGATCTAATCAGTTGGCAACAAGATGGAGCCGCCGCAGGAACTATCACAAACCTTTCTTTTAATGATGAAGGTATTTTGACTGCCGTATATACAAATGGTCAAGCAGCAAACTTAGCTCAAATTGCTATAGCTAAATTTGAAAATCCAGAAGCGTTATTTAAAGTAGGTAACAATCGATTGAAAGAGTCTCGAGATTCTGGAGGTCCATCTCTAGGAGCGGCAGGATCATCGGGTCGAGGAAAGCTTTTTGCAAAATCCTTAGAGCGATCGACTGTGGATTTAGCAACAGAGTTTGTTAATTTAATTCAAAATCAACGTGGTTTTCAGGCCAATGCGAAAACTATTACTACGACCGATGAACTTTTAAATGAAGTGATTCAGTTGAAGCGATAAGAATGAAATTCTAAAATAGTAATTTTAAAATAGAACTTTAAAAGGCCCAAATATTAATTTGGGTCTTTTAATTTTGAAGACTATGATATTTGAAGTTTATTTTAAAATAAGTCCAACTTTATCTAAAATCTCT
>ERZ795056.5687-NODE-5687-length-12398-cov-4.154582_pt1 | contig 12398 bp, 8 predicted proteins | sample MGYA00375140_ERZ795056 | MGnify/ENA primary metagenome ERZ795056 (study PRJEB30185, sample SAMN05720227) | activated sludge metagenome | isolation source: Anaerobic digester | place: USA | collected 2015-03-09 ...
GTTTTGGTACGCCCACTGCCAGGCTAACTCCATCAAGGTCTCTCTGGGCGAGGAAGTCGCGGAGGGGCAGGCCATCGCCTGCGTCGGTAACACCGGAAAAGCCGGAGCGCCCCACCTCCACTTCGAGGTGATCGACTCTCCGTTCAAGAACAGCAAGCCCACATTCACCCAGATCATCGGCAAGGAGGGCTGGGAGCGAGAGCTCGGCAACCCCAAGGGCCCGCGACTCGATCCGCTGCAGGTGCTCGAGGAGCTCGGCCCCTGGGGATCCAGGCAGGTCTTCCATCCCCAGGGCCAGCCCCTGGACCCGGAGCTCGCCGCCATCATGCACGAGGATGTCGAGCTCAGGTCCTTTGGCGGCTACTTCCCGCTCGGCGCCAACAACTTCTGGCACGGCGGGGTGCACCTCCCAATGCCCGAAGGCAGCCTGCTGCATGCCCCCTGCGACAGCACCATCGTCGCGGCCCGGCTCGCGCCCACCGCCGCGTCCGGGACCTGGAAGTCCGGACATACCAGCTTCATCCTGCTGCGCCACGAGATCTCTCAGTCAGTCTTCGAGCGCATGCAGAACGGCGGGGCCGCGCCGAAGTCGGCGCCAAAGCCCGCCAGCCCGACGAGCGGAAAGATCGGGGTCGGATACAAGGTCACGAACCCGGAGGCCGTCAACAAGGTCAAGGCGAGGCTGTACGAGCTGGGCTACTACGTGCCCGCGGATCCGGCGCGACTCGTCGACTGCAAGGTGGAGCCGGAGCTCGGTGAGGCGATCGAGGAGTTTCAGCTCACGATCCCCAATCCCTACAAGAAGAAGCCCGAGCTATGGCCCGACGGCGTCATCACGGCGCACGGGCACACCTGGGACCATCTCTTCCCGCCCGAGGCCGCGAGCGACGAGCAGCCGGGCGACGAGCTCCGGGCACCGAAACGGCCCGACTCCGACCCGAAGCGCACCATTTACTGCCTCTTCATGCACCTGCAGCCGCTTACGCTGAAGGAGGCGGGCGCGGCCGGTATCAAGTGGGTGGAGCATGCGAGGCTGCCGTCCGTGACCGGAGATGCAAGCGCAGTGCCCGAAACACAGGACGAGGCGCCCGCAGAGGATCGCGCCGATCGGGAGCAAGCCGACGCGCACCGGATCAAAGCCGACGTATATCTGGGGTCGAGCAATACCGAGGATATCGAATGGGTCGAGCGGCGACTGACCACGCTGGGTCTGCTGACCGCGCGGGCCGAGCCCACCGGGGTGGCGGACGCCGACCTCGACGCGGCGATCAAGGCCTTCCAAACCCAGCATGCCTGGCCCGGCAAGAGCAAGAACTGGGACGGCGTCGTCCAGAAGAACGGGAAGACCGACAAGACCCTGCGCAAGACCGCGTTCGAGCTAGCAGCCAAGGAGACACATGGCGGCGGCAAGAGCGACCCGATCGACCCGGCGCTTGCGGACGCCCTCGCGCGACTGGACCGGTTCGGGATCGCCGAAGTAGTGTCCGGACTGGATATTCGCGTCGCGGGTGGAAAGCCGCTGTGGTGCTCCGGTCGAGCCGGGAGCTTCAATGCAGGCGGTGACCCCGAGCTCCGCCAGGAGATCCACTGGGAGGTCTTCTCCGAGGCGCTGCTGTTCCCGAGCTGGAACATCATCGACGACAAGGACGACGATCTGCATGCCGACCTGCCGGCGACCATCCTGGAAGAGATCGACCTCCTGCCCGACAAGATCCTCGCGCCCTGGGAGATCTTCGCGTTCTATCAGCGCGAGGCCTGCCACGATCTGCGACGCACCGCGTGCCGGTTTCGCAGCGAGTGGGGCCTCGACCTCGACCGCACGCTCAGCCGCCTGGAGCAGCTGCAATTCAGCACCCTGGGTGTGCGGGAGATGCTTGAGCCGTATCAGTGGTGGGACCGAGCCCGCGACGTGCTGCCCGCGGGCACGCCCCACGTATGGCACTACAACCCGATCGAGCTCTTCCGTGTCTATCAGCATCTGCTCGAGGGGATGAAGCCGCCTCCGCCGCCCGAGCCGAAGGATCCGGAGACCCACGGGACCTTGATCGTACACGTGCTCGCCGCGAACGGGATGGCGCCGAAGCACAGCGTGACCGTCATCCTCGCCTATGACATGACCTCGTACGCCGGCGAGGATACCGACGCGAGCGGCACCGCGACGTTCCACGGGCTCGCGCTGGGGTCCTACGATCTCTCCGTGCTAGAGGCCGATGAGGCCTCGACACTCGCGGAGGTCCTTGCTTATGAGACCACCGAGCTGTCCTTCGCCACCACGCTCGAGGGCAAGCCGGTGCAACGCGGCGAGCTCACCGTATGGGTGCGCAAGCCGACCGGCGGCGTGGCCGTGAGCGCGCAGGTCAGCATCAGCGGCGCGAACCTCGACCGCGACTTCGGCACGCTCGAGGTGGGCAAGCAATCCACGGTGGTTTTTCGTGACCTCCGGAGCGGCGAGTACAGCTTGAATGTGGTGTACCCGGGGAACCCGGCCCACCCGAACGAGCGCGTCGAGGTCGACGAGCCGGTGAAGTTCGACGGCAAGAAGAAGAAGGCGCGGATCACGGTCCCCCGCGGGTGGAGCGACGTCAAGATCCATCACGAGGATGGCGGTGCTTCGATCGAGGGCACGCTCTTCGACGAGCACGGGAACAAGCTGTTGGCGATCGGTACTAACGGCACGGGGCTCGTGTCGCTCAGGCTTCGGCTCGGCAAGTACAAGGTCGAGCTGGGTGCTCACAAAAAGCGCATCGACGTTCGACTCCCGACCATGGAATTGAAGGTCTAGCGCCACCCACCCTCTCGCCGACCCGCAGGTCGGTTCATAGCAGTTGCAGCCCAAAACCATGGTGCCATTCAGCTTCCAAACAGCCACAGATAGATCGCCAAGGCGATCACGCAAGAAAGACTGAGCCCAAGCAATAGTAACGAGACGCGAGGCTCGGGCTTTGACGGCGCTGCAGTCTCCGTCGAAAGGATGAGGGTGCGGTCGAGGTTCGGAGCCGGCGGCTGGGGTCGTCGTGCGGACACCTTGCCGGCCGGCAGGGCAACCTCAGTGGGCGCGTCTATGGTCCCGGCGCCGCCTGAGGGGCCCGGCAGGACCAGGGTCCGCTCGACAATGGCTGCGGGCCGCGTCGTGGCTGGTCGCGGGACGGTGTTTGGGTCATGCGAGAGTAGCGGCGCGACCCCGGCCGGCGCTCGCTCGTGGACAACGGTGGGTTCGCCCTCACGCTGTAGCCGTTGAGAGTCTTGCTGCCACCTTTTGGCGGGTCGCCGCTCTTGGACGATGGTGCGTTCGTCGTCAGCCGGCGCGCTCCGCTGCACGCTCGGCGGCGTGGCGACAATCGGCGGCGTGGCCACGATCGGCGCGGCAGTGACGATCGGCGCGGCGGTTTTGGCGGTTGGAATCACAGGGATCCGCGGAATGCGGAGTATCGTCGACGGGTCATCGATCGCCGGCCGCGCTTGCGGGGCCGGCGTGGCCACGACGGCAGCGGGGATCGACCGCTGCCAGGCCGGAGAGCCGATGACACGCCGCGCAAACTCGAGGGCCTTGTGAAACTCGGCGGCGCCTTTGAAGCGGTCGTCGGGGTCAGGCGCGAGCGACTCGCCGATCAGCCGCTCCGCCTCGCGCGCGGCGGCCGGTGACATGCCGCGCACCACGTCGCTCAGCGACGGCAAGGTCCGGAGCAGCACCTTGCGGGCCGCCTGGAACCCACTCGGGCCCGAAAAAGGGTGCACGCCGGAGCTAAGCTCGCAGAGCAGCACACCGAGCGTGAACACATCCGAGCGAGCGTCCCCGGGGGCCCCCGCGAGCTGTTCGGGCGCGCGATACTCGACGAACAGCGGCTCGTCGCGGGGCGGTGACAAACTGGGCCCGAGCTCCGCGACGCCGAGGTCGAGCAGCGACAGTTCGCCGCCCGGCGCGAGCCACAGGGTGGAGGTAGTAACGGCGCGGTGGCTCTGGCCGATCGCGTTGGCGATCCCCGCGAGGGTCTCAGCGCAGCGGAGTACGAGCTCGGCGGCGCGTGCCCACTGGAGAGCACCGTTACGCCGTAGCAGGGCCTCGACGCTCTCGCCGACCCGCAGCGCGAGGACCGCGAAAGGGGCGACAGGATCGTCGGCGATCAGCTCGAGCGGAAGCTCGACGCCTGGCACTGCGGCGCGTCTGGCGGCCGCCACCGTCGCTGTATATCGGGCCCAAGCGTCGTGCGCCCGCGGAGCCGTGAAGCGCTGGATTAGCACATCGAGCTGACGACGTGGGTCCCTGCCGAGAAACATCGGTCCGCGCGGGCCGTCAGCAATCTTCTCGCGTAGCTCGTAGCGTCCAGCACGTCCGAGATTGGGTTCCATCCGTCCCATGGAGGATCGTCGAGAATGCGCGGTAGATCAACCCGAACGCATGCGCGATAGCGCGACCGGACAAAATCGCGCCCGGGCGATCTTCGGCCGGCGCTGGCGACTTGCGAGGGCCGCGTGCTAGCGTCCGTGGCCGTGGGTCGATCCGCCGCATTGCTGGGGAACAGGGCGTCTTTCACCTTCGCTATCGAGGGCTGCGAGGAGCTGCGCGTGGTCCATTTCAGCGGTCACGAGGCGATCTCGTCACTGTACGAATTTCACCTGATCATCGCCGGGACGACGGTGCCCCTGGAGTCGCTGGTCGGCAAACCCGCGCTGCTGACGATCGAGGGCTTGCACGCGTCGCGCCACGTCCACGGCCTCGTGTGCGACGCCGGTTATGTCGGCGAGAGCTCGAGCCGCACGCTGTATGAGATGACGCTGGTGCCCGAGGTCTGGCGCCTCACGCAGCGCATGGATTGCCGAGTGTTCCAGCAGCTGAGCACGCCGAAGATCGTCGCGCGGGTGCTGAAGCTCGCGGGTATCAAGACGACGGGCTATCGCCTCGACCTCCATCGCGCCTACGCAGACCACGACTATTGCGTGCAGTACCGCGAGACCGACCTCGAATTCGTCGCCCGACTCCTGGAAGACGCCGGTATCCACTACTATTTCGAGCACTCAGAGGATCGGCATGTCCTAGTGATGACGGACGACGGACAGGGCGGTCGATCAATCGCCGGTGATCCGCAGCTGCGCCTCACCGACGAGGACGAGGTCGAGCACCTGTCACGCTTCGCGCTTCGCGACAGCGTGCGGCCGCAGCGAGTGACGCTGCGCGACATGAACCTGCATGCCCCAGCGACGCCGGTCGAGGGCAGCTCGGGCGTCGGCAGCGAACGTGAGGTCTACGATTACCCGGGAGGGTTCGCGCAGGCCGGCAAGGGCGGGCCGGAGCAGGCCGGGCTGCAGGCGCAGCTTCGCCTGGCCGCGCTGCAGACGGGGCGGCGCGCGGGCTCCGGCGCGAGCGACAGCCCCCGGCTGACGCCCGGCTATCTGTTCTCGCTGGCGGACGCGCGGCGTGAGCATCTCGAGGGCGAGTACCGGATCACGAAGGTGCTGCACCGCGGAGAGCAGCCGCAGGCGCTCGACGAGGCGGCGGTGGGCGACTTCGAGTACAGCAACGAGTTCGAGTGTGTGGATCGCCGGATCGTCTACCATTCGTCGCGGATCACGCCCCGTCCGGTGGTCCATGGTGCGCAGACGGCGACGGTGGTCGGGCCCGGCGGCGAGGAGGTTCACGTCGACGAGCACGGCCGGGTGAAGGTGGCGTTCCACTGGGACCGGGGCTCGAGCCAGGACGAGCACAGCTCCTGCTGGGTGCGAGTCAGCCAGGCCTGGGCCGGAAACGGCTTTGGCGCGGTGTTCCTGCCGCGTGTCGGGCACGAGGTGATCGTCGATTTCCTCGAGGGCGACCCGAACCGACCGATCGTCACCGGACGGATCTACACCGGGTTCAACGCGCCCCCGTATTCGCTGCCCGACGAGAAGACCAAGAGCGTGATCCGATCGGAGTCGACGCCAGGCGGCGGCGGGTTCAATGAGCTGTGCTTCGAGGACGCGAAGGGCCGCGAGGAGATCTGGCTCCACGCGCAGAAGGACTGGACGATCGTCGTGCTGAACGACAAGGGCGAGCAGATCAGGCGCGACGAGGCCCGGACAGTCGGTCACGACCTGCGTGAGTCGGTCGGCCACGACCGCGCCAACGCGGTCGGCAACGACCACACCGAGTCGATCGGCGCCAATATGTCGATCATGATCGGCGCCAGCCGTAGCGAGAGCGTCGGCGGCGACGCGAGCCTCAGCGTCGCCGCGAGCCTGTCGGAGTCCATCGCCGCGACCAAGACCGAGTCGGTCGGCCTCGCCAGCGCCCTGAGCGTCGGCGCCGCGTATCAGGTCAGCGTCGGCGGGGCCATGAACGAGTCGGTCGGCCTCGCAAAGGCTGAGCAGGTCGGGATGTACAAGAGCGTAGCGGTGGGCGGCGACAGCTCGGAGACGATCGGCGGCGGCAAGAGCGTGCAGGCGGCCGGCAACGTGTCGGAGTCGGCCGGCAAGAACGTCATGCTCAGCGCGGCCAAGCACGTCAACATCGCGGCCGGGGAGAACGTCAACATCGCCGCGGGCAAGAACGCGGGGGTCGTGGTCGCGGGCAAAATGACGATCCAGTGCGGCGACGCGACCGTGACGCTGAAGAAAAACGGTGATGTCTCGATCTCGGCCAGGAAGCTGAACGTCAAGGCCAGCGGCGAGGTCACGATCAAGGGGTCGAAGGTCAAGCTCAATTGAGCAGACGAGGAGTATCGGATGGGCGCACAGGAGCGTGCAACAAGGTTGGTCGCGCTGGTGCCTCCGGTGGCGCCGACGCTGCTGGGGGTGGTGATGGGCGTGGTGGTCAGCCACGGGCCGGAGCGCGGGACGATCGTGGATGTGCCCGGCTCGGGGCCCGCGGTCGCCCGCCTGCTGGTGACGGTGGACGAGGCGGCGCTGCTGCGCGCCGCCGAGGCACACACGCCGGTGGCGCTGCTATTCGAGGCTGGTGACCCGGCGCTGCCGCTGATCGTCGGATTCGTCCAAGCGCCGCAGACCGAGCGCGAGGTGCGGGTCGACGGCAAGCGCGTGGTCTTGACCGGCGAGGAGGAGATCGAGCTGCGCTGCGGGGAAGCGTCGATCTCGCTAAAGAAGAACGGCCGGCTGGAGATCCGCGGCGCCTATGTGGAGACCCGCGCCAAGGGCACAAACCGCATCAAGGGTGGAACGGTGCAGATCAATTGAGCGTCATGGTCAAGCCCGAGCCGCTGTGGGACGTAGTCGAGGAGCACCTCGACGAGGCCGAGTTCCTGTGGGACCAGTGGGAGCACGGCCTGGTCGCACCGAACTACACACTCGATGAGCTGGCCGACGGACCCGAGGCGCGGTTGCTGGCGCATATCGACGGTCTGGTGGTGCACGGGACGCATGCGGCGACCCGGCTCCTGCTGCCCGCACTCGAGGCCGAGGAGACCGGACGTGTGAGTGCGGCGGCGACGGCCCTGCTGCTTGGCGAGCTGCAGGCGGGCCTCGATGCGCTTATGGAGGTGCTCCGCGACCTGCCCGAGCAGCGCCCCGGGCTGCTGCGCGCGCTTGAGTGCGTTCCGGACCCACAGGTGATTCCGCGGATGCAGGCGCTGCTCACGGACGATGACGAGGAGATCGTGGCGGCGGCGGCTCGGGTCCTGCACTTCCGGCGCGCCCCGATCGGCGAGGCGCTGGGCCTGCTACTGGCGAGCGATCTGCCCGAGTTCCGCGCGCTGGCGCTACGCGCTGCGCCTTACGAGCGCGAGCCGGGCAAGCATCTACGTAGCATCCACGCCGGCCTGGCCGATCCAGATCCAGGCGTGAGTGCGGCCGCGATCGACGCGGGCGTGCACTTGGCGCTGCCCGCTGCGTGGGCCCATGTAGCGACGCGGGGGCGCGAATCAGGCGACAGGGACGCGCTCCTGTGGCTCGCGCTGCGCGGCGGACCGGATGACCGTGCCACGCTGCTGTCGGCTCTGCTCGAGCCGGACCGCCGGAGCGCCGCGCTGTGGGCCCTTGGCTTCCTGGGCACACCGGAAGCCGTCGAAGCGGCGCTCGAATGGCTCGAGGACGGCGTGAACGGGACGCTCGCGGGGGAGTTGTTCGCGGCGGTGACCGGGGTCGACCTCACCGATGCAGGCCTGACGCGGAGCGCCGAAGATGGCGAGGACAGACTGGCGCATCGACCCGAGGATGATCTGCCGCACCCGGATGCGATGGCGGTACTGCACTTCTGGACGGCCAAACGCTGCGCCTTCACGGCAGGGCAGCGCTACTTGGCCGGCGTTCCGTGGTCGCCAGGGTCGATATTGGCTCAGCTACGGAGGGGTCGATGCGCAGGCGGCACACTCTGGTTCAGGCGCTCGCGGACATGAGTGGACGCGGCCGTGACCTGCAGACCCGCGCGCCGACGGCACAACAGCTCGCCGTGCTTGCACGCCTCGAGATGAAGCAGCCGTGCGGGTGAGGCTTGGGGCCGAGGCAAGGCGTCTGCCGGTATGGCGTGCATCTCCTCCTCACAGGCTGGCTGTATATGTGCATCCGTAGTTCTTGAAGGCAGAGCAGGCCCAGAACTTCGTCTGATCCCAACCGCGGACACGGATTACCAAGCGCTGGCCACACCGTGGGCAAACTTTCCGTTCAAGGTTGCGCTGGTCGCGCGCAAGTGCGACGACCCTGACTTCCGCGGCACCCGCGTTCTGTAGAACGCGCACGCATTCAGACGTGGTACCGCCAGTCGTCAAGACGTCATCCACGAGGAGGACTCGTTTGTCTGCCCAAGAGTACTTTGTTGCAAAAGCACCATGAATCGCGGCCGACCGCTCCGTCGGGCCTAAAGTCTTGTAGTTGGCTACTTCCCTGACACACGTTAGGCCGTCGGCGTTGTAGACCAGCGGCTTTCCGTAGAGACTCAAGGTCGACACCATCAGGGCCTCGAACCGGTTTCGAGTCTGCGAAGGCTTGGGAGGCACAGAGACGATATGGTCCGGCTGCCACTTCTTGCGCTCAATTAGCCGTTCAAGAAATGCGGACATGGCGCCAGAAAAAGCTTCGACGGGGCTATCATCATCCTTAAACTTTAGGATCAGATCGGAGAGCTTGCACTTCGCACTTCGGATATCGCCCCTCGCAAAATAGCGGCCAAGAGCGTATTTAGTGGGGGCGTCACCGCAAGGCAGAACCGATCCTTGGTGAGATGTCGGCTGTTTGTTGCGCGCAAAGACATCGGCAAAGTATCGCCGCTGCACCATCTTTGTCGTCTTCAACAATGTGTCCGGTGACATGAACAGAATATCTGGCGCCCCATAGCTAAACGCATCGAAATCTAAGACGCCCCATCCAGCCCCGATCGACTGAACGCCTGCGTTATAGCTTGCCTCCACATCAATCACCTCGTCGCCTACATACAGCGTCTCGGCAGGGGTAACCGATAGAAGCTCCATGGCCTTTTGGATCGGTGCGGGGTCGGGTTTGTGCTCCGCGGTATCATGATACGCAACGAGTACATCATGGTAAATTGAAAAGGACTTAATCAGGGATTCGGCATACCCGCGAGGCGAGGACGTGACGATCCCTGTTTTATACCCCAAGGCTGAAAGCCTGGCAGGAAGTTCGTGGGGAGGAAAGGTGCCTACCGCGAACGGCTTCACACTTCCCATGTTGTTCCGAACCGAATTCCAATCTTTACTGCTCCTGTAGTGGGCAATCGAAGACGAGTCTAAGAGGGTCATGTCGAGGTCAAACAGGAATGTTACCGTCATCGGTCTCCAATCTTCAGGATTTGGGTCTGGGGATCTGAGGCAACAGGCGATCGACGCGCTACATCCAAGCGGCTCAACAGAGTGTCGTAGTCCTCTCGGCTTGCAAGGGGCACGGCAACCGGGCTACGGGCGTGGTCACGAGTGAGCAACTTCCCATATTCTCCATCTGCCTTTATTACCCGGGAAAGCTCTGGCCCCGTTAGGCGAGCGAGGGCAAGCAATCCCTGGCTTTTGGGCTCCACGGCGTATTGACCGGAAGGCACAGGTACAAACAACAACCGCTTTTGGGTAAGCGTAAATCTCACAGTGTGCATTGAGCCACCGGTCACATCTGTCTGCATAACCACTGTGCCGATGGACATCCCGCTTTGCAAGCGATCCCGTTGAACGAGGTTGCGCGGGATTACCGGGGTACCAGGTGGTTGCTCACTGAGAAGAACTCCACCGGCTGCCAATATGCTGTCCGCCAGCTTCGCGTTCGCTTTTGGGTATACCGAATCCAGACCATTGGCCAAGATGGCGACAGTGTGAGTTCGTTCTGCTAACGCGCTCTCGTGGGCTACGGCATCGACCCCGAGCGCGAGCCCACTCACGATACTCCAATCGTTCGCGGCGAGCACCGCGACTATCCGCCTTGTGACAGTCACCCCGAATTGGGAAGGCTCGCGCGTCCCCACGCATGCCGCATATCGATTTCCGGGGCGCAGACAGCCCTTGGCGTAGAGCACTGCTGGGCAATCAGGAATGCGACGCAACATTTCAGGAAAAAGCTTGTCGGCCGGTGTGAGAATCTCTATCTTCTGATACTCCGCCTCAGAGACAATCTTTCGAGCCCGGGAAAGCGCCTTCTCCCAGGCATCGAGATCTCGCAACGCCACTCTGACGGAGGTCGGTACGATTGGCTCTAATTGGACCTCCGGAGCCTGCTTCACCTCCGACAGCGTCGGAAACCGCCGAAGAATCCGTAAGGCGAGCTGAGGGCCAATTCCCCGGAATCCGAGAAGAGTCAGCACCCCGAAGGGACTCGAGCTCTGGACGTCGAGATCGGTCAAGGGAGATTATGCTATCACCAGTTACTTTGGTTGAAAATCCGGCAGTCAACGATGCAATCGTAGGCGATCTCGCGCCTTCGCAGCAGGATGGCGTAAACACCGCAGTGATGGCAGCCGCAACCCTCACGAGGCGGGTGGCGTTGCCCACAGAAAACCCACGATCATCCGACTTCCCCGCCATCTTCGGCCTAGGGATCAACTGCGCCGCCGGGCGCGAGGAGCGCGCGGCGGCATCATGCGGCCGCCACATGCTCGGCAGCGGGTGATGTCGAGTGCTGAGACGCGGGCGAGGAGCTTGGCCCAGCCGATGCGGCGAGGTCTGGTGGAGGACTCGGCGGGGGCGCTCCGCGAGTCGTCATCCGCGCCACCTGCGTCGGCACCCTGCTCAACCGCCTCTGCCATCGCGTCGAGGTCGTCCAGATCACCGGCGAGTCCCGTCGCGTCCGCGTCCCGCGGTCCACCTGACCCGAGCTGCGGTCTCCCTCACGCCGGCGCCCAGCGTCGGCGCTCCACGCCGGCGTAGCGGGAGCCTGGATCGCCCAAGGAACGGAGCGCTGCATATACGCTCCTGGCCTGGGAACTCCAGGAGCCGCCTCTGACGACCCGGTTTTCGCCCGTAGCAGGGCCTTCTGGGTCCTGCTGTGCAGCGCTAGTGTGCAGACTGTACCAGTCGCTACACAACTCCCATACGTTGCCTAGCATGTCGGTGTGTCTGCCAGCCAGAAACCCCGGGTCAGCGTTACACGGTGCTGCGCCGCTTCGTCGGCCCCCATCATGAACTCCCCAGGCGGCATCCATCGCATCCGCTGTTCGACCACGCCGGCCCGAAACTCCACGAAGACCCCATGTCCTCGCCCCACGCGCTAGCCCACTCCGGCGGACAGCCGTCGATCAGCGGGACCTCGAGGGCTACCTGGGCGCCCGCTGCGAGCACATGGACCCCGGCAACGCCTGCCGTTGCGCCGCCCGCCTCGGCAATGCCCTCGACCGGGGCCTCGTCCGCTGGCCGGAGCCGCACGAGCACGACGCGGCCTCGATGCAGGGGCAGACCTTTCGCAAGGTCCCGGACCTCTATGCAAGCTTGCCACGTGTCCGGCTTCTCATCGTCACATAGGCAAGGGAACCATGAATCCGCATCGATCTTATCTCCAGCGCAGCTCCAACGGAGTCGAATTGACGACATCGAACATGGCTCTCGATGCACAAAATTCCTCAACGTACGATTTAAGCGCCGCCGCGGTCTTAGCTACGCGGGCGTCATTTGGCAAATGATAAGCGAGGCTTCGCGGCATAATGACGATGCATTTCGCCATTGCACGCGAAACCGCGACATTGACTCTCTCCATCTGCAATAAGAATTCTTCTTCACCCTCAATAATATCGACATCTCCTACTCCGAAAGAAACAATAATCGTATGCCGCTCGCCTCCCTGGAACCGCTCGACAGTGTCCACGCTCTCTCGCAGCAGAGTCGGTGGTACCTGCGGAAAAAGGCGCGCCAACTCGGCGAGAACCAGGGCCCGCTGTGCTTTATGGGGAGTTACCACTCCAAGCCCGTACTTAACAAAGTCTTGATCAGAGAACGACGACATCGCCCCTGAAGAAGGCGCCAGTTCCTGCGCAGCGCATTGGCGCAGGA
>ERZ795056.5688-NODE-5688-length-12396-cov-5.983146_pt1 | contig 12396 bp, 9 predicted proteins | sample MGYA00375140_ERZ795056 | MGnify/ENA primary metagenome ERZ795056 (study PRJEB30185, sample SAMN05720227) | activated sludge metagenome | isolation source: Anaerobic digester | place: USA | collected 2015-03-09 ...
CAAGAGCAGGGATAAGTATTGCGTGGATCGAGAATATTGGTGTCAACATTGGGGAGTGCTTTTGGTATCTCCAGGTTGAACACGGGGATAAACGAAGTCTCTGCCCTGTCGATAGAGCCATCAAGTATGGCGTCAATGATGCCGCGGGTGTCCTTGATGGAGATACGTTTGCCTGTACCATTCCATCCTGTATTTACAAGGTAAGCAGTAGCTCCGCTGGCTTTCATTCTCTTTACCAGTTCTTCTCCATATTTTGTGGGGTGGAGTGAGAGGAATGCCGCTCCGAAGCAGGCTGAGAAGGTAGGTGTGGGCTCTGTGATTCCGCGTTCGGTTCCCGCCAGTTTTGCGGTGAAGCCGCTGAGGAAGTAGTATTGTGTCTGCTCGGGTGTGAGCTTGGATACGGGAGGGAAGACTCCAAATGCGTCGGCAGTAAGGAAAATCACCTTTTTGGCGTGACCTGCCTTGGAAATAGGTTTTACAATATTTTCAATGTGGTAGATGGGATAGGATACACGCGTATTCTCGGTTACACTCTTATCGGTAAAATCGATTTTTCCATTTTCGTCAACGGTTACGTTCTCTAGTAGAGCGTCGCGCCTGATGGCGTTGTAAATATCAGGCTCGGCCTCTTTGCTGAGGTTGATTACCTTTGCGTAGCAGCCGCCTTCAAAATTGAAGATGCCGTCATCGTCCCAGCCATGCTCGTCATCACCGATGAGCTGACGCTTGGGGTCGGTAGAGAGGGTAGTCTTGCCCGTGCCGGAGAGACCGAAGAAGATAGCGGTTTCGCCATCTTTGCCCACATTAGCCGAGCAATGCATCGATGCGATACCCTGGAGGGGTAGGAGATAGTTCATATAAGTAAACATGCCCTTTTTCATTTCGCCGCCATACCAGGTATTGATGATTACCTGCATATTTTCCGTAAGGTTGAATACAACTGCAGTTTCAGAGTTGAGACCGAGTTCTTCATAATTGTCAACCTTTGCCTTGGATGCAGTAAGTACCACGAAATCGGGCTCACCGAAGTTGGCAAGTTCCTCTTCGGTGGGGCGTATGAACATATTTTTTACAAAGTGTGCCTGCCAGGCAACTTCCACTATGAAACGGATTTTAATACGTGAGTTTTCATTTGCGCCGCAAAATGCATCCATCACATAGAGGGTCTTCTCTGAAAGTTGCTTTGTTGCAATCTTTTTGAGCTCTTTCCATGCTTCAGGGGTAACCGGCTTATTGTCATTCAAGTACTCATCTGAAGTCCACCAGACCGTATCTCTGGTAACATCATCCATTACCCAAAATTTGTCTTTGGGTGAACGTCCGGTGTAGATACCGGTCATCACATTGACAGCACCAAGTTCGGTTAATTGTCCGGCCTCAAATCCCGTAAGGGCAGGGTCCAGTTCAGCTTTGTACAACTCGTCGTAACTGGGATTGTGGATTACTTTTTTGACATTGAGGATGCCGTACTTTGATAAATCGATATTTGTCATCATTGTTACATTAATTTCTTTTGTTATTTATCACGCAAAGGTAGTAATTATTTTATATGCCCCTATTTTTGTACAAAAAGTTTGCCATATAATTGCTATTTTTGCGGCATGAGAGAAACGTTGAAAAAGTACTGGGGATATGACTCCTTCCGTCCGATGCAGGAGAACATTATCACTTCTGTGCTGGAGGGGAGGGATACTCTTGCTGTTCTGCCTACGGGTGGCGGCAAGTCAATCTGTTTTCAGGTGTCTTCTATGATGACACCGGGAATATGTATAGTGGTGTCGCCTCTGATTGCGCTGATGAAAGATCAGGTAGAGAGTCTTAATGAGCGCGGAATTCCATCTTTGCTGGTCTCTTCCGGTATGACCTACCGTGAGATAGACATCACTTTTGACAATGCTATTTATGGTGACTATAAGTTTCTCTATCTTTCTCCTGAGCGTCTGAGAACGGAACTATTCCGTGTGAGGGTATCCAGGATGAATGTCAATTATCTGGTCGTGGATGAGGCACACTGCATCAGCCAATGGGGTCACGATTTCCGGCCGGATTATCTCCAAATAGCGGAAATACGGCAGATTATCAGCACACACAGGCGTGTGCCTGTCATTGCCCTTACTGCCACGGCCACTTCTAAAGTGGCGGAGGACATTATGGCAAATCTGGAATTTGAGGCTCCCAACAAGATCACTTCATCTTTTGAAAGGCCAAATCTTTCCTATGTTTTCAGGAAATGTGAAGACAAGATGGGGCAGTTGCTTTCTATCTGCCAAAATGTCCCCGGAACCGGCATTGTCTATGTCGGCAAAAGGCGTACTGCTGCACAGCTTGCCTCTTTCCTTCGCAGCCAAAAATTAGATGCTGAGGCCTATCACGCCGGTATGGAGAGTGAGATCCGATCACGCATCCAGGATCGATGGAAGAGCGGTCAGACTCGTATCATAGTCTCAACCAATGCTTTTGGAATGGGCATAGATAAGCCTGATGTGAGATTTGTTTGCCATTTTGATATGCCGGATACTGTTGAAGGCTATTTCCAGGAGGCCGGAAGGGCCGGTAGGGATGGAGCACAATCTTATACAGTTTTACTCTGGAATGAAAGCGACATCAGACGTTTGAAACAAATTGTACGTGTGACCTTTCCGCCTTTGGATTATATCCGTGATATTTACCAGAAGATTTTCATCTTTCTCGGAATACCCTATGAAGAGGGTGGGGGACGCAGCGTGAAGTTTGATCTGGATGCATTTGTGAAGCATTTCAAACTTCATTCCGCTACTGCATATTATGCAATCAGATACATCGAGCAGGCCGGGTACTGGACACTTTCCGAAGAGTTGGAAATCGCCTCCAGGGTGCGTTTTGACGTTTCGAGAGATGAACTATACAAGGTTCAGTTGGGTTCAAAGGAGATGGATACCTTTGTGAAAGTTCTTTTGAGAATGTACACCGGTATTTTTTCTGATTATGTTACTATTGATGAAGAGAAAATCGCGCGGGCCGGCCGTTATGCCGTTGATGCGGTTAAGGCAAAACTCATCTCTCTTTCAAACAGGCATGTGATGACTTATGTACCAAAATTCCGTTCTCCGATTCTTACATTCTATAATGAGCGGCTATATGAGAAAAACCTTCGTTTATCCGAATCGGAGTATGATGAAAGAGTGGAACGCCGAACCACCGGGATCAATGCCATGATATCCCTCGTTACCGACAATTCCACCTGTCGCAGCGTATCGCTGCTGCGCTATTTCGGTCAGGAGCAATCGGAGCCATGTGGTAAGTGTGATGTTTGTATTGCAGCAAAAAAGAGATGAGTGTGTAGTGTGTAGTGTGTAGTGTGTAGTGTGTAGTGTGAAAGTGAGAGAATTAGGTTTTTAGTGTGATTTGGAATAATGAGAATTAAATGTTTAGAAGTGAGTATTAGAATAAAGCATACCAAGAATAAAGAATAATAATAAATGAAGACTGAAATTATGTTTAAAAATATCAAAGCATTTGTATTTGATGTTGATGGAGTATTTACTGATGGATCTGTGCTGGCGTTGCCGGATGGAGATTTACTTCGTACATTTAACGCAAAAGATTGTTTTGCAGTCAGAATGGCGGTTGACAATGGTTATCCGGTAGCAATAGTTACAGGAGGCTGTTCTCAGAGCATTATGCACAGAGCTGCTTCACTTGGTGTGAAAGCGAGGGATCTCTATCAGTTGTCTAGAGATAAACGTCCCGATTTTTTGAGATTTTGCTCCGATTACAACCTGCAACCCTCAGAAGTGGTATTTGTAGGAGACGATATCCCGGATATACCGGCTCTTCGAGAGGCGGGCCTCGCAGTCTGTCCTTCCGATGCAGTAACTGAAGTAAAAGAGGCCTGCAACTATATTTCTCCCTTTCCGGGAGGCCGCGGTTGTATTCGTGACATTGTTGAAAAGGTGCTTAAAATGCAGGGGAAATGGCATTTTGATCCTACAGCGCCTGTGAGTGCCAATTATCCCGATCACATAACACAGTTATCGAAGAAAACCGGAAGAAATGTTTGAAGAATATAGATTTATACTTGCTTCAAAGTCTCCCCGCAGACACGAACTTCTCGCCGGATTGGATATCAAATTCAAGGTGGAAACAGGTCCTGAGGCACCGGAGGCATTTAACGGAGATATTCCACATTCACAAGTTCCCGAGTATCTTGCTAAACACAAGTCTATCACTTTCCACAGGCCTCTCGAGGCCGACGAAGTGCTCATAACTGCCGATACGCTGGTTTTTGGTCAACAGGAAAAATTGGCTCCGGGAATGTTTTCGGAGGAGACACTCCAAAAATGCGTAATCCTTGGAAAACCGACTGATCGGGAGGATGCGGTCAGGATACTCTCACTCTTGTCGGACAATACACACTATGTGTTGACAGGCGTGGCTATCCGTACTCCCGATGAGACACGCTCTTTTACCACTGCCACCGAAGTTACCTTTAAGAAATTATCTCCGAAAGAAATTTCCTATTACATAGATAATTACGCTCCCTACGACAAGGCGGGTGCGTATGGTGTACAAGAGTGGATAGGTCATATAGGCATCACTTCCATTAGCGGTTCCTACTACAATGTGATGGGACTCCCCGTGCAGTCTCTTTATACTGAACTGTGTAAGCTGTTGCTACACAATTAGGGATAATTTGCCGAAATTGTTTATTTTTGCAGTTTAAACAATTGACAACACAAAGCAAGATACTTAGATAGATGGAACTCCCCAACAAATACGACCCTTCCCTGACGGAAGACAAGTGGTATTCCTACTGGCTTGAGAATGGATTTTTCCATTCGGAGCCCGATGAACGTGAACCATATACTATAGTGATCCCGCCGCCTAACGTAACCGGTGTGCTTCATATGGGACATATGCTCAATAATACACTTCAGGATGTACTGGTGCGCCGTGCCAGAATGACCGGCTACAATGCCTGCTGGGTTCCCGGAACTGACCACGCCTCCATTGCTACAGAAGCAAAGGTGGTGGAGAAACTCAAATCTGAGGGAATTGAGAAGTCGGATATTACACGTGAGGAATTTCTAAAACATGCCTGGGAATGGAGAGATAAACATGGCGGCATCATCCTCGAGCAGCTCAAAAAGCTCGGTGCATCCTGTGACTGGAAACGTACCAGATTTACAATGGACCCCGACTTGAGTGCTGCTGTACTCAATACCTTTGTTTATTTTTACAAAAAAGGACTCATTTATCGTGGAGTGCGTATGGTCAATTGGGATCCCGAGGGACTTACTGCTGTGAGTGATGAAGAGGTAATTCACAAGGAGACTGACTCTAAGTTCTACTACTTGAAATATAAGATCGCCGGCGATGTTGTTGAAGGAGAATGTGACCATGTCACTATCGCTACGACCCGTCCGGAAACCATTATGGCCGACGTAGCTGTCTGCGTCAATCCTGCCGACGAAAGGTATTTTCATCTGCGTGGCAGAAATGTCATCATTCCTCTCATCGACAAAGAGATTCCCATAATAGAGGATGATTATGTGACAATGGACCTGGGTACCGGATGTCTCAAAATCACTCCCGCCCATGACATCAATGACTATGAAATAGGGTTGCGCCATAAACTTCCGGTAATCGACATTATCAACGATGACGGAACACTCAACGAAAAGGCTCGGATTCTTATTGGAGAAGATAGATTTGTTGCCCGCAAAAAGATAGTGAAAATGCTCTCAGAGGCCGGACTTCTCGAAAAGGTTGAAGATTACAAGTCGCAAGTCGGCCATTCTGAGCGTACGGATGCGGTTATCGAACCTAAACTCTCCATGCAATGGTTCCTCAAGATGGAAGATCTTGCAAAAGATGCATTGCAAGTTGTGGAAGATGATTCGGTAAGGCTCATACCCGATAAGTTCAAGAACACATACCGTCACTGGATGGAGAATGTCCGTGACTGGTGCATTTCTCGCCAGTTGTGGTGGGGACAGCAGATACCTGCTTATTACCTTCCCAATGGGGAATGTGTAGTAGAATCCACATTCGAAAAGGCTTTCGACGCTGCCCGTCGGATTGATCCTTCCTTAAAGGCGGAAGATCTGGTTCAGGACGAAGATGTACTCGACACCTGGTTCTCCTCCTGGCTCTGGCCGATATCGGTATTTGACCCTGCAAAACCCGGTTTTCCTGACAAAGCGCCCAATGCAGATCTCGCATATTACTATCCTACGAATGATCTTGTAACAGCCCCCGAAATTCTCTTTTTCTGGGTGGCCAGGATGATTATGGCAGGGGAGGAGTTCTGCCAGGATATACCTTTCCGCAATGTATATCTGACCGGTATAGTACGTGACAAACAGGGTCGCAAGATGTCAAAACAGCTTGGCAACTCTCCCGATCCCATCAAATTGATGAAAGAGTATGGAGCGGACGGCGTGCGCCTGGGAATGCTACTCTGCACATCTGCCGGCAATGACATTCTGTTTGACGAAAGTCAAGTGGAACAGGGCCGTAATTTCAGCAATAAGATCTGGAATGCCTATCGTCTGGTCAAAGGCTGGAAGGTAAGTGATACAATGGCTCAAAGTGATGTCAATCAACTTGCCGTTTCCTGGTTTGCATCAAAACTTGACAAGGCCATTGAAAGTATAGATGAAGATTTTGCAAAATTCCGCATTTCAGATGCAGTTATGACTATCTACAAACTCTTCTGGGATGATTTCTGCTCCTGGTACCTGGAGATTATCAAGCCTTCATTCATAGATGGTGTGCAGGAGAGTATGGACAAGGCTACTTTTGATGCTACCATCTCCTATTTCGACGCACTTCTCAAGATACTGCATCCTGTCATGCCTTTCATTACAGAGGAACTTTGGCAGAATATTGAGGAACGTAAAAAAGGTGAGACCATCATGCTCCAGCAGATGCCTCTTTCCACCGGTCATGATGCAACCCTCATTGCAGCTTTTGATAAAGCAATCGAGACTGTTGTCTCTATCAGGGCGCTCAGACAGTTAAAAAATATCTCTCCTAAAGAACCCCTTGCAGTGCAGGTCAAGAGTACTTACTATCCGGCGATAATCACTTCTGTAATTTCCAAGATGGCCAATGTGCCTAATTTACAGATTGTGGAGCAGTTTGACACTACATTGGCAGGACAATCCTTTATGGTGGGCACTATCGAGTATTTTGTGCCCCTGGAAGGTATGATCGATATGGATGAAGAGATTGAAAAGATCGAAGCCGAAATCAAACGTTATGAAGGCTTTATAAAAGGAGTGAATGCCAAACTTGGTAATGCTGCATTTGTGGCAAATGCTCCTGCAAAGGTTGTAGCGCTTGAGCGTAAAAAACTCTCCGATGCGACTACCAAAATAGAGACACTCCGGGCACGCCTGGCAACACTGAAATAGTAATATAGATTAATATAATACCACACAAAATGAGAAATTTGTTATTATTCGGATCATTCGGCTGGCAGGAAATTCTGATTATCGCCTTTATCGTACTGCTTATTTGGGGCGGTAAGAAGATTCCCGAGCTTATGAAGGGCCTTGGAAAGGGCGTCCGTAGTTTCAAGGAGGGCATGAAGGAAGTGGAAAATGAGGTGAAGGGAATGGACGATGAACCCAAAAATGGCGATAAGGAGAAGAAATAACCCTTACATACTGCTCTTCTGATGGGAAACAGCAATATGTCCTTTTGGGAGCATCTCGATGAGTTGCGGAAAGTACTTTTTCGTTCAGTCGCAGTGCTTGTGGTGCTGATGATCGTCGCCTTCTTTTTCAAGGAGACGATTTTCGGTAACATCATATTTGCGCCCCTGACATCTGATTTCTGTCTCTATCGATGGTTGGATGCCCTGCTTGTCCTTATGGGTTCGGAACCGATAGGGGAGTTTTCGATTGAACTGATAAACATTGAGATGGCGGCTCAGTTCTTTACTCATGTCAGGATATCTCTTTATGTGGCATTGATTGTAGCGATGCCCTTTATCTTTTACCAAATATGGACATTTGTGCGCCCGGCGCTCTATGAGAATGAAAAAAGGGTTATAAGGCGTGCATTTGGATTTGCGGGGATTCTGTTTTATGTTGGGATTGCGGTAGGCTATCTTATGGTGTTTCCGCTTACTGTGAGGTTTCTGGGTACATATCAAGTATCGCCTGATGTTCCCAATCAGATATCCCTCAATTCCTATATCGGGATGTTTGTCTCGTTGATCCTGATTATGGGAATCGTTTTCGAAATGCCGGCACTTGCGGCAGTACTCTCCAAACTTGGAATCATAACCAAAGAGTTTCTTAAGAAATATCGTAAACATGCCCTGGTGATACTTCTCATTCTTGCGGCACTAATAACTCCTTCCGGAGATGCAGTGACGATGTTATTTGTGGCAATTCCACTCTATTTTCTTTATGAGGTGAGTATTCTGGTCTGCAGGTCGGGCAAAACTGAAGAAGATGAGGTTGCGGCTGATGCCACGGGAGGTGAGGAGTGATATCGATCAGTGATCTCACTGTCTCATTCGGAGGATTTACCCTCCTGGACAGTATCAATTTTCACATAAGTGAGAAAGAGAAAGTGGGTCTTGTCGGCAAAAACGGAGCAGGTAAATCCACCATTCTCAAACTAATAATGGGCCTCCAGTCGCCCACTTCGGGCAAGGTCATGATGCCCTCTGATAGGAAGATAGGTTATCTTCCCCAGATAATGAAACATTCCCGCGGCAAAAGCGTCATCGAGGAGGCGATGACGGCATTTGCCGAGCACAATGAGCTCAACATACGGATGGACCGGATATCGCACGAGCTGGCAAATCGTACCGATTACGAATCGGATGGGTACCACAAACTTATAGTAGAACTAAACGAAATCGGCGATCGACTCAGGATTTATCCCCTCGAATCCCCCCGTGTTCAGGCAGAGAAAACCCTGCTGGGACTGGGCTTTCGCAAAGGCGAACTTGACAGAATGACAAGTACCTTCAGCCACGGCTGGAATATGCGAATTGAACTGGCAAAAATCCTCCTTCGCAATCCCGATATATTGTTGCTTGATGAGCCAACCAACCATCTCGACATCGAATCAATTCAGTGGCTCGAAGAGTATCTCAAGAGCTTTCCGGGTGCATTGATACTGATATCTCACGATCGCAGGTTTCTCGACAATTGCACCAACCGTACAGTTGAGGTTATGCTGGGCAAAATCCACGATTATAAAGTACCCTATTCTCAATTTGTGGAGTTGCGGAAGGAGAGAATAGCTCAGCAGCGTGCTGCTTACGACAATCAGCAGCGTATGATCGAGAAAACTGAAGAGTTTATTGAAAAATTTCGGTATAAGCCCACCAAAAGCAATCAGGTGCAGTCCAGGATTAAGCAACTGGAAAAGCTCGAACGTATAGAGATAGATGAGGAGGATTTGAGTGCAATTACCGTCCGGTTTCCCTCTGCACCGCGTTCCGGAGATGTAGTGTTTTTCGTCAAGGATGCAACGATAGGCTATTCAAAACCCAGGAAGAAGATAGTCTTGAGCGGAGCCAATATCACCATCAGAAGAGGGGAGAAGGTAGCTTTCGTGGGGCGGAATGGCGAGGGTAAGACCACAGTCATGCGTCTGCTCACCGGCGAACTTACTCCATTCGAAGGTGAGGCGGTGGTCGGATACAATGTTAAGACCGGCTATTTTGCACAGAACCAGGAGGATTTATTGGACAAAAAAGATACGGTGTATGAAACTCTGGACAAGATCGCAGTGGGAGATGTAAGAACCAGACTCAGGGATATACTTGGCGCTTTCCTCTTCAGAGGTGAAGATATAGATAAGAAAGTAGCGGTACTCAGCGGCGGCGAGCGTTCACGATTAGCCATGGCAAAGCTGATCTTGCACCCCTACAATCTGCTAGCGCTTGACGAGCCGACCAACCATATGGACCTTCGTTCAAAAGATGTGCTGAAACAGGCGTTGCAAAAATATGACGGCACGCTGATTATAGTTTCGCACGACAGAGATTTCCTGGATGGACTGGTAGAGAAAATATATGAGTTTGCCGATGGGCAGGTGAAGGAGCACCTAGGCGGAGTTGATGATTTCCTTTACCGTAAGAAAATAAGTTCGCTAAGGGAGATAGAGATAAAACAACAGCCAACTTCTCAGGCCGCTTCCGCGCCCGTGAAGGAAAAATCCTCTACCTATGAGGAACAGAAATACCTCTCGAGAGAGGAACGTAGAATAAAAAACCGCCGGCAACGGCTGGAAAATGAAATATCATCTCTGGAAGAGGAGATCTCTGCATTAGAGGGAATTTTGGCATCGCCCTCTCCGGAAGATGATATAGTGGAAATCACACACAAATATCAGGATCTTCAATTAAATCTTGAAACCAAAATGGATGAATGGGCATCCCTCACAATAGACTGACATAATGGAAGAAAAGAAACAACACTATCTCTTCGGTATGCACCCCGTGCACGAAGCAATCAAGACAGGCAGAAAGTTTGAAAAAATTCTATTCAAGCAGGGGCTTGAAGGGGATAATTTCAGGGCACTCTTTGATCTGGTTAAACAGAAAGAGATTCCTTTCCAGTTTGTGCCCGGAGAAAAGTTGAATAAAATATATCGCGGTTCACATCAGGGCGTTATCGGCTATATGTCTCAGATAGACTATCTGCCATTCGAAGCTGTTGTCGAAAAGGCACTTGCTGAGTCTCCAAACCCTATTTTTCTCATGCTCGACGGTGTGAGTGACGTACGAAATTTCGGTGCTATAGTTAGAAGTTCGGAGTGTGCCGGAGTAAGCGGAGTTATACTTCCCGCCAAAGGAGGGGCTGCCATTAATGCCGATGCGATAAAAACATCAGCAGGAGCACTTTTCAGAGTACCTGTCAGCAGGGTTCCCAATCTGCGTATTCCGTTGTATTATATGATTGATGCCGGTTTTCAGGTTGTAGGAGCAACAGAAAAGGTCGGCGGTTCAATCTACGAAGTAGATTTCACTCAGCCGACCGTAATCGTCATGGGTTCGGAAGGTAAGGGTATTTCCGATTCGGTGCTTTCGCTTTGTAATGTTAAGGCAGCGATTCCTATGTCAGGTCAGATCGGTTCCCTTAATGTATCCGTGGCTACTGCCATAGTGCTTTTTGAAGCAGTTAGGCAGCGGATGCCTAAAATCTAGTCAATACGACGGAGACTGGAGCCGCGGCTTATCTCGGATGTGATGCTTATAGACTTGTCTGTCTTGTAGGTGCAGGAAGAGGCTCCGGAACACTCTACATCAAGACGTCTTGTCACATATATGCTTGCTTTGGCCGTACCTGAAAGGTCGATTTCTGCATCTTTGGTCTTCATATCTTCAGCCACGATAGAGCTGACACCGCTACCTTCGAGAGAAACTTCGTCAGCGGTACCGGAGAGGAGTGCCTTTGAGGCTCCGCTACACTCGAGATCCACCTTTTCGAATTCTCCATTCACTTCAGCTTTTGATGCGCCGGAAATCTCAATCTCAAGTTCGTCTGCCGTAATATTGCCATATAATTTGCTTGCGCCGGATACCTTGATGTCGGCTTCTAGGAAGTCACCTTTTAGATCTCTTACAGTGGATGCCCCGCTAATTGAAACCTGAATCTCTTTTGCCACCATATTCAATCCATAGACTAGACTGGCACCGCTGAGTTTCATCACAAATCTGCCCTTTCCACAGTCAAATTGATCATTAGTGTGGAATTTGGATGCTCCTGAAAGTGTGAGCCTGGTGAGTACCGGCATTGTTATTGTCGCTCTGGCAATTTTGTTTTCGTTCCTTAAAACTCTTCTGCTTGGATTGTCCAGACCTATGGTAAGAGTTCCCTTGGCATTCTGAACTAAAAGATATTTATCAAGATCATCACTGATAGTAACAACAATAGAGTAGGTGTTGCCACGTATGACCTCCACGTCAAACCAATGGGAGATGTCCAGATTCTCAAAACCTTGATAGTCAAAAGTTTTTACTGTTTGTGCGTTGCTTGTGAGCATAAAGCCCAGAATTGCTGCAAATGTTAGGATAATACGTTTCATTTCAGTTGTTTTTATTGTTCTAATTATTTTTATTGTTCCTATTAATTATAAGTGACGGATACGTCGGTGCGTAAGCGATGCCAGATATTTCCTGAGTTCGATTACGCTTTCTACCCTTCGGTTGTAGTATTCCTTGAGCACTTCGGCTTTTTCTTGCTTACTCATCTCTTCGGGAAGTACTTCCATAAGGGGAATGTACTCGGAGGTGATGCTTTCCAGAGTGTTAAAATGTTCACTTACTCCGTTATCGGGAGCATAAGCTGTCAGTGACGACAGATGCTCATAACTCTCTCTTACCACATCCATATAGGCATTATAGATATCCTGCGGATCTTCCATAACTGCCACGGT
>ERZ795056.5693-NODE-5693-length-12385-cov-5.276967_pt1 | contig 12385 bp, 9 predicted proteins | sample MGYA00375140_ERZ795056 | MGnify/ENA primary metagenome ERZ795056 (study PRJEB30185, sample SAMN05720227) | activated sludge metagenome | isolation source: Anaerobic digester | place: USA | collected 2015-03-09 ...
CGAAAGATGGTGTCATGCGCTTTGGCGCTTCACGCGATGCACCACGCGATGGGCAGGTTTGGTGCCAATGTAGGCCGCCCGCTGCGCCACCCGCGCGTCGCACGCTACAAAGCGGTGCTGGCAATTCGATAGAGGTGAAACGCTTTGGTGCGGTTTAGGCCATTGTCATATGGTGGAATGCCATCGTCGGGATCCCACCAAATCCAACGCGCCGCTTCGGGAATACCGCGACCCGTGGCGTCGTTTTGACACGTTAGATTCCAAATGCCGCTGCCGTCATTGCGATCGCCGACGTAGAGCCGACCTTGCGCACCCGGTGTCACTGGACCGGCCGCATTCAGCCAACCCTGGCTAGCGCTGTTGATGCCACGGTTACAGTCTTCGATCGCCGTGAAGATCCGCGCTGCGCTCGGCCCGGTTGTGCTTAGCGCATAGAATTCACCGATGGCGCAAACCTCCCATCCCGCATCGCCCGTCAGTGTAGTTTTCCCAGCGCGCACGAATTTGCCGAGAAAACCGGCTTGGGTTGAAGCGTCCGCCCACGCTGCAATGTAGAGGTAGGCATTGGGAAGGACGGGCACAGGGATCGAGAATTCCGCCGGTCCGAGCCCGACGGGGCAATCGAAAATCTCGGAGATTGTCGGTGAGATATTGCCTTCCATAAACATTCGCGCCGACGCTCCATCGTCCCACATGACGCTAAATGCGTTGTCGACGGTGAGCGTCGCGATCACGGGCCCTAGTTGGGCGGCGTCACCGTTCGCATCGAGTAGTTGTGCGTCGAGTTGCGCATCGGCTGACGTTGCGTCATTCCGATCATTCGCAACAAAATCGATACGACCACAGCTGCCGAGGGTGGCAACCAGTGCAATCGCCAGCGACCGGCCACGCAAGCAAGGAGCACACATGCTCTGATAGTAGTCCAGCTCGGTTGCGTTCGTCTGGCAGCGAAGCGCGTTTACCGCGTTGCGCGTGTACGCGGGTGTGGGCGGTGCCTGTTTGCGGTTGGCTAGCGTCAGTGAGGATAGCAACTGCTAGCAGAACCAGACCGCTGCGGCCTGACGCTGTGCGGTAGGCGGACCTATGCTGCAGCTACGTGCGTGCTCGATCAACCAAGGGGCTGGTGGTGGTGGTGTCGGCAGTGATTGCAACGCTAGATACCATGTCAGCGCATGCGTGTATTTGCGTTGGGCCGCAAGCGATTGCACCTAGCTACAACGCCGTTGTGTCGCCCAACATTGAAGCGGTGTGGACACTTGGCTATCCAACCGCAGCGATTCGTTTGGTGGGGCCTACCCAATCTGTCATCCTTCATGCTGATGGTGGCAGCGACGGTTGGGTGCGTTATCCGCTCATGCAAGCGCTTGAGCCCCATGCGATGTATCGAGTTGCGCAAGCCAGTTCGCCGCTGGTTGCAGTAAGCGTGTTTTCGACGAGTTCGGCCGATGCGCCGCAGGTGGCGTCGTCGCCGGCTACGCCGGTGGTGGCCGCTTTTGCGGCGGGGGCGGTGACGTATGGCAATGCCATCCACAGCTGCAATCCAGGCCAGATCGAGTTCGAAGCGATTGCGCAGCTTGTGCCAGACCCGACGATTGCACGTTACGAAGTTGCCGTAGGCGAAGCCGGCACCACCGTCGTTGCGAAGGTTGTTGCGGCGAGCAACCACGTGGGCGCATCGTCGCAAAGCTGCGATGAGGCGAGGACAATCGTCGAACCTAACCACGACGCCTGCATCAACGTTGTTGCTGTCGACTATGCTGGGCAGCGTAGCGCGCCGGTGCAGACCTGTGCGCGGGTTCGCGACTGCGGCACGATGTCGCCGGAAGCAGCGCAAGCGCTAGATTTTACAACGTGTGCTGAACCAAGCGGTTGCCAAGCGAGCGGCGCAACTCCAGCTAGCACCTTGGTTTTGCTGCTGTATGTCTATGGTGGCTTGCGGCGGCAGTCGCGCCGGTCGTGGTTGCGTGCGCGGCGGCCGTCGAACTAGCGGCCCTTGCACTTGTCGGCGAACTTGCTGTAGTCATCAGCCGTCATGACGCTCAAATGCCCAGAACTGTTGGCCCCGGCTGGCTCGTTAGCCATGTTGAACACTGCGTTTGCGTTCGGCGCTACTGCGATCTACGCCGGACAACCGCGCTATTCGCTGCGTGTGCGCAACAACGACTTCGGCGAGCTAACAGTGCTAAAGCAAGGGATCGACCGCGCGCACGAGCTGGGCCACAAGTTCTTTTTGGTTTCGAACATCTATCCACACGGCAACAAAACCAAAAGCTATGTGCAAAATATGGCACCGGTCATCGCGTTAAAACCCGATGCCATGATCATGGCCGACCCAGGCCTCATCATGATGGTGCGGGACACCTGGCCTGAGATGGACATTCACTTGTCGGTGCAAGCGAACACCGTGAATGCTGCAGCTGTGAAGTTCTGGAAAAGCGTTGGTATCAAACGTGTGATCTTGTCGCGTGAACTATCGCTTGATCAAGTTGAGCAGATCCGCCAAGACTGCCCCGATACCGAACTCGAAGTGTTTGTGCACGGCGCGCTGTGCATTGCGTATTCTGGCCGCTGTTTGTTGTCGGGCTACTTTAATCATCGCGATGCTAACCAAGGCAGCTGCACTAACTCGTGCCGATGGGACTACAAAGTGAAGCCAGCCGGCGAAGACGCGAGTGGCGACTTGTACATGATCGAAGAACGCGAGCGGCCAGGCAGCTACATGCCGATTGAAGAAGACGAACACGGCACGTACATTATGAATTCGAAAGATCTTCGCGCGATCGAACACGTGCGTCGGCTCGTCGAGATCGGCATCGATTCGTTGAAGATCGAAGGCCGCACCAAAAGCCCGTACTATGTGGCGCGCGTGTCGCAAAGTTATCGCCAAGCGATCGATGATGCGGTTGCGGGGCGTGACCTGAATCCTGCGCTGCTTGGCAACTTGGAAGGGCTTGCCAATCGCGGCTACACCTCGGGCTTTTTGCAGCGCCACGCCCCGCAAGAAACGCAAAATTATTTGCGTGGCCACTCGGAGTCGGGCCGGAGCCTGTATGTGGGCGACGTCGTAACTGTTGATGCCAATCGTGGCTTGGCAGAAGTTGTGGTGAAAAACAAATTCTTCGTCGACGATTTGCTTGAAGTTGTGCAGCCTGGTGGCAATCTCGATATCCGCTTACGCCGCATCGAAAGTGCTGACGGCGCCGCGCTGCAGGTTGCGCCAGGCAGCGGCCATCGGGTGTGGCTGCCGCTACCAGGTGCGCATGTTGGTGCGTTTGTTGCGCGTTACTTGACGGCGGAAGAATCAGCATCGCCAAGCGCTGCCGTTGCAACCCATACGCTTACGTGAGCAGGCGATTTTTTTTGGGAATGTCGGCGCCGACAAATCTGCGCGAAATATTGCGGCACGAGCAGTGTGCGTAGCCGCTCACTCGATCATTTCGCGCAGCTTCTGCGCGAGATTTCTAAGCAAGTGCATAGCCTGCGCGAAACACTCGTAAATTCGAATAGATACAGCGTTAGATCTGGCACGTCCCATGCTTCGCACCGGGACCATGAAGTGCCTTGGAATACTGTGCGCGATACTGCTGGTAGCAGCATGTGAGGGGCCAGCTGGGCCGGCCGGTTCGGATGGTACCGACGGTAATAACGGTTCGAACGGTCCAACCGGCCCGACTGGCCCCACGGGCCCAAGCGGCGAAGGCACCGGGCCATGGCTCACTGGTAACGGGGTTAGCATCACGGTAACTGGCCTAACGTTTGATGCCAGCGGCGCGACCGTAGCATTCACGTTGAAAGATGCAGCGGGCGCAACTGGGGTGCCACTCGACCGCAGCGGCCGGCTGACCGCGAACGTTGTTGCAACCGGTTTTGCGTTGGCACAACTGGGCGAAAACGCCGATGGCACCGCGGCCCAGTACACCGCATATACAACGCGCGATGTCACCAGCACGATCACGGGCAACACCGCCACGCAAGTCGTGACCGAAAGCGTTGAAGCCAACTACACCGTGGTCGACGTGAAGACCGGTAGCTACACCTACAAAATCGCAGCGCCGCTCACGGGCCTCGACAACAGCAAAACACAAACCGTGTTGGCAAGTGCAGTGCGCACCGTCAACGGTGTGCGCGTGTTTGACCGCACCACGTTCTCGGCGCGGCCCAACGGCATGGCGCCCATCGCACGCGACGTAGTGAGTGAAGCGGCCTGCACGAGTTGTCATAAAAAACTCAGCCTGCATGGTGGACGTTACACTGCGCCGGCGCAGTGCGTGATGTGTTACCAGCCTCAAGCGGCTGATCCAGATACCGGCAACACGCTCGACATGAAAGTGATGTTTCACAAACTGCATCGCGGTGCAGAACTGCCTTCGGTGCTTGCCGGAGCGCCCTATCGGATAATTGGCTTTAACGGCGCCGTCGAAGATTTTTCAACCGTGGTGTTCCCGCAAGACATCGCGCGTTGTGAAACTTGCCATGCTGGCGGTAGCCAAGCCGACCGGTGGGAAACCGCTTCCACCCGCGCGACTTGCACGTCGTGTCACGACAATGTGGTCTTCTCGAACGCCGACGTAACGGCGCAGAAGCCGCTGCACCGTGGTGGCGAACAAGCTAACGACAACAACTGTGCGGTGTGCCATGGCCCTGCCGCTGTCATCGCGCCGGTTGAAGCCAAGCACTACACTGGCTTGCTGGCACCGAATGCCACCAGGGTTGCTTTTGAAATTCAAACAATCACGAACACCGCGCCCGGCCAAGTTCCTGTGATGACATTCCGTGCGACGGTGAACGGGGCACCACGCGATATCTTGACCACGCCGCTAACACGCATTACCGCCAACATTGCCGGGCCAAACACCGACATCACCACGCTGTTTACGAGCCGCATTCAAGGGACTGGAGCAGTTGGGACGCTGACCGCCGTTAACGCAGCCAACGGGGTGTTCTCGTACACCTTTCCAGCGACGAGCATGATACCGGTGACGGCAACTGGTAGTTACTCGGTTGGGCTCGAAGGCTATCTCCAAGCGGTGCCGACCGACCCGCGTGCTGCAGCGGTAAATCCTGTGCTTGCGTTTGCGGTCACCGATGCCACGCCGCAGCCGCGCCGTCGTATCGTTGAAGCAGCCAATTGCAATACATGCCACAACAGCCTGGCGCTGCATGGCGGCTCGCGCAAAGACCCGAACTACTGCGTGTTCTGCCACAACACGACGTTGGTTGATCAGCGAGTGCCGCGCTTCGAAGGCGGTGTTTCGCTGCAAGAACCGCTCAACTTCCGTACCATGATTCACAAGATCCACAGCGGCGAAGCCTTGACCCAAGGCTATCGCATCGGAGCGTCGGCACCGTCGGTGACGAACCCAGCTGGCACCGTGTACGACTTCTCGGACGTGCGCTATCCCGCCCCGCGCACTGACTGCGCAGCGTGCCACACCTCGAAAAACTGGACGCTGCCGATGGCAAACTCGCCGAAATACAACGCGGTGACCACGTTCGAATTCTCGTGCAGCGAACCTGCCGGCAACGACACCAACGCGTTTTGTGATGCGCCTTTTTGGGCTCAAACCAACTCGTTTAAAACTGCGCCAGAAGCAGAAGTGTGCACCAGCTGCCACGATTCGCCATCAACGGGTGCTCATGCGCTGCTCAACACAACGCCGCTTGGCGTCACTGCATGTGCAACATGCCACGGCCCAGGGAAAGACTGGGATGTGGAGAAATACCACGGGTTTTAGCTCATGGTCATGAATCCTCGACGACGTGTGCTGCTGATGGCGGTTGCAACAGTGCTTGCAGCGGCAAGCTGCAGCGCCGAGCGTGAACTAACGCCGACGCCCACCTTGGTTACGTGGAAAGGCGAAATCGAAGCACTAGTGCAAGCGCGGTGCGCCACCGCGGGCTGTCACGCCGATGCAGCGCCAGCGGCGACCTATACGATGGTCACGTACAACGCGACCTTGGGTAGCGGCCGCGATGCGATTGCAAATGCGATAGCTGGCGATGCTAGCTCGCTCGTCCTCACCGTGCTTAATGCTAACGATACAACGCATGCAGCGCTCGTCGATGCTTTGCCGAAGCTACAAGCGTGGGTTGTCGATTCGCAATTGGCGTACGGCACCTCGCCGATTCATGAACCTGGGCTGTTGAATCCTGCGGATGCCCGTTTTCATGGCAAAGAACTTGCTGCGCGCAACTGGGACTTCAAGCTCTGCCAAGGTTGCCACGGTGATAACTTTGCAGGCGGCACCAGTGGCGTGTCGTGTTTGACTTGTCACAAACAAGGGCCGCAAGCGTGCGACACGTGCCATGGTGTGCCACCGACGAGCGGCGCGCATAAAACTCACGTTGCGCGCGGTATTGTGTGCGCTGAGTGTCACACGATGCCTGGCCGCTGGAACGATGCTGGTCATATCTTGAACGTCAATGGCAGCGTCGATTTAGCGCCGGCAGAAGTGGCCTTGGGAGCGTTGGCTGCCCGCGATACCACGCCGCCACATCGCACGGGTGCGCCTACGTTTGATCCCGGCTCGCAGAAATGCAGCAACGTGTACTGCCATGGCGGCGCACTCGGTGATGCAGGTGCAAGCAACAACATGCCTGCGTGGAATGCTGGCCCGGCGGCGGTCGCGTGTGGCAGCTGCCATGGCAAACCGCCAACAACGCATGCGCAGAGTGAGTGTATCGTGTGTCATCCGTCGACGGTGGCCAGCGATGGCACGTTGTCGGCTCGCCACATTGATGGGGCGATTGACGTTGGCGATGGTTCACCAGTGGCCGCCTGCACCGGTTGTCACGGCACTGGTGCAAGTGCGGCACCTCCGCGCGGCTTGCACGGTGAAACGTTGACGTCACAGCTCGCCGTTGGTGCGCATCGCGCTCACCTCGACGCGCCAAGTGGTCTGCGCGGCCCAATTGCATGTAACGAGTGTCATGTTGTGCCAGCAACCATTGGCGCCGTTGGGCACATCGACAGCGCATTGCCGGCTGAAGTATTCCCAAGCGGCGCTGGCACGGTGGCTCGCGCCGACGGTGCGGTGCCAGCGTTTAACCCAGCCACTGGCACGTGTTCGGGCGTGTATTGCCACGGCAACGGCACGCGCATGTCGTTGGATTTGACGCCAGGCGTAATGCGCTCGCCAATGTGGAACGGTTTGTCGTCGCAGGTGGCATGTGGCACCTGCCACGGCGTGCCGCCAACTGATGCTTTTCACAACCCAACCATGCGGTTGTCTGATTGCACAACTTGTCATCCTAGCGTCGACGCCAACGGCAACATTGTGTTGACCGGGCCGCCGAACGCACTAACCAGCGAGCACCTCAATGGCGTCATCAGTTTCCGATAACGCAGCTAGCAGGCACCGCAGCCACTGCCGGCATTGCACGTTGGGCACGCTCGTCGTGGTCGCTGCGCTTGGTGCAGAGGGTGCCTCAGCCTCGGCCGATCCGTTGCGGTTGCGTGCTGATGCGTACGCGTTTGGCAACGGCGGCAATGGTGGCGCCGGTTTGTTGTCGTTGCAAGGCCGCGATAAATTCACGCCATGGCTTGATGCGGAAGCCCAGATTTGGCTTGGCGCAGGTGATGGCAGCGCAGGCGATGTGTTGATCATTGCTGCAAATGCACGCGATCTCAAAGGCCGCGCATCAGTTCGGGTTGGTCGGCAGCTGGTCGTTTCCGGCGCGCTGCGACCGATGCACCTTGATGGCGTCGACGCCCACGTGCGAGCGCCCGCGGGTATCGATGTCGAAGCGTTTGCTGGCTTTCCGGTCATCGCGCAAAGCGGACCGCGGCAATTCGATTGGCTCGTCGGTGGGCGGGTCTCGCGTCGGGTTTGGGGTGGCCGGCTTGGCCTCGGCGCAATGGAGAGCCGGGACCGCGGCGCTCTCGACACCCGCGAAATCGGCATTGACGGCTCGTGGCCAGTCACCAAACGCATCGACCTGACCACTGCGGTGGTGCTCGATACCATCCGGTTTGGCTTGGCCGAGACCCGCGCTTCGGCGATGTGGAGCAAACGCACGTTGCGGCTTGAACTGTTTGGCGTCCAACGCACGGCGGCGCACTTATTACCAGCTACGTCATTATTCTCTGTGCTTGGTGATGTGCCAGCAGTGCGCACTGGTGGCGCGGCGCGTTGGCGGGCCGCACCTCGGCTTGATGTGACTGCGACCGCAGGCGTCCGGATTATCGACGGTGAAATCGCTGAAGATCTTATCGCTGGCACGCGCTTGCGGCTCAATGATAGCGGCTCGTCGGCGGTTGGCCTTGAGCTGACGCGCGAAGGCGGTGCTGGTTATGCGTGGACCGGCGCGCGCGCGACTGGGCGTTATACGTTTTGTCCAGCGTGGATGGCTTCCGCTGAGTTTGAATTGGCGCGGCCTGACGACGATCGCGGGCGTGGCAAGCTGTGGCCTTGGGGGTTAGCTGCTGTGACCTGGCGTTCGGAAAGCAAATGGGACGCCGCCATGGCAGTGGAAGCCAGTGCTTCGCCAGAGCTGCGCTATCGAGTTGATGTGCTAGCGCGGCTGTCGCGGCGCTGGGAGGCGCTATGAGTTTGCGAGTTTCACGTCGTACGGGTGCACTGCTTGCGCTGTTGCTGGTTGGCGCGTGCGCAGGCGTGTTGGGCTTACGGCACAATGTGCAATCCGGCGCATTTCCGCATCGTGCGCATGTGCTCAAAGGCATTCGCTGCAATGAGTGTCACACTACCATTGCCACCGACGGTGACGAATCGCCGGTGGTGCTGCCGAGCGATCAAAGCTGTTTGACGTGCCACCAAAAGCCACATGACCCGCGGCCGTGCCGTGACTGCCATGGCTCGCCGGATAACTCAGCCGCTGCAGTCGAAGCACGTACCCATCTTAAGTTTTCGCACAATCAACACGTATCGAAACTTTCGGGTGATTGCGTGCGCTGTCATACGGGGGTCCACGACGACGGGGCGGCGCTGCGTCCGCAGATGGCTACCTGTTTAGCGTGTCACACCCACAAAGCGCAGTTTGAACCAGGCAAGTGCGAAGTCTGTCATAAAGATCTTGAGACCGAACGAGTGTTGCCAGCGAGCCACTTGGTGCACGATCAAGCGTGGCTGCGCAATCATGGTAATGCTGCCGCATCGTCGGCGAGCATGTGCGCGACATGTCATACGCAGTCCTCCTGCGCAGCGTGCCACGGGCGCACCACCGCTGCGCTGCCTGGCCGGTTGACCTTCGACAACACGATGCAGAACACGATCCATCAGTCGGGTTTTGCAGCGCGTCACGCCAACGAAGCGCATGCAGCGCCTGGCACATGCTTGGCTTGTCACGATCAACGCTCGTGCCGCACGTGTCACGAAAAGCGGGGCGTGAGCGCAACCTTCGCTGGTGCCCGCAATCCACATCCGCCAGGGTGGGTCGGCATTGGCAGCGGCGACAATGCGCATGGGCGCGAAGCTCGTCGAGATCCAGCTGCTTGTGCGGCCTGCCATAGCGGAGCTGGTGAGCAGCTTTGTGTAGGCTGCCACAAGGTTGGCGGCGTTGGTGGCAATCCTCATCCTCCAGGCTATCGCAGCCAGCAGCCGATGTCGGCGCTGCCATGCCGGTTGTGTCATCTACCATGAGTGAAAATAAAACAACCACGGACCGTGCAGCAGCAACTGGCAGTGGCGACACGCGCCGACTCGCGCTGGCGGGCATTTTCATTGCCGCTTTGCTCGGTGCGCTGGCTTTCGTCGTGGTGCAGTACCTGCTCGCTCAACCCACGCTGCATCGCAGTGGCGGCACGCACGAGGTCGCTAGTAGCGCGCGCCCATGGCAAAAAGTACTCGAAGGGCCGGGCCATCGTGCGCACTTGACGGGGCCGAATCCGGTGGCGTGTGCAGACTGCCACGACATTCAAAGCGGCTCGTTTAAAGCGCCCGATGCATCGCGCTGCAGCAAGTGCCACGAAGGGGTGGTGCCGACGATTCACAGCAACGCCAGCGCGCCACCCGAAGCGCGCGAGTGCACCAGCTGCCACAATTTTTTGGCTAACGAATCAACCAGCGGTGCGTGGAACTGCATTCGCTGTCACGACAAAGCGCAAGGCGAATTCGGCGCAGTCGTTGTGCATAGCAAAGAAGCCTGCGGTGGTTGTCACCGGCCACACCAAAGCCCGTCGCTGGCGCCACCGCCATGCACCGAGTGCCATAAAGATGTGCAATCGCATCCAGCGTCGGCAATGCATGGCGCGGCTGCAAGTGCGCATGTCAATAACCGCAACGCACCGGCGGGTGGCACAGGTTCCACTGCGACGACGTTTCATGCGGGTGCCGTTGCAAGCGCTGCGGCAAATGCATTGCCGGCAGCGGAGGTGCCCGCAGGGGCGTGTTTAGCGTGCCATCAACCGCACGAAAAAGCGGGCGTCGCAGCGTCGAGCTGCGCGCGTTGTCACCAAGATCCAAAGATCAAAGCACCGCATATACCAGCGACAGCAGTCGTCGTCGGTAAACACGATACGTGCATCGGCTGTCACAAGCCGCACGTCTTCAAAAAAGCCGACGTTGCAAGTTGCCAGTCGTGTCACTCCGCCAAGGTCACACTCGGCCAATTCACCGCGAAGCCGCACGGTCTGTGCAATAGCTGCCACGACCCACATAACGCGAAAGCTGCGGCTGGCGACAGTTGCCAACGCTGCCATGCCAACGTGCATCCTGACCACAAGATCACCGACTGCAAACAGTGCCACAACATCCATCCAACGCCGGGCACGTTGGCTGCGCAAGCGCCACGCAAAGCCGTTGCGTGCAGTAGCTGTCACAACAAAGCCAGCAGTGACGTGGCGTTCCACCTCGGCAACACGGAGTGCACGGCGTGTCACAAACCGCACGGCTTCGCGAAGCCTGGCATTACGGCTTGCCAGGCGTGTCACAAACCGCAAGCTACGCTCGCCGCCAGCGGTGGCCACAATGCATGCGCTGGTTGCCATACGCCGCATGCACCCAAGACGCCCACCCCTGCGTGTGCAACTTGTCATGCCGACAAGGGCAAACTCGTGAACAAAGGTCACCAAGCCTGTGCTGGTTGCCATCAAGAGAAGCATGCGCCGAAGCGCAACATGACCGAATGTAAGTCGTGTCACAAAGTTGAAGCGTCGACGGCGCCGAAGGGTCACCAAGCCTGCGCTGGCTGTCATGAACCACACGCGGGCACACCGACGGTGGCGAAGTGCGCAAGTTGTCACCCTGATCGCGCGACCGGCCCACATCGTAATATCAAAGATGGTTGCAACAATTGCCACAAAGCGCACGGCTCTGGTGCGCCGGGTGGCAGCGCAACAATTGCCAAACCGCCAGCATGCAACACCTGTCACAAGCCAGGCTCGTTGCCAGCATTGCACAACAAGCCGCATCACGCCGATTGTGCAAGTTGCCACACGTCGCACGGTGGTCCTCGCGGCGACCGCGCAACTTGCATGAAGTGTCATACCGATCGCGCCAATCACGAACCAACCGCGGCGGTTTGTACGGGCTGCCATATGTTCCGAGGAGCAACGAAATGACGGGCGCACGAGGTCTCCGCATGGTGCATGCGTTGTGCGTGGGGTTGCTGACCGCGGTAGTTGCGGCTTGCAGCGGCGAAGCAACGGTGACGCAGCCAATTGCGTTCAATCACAAGATTCACGTTACCGACGAGAAAATACCCTGTACCGACTGCCACGTCGGGGCTGAAAAAGATGTGCACGCCTCACTGCCGTCGCTGTCGCGGTGCTTGTTGTGCCACATGAAGCCGCAATCGAACCCGCCAAATCCACGCGAACAACGCGTGCGCGAGCTGGCCGCGAGCCGTGAGCCGGTGCGTTGGACCCAAGTCACGCGCAACCCCGGCCACGTGTACTTCTCCCATCGCGCGCACGTATCGCTGGCCAAGATGCCGTGCCGCGACTGCCATGGCGATGTCGCTAGCTGGACCGAACCACCAACGAAACCTGTGCAGGCATTGAAGAGCATGGGCGCGTGTTTGTCGTGTCACCGCGACGAAGGCGCTTCAACCGCATGTGCAACTTGCCATCAGTAGGTATCCCATGAGCAAACACCAACTATCACGACGTTCGATGTTTCAGTGGGCTGGCTTCACCGCGGCTGCGGTGGCAACGGGCGCATGTCGGCCAAGTGAACATCACAATGCTGCGTTTAACCTCGCGCTCGATAAGCCGCCTGTGCCTGGCATGGACCGCTTCAGCACGCATGAAGAACGCTGGGTTAACACGTCGTGTGCGCAGTGCCCGGCAGGCTGTGGCATTCGCGTTCGCGTCGTCGAAGGGCGCGCGGTGCGCATCGAAGGCAATCCCACCAATCCGTTGAATCGCGGCGGCATCGGGCCACGCGGCTTAGCAGGTTTGCAAGCGCTGTATGATGCCGATCGCATT
>ERZ795056.5698-NODE-5698-length-12379-cov-4.358893_pt1 | contig 12379 bp, 9 predicted proteins | sample MGYA00375140_ERZ795056 | MGnify/ENA primary metagenome ERZ795056 (study PRJEB30185, sample SAMN05720227) | activated sludge metagenome | isolation source: Anaerobic digester | place: USA | collected 2015-03-09 ...
TGCCTGTTTTCTCGGCGGTTAAACACCGTGTGGATTGCAATAGCACTTCCGGAATCGAAATCGTAAAAACGTTAATCGCAAGCGGCGCCGATATAAAACTTAAAGAAAGATATAACGAAAATATAATGGAATTAGCCGCGGCCAGGTTGAACGCGGAGGTTGTCAATCTACTTATGAAGCATGGCGCGGAAATAAAAGGCACTAAGGCGATTTCAACTGCATTAAAAAGTTTTATCGACGATTTTATATACAACAGTAAATTAAGCGAAGCTCGAGCCGTAGAGCGTTTTGACGCTTTGATCAAAACCATGGAAGCTTTAAAAGCGAACGGCCTTGATGTCTGTGAAAAAGACGCGCCAAAAGATCATTACTTACCGATTGAAACGGTTTTTTGGTGGCGTGCTTCAAAGAACCATGGCCCGTTATCAAAAGAAAAAGCCGTAGAATATAAAAATATTCTAATAAACATGCTGGCCGGTGATGGAAAATGAAAACTAAAACATTTTATCTTTCGCTTATATTACAATTAGCTATTATCTTTGCTCTTGAGGCAGGCATAAATTTAAAATCAACGTCCGCCGAATCATTTTTAGATAAAATTAAAAAGGACATCTCCGGCCGAAAACTTGGCGGATTTGTAAAAAAGCCTCTTTTGATAGATGCCGGTGAAACCGTAAGCGTAAATATCGGCGATATTGCTCCTAAAACCGGGGCCGCAAGCTCAAATGCGATCGCCGCAGGGCTGAACGATTACGACAGCCTCAGAAACGCTTTAATCAATAATCAGACTGAAGAAGCGAGGCTTTTAATTAAAAAATACCCCGGCGTTAAAAAGAGCGGCACCGATACAAAAAGGCCGCTTTTACATGAATATCTGCAAGCGCGGGACGCCGATAAAGAAATAATTGAATTGCTGCTGGAAAGCGGGGCCGATATTAACGAAAAATGGCGCGGACTTTATCCTTTATTAATTGCGCTGACCTGCGGCCGGTTCGATATTGCGGAAACGCTTATTGAACGAGGCGCCGATACTGGTTTAAAAGACGCCGGTGAAAATTCGCTTATACATATAGTTATGAGAGATTGCGAAGATACGCGCGCCGTGGATTTTTTTAAAAAATATAAGTTCGACTTTAACGTTAAAAATAAATATGGCGAAACTCCTTTGTTTTTAATGATAATTAACAATAAAACGGCGGCGATGAAATATTTTATAGAAAATGGCGCCGATATTAAAACTTCCGTGAGAAGTAATTATACGATGCTCGACGCCGCGGTGTCCCATTGCCGCGAAACCGCCGCCATATATCTTGTAGAAAAAGGCGCGGATTTCAAGTTTAAAAATGAATACGGCATAACTCCGCTGCACAGAGCGGCGCAGGAGGGCATGACGGGGTTAATGGAGATTTTGCTTTCTAAAAACGCCGATTGCGACTCTGTTTCAAAAAATGGAAGTACGCCATTGTTTTTTGCCGTCGCCAGAGGTTCCCTTCAGGCTGTAAAATTGCTTATAAAGGCCGGCGCAAACATTAACGCCAGGGACTCTTCTAATACCACGCCCTTTATGAATGCGGTTTTTGCAAATAAATCCGAAATCGCCGATTTTTTCATGACAAATTACCCTGCTACGCTGTCGTCTTTGAATACAAACGAAAAAAACAGGCTGCTATTGGCTGCGGCTGAAAACGCAAATATAAAAATCATTGAAAAATTGATTAAAAACGGCGCCGATATTAACGCTTATGGAGCTTATGGCAATACGGCGCTTCATTTATCCGTAATCCGCAGCAATTTAGAAATTATCGATTTCTTAATAAAAGCGGGGGCGGACATTAACTGCCGCAACAGCGCCGGGCAAACGCCTCTTCATCTTGCCGCAGAAGCCGATAATGGCGAATTAATGGCCCTTCTAAAACAATACGGCGCAGCCTTTTTCTTGAGCGATAAAGCCGGTTTGACGCCCGATGCGATTATAGAAAAAAAACTCAGGGAACGGATCGTAAAATTTGAAGAAATAACTTCCTGTACTGGCGAAACGGTATTTTTAGACGCCTATAATAAAATAAAACCCGGGCGGTCATTATGCTTTAATATTTATCCAAAACTTCATCAGGCCGCTATTTTAAAAAGCCCGGATATTCTGCGATGGCTTATTAAAAACTGCGCCGATTGCAACGAAAAAGACAAAAATAATAAAACCGCGATTGAAATCGCTATGGATAATTACGATTTTGAGTCCTTTGATGTTTTATTTTCAAACAGCGCAGAAATTAACATTAATTCAAAATTTTTACCACATTTTATTTTATTTTTGATAAATAACGGCCGCAAAGATTATTTTTTCGATAAAATTGTTCCGGCTTGCCCTGCCGCTTTAAACGCGATAGTATTATATACCGATCACGGGAATCGCTGGTATGAATTTCCGCTAATTAATTACTTGATACTCAAACAAGATATCGATTTATTAAAAAAAGTTATCTCTCTCGGAGCGGATTGCAATGCGGCGCATGGTAATGGCGGTACGCCGATGTATTTTGCCGTATATGAAATTTTAAAAAAATTAGACGATAGTAATGGCGATTCAAGAGGCAGTTTTAAAAAGCCGTTAAAATTTTTTGAAGATTTTCCAGATCAAAGTTTTAGCGGTAAAATCGAAGACGATTTCTGGGAACGCGATGACATAAAAAAATTAACGGCCATTGTTGATTTAATGGCTGAAAAAGGCGCTAAAATAAATTGCGATCATGAATACGAATTTACAAATTTTATAATAAAAACCTTGAATTTTGAAAATCAAAAACTGATCGATATGATACTCGAAAATCTGGCCGACGTTAATATAGAACTCAATGGAATATATTTTTATAACAAATTCATTACGAGTGAATTTAAACATACGCCTTTTACTATTGCGATAGTTAAAAATATGCCTTCGGCGGTTAAAAAAATGATTAAAAATGGCGCCGATATACAAACCTATAAGAAAGCTCATAAATCTAAAATTTCCGGCACTGATAATAAAGAAAAATATTTTAATCCGATCGAGTTATCTATAATCGAGCTGAATTTTAATATAACCGATATTTTAATCGAGAGCGGGGCAAAATTTCCGGATAATAAAAGCGATAATCCATTTCACCTTATAGTCGAAAGTATTTGCGGCAACTCCGTTAAAAAAATCTTGAAAAGCGGGAATATTGAAATAGAAAAGTTGGATAATATTTTAAAACGATTTGTAAATAAGGGTTATGATATTAACGCAAAATGCCCTGACGGACGCACTCCGCTCGAAACGCTCGGCGATTGGGACGTTGCATGCGCAGCGGCCGGCGAAAGATATTCAATAGCGGAAGGGCAGTCGCGTGAAGAGATGCATTTAAAATTTATTCAGATATATAAATCTCTGAGTTTAATTAAATCGTCTGCCATGAACGCTTTTAAAAAATATCAGTAATATTATATGCAATTTATTACCGTGTTTTTTCGCGCAGGTCAATCGCTGTCGAAATTAAGTTCGCGCGCCCTGAATACCCGCACGGCGGCCGCGTAGAAAAACGCCGCGCATAAAACGCCCCAGAAAACATAAATCAGGCCGTAAGGCTCGAAAACGTTGAAGCTCATTTTGATCAGCTGCTGAACCGGCGGAAGAATATAATTAAGAAAGCCGGGCGGATGGGCGAAGCTGAATATTATTAGAACTATGGCGGATATCATGTTACTATAAACGATTTTTGAAAAAAACAGCGTTATCGCCGCTACGGCGAGCGCCGCGACGTAAATCGGAATGAGCCTTAAGGCCGCTTCGACAAAGCTAAACGAGCTTCTGATATCGCAAAGGCAATATCCAAGAATAAAAAGTCCGGCGGTCGCGGCTGCGACAATGGCAAATGACGCTTCAAGCTTAGCCAGAAGATATTGCCGGCGAGACACTTTTTTTGTGAGGATTATATAAATTCTCGAATTAGCCTCCCGTCCGGCCACCCTGTAAGTAGTCAGAAATGAAGCGGTCACCGCGAACATTCCGAGGCCGAAATAGATGTCGAACGGTTTCAAAAGCCAGTAGTGGTCGCTAAACAAAAATATGAACAGGCATGCGGTAAGCGTCTCGCAGGCGAGTCCGGTGGCTCTGTAGTATTCCCGAAGCATGAATTTGGCGAGGGCGGCCGTCATTGACATATCATTCACCTTCCCGGCCGGAAACCGTTGAATTGAAGAATTCGTCAAGGGTCATTCGGGCCTCTGAGAGGCCGTTGATGAATGCGCCTGAATCTATGAGCGCTTTTAATATGGCTTCCTTGCCGCCGGGACTTTTCTCCTCGACGATATAAGCTCCGTCCGCGGTTGGCGCTAAGCCACATTTTTCGATTAAATCGGCAATCAATCGTGCCGGGGCGTTATCGATCGATAGCCTGTAGCGTCCCCGGCTGACCAGCAGTGAAGCCATGCCGCCATGGCGGATGATACGGCCTTTGTGTATTACGGCCACCGCGTCGCATATCTTTTCGAGGTGGGATAATATGTGGGAGCATATCAATATGGTCGCGCCACCGCTTTTCAGGGTGGAGATTATATCGCGAAGTTCCTTCTGAGCGAAAGGATCTAGCCCTGAGAAAGGCTCGTCGAGTACGACGAATTCAGGGGAGTTGAGAAGCGCTTGGGCGATGCCTATCTTTTGCAGCATGCCTTTTGAATAATTTGCCATACGCCTGCCTGACGCTTCGCCCGCCATTGCGGTCATTTCCAGTAATTCTTGCGTTCGTGAGGCTGCTGCCTCGCTTTTCAACCCTGACATTTCCGCCAGATACAAAATATATTCGCGGCCTGTAAAAAGCGGATGGTAATTTGGAAATTCAGGCAGATAGCCGATTCTGGCAAAATTATCACCCGGCCGGCCGCCGATGACTCGAAGTTTTCCGTTCGTGGGGCGGAGAAAACCAAGTATAAGCTTGATGAGCGTGGTTTTTCCGGCGCCGTTGCGCCCGATAATACCAAAAGTCGAGCCTCGCGGGATATTGAACGAAACTTCATCCAGTGCGGTTTTACCGCCGAATTTTTTCGATACTCCTGAAGCTTCTAGAATTAATTCCATTTTTATTCCTTTTATATCAATCGCTGTGAACGATATGCTCGAGCGTATCGGGGATGTTTTTCAGCCTGGCGCGAAGGCAGCGCGGGTAAAGCTCTACGGCGTCCAGCTCCGATAGGTCGAACCATTTAAAGTATAATTTTTCATCGCCTTCCCTGCCTTCGAAGCAGGGCGCTTCATATATCCAGGTTCCGGGCCCTTCAGGCCTTACCAGATAGTAAAATCCGAGTTCGTGGCAATCGCAGCCGCCGTATTTGAAAAAATTCTCGATTACGAAAGCAAGCCGTTCGACGGACGCTCCGATTCCTATTTCTTCCATTATCTCTCTGACGACCGTTTCAGCTGAAGGCTCGAAGAATTCTCCGCGGCCGCCCGGCAGAGACCAGAACGGGTCCGTTTCGTTTTTGTGAAGCAGGACGAGCCGCCGGCCCGGGTTTAAAATAAGCGCAGCCGCCCTGAAGGTAAACCAGTTTTTGCCGTGCTTAAAGGTTATCATATTATTAACCTTTTGTTCCGCCGGAATGGTTTTGGCCAAAGCGCCGTTGTGTTCGGAATTTTTAAGGTTTATCGTTTTTTCTTCGGGCATTTGTTTTACTCTTTTCATATTTATGTAAATTTAAAAATTTTATTTAGCTTTCGCATCAGGCTTCAATTGATTTTCATCGGTCGCCCGCGGAAGCAGAATGCGCTTAATATCTTCATCGGCGAAGTAATCCGGCGTCTGGCCGAATTCATCTTTTGCTGCTATATCTGCGTTTTTATAAATAAGAATTGCGATCACGGCGCGCGATTTGTTAAGTACCGCGTAATGCAGAGGGGTGGATTTAGTGATATCTCTGGCGTTGATGTCTGCGCCGTTTTCTATAAGAATAGATGCGATTTCATCGGCGTCATGAGAAGCCGCGGTATGAAGCGGCGTCTGAGCTCGGTTGTCGGTAATATTTACAAGCCTGTTTATTGATCCGGGAGCCGAATTCGCTTCTTTATTATTGGAAAGGTTTTCTTTATTTAAAAGCAGCATCGCTGATTTTTTTGATTTTTTAACAGCGGCGATATGCAGAGGCGTGCGGCCTTTTTTATCCCTGGCTTTTATATTGGCGCCGTTAGCTATCAAAAATTTTGAAGTTTCAAGAGAGTTATTCAAGATAGCCGTATGAAGGGGCGTTGAATCGTTAATATCCCTAGCATCGATATCTGCGCCTTTTGCAAAAGCGTCGAACGCAAGGCGTACATCGTCGCAGCGTGCGGCGAAATGAAGAAGCGTTTCATGGCCGCCGCTTGCGTTGTTTATGTAATTTTCTATCGTAGCCGGCCGATGAGGCTTATGGTAATATTCAGAAGCTCTTACGGAATGGGGTTTATGGACTTCGCTGCGGATAAAATGGTCTGTAGATTTTTTTGATGTTGAAACAACTCCAAGAGAAGGCTCTTTTTTAGTTGAGTTATCTTTAAACATGGGCTGTTGATCGTTTTGAGAAAATATCGGCGCCGGCGGGTTAAATTCTACGGCATCCGATGCGGCTTGAAAATCCGTTTCGCCGGTTTCAGGCATGTCTGATGTTTTGCCATAATCGCAGGTTTGATAACTTTTTTCGGCTGACGGGCCCGAACCGCTTTCAGGCTGAATATTGACTGAAGCCGTATCGTCTTCGGGTTCGGAAATGTTTTGATGCCCGGAAGATGTTCTGTCATTGATCGATTTCGCTATATCTGCAGAAACGGCGCCTCGCGAATCGGCTTTCAAGGCCGCTTCAGAAGATTCATGTAATGTTTCGGAGGCCGCTGGAGATGAAATATCTGAAATCGGAACGGCTGGAATATTTTTTTCGGACTTTTGAATGTATAATATTTTATTGCTTTTAACTGGTAAAGATTTTCCGGCCGTGTCATAAACGCTAACTCTGCATTCTATTTCTACGGTAGTGTCGGCGGCGAATGGAACGGGAATCAGCCTCAAATCTTGATATTCTTTTTCAGGCTTGCCATTAAAAAGCCATTCTATGGTCACTTTATTATTTTTTTCATAGCCGGATTTTTTATAACTTAAAATTATTTTATTATCTTTACGGGTTATCCTTACTTTTGAAACAGCCGGAGTGGCCGTTTCAAAATCCATTATTGAAAGGGCGATTGCGCATGCGGACAGAATTATGAAAACTGCCGCTATGAAAAAATAATGGTTATTCGTAAATTTTATATCAGTATTTTCATCCATAAAATATTCAATTAAAATTATTAAATTCGCTTATATTTTTGCACATCATGGCGTTTAAATAATAGCCTTACGCAATAATCTTATTATATTTTTATAATATTGTCAATCTAATCCGAAAAAATATCCGCACCGAGGCCTTTGCGGGACTCGATGCGGAAGGATTAAAATATGCTATGATGTCTGTAAGCAATGGTTGAACTTAAATCGGTCGATGCCTTTTTATTTATGGGAAAGGTCGAAGCGGTCGGCGTTCATTACTTTATTCCACGCCGAAACGAAATCTTTTATGAATTTTTCACCGGAATCGTCCGACGCGTAAACTTCGGCGAGCGCTCGCAACTGCGAATTAGAACCGAAAACGAGGTCCACGCGCGTGCCGGTCCACTTGAGTTCGCCCGTTTTACGGTCGCGGCCTTCGAATACGTTTTCGTCATTCGCGGCCGGTTTCCATGCGGTATTCATATCGAGAAGGTTCACAAAGAAGTCGTTGGTAAGCGTTTCCGGGCGGCCGGTGAAAACGCCGTGCCGCGATCCGCCGGAGTTGGCGTTTAAAACGCGCATTCCGCCGATAAGAACGGTCATTTCAGGCGCGCTCAGCGTAAGCAGCTGCGCGCGGTCTATCAACAGCTCTTCGGCCTTCACTGCGTATCTGGCTTTAAGATAGTTGCGGAATCCGTCAGCCGCCGGTTCTAGGACGGCGAAAGATTTAACATCGGTTTGTTCCTGCAGCGCGTCCATGCGTCCGGGCGTGAAGGGGACTTTAATATCTTTACCGGCGTTTTTGGCGGCCTTTTCAATCGCGGCGCAGCCGCCGAGAACGATAAGGTCCGCAAGCGATACTTTCTTTGCGTCCGACTGCCCCTTATTGAATTTTACCTTGATACCCTCGAGCGTGTCCAGAACTTTTTTCAGCCGGTCGGGCTGGTTGACTTCCCAGTCTTTCTGAGGCGCGAGCCTGATGCGCGCGCCGTTTGCTCCGCCGCGTTTGTCCGAACCGCGGAAAGTGGACGCCGACGCCCAGGCGGTCGAAACCAATTCGGATATCGACAGATTAGCCGCGAGTATTTCGTTTTTGAGCTCGGATATATCTTTTTCATCGATCAGTTTATGGTCGAGGGGCGGTATAGGATCCTGCCAGACCAAATCTTCGGCCGGCACTTCCGGTCCGAGATAGCGCGAGCGCGGGCCCATATCGCGATGGGTCAACTTAAACCAGGCGCGGGCGAAAGCGTCGGCGAACTCTTCAGGGTTCGCAAGATAGCGTTTCGCTATTTTTTCGAAAGCGGGATCGAATTTAAGCGAAAGATCGGCGGTGGTCATCATTGGACGATGCTTTTTAGACGGGTCGTGCGCATCGGCGATCATATCTTCTTCGGCCGTGTCTTTTGACAACCATATATATGCGCCTGCGGGGCTTTTAAGGAGCTCCCACTCGTATTTGAATAAAACTCTGAGATACCCCACGTCCCATTTAGTCGGATTAGGCTTCCATGCGCCTTCGATGCCGCTCGAAATCGTGTCGCCGCCTTTTCCGCTCTTATAGCTGCTCTTCTATGGGAGCGGCTTCCGGTTCGGGGCCGACCATTTTTGGATCGCCTGCGCCGTGCGCCTTGCCGAAGGTATGCCCGCCGGCTACCAGGGCGACGGTCTCTTCGTCGTTCATGCCCATGCGCGCAAAGGTTTCACGCACGTCGCGCGCGGATTCAATGGGTATTGGCTGGCCATTGGGGCCTTCGGGATTGACGTAAATTAGTCCCATCTGCACCGCTGCCAGAGGATTTTCCAGTTCGCGGTCGCCGCTGTAGCGTTTGTCGCCCAGCCAGGTTTCCTCGGTTCCCCAATATACGTCTTCTTCCGGTTCCCATATATCGACGCGGCCGCCGCCGAAGCCGAAGGTTTTAAATCCCATCGATTCGAGCGCGCAGTTGCCGGCCAGTATCATCAGATCGGCCCAGGAGATTTTTTTGCCATATTTTCTTTTTATGGGCCAGAGCAGGCGGCGAGCCTTATCAAGATTTACGTTATCCGGCCAGCTGTTCAGCGGGGCGAAGCGCTGATTGCCGGTGCCGCCGCCGCCGCGGCCGTCGGATATGCGGTAAGTGCCCGCGCTGTGCCACGCCATTCTAATCATAAGGCCGCCGTAGTGGCCCCAGTCGGCCGGCCACCATTCCTGCGAATCCGTCATCAATTTATAAAGATCGTTTTTAAGCGCTTTAAAGTCAAGTTTTTTGAATTCCTCGGCGTAATCGAAATCCGAGCCCATCGGATTAGAAACCGGCGTATGCTGGTGAAGTATATTCAGGTTCAATTGATTGGGCCACCAGTCGCGGTTGGATCTGCCGCGGCCGCCCGCGTTTCTGCTCGAAGCGCCTGTCACCGGGCATTCGCTCATTTTTTTAACGTCGTCCATGAAATCCTCCTATTAAGTTTTTTATTTGTAGTGAAAAATAGAAAAAAGAAGATAGAAGAGCTAAATGAAAGATGGCGAAAATAATTTTGAGCAGCATTATTTTGGTTTCAAATATTTTATTGACGCTCATAAAATTCACCTTTTTTCAAAAGTAATTAATAAATTTATTATATCTTCTGAGCTGAATTTTGTCAATTGTTATTTTATCGGCAATTAACTAATGGCCGAGCCGATTTTCGCCATAAATTCGCCGTACTCGCCCGCCACGGCGAACCCCAGCTTCCGGTAGCAACTTATGGCGGCCTCGTTTTTAGAATCGACATTCAGGCCTATTAAACACGTTTTTTTCAGAAGCGATCTGCAGAGCGCGGCTGTAACCATTCCGGCCAGACCTTTTCCCCGATAATTTGGGCGGGTCGTTATGTTGCCGAGCGCGGCCGCGCCGTATTTCTCCGAAAACACATGAACGCCCGCGGCGCAGACTATATCGCCGCCGGCGAACGCTCCGAAATATTCGCCCGTGGCTAATGTCGCCGGGTCGAACCAGTTGCCTGGGTAAGATTCTCTGTAAAGTTCGAGAAGATTTTCGAGATCGGCCACGCAAAGCCTTCTCACGCATGAATCTGCTTTGCCGCGGATCTTCGATGGATCATTTAGATACATCTTTAAATGCCTTCCGTGAGGTTCCAGTTTGAAGCGCTTTGCCAGCGCGGCCTCCGAAGTTTCGCACAGATGCGAATAAAACTTCGCGGGCAGGATCTTCGATATGCCGCAAACCAGTTCGGTGAGCGCTTCGCCTTCATAGGCACGGTAGGCCATAAGCGCGGGCATTTCTCCGCCGGTATAGAGCATCGCCAGCGAGCGTAATTTTTCGTTTTCGCCGCGAAGCCCGTACCATATGGTAAAAGGCCTGAAAAGGCGGTCGAGATCGCCTATGCAGTAAACGTTAAGCGCCTCGTTTTCGCGAAGATATTTTTCTATAGTTTCCCTGTTGTGAATGACCTCAGCACGCATACCGCACTTCCTTTCTTGCAATATATTATTAATACTTGATATTGTAGCGTTTATATTCAGATTCATTTACCTGTCCGCGGCGTTAAAATATTAAATAGCGGCTTATAAACCGAGATCTTCAATTAACCCGGCAAGGAGCTTATTGAATTCGGCAGGCTTTTCAAGCATGGGATAATGCCCCGTATCGCAAATTGTGAGATATTTATAGTTGCGGAAATATTTTTGATTAGCTTCTAAATTAGTAGGCGTATAGGCAGAATTAATAGCTCTGACGGGAACCTCGATTTGCCGGGCATATTTAACGACATCCATTTCATATAGAGGCTTCAATGCTTTGATGGCCGATTCCGGGTTATTTTGCAGAAACTCGTTCTGGAGCTGTTTGCGAATGCCTTCCGGCGTGGCGTCGCAAAACAGGAATTTCGGCAATACATTTTCGACCGCGTATTTAAAATCTTTTCTATAAAGCGAAAATATAAATTCTTCAGCCTGCTGGACCGTCATTAATTGGTCCATGTCTTTTAACGTATCGACCAGTACGACGGCTTTCACATTAGACGCCGCCAGAGCGGCTTCGAGCGCATAAGCTCCCGACATCGAATGCCCCACCAGCACAATGTTTTTAGATTCGATCTGATTAACTGCGGCTGCTATATCGTCGCTATATCGCTTTGACGACCAATCATGCCTATTTCCGCCTGATTTGCCATGGCCGGCGAGATCGACGGTTACAACGCAATATTTTGCGGAGAAATATTTTACCTGCGACTCCCACCAGCAGCCGCTTCCAAGCCAGCCGTGTATAAAAACGAGGGCCGTATCGGCGGCGGCGGAAACCGTATAATGTATCATGGTTTCATCTGAAGAGGCAATAAATTTATCCATATAGACGCTCCTATAACTAAATTTAAACTAAAGCCTTTATTTTATCGACTATTTCGGTTCTTCCTCTCGCCTGGTTTGATTTTATGTGAAGTTCGAGAGGCGGAACCGATATCGTATAATTATTCCACTTTATTTTTTCCAGATGCGATTGCGCATAAGGCCCGAAATCGACGTATCCGTTTCCATCGACCCATTCTTCAGGCTCGAACGCGTAATCGATTCTATATTGCCGGTACACGACCCCGAATCCCTTCACTACCCAGTTTTCGACGTGGTGAAAAGGCTCTGAAATATAGTTTCCAATTGATTTTTGCAGTTTCGCTATTTCCGTCTTATAGGTCATTATATCTATGTCGTGCGGCCAAACGTCGATTCCGCGAACGTATAAAGCTGCGCTGCCGGCGAGCCACCATTTTATATTGTTATTTTCATGGACTCGGCATATCCATTCAATTGCGTTATCGATTGCATTTCTATCGTTTTTATGAATTTCGTTTTCTTTATCCATAAGATAGTTATTGTAATTATTTTCGAGCGATTGCCCGTCGTGTTCGAACATAAGTCCGCACGGATAAATTCTTCTGTAAATGCCGTTTTCATCGGGCTCATAATACATCGATTTTAGTTCGCTTTCGGAAACGCCCGAACTGTCGGAAACTTTATAAATATATGCATTGCCTTCGCGGCCGACCTGTATTTTCATGGATACTCCATTAACTGTTTTTATTCAATGTTATAAGAAAGTTTTCTTCCCAACGTTCCTATA
>ERZ795056.5701-NODE-5701-length-12377-cov-4.771141_pt1 | contig 12377 bp, 12 predicted proteins | sample MGYA00375140_ERZ795056 | MGnify/ENA primary metagenome ERZ795056 (study PRJEB30185, sample SAMN05720227) | activated sludge metagenome | isolation source: Anaerobic digester | place: USA | collected 2015-03-09 ...
TTGAAGGTAGTAACCATGGTTTATGGTGGTTTGGTGAATAAGAACATAGTAGCAGGTTTGCAAAAACTAGGTATTAATGCTTTGGGTTTGACAGGCGCAGATATGGCTGTGATTAAGAGTGATAAACGACCTGTTAAGGATATTGATTATGGTTATGTTGGTGATGTAAAATCAGTTGATGGCAAATTATTGGCAAACCTAATTGAACAGGGTGTTGTGCCGATTGTGGCTCCTCTAAGTTTTTCTTCTGAATATGGTTTGCTTAATACAAATGCAGATACAATAGCTGCAGAAACAGCAAAAGCATTATCACAATTTTTTGACGTAACCCTTACATATTGCTTTGAAAAGAAAGGAGTATTAATGGATGAAAATGATGACGAAAGCGTCATTCGGACAATCACTCCTGATTTATTTTTAGAATATAAGAATGATAATATAATACAGGGTGGTATGATCCCAAAACTTGAGAATGCTTTTGATGCTTTGAAAGCCGGTGTTTCTAAAGTTGTGATAACAAAAGCATCAGAGTTGGGTAAAGAATCCGGAACCTCCGTACTTGCATAACAATAAAGAAAGTACAATTATGATAGATATTGCAGCATTACTAAAACGTTTGATAGAAATACCTTCTACTAGTATGAATGAATCAGCCAAGGCCGATTTTTTATATAACGAATTAAAAAACAAGGATTGCGAGCCGAATCGTTTCAAGGATAATCTATGGTGTATGGCATATCCTTATGATGCTGCAAAACATACTATCATGCTTAATTCTCATATTGACACTGTGAAGCCTAATGCCTCATGGACTTATGAGCCTAACAAAGCTACAGAAGTTGATGGGCGTATATATGGACTAGGTTCAAATGATGCAAATGCATCAGTCGTAGCATTAATTGAAACCTTTTTGAGATTAAAGCAAACAAAGCAGTCTTATAATCTAATTTTGGCTTTATCTGCGCAAGAAGAAGTTTCCGGAAAAGACGGCATTGAGTGTTTGCTGAATGAATTGCCTAAAATTGATTTTGCAATTGTTGGTGAACCTACCGGGATGCGTTTGGCTATTGCAGAAAAAGGTTTGATGGTTCTTGATTGTGTTGCGCATGGTATATCGGGGCATGCTGCTCGTGATGAGGGCGATAATGCTATTTACAAGGCAATGAAGGATGTAGAATGGTTCCGCACATTCGAGTTTCCTAAAATATCAGATACACTAGGTAAAGTTAAAATGTCAGTTACCATAGTTAATGCAGGGACTCAACATAATGTGGTTCCTGATACTTGCAGTTTTACGGTTGATGTGCGTCTTACTGATTGCTATTCGCACGAAGATGTATTATCTATTGTCAGAAAAAGTGTTTCTTGTGATGTTACCCCACGTTCAATGCGTTTACGTCCTTCGGGAGTTCCTCTTTCAAATTTTTTTGTTAAGCGATATTTAGCTACCGGTGGTTCTGTGTTTGGGTCTTCTACAATGTCTGACCAAGCCTTAATGCCATTTGCATCAGTTAAAATAGGACCGGGTGATTCTGCGCGTTCTCATACTGCAGATGAATACATAGAATTATCAGAAATTTTCAAAGCAGTTGACATATACTATAATTTGTTGGATGGTTTAATCATAATGTAGATATGTGAATATTATTAATACATTCTTTGAAAATCTTATCTTTTTTAGTTTAAATTTTGTTAGTAATATTAATATATATATATCTGCAAATGTTTTCACACTAGAAAACATCAACAAAATTATTCAATTAATTTATTAATTTAACAGATTTATTATTATGAAAAAAAATTATTTTACCAATTGCAGTTGTTTTGACGATGCTATTTTCTGCATGCAGTTCTAACGAACCTCTAATAGATGATGTTACAGAAAAATGCTGGGAGTATAATTATTCAGCATTTGGCTATTCAGTAAAAGATTATTATTGGGCAACAGCTAAAGAGTTTGGTGAATATAAAACCACGTTGGAGTCTATGTACGGGACAGTCACATCATACAAAGCTGTAAGTAAATCAGAATCAGAGTGTGAGTCGTCAGAATATTAAATTGTTATTTTTTTAATCAGCCGTTTGTCTTTATTGACAAGCGGCTGATTTTTTACCATGCTTTATATGGATGTTTAGAAAGTGATGCGTTTGTGTAGCGTTTATCACTTGTTACTTCTTTATCAACCCATTCAGGTACAATAAAAGATTCCTGTTCACTGTTAAGTTCAATTTCGGCGACTATCAATCCTTCGTTGCAATCTAGAAATTCGTCAATCTCCCATATTTTGCCCCCAATTTCTTGCTTATATCTTATCTTTACAATTGGCTGATACAAGGCTAATTTCATCATATCTTGAGCATCAGCTATAGGAATTTCATATTCAAATTCTTTCCTGGAACATCCAACCGTTGGACCTTTTATTGTAATAAAGGCCTTAGTTTCGGCAATGCGAACTCTTAATGTGCATCCGTCTTTTGCTAGATAAGCTTGGGTGTATAGGCATCCTGTATTGGGCTTATTCCATTTTTTCTTGTTTACCAAGAATTTTTTTTCTATTTCTATTCCCATTATTTCTTTTTGTGCAAATGTACTAGTTTTAACTAAAATGTACTACCTTTGGGGTAAACAAAAAATATTTAATAATTATGAGAGTACCGTCTCAATATGATGATATTCGTAGATATTACGATGAGGAAGTAAATCCTGCGCTTGCCGAAATATTAGCCCAAACACAGATATCTAAAATTTTAGCAGCGATTCTAGGTGGAGATAATGCCGAGTATTTCTTACGTACCTTAGCTCCAATTAATTCTATAGACGATTTTCAAAGAGAAGTGATAGTCGTTTTATTGACTGCTATAGAGCACAAGACATGTACTGAAGTGAAGTTGTATGGAACTGAATATATAGATAGGAGCAAGGGTCATTTGTTTATGTCGAATCATCGTGATATAGTACTTGATTCTGCATTTTTAAATGTGCATTTGTTTTATAAAGGGTTTAAAACCACGCAGATAGCAATAGGTAATAATCTTTTGATTTATCCATGGATAGAACACGCAGTCCGCATCAATAAAAGTTTTGTTGTCCGCAGGGATGGTTCTATAAAAGAGCAATTGCTGATATCAAGAAAATTATCTGAATATATGCGAATTGTTTTGTCAGAAAAAAAAGAATCCATATGGTTGGCTCAACGTGAGGGCAGAGCAAAAGATTCAAATGATATAACTCAATCATCTGTAATAAAGATGCTTAATATGAGTGGTCGCAAATCGTTTTCAGAAAATATGCGCGAATTAAATATAACTCCTGTTTCTATAAATTATGAATATGATCCTTGTGATTTCTTGAAAGCAAAGGAATTTCAACAGAAACGAGATGATGCAAATTTCAAGAAATCTCCCGGAGATGATATAAAAAGTATGCAGACAGGTATTATGGGGCGAAAAGGTCGTGTTTCACTTGTTATTAGTGAGCCATTAAATATTGATGAAGCATGGAACAAATTGCCCAAAAACGAACAAGCCGAAGCATTGTCTAAGGATCTTGATACTTCTATTCATCGTAATTATCTTTTGTTTGAAAATAATTATATTGCTGCAGACCTACTAAGTGGCGGGACAGATTTTTCAGGTCATTACTCAGCTTCTCAAGTTGCTACATTCGTGCGTTATATCGAAAATCAGCTTTTAAAGATTGATTTACCTAACCGAGATGAAATGTTCTTGCGCAGAAAAATGTATGAGATGTATGCCAACCCGGCTATAAATCAGTCAAAGCTATTGTAAAATGAGTGCCATATCGGAGCAATACCGGCGATATCTGTTGTTAGAACGAGCATTCTCTCCAAATACGATGGATGCCTATATGCACGATGTGGACAAACTTTTGGATTATCTGGACGCAAAAAATCTTACTTATCTTACAGCATCAACCGATGACTTAAGCCGTTTTTTAATGACCTTAACCGATTTGGGTATTGCATATAGGTCACAAGCTCGCATTGTGTCAGGTATTAAATCCTTTTATAAGTTCTTGATTATGGAAGATCTCATAAAAGAAAATCCTGCAGATTTGTTGGAATTACCCAAATTAGCTAAAAAATTACCCATAGTATTGTCTATAGAAGAAATCGATAGAATAGAAAGTGTTATAGATTTATCTAAACAGGAAGGGCAACGTAATAAAGCAATAATAGAGACTCTTTATAGTTGTGGCTTGCGTGTATCAGAATTAGTTAACTTAAAACTTTCGTCTATCTATTGGGATGAGGAATATTTAAAAGTAGAGGGTAAGGGAAGCAAACAACGTTTAGTTCCGATATCAAAAACAGCCTTAAAAGAAATTCGTAATTATTTACCTGATAGGAATGCTTTGACCATAACTAAAGGAAATGGCGATTATGTGTTCTTAAATAGACGAGGGGCTAAACTTACTCGTCAAATGGTTTTTATGTGGCTTAAGAGATATGCCGGTGAAGCAGGAATTAAAACAGTTATTAGCCCACACACATTGCGACATTCGTTCGCTACACACCTTTTAGAAGGCGGTGCAAACTTGCGTGTAATACAGGAAATGCTTGGGCATGAAAGCATTTTAACAACAGAAATTTACACGCATATTACCATGGATTATTTAAGAAAAACCATAATGGATTGCCATCCTCGAAGCAGCCATATTTAGAAATTGTGATTTTAGATTATAAATTGCTATGTGGAGATTGCAATTGTAAAATAAATTATCTAATTTTGTAGGACTTAATATACTACTTTATGAATATTTTCGATAAACTTACTGCAAATGCTAAGTCAGAGCTTAAACGTATCGTTTTACCTGAATCTTTGGAAGAGCGTACAATAAAAGCTGCTGATATCGCATTGGCAGAGGGTTTGGCAGATATTGTTTTGCTGGGTGAGAAAAAAACTATTTTGGCAAAAGCTAATGAGTTAGGACTTTCTAATATAGAACGTGCTACAATTTTTGATGTAAATACCAATCCTAAAGCTGCTGAGTATGTAGGTTTATTATACGAATTACGTAAAGAAAAAGGGATGACTGAGGACGAAGCCAAGAAATTAGTTTATGGTAATCCTTTATATTTAGCATCATTGATGATAAAAAATGGTGATGCTGATGGTGAAGTTGCAGGAGCTATGAACGCTACAAGTAATGTATTGCGTCCGGCATTGCAAATTATTAAAATGAAAAAAGGTGTTAATGTTGTTTCAGGTGCATTTTTAATGATAGTACCAAACGAGAGTTATGGCGAAAAAGGAATGTTTTTATTTGCTGATTGTGCAGTAACCCCTGATCCCACAGCTCAACAATTAGCTGAAATAGCAGTTGTAAGTGCATCAACAGCTAAAGTTTTTGGCGAGTTTGATCCTCGTATTGCAATGTTGAGTTTTTCTACCAAAGGAAGCGCAAAACACGAAAGCGTAGAAAAAGTACAAGAGGCAACGCGTTTAGCAAAAGAAATGTCTCCTAATTTGTTGTTAGATGGAGAATTTCAAGCAGATGCAGCTATAGTCCCATCTATAGGAAAAAGCAAGGCTCCAAACAGCCCTATTCAAGGAAATGCTAATGTGTTGATATTCCCTAATTTGGATGCAGGTAATATAGGATATAAATTAGTACAACGTTTATCAGGAGGTATTGCTATAGGTCCAATTCTACAAGGTATGGCATCGCCTGTAAACGACTTATCTCGTGGATGTAGCGTTGATGATATAGTCAAGATGATAGTAATCACATCAAACCAAACTCGTTTATAAAATTATCATGAAAATATTGGTATTGAATTGCGGTAGCTCTTCTGTCAAATTTAAATTATTTGACATGGATAAGAAAATCGTTTTGACACAAGGTGGAATTGAAAAATTAGGAATGAAAGATTCATTTTTGAAAATGACATTACCTAATGGAGAAAAGAAGGTATTCAATGATTTTATGTTAGATCATCACGTAGCAATTGCTTTAATTCTAAAAATATTAGTAAGTAAAGAATATGGTGCGATAAAGTCTTTAGATGAAATTGATGCTGTCGGTCATCGTGTTGTACACGGAGGAGAGAATTTTAATAAAAGTGTTATTATTACCAAAGAGGTAATAGACGGAGTAAAAGCGTGTATTGACATGGCTCCTTTACACAATCCGGCTAATTTAGAGGGAATATATACTATTTCAAAAATATTACCGAAAGTTCCGCAAGTTGCAGTTTTTGATACTGCTTTTCATCAAACTATGCCTGAATATGCGTATATGTACGGTATTCCTTATGAATTATATCAAAAATACAAAGTACGTAGGTACGGATTTCATGGAACTAGTCATAGATATGTATCCAAGCATGTATGCGAATTTTTAGGTGTTGAACAGGAAGGGAAACGCATAATTACTTGCCATATAGGTAACGGAGGTTCAATTACGGCTATTAAAGATGGAAAATCTATTGATACGTCAATGGGATTTACGCCACTTGAAGGTTTGTTAATGGGAACTCGTTCGGGAAATGTTGATCCTGGAGCCTTAGATTTTTTGGTTGAGAAAGAGCAATTGACTTCGGTTTCTTTATCTAATTTGCTTAACAAGAAGAGTGGTGTGTTAGGAGTTTCTGGAGTTTCTTCAGACATGCGCGATTTGGATGCAGCAGCCAAAGATGGGAATCATAGAGCAGAGCTGGCACTTAAGATGTATGCATATCGTATTTTGAAATACATTGGAGCATATACAGCAGTTTTAGGCGGGTTGGATATACTGGTATTTACCGGTGGAGTAGGCGAAAATCAAATCGAAATTCGTGCTAAAATATGTAGCGGACTAAAATATCTTGGAATTGAGATAGATGACAATAGAAATCAATTACGTGGTCAAGATGCTATTATTAGTTCGGATTCATCAAGGGTTAAAGTAGCAGTAATACCAACAGACGAAGAATTTATGATCGCTATTGATACAATGGAATTAGTTCACTGATGAGAGAAAAAATTGCAAAAATTCTGACGCTGCTTTTTCAACCAATATTTGTGCCTCTTTATGGCTTCATATTGTTGTGGAATTCTTCTTATTTCTATCCATATTCGATTTTTATTAAGGTGATGGTATTAGGTTTATCATCTCTCTTTATGGTAATATTACCTGCAATATTTTATGCAATATTGTATAAGAGGGGAAAAATTACCACACCTCAGGCATCAAATAGTAAAGAGCGTATTCCGGTATACATGTTCACAATGTGTTCTTATTCAATGCTCATATACTTATTGTTATATATCGGTGTTGTTTATTATTTTACTTATATTGCGTTAGGTGCATTGTTGGCATTGCTTATAATCTTTATTGTCAATTTTTATTGGAAAATAAGTGCTCATACAACGGGTATGGGCGGATTATTAGGAGCAGTTATGTACATTAATTGGGTGCAGTATGAAAATTTGTTGTGGCTGTATGTGGCAATTATTATATGTGGTGCTTTGGTTTCTTCTGCCAGATTGCAATTAAAAGCGCACACGTCAATGCAATTGTTGGCAGGATATTCTGTCGGATTTGCGTGTGTGGGGGTTTTACCATGGTGTGTAACTATGCTTTTTAATGTCTTGTAGGGATTGTTTTGTATATTGATAAAAAAACAGAATAAATATTTGCAGATAATATAAAGAAGTCGTATATTTGCACCCTCAAAATCAACCATGGCCCATTCGTCTATCGGTTAGGACGCAAGATTTTCATTCTTGAAAGAGCAGTTCGATTCTGCTATGGGCTACAAAATAAAAACAATTATTCTTTAAAAGAAATGGCAAATCATAAATCGTCTGTAAAAAGAATCAGACAAACTGAAACAAAGAGATTACACAATCGTTATTATGCAAAAACAGTTCGTAATGCTGTTCGCGATATTCGCGCAATGAATAAAAAAGAGGAAGCTGTTGCATCTCTTTCAAAAGTTGTATCTATGTTGGATAAGTTGGCTCGTATGAATGTTATTCATAAGAATAAAGCTGACAATTTGAAAGCAAAGTTAGCTTTGCATATAAATAAATTAGCGTAGTAGATTATTTTTATCATTTATAGGCTCTTCTTTAAGGTAAAGAAGAGCTTTTTTTTCGTTATTCCATTTTAATTTTTAATTTTGAACTTCTTTTTATGGAAGAAAATTGTGCTGTGGGCATCAAAGCATGGTCTGAAGATGATCGCCCAAGAGAAAAACTATTACAAAAAGGAGCATCAGTATTGTCTGATGCAGAGTTAATATCAATCCTGATAGGTTCTGGGACTAGAAACGAAAGTGCAGTAGGTTTAGCAAGACGAGTTATGCAAAAGGCAGATAATGATTTGAATATTCTTGCTCGTTTAACTCCAACTGAATTGTCGAATTCTATAAAAGGTATAGGTTATGCAAAAGCTGTTACTATTATCGCTGCAATGGAATTATCTAGAAGACGTAGAAAGGTAACTCAATCCGAACAAGATGTTATAAAGGAGAGTTCTGATGTTTATAATATTTTTTTACCTGATTTAGGTGACCTTTCTTATGAGGAGTTTTGGATTCTATTATTGAATCACGCAAACAAAGTTGTTGCGAAAGTAAAAATCGCAAGTGGGGGCGTTCATCAAACTATAGTGGATGTGAAATTGCTTTTTAAGTATGCATTAGATCGTTTGGCAACCGGTATAATATTATGTCACAATCATCCATCGGGGAATTTGTTTCCCAGCGCGGCTGATAAGTTGCTGACGAACAAGATTGTAGACGGTGCAAAGTTTTTGGATATACGGATATTAGACCATGTTATTATAGGAAGAGATGAGTATTTTAGTTTTGCTGATGAACATTTATTATAAATCAATATGCTAGCTGTTTTCACGGAATTATACACCCCTCGTGTGAAATATATTTTCGAACAGATATTTGAGAAAATACTGCGTCAGGAAATCGTTATTATCAATGATAAGCTCGCATTGTCTTCATATTCATGTCCGATATTGTGTTATAGCAGAACAGAAACAATCCCAAACTCTTTCGTAGTACGTCCACATGGATTGTTATTCGGCTCAGGTATCAAACAGTATAACCCCGAGGTAGAAGATTGGAATAATACAAAGATTTTTTTTAAAACAGGAAACGGTGATACAGATTTGCCATTTGATATGTTTTCTGCAGCGTTTTACTTGATATCGAGATACGAAGAATATGGTTCGACTGAACTAAATGAATTTGGTTGTTACAAAGCAGAGTCAAGTCTTGCATATAAGAATGGCTTTCTAGAGGAACCTATAGTTGATCAGTGGGCATATTTATTAGAAAACTTATTACAGCGAAAGAATATTGGTTATGAACCTGCTGTTAAAAATAGGTTTGTATATAGGCCGTTATTGAATTTGGATAGATTGTATAAATATAGAAAACGATCATTGTCAGTTACCATTTATGAGCTTGTAAGAAAGATGATTAATTCAAAATGGGTAAGTTTGAAGCATCAACTAAAGGTTTTGTCTCTTCAAGCCGATGATCCTTATTTTAATATCGATGAGGTAATTGAATTACATAATAGAAATAATTTAGTTCCAACATTTTTCTTGTTGGTTAAAAAAGGAATAAAATACGATAACCAGATTTTTTTCACATTTTATTATGGCATTCGTAAATTGTTACGTCGTAATTTCTTAGTCGAATTCCATCCATCATATTCATCTTTCGGTTCATATAATAGGATGAAAATCGAGAAAAATTTTTTGGAAGCAAAAGTAATTCGAGCTAGGGCCACGATGAGTCTGTTCCATTTCAGAATGGTTCTACCGGAGAGTTATCATAACTTACTAAAATTGGCCATCAAGGAAGATTTTAGTATGTCTTACCTAAATCATATAGGTTTTAGAGCGAGTACATGTACTCCCTTTAATTTTTATGATATTAATCACGAATATACAACAAAGCTAGTCGTACATCCTGTGGAAATATCTGATAGGACTTTAAAATCAATGGGAATTCATCATGAAATGCTTGAAAAATTAATGAAAGATTATGCTAATAAAATCAAGCTTGTCAATGGCGAAATGGCAACGTCTTTTCAAAATGTTTCTTTATCGAATGACGGCCGTTGGTTTGGATGGCGTGGTGAGTATGAATCGGCGATTAGATACATTTCTTTACTAGAAAATCATAGCATTGAGGAATCAATTGATTTGTCAAAGTAAAATGTCGCTCCTGTAGTTCAACGGATAGAATAGAAGTTTCCTAAACTTTAGATAGGGGTTCGATTCCCCTCGGGAGTACAAAGTAAGCGGCTGTATATCAACGATATACAGCCGCTTACTATTTTAACAAGGTGCAAATTAGTTGGCTTGCAAATGTGCTTACAACTCTGCCTTGGCAAATGTCACTTAAAATTCAGAATTCTTTCTGTTGTCAATTTTGAACCAATAACTGCCATTGGTAAACCTGCTCCAGGCACTGTTGATGCACCTACATAGAAAGTGTTTTTAAACTGTTCGTCCCAGTTTTTAGGGCGAAATGCACCTATTTGCAACATACTATGCGATAAACCTAAGCATGCTCCTTTATATAGATTAAATTGGTTTTGCCAATCCTCAGGGGTATATGCCATTTGAAAAACAATGTCTTTGGAAATGTCTTGTTTAATTCGTTGCGAAAAATCGTCTATTATGCTATTCACCATATCTTGCTTATCAAACCAATCTGTTTTATGGAGCAAATTTGGAACAGGGCAAACAAAAAATAATGCTTCACAACCCTCTGGGGCGCAACCAGGATTATGTTTTGATACTACATTTACGTAATAGTATGGTTTTTCAAGTGTACCCGGGTTTTTCATCACATCTTTGGCATATTCTTCGTAATTGTTACCCAAGAAATAGTTATGATGCTCTACTTGCGGTAATTTGGTTTTTAGTCCTACATAGAACGTTAAATAGCCCATTGTCCAACTCATTCTTTTTAAACGTTTTTCCGCAAACTTTTTGCGATTAAAAACAGTTCCTCTAAAATATGCAGCATCCGAATTTATAACGAAAATATCGGCTTGCCAGCTTTTTTTATTTTGATCGATTAATGAACTTAATTTATCGTTGTCGCTCACGTAATCAACAATTTCGGTATTGTAATGAAATGCTACGTCGAATTTTTTAAGTTCTTCTACTAAGCTTTCCACAATAGTGTACATTCCGCCTTTAACATTGTAATATCCGGTATATTTAAATTCAATATGCGACAGAAGGGTGTATACGGCATTCGTGTCAAATGGTGTGCGGCCAAGAAAAAAAGCAACGAGTGAAACTATTTGCCTGGCTTCCTTAGATTTGAAATAATTGCCTATTTGAGACCAGAAGCTTTTAAGTAAAACAGGCAAATGGCCTGGGTTTACATTGGATAAGGCTATAACGTAATCGGTTAAACTGTCGAAATTTTGTTTGATAGCTACTTGAACAGTATCGTTGTAAATCGATTCGCACTTTTTTAAATATGCGGTGAATTTGGTCTTAAAATCTGGTTCAACATTTTCAAACTGTTTGCTTAACTTATCAATATCTTTATATAGCGAATACTTCTTGTCGCTTCCCCTAAAATTGACCGTATAAAGTGGGTCTAATTCAACAAATTCAAACGGCATAACAATGCCACAATCTTTAACAAGTTCTTCGAACTCGTATGGCATACTAAAAAAACTTGGACCTACATCAAAAGTAAATCCGTCTTTTTTTAACTGGTTTAAACGACCGCCGGGTTGTTGTGCTTTTTCAACGAAAGTTACTTTATATCCCCTGCTTGCTAATCGCAATCCTGTAGAAAGACCTCCCAAGCCTGTTCCTACAATTATTACACTCTTATTCATTTTTTGTCTTTTTTAAAATTTCCGGATAAAGATTGTCTTTAACCCAGTCGAAATCGGGTTCAATGGTCAATGTTTTTATACAATATTTTTTTGCTTCTTCATATTGATTCAAATCTGTATAAGCATTTATTATAGTTACTAGTAAACCTAAATAGTTCCAATTGTTTATTTTGTAATCATTGCTTGATTCCATTAATTTTAAGGCCTTTAAGTAATGTTCTAAAGCTAAACTTTTTGAACCGCCAAAAACTTTTGGCATGTAATAATATACATTTCCAAGCTGCATATATCCTAATGGGTTTGAGGCGTCGATGCTTACTGATTTTTTGGCATATTTCAGACTATTCAATCCTATAAAAGCAGCTTTATATTTTGCCAATCCAATCTCGAATCCAATTAAAGCTGCTTTATATGAAAATAGCATTGATTCTTTGTACTTTTTTTCTTCCAATTTATTCAAATTGTCGGTTGCTTTTTTTAGGTATTTTTCTGCTTCTTCATTTTTATTACTGCCGATGCTCCATCCG
>ERZ795056.5705-NODE-5705-length-12368-cov-22.563388_pt1 | contig 12368 bp, 9 predicted proteins | sample MGYA00375140_ERZ795056 | MGnify/ENA primary metagenome ERZ795056 (study PRJEB30185, sample SAMN05720227) | activated sludge metagenome | isolation source: Anaerobic digester | place: USA | collected 2015-03-09 ...
CGTCGAGATCCGCCAGCCAAGCAGCGGTCGCCTCGGGCATCGTGGGGTAGCGCACTGGTGGCAGCAGACCACTTGATGGATTAACAAACAGGGCGGCTTCTTGCTGCGCTGCACTTAGTACCAGCAGATCGCGTGCGTCGATTGCGCCCACGCTCTCGGACGGCACCATCAGCGAAGTCGTGGCGCTGACCACCGGCCAGGAGCTATGCGCCGCAAACTGCCCGTCATTTTGAGCCCGCAGCAAGGTCACGGCACCTCCGGCAGCCACCAACCAAGACGCCGACATCGATCCAGTAGCCAGTGCCGCAAGGTGCGACGCAGGTGCCGCCAGCACGCTGCAGCTAGGCGACGCAAAGCCAAGCTGACCATTGCCACGCAACCAGCACAGCTGCGACTGCAGACCTAGAATCGCTACGTCTTGCTGCTGATCACCGTCGAAGTCACCGACTGCCAGCTGCAACGGGGTGGTGTCCAGCGGCTGTCCGGCAACTTCCACCAGGCCTGCCGCACCAACCACATGGTTCCCAGCGCAGCCTGCACTAATCCCCACCAGCAGACCGGTCAGGCTCGCCAGCCAGCGCAGCCCCCTAATACCTAAGCCCGGCTTTCGCTCTGAGCAGCCCCCAGACATCGTTGCCAACTAGCCGCCCACGGCCTCTGCAGCCAAGCGCTGCACCAAGGGGATATCGGCGGGCAGCACCGGCAGCTGCAGCAGCTCAGCCGGGGTCAGCCAGCGCACTGCCGCCACCTCCCGCGCCTGCGGCTCGCGGTCGTAGGAGCACAAGTACACCAGCATCAGCAGGTCAAAGTCCGCGTAGCGATGAAACACCACGTCGTAGATCCCTAAAATCTCGGCGGTAACACCCAGCTCCTCGGTCAGCTCGCGACGGAGCGCGGCCTGAGGGTCTTCGCCTGGCTCCACTTTGCCGCCGGGAAACTCCCACTGCAGCGGCATCGCTTGATCGGCCCGACGCTGACTCGCCAGCACACGGCCCTGTTCGTCGCGCGCCACGCCAGCCACCACCAGCTTGCGCGTCCGCACCACCGCAGCCTGCGTCACCACAGGACTTACCGCCGCGCGCTCGACCTTGGGCCCGCTCTGCGCCAGCACCGGCAGCCGCTTTAGCACCACATTGCCCGAGCCGGAGCGAAATCCCTCCAGATCGAGGGTCACGTAGATAAAGCCACAAGCCTTGCCCAGCGCGACGATCTCTTTGGCCAGGTGCTGACCGCGCTGCAGCTCGGCCACGTCCAGCTCGACGCGAGCCAGTGCTGGAGCGGCATTTTTCCCGGTCGACTCACCGATGGTGGGTAGCTCGTGAAAACGTACGCGCAGCTGGGTAAAGCCCAGGTCAAAGAGGCCTTGCTCAAAGCGATCCACCATCCGCAGCCGCTCCGGCGAGATCGTGGTGCCATAAGGAAAACGCGACGACAGGCAAGCCAGCTGCGGCTTGTTCCACACCGCCAGTCCAAGCAGCCGCGCAAGCTCGCGCACCTCGGCTTTGGACAGGCTGGCTTCGACGAGGGGCTGCTTGGCTCCACGCTCGCGCGCGGCGACCAGACCTGGCCGGTGATCGCCCAAGTCGTCCAGGTTGGTACCCAGCAGAATCTGCGACAGCCCCAGCCGCTGCAGGGCGGGCTCACAGTGCGACAAAAGCTCTGCCTTGCAGTGGTAGCAGCGATCGACGGGATTTTGCGCAAAGCCGGGCCGCTGCAGCTCGTGAGACTGCACCACTTCGTAGCGAGCCCCAATGCTGCGTGCGAAAGCGGCGGCTTCGTCGATCTCGCGCTCGGCCATGGTCTCGGACACCGCGGTTAGACCGACGGCTTGTTGCCCGAGCTGCTCGACAGCGATCGCCAGCACCAGTGCAGAGTCGACGCCGCCCGAAAAAGCGACCAGCGACGGCCCGTAGCCACGAATGACCTGACGCAGCTGGGCCAGCTTTAAAAGCAGCTCCGCTGATGCGGCTTCGGAACCCGTCGAATGAGATTGGATCTCCATTGCCAATACCTTAGTTCAGCGACGCGGGCCGCGCTTGCCAGAGGATGAACTTTGCGGACCCCGAGGCCCACCGCCGCTTGTGGGTCGCCCTCGCTGCGGTCGGCCTTGCTGGGGTCGTGCGCCCGAAGATTTGTCGGCCTCCCAGCTACGACTGGCAGGCTTGCGGGCGCCTGGACTTGCGGGCTTTCCGGCCACCCGGCTGCGACCGGCTGCGGGCTTGCCAGCACCTTTTCCCGTGGCTTGGCGATTGCGTCGAGGATTGCCACTGGGCTCGGGACCACGCCAGCGCGGCTGATCCCCGTATTCCTCGACCGCGCGCGGAGCAGGCTTTGACGCTTGAGCCTGCGCCAGCTTGCGCTGAGGAACCCGCGTGTCGATGCCAAACCCACGCCACGCGCACAGAGTGACTTCCTCGCGGTCGTGATACAGCTGCTTGATGCGCATGCCGGTCCAGCCGCCGGTCTCAAGGATCTCGCGGACTCGTCGCAGCATCTCGACCCGCTTGGCCATCGGTAGCTTGATATTGGCCAGCAGAAACTGCGCCCAGCGCCGTCGCCCCCACTTGGCTAGCAGCGCCGCCACTTCCAGCGGACGATACGCCATATCGCACAGCACCCAATCGACGGGCGTCTCGGGCTCGTAGGTAAAGGCGTTCTGGCGCAGGTGCTCGGCGCGTCCCACCAAGTGGGGGGCCAAGCGCCCGGGGTCGACCGCGATGACACGACAGCGACGCTCCAAAAGGACCTGCGTCCAGCCGCCTGGAGCCGCCCCGAGATCGACGCAGGTATCGCCACTACCGGGACCGTACGGGCTCCACGACAGCGCCTCGGTCAGCTTTAAGGCCGAGCGCGCCGGTGCATCCTTGGGTTTCTTGTAGCGCTGCCGACCGCCAGGAAACAGGCTGGGGGCATTGCGCGCGTGCAGCACTCCAACGGCAACCTGCAAGTCGGACAAAAAGCAGACCTGAAGCAGCTGCGCGCCTTCTTTGCTGGCGATGTCTGCATCCGGAAGGACTTGTCGGCCACGCTCGGACAGCAGCGTACTTAGTGTGACCAGTAGGCCGTGAACCTGCGCTGCCAGCTGATTCCCTTCGTCGGAGTCCGGCGCAAACACCTGCACCGCCACGGCGCCAAGCAGCTGCGGGATACACAAGTCGGCGATCAGTGCCGCTTTGGCCTCGCAGACCGCCAGCACCGGTAGCCCTTGCCGCGCAAAAGTCAGCTCCAGCGCTTCCAGCTTGTTCTGCGGATTCATCGGACGCGAGCGCGACACACACAGCGCCGGCTGCACCGCCTGCGCCGAGATCTTAAAGACGGCCAGCTCCTCGCACAGATCGTTTTCAAAGCCAGCGCGGCAGGTCCACAGCCAGTCGCCCACTTTCACTGCTGCGCTGCCGCCAAAGGGAACGACCACCCGCGCAGTTTTCGGCGCTGCAGCACTTAACCTAGCGCTAGGAGAAGTCTTTTTGCCCGTCGCTGCTGCTGCTCGAACAGAGCCAAACGAGGGTCGTCCGGAGGAGCCTGCAGTACGACTTGTTGCAGGCGCTCGGGTCTTTGCGTTGTATCGAGGGGGTGGCTCATAAGCGAAGTCCTGATCGCTATCAAAGTCACCGCCAAACTCGGGCGGGAGCTGGTGGTCAGCTGCGTCGGAAATCGCAAGGTCACGGGGCTTCTGAGAGAAATACGGTTTAGTTGGCATATCGGCGTTCGCGCGGCAGCATATAGATAAGGCTCGGCGAAGGGAACCTATCGCTCGGCTGGTTGCCTAAGGATGACAACCGATCGCCTGCGCGAGTGGCTCGGGTAGGCCAAGGTGGGTGGGTAAACACGAACCGGAGGGTCGCCAACAAGCGATTCCCACTTGAGTAAGTCATCGCAGTAAAGGCAACAATCCACAGCATCGGAACAAAGCTGTGGCATCTACAAAAATCGCGAACAAAAAATCGTCCGCGAAAGGAGTCAACATGCGTCGCTGGGCTATAAGCTTTGCATTCTTGTGGCTCTCGTTTGCGCTCAGCATTCGGCTGTATGACATGCGCAAGCCTCATACGTACATCTCGACGCTGACCGGCGGACAGCGGCACGACAAGGCGACGCTCGCCTGGCTGCAGGGGCCGATGCCGCACAACGGGGCAGCAGGGCGGGGCCGAATGGTCGTCGTCGATACACGCATCGACGGCAAGATCGAGCGTTATGCCTCCGCGACGCTGCCTACCGACTGGCTAGAGTGCCGTCTGTGGCTTGAGGAAGGGCCGCAGGTGATTCAGGCCGTTGCTGGCTGCCCAGGCGTCTCTCCGGTGCGACTGACGGCTGCTGGCCAGAGCCTGCCCGGGCTGGGTCCCGACAATAAGCCACCGTCGCTGTACGAAGTAAGCCCGCTTACCGCCGTCGAGCCAGAGCGCATCGTCAACAAGATCCACCGCCAGGACTATGCCCCGACGCATCCGATCCTGCTTCTGCTCGGAATCTTGGCGATGCTGCCGCTTGGCGCGCTGGCGCTGCAGACGTTCCGGCGCGCGCAGAAGCTCCGAGGCAAGACGGTGCTGGAAGGCGTCATCGAGCAGAGCGATTCCGGCGCGATGACCATCCGCTCGGGAGAGCGCCATGTCACGGTCTTTGTGGAAGAGGGCGAGCTGATCTCGGTCGGGCTGGCTGGTGATGTCCTACAAGGCAGCAGCATGGCGTTTGAAGGTGTACATGCAGCCGTAGGTGGCGACGTCGAGGTCCAAAAAGACGCAGCCTTCCGTGGCGGCGAGACCATGCGCCTGCGCCCCGGTGCGGTGCTAGTGGTCGGCGACCTGATGGCCGAGGCACGCAACCGACTGATGGTAAGTACCGTGCTGCACGTCGGTGTTGCTGCAGCAGGCATTGGCCTAGCCGCGCTGGTCTCTCTCGGTCTGGGCTTTTAGTCCAGCCTCTCTTTCGCGCTGACCGCTCGGGGCTCTGCTACTTAGCGGTCTGTCGCCTGCCCGCCCGTCCCGCTATCACCAACCTCCAGCTAGCCTCACGCCTATCTCAAAGCAAAAGTTCCTGGCGCGCAGTCTCTGGCCAAATGGGCCCGATGGAAGCGATCTGCGCGATGTCGCCAATGTTTTTCTAATACGTAAGGGCGCGCGCGCCGCTATAATTTAAGCAGCTAACTATGCGACTCCGAGCGCAAGCATGAGTACGGCTCTCAGCACAGCCGCTGGCACTGCCGGGCCAAAGGGTGGTTCGTCGCCCATTGCCGTACGTGCGGCCTACGCGACGTTTCAGCGCCTGACCCAGAGCGTGAATCAAGTCGTACACGGCAAGGCCGAGGTCATCCGCCTGGCGGTGGTAGTGCTCGCAGCGCGCGGTCACTTGCTGCTGGAGGACATCCCCGGCGTCGGCAAGACCACGGTGGCGCGAGCCCTGGCGCGGTCGATTGGTGGCACGTTCCATCGCATTCAGTTCACCTCGGACCTGCTGCCGTCGGATGTCATCGGCGTCTCGGTGTGGAACGAGGAGACTCGCCAGTTTGAGTTTAAGCCCGGCCCGATCTTCGCAAACGTCGTGCTCGCCGACGAGATCAACCGTGCCGCGCCGCGTACTCAGTCCAGCTTGCTGGAGGCCATGAGCGAAGGTCGAATCTCAGTCGACCACTTCACGTACACGCTGAAACAGCCGTTTTTGGTCATGGCGACGCAAAATCCGCTGGAGCACTTTGGCACCTATCCACTTCCCGAGTCCCAAATGGACCGCTTTCTGCTGCGGCTGCGCCTGGGTTATCCATCGCGGCTCGACGAGCGCCGAGTGGTTACGCGCGGCAGTCAGTACGATCCGGTCGAAGACCTAAAGCCCGCCGTCACTGCAGAAGAAGTGGTGGCCATGCAGGATTTCGTCTGCCAAGTGCGCGTCGAAGAGTCGCTGCTGGACTACGCAGAGCGCATCGTTGGTGAGACCCGCCGCTCGCCGCTGCTGCAGCTAGGTGTGTCGCCGCGTGGCTTTCAGTCGTGGTATCGCGCCGCCCAGGCCCGCGCGCTGTCCGAGGGCCGCGACTACTGCGTACCCGACGACTTTCGCGAGCTGGTGCTGCCAGCGCTAGCCCATCGCTTGGTACTGCCCGGCAGTGGTCAAGGCGGCTACGGTGATGCCTTGGGTAGCGGTCGCGCCGAAGCGGAGCGCATCCTCCAGAACCTGCTGGAGCGCGTCCCACTGCCATGAACCTGCGGCTGTGGACCCGTCTGCGCGGCGTCCGGCTGACTCGAGACGGCGGCTGGTTCTGCATCGTCCTGCTCTGCATTGCGCTCATCGCGCTAAATACCGGCAACAACCTGCTGTACCTGCTGCTGGCGATGCTGCTCTCGCTGCTATTGGCCTCGCTGCTGATGGCCGAGGTGTCGCTGCGTGGGGTCGTGCCCCGTCGACAGCCACCACCGCGCGTTCACGCCAAAGACCCGTTCTTGATGGGCATCGTGCTGCGCAACGACAAGCGGCGCTTCCCGTCGTTTTCGATCGAAGTCGAAGACTTGTGCGAAGACGAGGTCGTCGACAAGCGCTGCTACTTTCTAAAGATTCCCGCAGGCCGCACCCAGCAGACCAGCTATCGGCACAGCTTGCTCCGTCGCGGGCGTTATGTGTTCACGGCGTTTCGCATCTCGACCAAGTTCCCGTTTGCGCTGTTTCGCACCTCGCGCTACGTCGAACATCGCTCGGAAGTGGTGGTTTATCCGACGCTGCTGCCACTTTCTCACTGGCCACAGGCGATGACCGTCGCCATCGGCAACCTGTCGATGAGCAAAGTAGGCCGACGCGGCAACTTTCACGCCCTGCGCGAATACCGCCATGGCGACGATCCGCGCGACATCCACTGGCGCAGCTCGGCACGACGGCAGCGCCTGGTGGTGCGCGAGCATGAAGTCGAAGCGGTACAGCAAGTGACGCTGCTCGTCGACAACTCGTTACCCAAAGAGCTGCACAAAGATCCTGAAGCGCAGCTGCAGCTGGAAAAAGTCATCAGCTGGGCCGCGTCACTGGGCGCCTTTTATCTGGAGCACGGCTACGCGCTGCGCCTGTGTATCCGAGGCACCACGCCACCGCTGCCGCTGCTGGTAAGCCCCGCCAACCTGGGCCGACTGCTGCTGACGCTGGCGCTGCTACCGACGGTGACGCCTGAGGTGCCGTTTCAAAAACCGCCGCCGCCACCAGCGGGCTCACGCATCGAGCCAGAGCCGCGCGGACACGGCGACAGCCTGATGATCGTGCGCCCCAATGCGCCCATGCCGCCCGAGTCGATGCGCTGTCACATCGTGGAGGCCGATTGAGGTTTGCCGCCACCCACAAAGCCGTGTCCTACCTGATGGTGACGACGGCGTTTATCATGCTCGCGCTGACCGGCGAGCTGCCGATCCTGCTGACCCTGCTGACCAGCGCCGGCATTGTCGGCTCGTTCTTTTTTGATCCGCAGAACCAGCCGTGGATGATGCGTCGCGCGTACAGCTACGCGTGGTGGGCGCTGCTGCTGCTGGTGCTGGGCCTCTTGCTGCCGGACGGCATTCGCGGTGACTCGATCTGGGAGGGCGGCTCGCGCTTTCTGTGCGTCTTTTTGCTGGCCAAGCTGTGGCAACGGCGGTCAAACAGCGACTATCTGCAAGCGTATGTCGCCAGCTTCCTGATGCTGCTAAGTGCGTCGCTGCTCGGCACCAGCATGGTGTACGCGGTGTGCCTGCTGTTTTACATCGTGTTTTCGACGTGGACGCTGACGCTGTTTCACCTGCGGCGCGAGATGGAAGAAAACTATCTACTCAAGCACCTGCCCGGCAAAAATGGCCAAGCTGCCGAGAGTGAGCGAGTCGAAGTAGAGCGCATCCTGAACTCACGCCGGGTGGTCGGCACTTCGTTTTTGGTCGCCTCGGGACTGGTGTCGGTGGGGATTTTCCTGCTTGCGGATCTGCTGTTCTTGCTGCTGCCGCGCGTCGGGATCAGCCTCGATTTACCGGTGCGACGCAAGGGCCTTTTGCTAACCGGCTTTTCCGAGCACATCAAGCTGGGAGCCCACGGCCTGCTCCGCGAAAACGCCAAGGTCGTGATGCGCGTGCAGCTACCGGGTCAGACGCTGCCGCCGGACCTGCGCTTTCGCGGCATCAGCTTTGACCACTATGAGCACGGCCAGTGGCAAAAGACGCACAGCACCGACGAGCACCGCGAGCCGACTCCCGGTGGGCTCTATTTGCTGGGCCGCGATGCGACGGTGCAGACGCCGCAAGATGCCAGTGTGCTGCGCAGCGAGATCTACTTAGAGCCGCTGGAGACCTCTGTACTGTTTGTGCCTGCTCCGGCGAAGACGCTGGCCGTGCAGCTGCCGGACTCGTGGCTGAGCACCTCGCAGTGGCCGCTGCAGTTTGGGGGCGACGACGATCTGGTTGCCAAAAACCGACACGGCAGCCTGCACTACACCGTCTACTCGCAGCGACTGCCTGCCGCTTCGGCGAGTGGTTCCGCTGGGACGGTAGTGGCCCCGCCGCTCACGCCCAGTGAACGCCAGCAGTATCTGCAGCTGCCCGCAGACCTGCCGCCTAGCATCGGCCAGCTGGCCAAGGAGCGCACGCAGGGCCTGTCGCGTCCTCAGGACCAAGCCACGGCGCTGGTGGCGTTTCTGCAAAAAGACTTCGCCTACACCACCCAGCTCGCGCAGCCCAAGCACGCCGAGCCGCTGCAAGACTTTCTGTTTGAGCAGAAAAAAGGCCACTGCGAGTACTTCGCAACCGCGCTCACGATCATGCTGCGGCGACTGGGGATTCCTGCACGCAGCATCAATGGCTACCTCGGCGGCGAGTGGAATGCGTACGGCGGCTATTTGATTGTGCGTCAGCAGCACGCGCACTCGTGGGTGGAGGCCTATCTGCCAGAGCGCGGCTGGGTCACGCTGGACCCCACACCACAGGCGGGACCGCAGCCACCGCGCACCGGCATTTTGCACTGGCTAGGCCAGTTCTCCGACGATCTGGAGCTGACGTTTTATAAGTACGTAATCGAGTACGACCTGCGCAGTCAGCTGCAGCTAGCGGCAAAGTTTCGACGCACGCTGTGGCCACAGCCGACCGTGCATAGCGACAGCCCCAGCGCAACCTACCCGCTGCGGCGCTGGGGACGCTGGCTGGGCTTCGGCGCGGCCATCCTGCTGATCTTGCTGATGAGTCGACGACTGTGGCGACTGCTGGCGCGACACCAGAGCGTCGAAGAGCGCACCGAAGAGCAGGCCAAAGGGCAGCTGCGACGGGCGCTGCAGGTGCTCAAGCGGCGCGGCTTTGTGCTGCGACCTGCCGAGACCTTGCAGCAGTTGGCAGCTCGCGTCGACCTTGCTGGCGACAAGAGCGCCGCTAGCTTTGCTGAGCTGGTGCAGCGCTACTACGCCCACCGCTTTGGACAGCAGACGATCGACCTGAGCGAGGTGACGAGACTAACGCGCACGATGGCCCGCGCTCCGCGCTCAAGCTCTGCCATTCCTGTGGGGCCCCTAAGTGCCGCGCCGGAAAAGAGCAACCCCGACGGTGGCTAGTAGTTGCGCAGGATCTGCCCAGCTGGCACGCCGCGCGTAAGTAGTACCTGCGTCGTCTCTGCCAGCATCAGCGGCTGCCCGCACAGCAGCACCGTCGTATTTTCCCCCAGCCAAGTCGGTGGAGACTCCTGCAGCCGGTGCTGCACATAAGACGGCTCGTCGCGTCCCTGGCGCTGCTGCGACGACACCAGCGACAGCTGCAGACCCTCACCCGTTAAGCGCTGGAGCTCTGGCAGGTACGCAAAGTCCTCCATCGAGCGCTCGCCGTACAGAAGCGCAATGTGGCCAAAGCGCTCGCGCTCTCGCCGAGAGCCAAACAGCTGCTGCAGCGTCGCCCGCAGCGGCGCAATCCCCGAGCCCGTCGCCACCAGCAGCAAGTTGTGACCCGCAGCCGAGGCCAGCGCAAAGCCCTGACCTTGAATGCCCGAGGTCTGCAGCTGCAACTCACTGTGCTGCAGCGCGGTGGCCAGCAAAGAGCTACGACGCACCAGCAGCTCAAGCTGACCGCTGTGAACCTGCGGCGCCGCTGCCAGCGCAAAGTAGCCGCGTCCAGCCTGACTGAGGTCTTGGTGGTGACCATGTAAAGGCCGGTGGTGATGCACAATCTCTAGGTACTGCCCCGGCGTGGAATATTGCTGCAGTAGCTGCTCCGAAGCCCCCAGGCGAATCCCCAGCAAAGTTCCCGTCTCAGCCCAGGTCGAGTGCAGCTCGAGCATATACGGCTCTGCTGCTGCCGAGGCTGCTTCGACGACCGCACCTGCACTTTGCTGTACTTTCCCGTCAACCATCCCAAGAGCCCCTGCGATCGACCGTTTTGCCCGCGAACTTTAGGTGCCAGCGCAACCTGCAGCACTCCACTTTGGCACTCACTCTGCCTATGCTATTTCGCGAACGTAACGTAGCGTCGGTTTTTTCGCATTTCTACGCAGCAGCGACGATAAAAGGTGCTCTGAATGAAGGCCCTTTAAGTGGCCTTCGGCACCAGTCAAGCGACAGGCAAGCGCGTGGTCATGATTCACATTGACAGAAACCGGATGCGGCCCTACCGCTAGAGACATGATGACTCGCTTGCGAAAAACCCTGCCTTCGGTGCTCTTGCTGGCCTGTTTACCTTGCGCAGCTGCAGCTGCTGAATCTGCCGCGCCGCCCGTCACAGTGCTGCGACCAGAGAAGGGATTTATCGACGACGCCTACGCCGTCACCGCGGATAACAGCACGCTCATCTACGTCAATACCGACGGAGCCAACTGGGCAAAACTGCGTGCGATTGGGCTGCCAGCCAGCGCTGCGACACCAGCCACCGCGCCCACGACGAGCAGTCCACCAGCAGCGCCACCGCCTGCAGCTGCGCCGTTCTCTGTCCCCGCTGGCCAAAGCATCGAGATCATCGGCAAGCTGCCGCTCAGCGTAACCAAGCTGTATCTGCTCCCCGAGGACCGCGTCCTTGTCGTCAGCCGCGACACCGAGACCGGCGGCGTCTTTAACGGCAACGTCTACAACTTGAAAAGTCGCACCGAAGTCACCATCCCCGGTGGCATCGGACCCGCTTCGGACATCACGGTTGGCGACTCGGGCAGCGGTCCTTTGGTCGTCGCCATTACTCGCCCCGGGGAGCGCAGCCCCGAGTACAAGCTGCAGGCTTTTTCGGCCCGAAACCTAAAGCCAGTGGCCAGCAAAACTTGGAAACTTGAGGACGGCGAGCCGCGCATCACGACCGCGCTGGGCATCGCGATGCCGCTGTACTTTTTGGATGACTACCTGACGCTGGCCACCAAGCACAACGGCACTTTTGACAAGAAGAAGGACCTGCGGCAGCCCGACTTTCTGGCTTTTATCGACACCTTGACCGGCAAGATCAAGAGCCAGCGCCCGATGGCCAGTCCGACGCCGCTGCTCGATCTAGCACGGCTGCGCAAAGACCACGGCGAGTCGGTACTGCTGGTTGCCGATGAGACCACGCAGAGCCTGCAGTTGCTGGCGGCGCTGCCCCGCGGACCCGAAGGCGGCCCCACTGAGCTGAAGACGGCGCTGACCTGGCCGCGCCCAGCCTCGATGTATGAGCCAGCGAGTCTGCGCTCGCAGCTGGTACGGCCCGATCTACTGCTGGTGTCCGCGATGCTCGATCCGGTAAACGAGCAGGCGGTGGCAAACAAGCGCGCAGACCCGGACGACTACGATGTCTGCGCAGTGGATCTAAGCGGCAGCGCGCCCGGTCCGGCACAGCGCCTGTTGATGCTGCACGGCAACAAGCGCCCGCTCAGCTGGATGGCATCTGCGCAAGGACGACTGGCGGTGCTGCGCAAGCACAAAGGCTTCTCGCGCGGCGGCACTGAGATTGAGATTTACGATCTCAAGCTGCCACCTGCGCCTGCGCCGATGGTACCGACGACACCACCGGCTCCGACTCCGCCGCGAAAACCGACGCAAGCTCGTCCTCGCTGATTTGAGCCGCCCACGCTTTTCCCCGCTGACCCGCGCTCGACGCATCCAGCGCTTCCCCGAAAAAAGCTGAGTAGCGACACACTGCGCCGAAGTTGGCGCTGCTGCTGGTATCGCGCTTGCAACGCGTGATAGCGTGCCCGCCCGACTCACACGCCTCCCCAGTCATTGCAAACGCCCCAAACTTCCCACGAGAGGTCCTTGCTGATGATGCCCGTAACAAGCTGGCTGCTGCGTGCGCTTGATAGACCGGGTTTGTCGGTAGCAATCCGCAGCTCGGCTCCGGTCCGGACCAGCGGCCTAGCGCAGGTGCATCCATGTCGCTAGAGCTGACGTACCCCGGCCCAGAAGCGATGGCATCGCGCAAGGCGCTGGATCTGCTGCGCAGTGTCTACGGCTACACCTCGTT
>ERZ795056.5709-NODE-5709-length-12366-cov-4.948907_pt1 | contig 12366 bp, 10 predicted proteins | sample MGYA00375140_ERZ795056 | MGnify/ENA primary metagenome ERZ795056 (study PRJEB30185, sample SAMN05720227) | activated sludge metagenome | isolation source: Anaerobic digester | place: USA | collected 2015-03-09 ...
CAAAATTGAGCCCTACTATGTATTCGCTTAATGGGATAGATAAGGGCGTTAAAAATATCAATGTAAAATAAATTTTCTCTGGAAAAAGAATTAAAAGGATTACTCCGATAAATAGAAATGGTAAATAGTTTAAGTATAAGAAATCGGTACTTATGAGGTATGAATTGAGGGCAATAAACAATATGGACAATACTAGCACTCCAACTTGGGGTGATAGTATTTTTTTATTCGATAGTATTTTGGTTAGCGACAATGGTATTGACTACTTATTTTGCTTGAAACCCTTTATAAATTCCATAAGCACAATTGCAAAAACTGTAAAAAAGACTGATGCAAGCGTTGAAAGAATAATTACTAACGACCTTTTGGGATAGGCCTTTTTATCTGCAGCAACAGCGCGGTCTATTACAAATTGACTTGGAATTGTTTGCTGTGCTTCAATTCGAACAACTTTTAATCCCTGGCGCATTTCTGTTAGGTGAAGAGCCATCTCCTTTATTTCATCTTTATATCGCCTATACTGGCTTCCGTACTCTTGTAAAGGTTTGATTTGCTTTTCTAGAACACTTATTGCTCTTTTGTCATTGGCAATTAATGCCTTTGTGTAATCCTTATAGTATTGTTCCGACTGCATTTTTAAATCTACAACCCCATTCATCATAACCTTTGTGAGTGAGTCCTCAAGAGTTTTCATTTCTGCCAGCCCTTGCTCGTATTGAGCCTCAAGAGCTAATAGCGCTTTCTGAGCAATTTGAGTTTTAACGGAACGCATTGCGCTATCGCACAAATCAACCACAGTGTTGGCAATTTTTGCAGCCATATCGGGGTTTCTATCCGTAACCTCAATCATCACGCTTTGGTACTGTGTAGGTTTAACCCTTACATTGTCGTCGTATCTTTGGTATATCTTGAACTTTGCATGTTTTTCGTTGGGCTGAATACCATAATTGTTCATTAGATTCAGTTTGTTAATAACAGAATCTTTCAGAGTACGGGATGTTAAAATCTGAAGGAATTGCTCAGCCTCCTCGGTTTCCCCAAAAACAGTAAGCCCCTCCTGTTTCATAAGCGTAAACAGTTCCTTGGATGCTTGGTTTGCAACTGGTGGGTATATTATTGATGTTGATTTAAATTTGGGTTCAATTAAGAATGCCGCAATTGTTGATGCTATGAAGGCTAAAAAAGTTATCAGAATTAAGATTTTTCTGAAATTCCATAAGGCATTAATTATATCGCTTGTATTTAGGTCGAAGTTTTTATTCTCAGTTGTCATAGCCTATGAACTGTTTTGTGTTAACAAAAACCCTCTCACGCGAGAGGGTTTTACAATAACGTATTATTTATACCGCTAGTATAATGTTGTAGCTTTTTTTCCCTTTTTGGATAAGTAAATACTTACCATTAATTAGATGCTCAGCGGTTATCACTTCATCCGGATTGTTTATTTTTTCCTTGTTGATGCTTAATCCTCCACCCTGAACCAATCTGCGCAACTCGCCTTTCGAAGGGAACACCTTTGAATGCTCAACTGTTAATGAAGATAGCGGAACGCCTGCCTTAAGCATATTTTTATCCACCTCAAAGGTTGGCACGCCCTCAAAAACAGACAGGAATGTCTCCTCATCTAATCGTTTTAGCGATTCGGTAGTCGCATTGCCGAATAGCATTTCCGATGCTTCAACAGCGGTGTTGTAATCCTCCTCGGAGTGAGCCATTATGGTAATTTCACGGGCAAGTTTGCGTTGTAGTTTACGTTCGTGTGGCGCTTGCTTGTGCTGCTCAATTAGTGTCTCAATTTCGCTACGCTCAAGAAGCGTAAAAATTTTGATATACTTTTCGGCATCCTCGTCCGATGTGTTCAACCAGAATTGGTAGAATTTATATGGAGATGTTAGTTTCTTATCCAACCATACATTTCCCTGCTCTGTTTTACCAAACTTGCCTCCATCGGCTTTGGTTATAAGCGGACAGGTTAATGCGTATGCTTCGCCTCCAAGTTTCCTGCGGATTAATTCAGTTCCAGTAGTAATGTTACCCCATTGGTCCGAACCGCCCATTTGTAGTTTGCAATTCAATGCTTGGTATAGATGCAAAAAATCGGTTCCCTGAACTAGTTGGTATGTAAACTCTGTGAACGACATACCTGCAGAGGATTCTGCACTTAAGCGTTTTTTCACTGAATCCTTACTCATCATATAGTTTACGGTGAGGTGCTTACCAATATCGCGAATGAACGATAGGAAAGAGAATTCCTTCATCCAATCGTAGTTATTCACCATAACAGCGGCGTTGGCCTCCTTGGATTCAAAATCGAGAAAATGCGATAGTTGTTTCTTTAGGCATTCCTGATTGTGACGTAGCGTTGCTTCATCAAGCAAGTTTCGTTCTTGCGATTTTCCCGAAGGGTCGCCAATCATTCCTGTTGCACCACCAACAAGCACAACTGGTCTGTGACCGCAGCGCTGAAAATGGATAAGCATCATAACCGATACAAGGTGTCCAATATGTAAAGAGTCTGCAGTTGGGTCAATTCCCACGTAGGCAGTTGTCATTTCTTTGGCAAGTTGCTCCTCGGTGCCAGGCATAATGTCGTGAATCATTCCACGCCATTTGAGTTCCTCAATAAAATTCATCGCTATATAAAAATTAAAAATATGTAACCACTATTTTTTGTAGCTCCAAAGATATGAGTTTTCAACCTTATTCTGTAATAAGGTTTTGGAAATAAATTCGATGTTGAGATTTAATTACTCCTTTGAATCGTCGGTTTTGAGTCGTTCCTTCAAGGAATCCCTAATCGATTCAAAGTGCAAATAGGGGAAAACGGCTGGAGCTAATTTGGATAAAGGTTTGTAAACGTAAGATTTTTCGGCCTCCTCCTTGGTGTAAAACTTGGTTCTAACGTTAACCTTTTCAACCAGAACAATTATCACGCTAATAATAAAAGCATTCATAATTATCCCGAAAATAAGCCCCGATATTTTATTTACTATCCCTAAAACGGTTAAGTCGAAAAACCCTTCAATTAGCTTTCCTAAAAAGTGAACTGCAACAACAATAGCTGCGAAAGTTATGGCAAACGATATTAACGGTAGGTATTGATTGCTGAAGTTGAATTGCTCTGCAAGAAATGTTGCTGTGTAATCGGAGAATCTGATTGCTCCCCAAATTCCAAGCAGCAAAGCCGCCAACGAAAACAACTGTGCAACTAGACCTTTAGTAAAGCCTCTAACTGCACCTAGGATTAGTAATCCTACCAGTATAACATCAATTATATAAAATGTCATTGCAGTGATTGTGTTAATGAACTATACGGCACAACGACCAACGCAATCTAATATCTTGCCTAGATTTTCGTTTCGTAGGAAGTAGTGGGTGTTTTTCCCATCACGCTTACATGAAAGCACTCCCTTATCCTTTAAAATCCCTAGATGATGCGATGCTGTTGACTGTTCAATCTTAAGTGTTTCGTGTATTTCGGTTACGGTGAGTTTTTTGTTGTCTTCAAGTAAACTTATAATCGCAATCCGCATAGGGTGAGCAATAGCTTTAAGCATATTGGCCGCTTGCTCTAGCTGTTCAATTTTTAGTTCTTTAATCTGTACCATTTATAACTACGTGTTAATCAGAAAATATTTAATGCATGCAAATATATTAATAATTTATTTTGTTGCTTATGGGTGTTTTTATTTTTTAGCATGATTTAAAACAATTACTAATAAGATTTTGTTTGTTCTTATGTTTTCGAAAAATTATGGTTATTTTGCTTTAGATTTTTGATTAACCTAAAACCTGCGATGCTCGACATAATTAAACAGCCAATTAACGAAGACCTTAAACGCTTTGAGCCTTACTTTAAGGAGCATATGAGCACAAAGGTTTCTCTGCTCGATGTAATTACCAACTATATATTTCGTCGTAAGGGTAAACAGCTTCGTCCAATGATTGTGTTCCTTTCTGCAGGGTTAAATGGAAAAATTGGTGACGAAACCTATGTTGCTGCAGGAATGATTGAACTACTCCACACCGCAACGTTAATTCACGACGATGTGGTTGATGAAGCCTACGAACGTAGAGGTTTTTTCTCTATAAACGCACTTTGGCGCTCTAAGGTTGCGGTTCTTGTTGGCGATTATCTTTTGTCGCGCGGTTTGCTTGTGGCAATTGAGAACAATCAGTTCGAGTTATTAAGGGTGATGAGCGAGGCTGTAAAGGAGATGAGTGAAGGGGAGTTGCTGCAAATTGAACGCTCCCGGAAAATGAATATCGATGAGGAGGTTTACTACGAGATTATCCGCAAAAAAACAGCCTCGTTAATTGCATCGTGTTGCGCCAATGGCGCAATATCGGCAGGAGCATCGGCCGAGAATATTACGTTGATGAAGGAGTTTGGAATAAACCTAGGTATCGCTTTCCAAATTCGCGACGACTTATTCGATTATCAACCCAGCGGTGTAATTGGCAAACCAACAGGCAATGATATTAAGGAAAAGAAACTAACCCTGCCTTTAATTTACTCATTATCGGTTGCCAATCCAAAGGAAAGCAAACGAATTCTTAACCTTATTCGCCACAATAGCAAAAAGAGCAGCACAATAACCGAAGTGGTTGATTTTGTGAATAGGAATGGCGGTTTGGATTATACAATGAAGCAAACGAATTCCTTCAGGGATAAATCTCTGGAAATCCTAAAATTGTTCCCCGAATCGGAGTACCGAAAGTCGATGGAGTTGCTAACTAACTTTGTGGTTGAGCGGAAGAAATAGAAACGCTACAACGATGGAAGATTAATGCCTTTTATCAATCTGTATGTTTCTAGGGCGTAAACATCCGTCATGCCAGAAACAAAATCTAGAACAGAGAGTATTTTTTCGTAGTTACTACCATCAACCTTAAACTGCTCTGGGATTAGCTGAATAACCTTCTTTGAATGACCCGTTTTGGGGTTTAGCACAGCTTGGCAGAAAATATCAAGAAGCGAACTTAGAATTTGGAAACCAGCTATTTCAATTTCAACTACTTTTCTATGGTTGTAAACTTTGCTAATGGCTAAGTGCTTAATGGTTTCCATTGCATCTTTCTGTGCTCCAGTTAAACTATCTACCAATGGTTTAATTGGCTCACCATCCATTATTTTGTAATAATTACTTGCAAAAATTATTGAGCAGTTCTCTACTAATTTACTAATAACTATTGCGCGCAAGTAGGCAACTTGTTCGTTGGGGTCTGTAACTTCGTCTAGAGTTGCATCAATAGATTTCTTTTTACTATCACTATCACCATCGAAGAAGGCTCTATATAGTTCAATTGTTTTTGTTGTGGAAAGAATTCCCAACTTGTGCGCATCTTCAATATCCATTATCTGGTAACAAATATCGTCGGCGGCCTCAACTAAGTACACCAATGGATGACGACAAAACTCTCCGCTAGGATTCTTTATAAGTCCAGTGGCATAGGCAATACTATTGAAAACATCCGCTTCGGCTTTGAAGTAGCCATACTTCTTTTTCCCGAGGGTTGATGGGTAAGGGTATTTTAGGATTGATGCAAGAACGGCATTGCTAAGTCTGTACCCGCCAACCCTGCGGCCATTGAACTGATGTGTTAGTAGGCGAAGCGCATTGGCGTTACCCTCAAAACGGGTTAAATCATTCCATTCCCACTCGTCAACTAAGTTTTTATAAGTACTTTCATTGTCGGTAAAATATTTCCGGATAGCTTCTTCGCCGCTATGCCCAAAGGGTGGATTTCCTAAATCGTGCGCTAAGCAGGCTGCTGAAACTACCGTAGGAATTTGATTAACAATCAACCGCTCTTGTTCAGTTAATTCTTTTTCAATCAATGCCAGAACGCTATTGCCTAAAGACCTTCCAACGCTAGAAACCTCAAGGCTGTGGGTTAGCCGGTTGTGAACGAATATTACCCCAGGCAAAGGAAAAACCTGCGTTTTATTCTGCAATCGGCGGAAAGGAGAGGAGAAGATAATTCTATCGTAATCGCGCTGAAAATTGGTTCTAGTGCTATCGGCCGATGTTTGCGATGTTATTTCGGCACCAAATCTATCTAAGTTGAGTAGTTGAATCCAGTTCATAGTTTCTAAAAAATTTAGGCTCAGGAAAACTGAGCCTAAGTATTACTTTTTATACTTTACTGCTCGGTGAGCAGGTGACTTACATTAACTGCAATTTTAAGAATCTTATAAACATTACCGTCCTCATCCTTAAGCGGTGTGTATGTTTCAAAGAAAAGGTACGTTTTATCGTTTACCGTAAATTTATGTGTTTCCTTTCGCACAATGCCACTATTAAGTTCTTCCCAGAAAAGTTTATAATTTTTGCGTTGCTCATCGCTGAACTCCATTTGGTAGGAGTGATGCTTTCCTACAACCTCATCCACTGTGTACCCTAAAAGGTCTAGGTAAGCCTGATTTACAGCGGTGATATACCCATCGGTATTATACTCCATAACAAAACTTGAGTTGCTGATTGCCTCGTAAAGGTTCTCCATTTCCTTATTCTTCTTAATAAGGTCCTTTTGAATGTTCGAAGCATCTTCTGCTTGCTTGTTTATCTCTTCCTCCATCAACTTGGAGGTAGTAATATCGCGAGTGATACCGAAGGTTCCTATAGTTTCTCCAGAAGTATTCTTAAGTGGCAATTTTGATGTTTCGGCCCATGTAATCCTGCCGTCGGACATAACCTCTTTTTCAACAATACCTATGGCTGGTGTATCGGTTCTAATAATTCTTTGTTCATCCTCATACGCTGGGCGTGCGTGCTCATCGTCAAAGAAGTCGAAATCAGATTTACCAACCAATTCCTCCTGTTTTTCAAGACCAAAGAATCGGAGTGTTGATTTGCTAACTTTAACGAACTGGCTCTTGAGGTCTTTAAAGTAAATTTTATCTGGAAGATAGTTCAGTAAAGCGTCAAGTAAAGTCTTTTCCCATTCAAGGTTCTTTTGATTCTCGTAGAATTCGTCGTTACGCTTCTCTAACTCCTCCTTAATGGTGGCAAGCTCCTCTAGGTTTTGACGAACTTCTTCCTCCTGAGCCTTCATCTCCTCTGCTTGTTGTTGAGTTCTCTCGAGCAACTCCGCAGTGCGAATATTGGTGCGAACAGAGGTTAGCGTTTGGGCTATGCTTTGAGCAACTTTCTCAACAAAGTCAACGTGGAAATCCTCAAATTTTGTGAACGAGGCTAGTTCAACAATACCAAGCACATTCTCCTCTATTTTTAACGGAACAATAAGCAATGTTCTTGGTTTTGCTTCGCCCAAACCAGAGGAAATTGAAATGTAATTTTCAGGAATATTGGTAAGGTGAATAGTTTGTTTTTCTAATGCGCAGGTACCAATAAGACCCTCGCCAACCTGGATGTGTTTTGTAATAAACTTCTGACGGTTATAGGCATATGCCGCCAATAGGTCGAAGAAAGGATTGCTTGGGTCATCGTCATTGTAAATGAACAATCCGCCCTGATTTGCATTTAAGTATGCAATAAGGTTTCGGATGATATTCGCCGATAAGGCCTCAATTTTATCGTTATCCTGGCGAAGGATATCGCCAAATTTAGCAAGACCCTCGTTAATCCATTGTCTTTTCTGGTCTTCAACCTTACGCTTTTGTTCTTCCTCTTGGGCGGTTCTGAGATTTACGCCCATTTCAATTAGCGATTTTCCCAAAACATCCTCATCGCTAAGCAAGTTAAGCTGTGCGCTGTAGTTTCCAGAGCCTATTTCCTCTGCAAACTTTGTTTTCTCAGTTAATCCTTCAATAGTTTTATTGAGGTGATTAACCATTACACCAATTTCATCAGTATTTGTATTGGCATAAATCATGTCATTGTTAACATGACCTTTTGATAGTCGTTCTAGAGTATCTGTAACAGCACTTATAGGATTAATGACATACCTTTTTGAAGAGTAGAAAATAAAGAAAGCTAAAAGTATAACTCCAAGAAAACCAATTATAATAGTTTTCCAGAACATTAAAATAGATTCATTTACGATAGTTGCCTTTGGGACAACTACCACCATAGCCCAGTGTTGTTTACAATTGCCAATGGTTATTGGCCGAATTGTGAAGTATGACATTACTCCATTTATATCAACATCCTCGAAAAAAACAGGATTCCCATTACTCATTCTATCGATTGCGCCATTCCTTAAGAATACTTCTTCATATTCGTTTAGTGCGCTTCCACCAATAAAGTCTTTATCGGGATAAGCAACATACTTAAGGGTGCTCGATAATAAAAAAGCGTAACTATCCTCAAATGGTTTTATCTGTTTAAATATTTCGTAGTAATTGGTTAAGGGTATATCAACACCAACCACCCCAGCAAATTTTTGATTCATTATGTTGGGGACAATTATACTGGTCATCAGAATCTTATTGTTCTGATTGTTGTCGTATGTGTCAAAATATGGTTCTTCAATACTTTCCGAATTTTCTTTTTTGATTTTTAAATATTGAGGAGGGTCTCCATTAATACTTGCTTGCTCTGTTTTACTTTTTATATTTCCGTTTTCACGCCAAACGGTAGTTTTATATCGTCCATAATCCTTTTGATAAGTAGAGTCTAGATATTTCATTTCCCAACTATCCCAAACAGCAATAATATCGGGGTTGTTGCTGAGAACGTTTCTGTAAGTATTTGTGTAAACGTCAAATATTTTTTCCTTAGGGAGTTTGTTACTACTCGATATCGAACTGGAAAGAGTTCTTGTAATAAAAAGTTCCTTTTCAAGCAGGGACTTAACGAATTCAGCATGTTTATCTGCTGTAACAGCAATATGGGCCTGAGCAGCATCAATTGAATTCTTTTTTGCTTTCGTACCAATATAAAATACGGTAAAAAGGAGAATAATAATTGAGGCACCAACAAATAGAATTAAAATCTTATGTTGAAGTGACAACTTGCTAAGTATTCGATTTCGAATATGCTGAAACTTCAATTTTATATCCATATGGAAAAGATAAGGCGTTAGTTGAAGCTTTGATACTTTTTCACCCGAGGGTTAACGCACATTACAGGTATTTCTAGTGAACCTTCACGCTTAGCATCAACAAATCTATCGTATTTGTCGGTCATAATTAGTATAAGGTCAGCCTCAATGATTTGTCCAAACTTGAATACTTCATCATCAAAAGAACCTTTTTTCTTGGCTGTTTTTATCCCGTAAACAATTCCTACACCATCAAGCATTTTTTTCGTAAAGTAAATGTTGTTTGCCATCTGCTTCTTTTGTCCATCGTCGGTTAGGAATGGTTTGATTAGGTTGATGTTACATTTATAGTATTTGGCCAATAGTATAATCCAATGTACGGCTTCCTTAAACTTCCTATCGTAATCAACGGGAATTACAATTTCAATGTAATGTGAATGTTTAGGTGGTTTATTTATTACAATGAAAGGCAATGTAAGTTCCTTAAAGATTAAATCCTTTAGAAAACTTGAGGAACGAAACTCTTTGCCTTTGCTCAAATAGGTATGGTATGATACTATTAGGTTTATATTTGCAGTTAGAATGAGTTCTCTGATAAGTCTTTTAGGATGACCCTCTAGAACCAAGGTTTGTGGACGAATCCCATATTTCTGATAAGTAGCCTCAGCAACACCTTCAAACCTTTTGTTAATGGCTTCAATTTCTTTAATATTAACCTTTCTAAAAAGGAAATCTTGAATGATGGATTTTGGTATTATGTTAAGCAACATAATTTCATTTCCTCCAGCATCGGCTAATTGAATGGCATGTTGAAGTGCATTTTCGGAACCTTCTGTAAAGTCCCAGGGAACAAGTACTACTTTTTTAATACTTTCCATAATCGGAAAATTAGTTTAATCAACAGTAACTCAATCTTATCTTAAGTTTATTGCCCTACAACCAAACAAAATAAGCCTTTTGCTGAGTTTTGTTTGAATTAATAGGCATAAAAAACCTGATAAATATAGTAAAATTAAAAATAATCTCAATACAAAGCTAATTAAATCTCATTTTTCTCAACTTCCTGCATCCAGTTTCTTATATTTTGTAGCTGAATATTTTTATTAACGTTACGAAGTCGACGTGCAGTATTTGTAAAGTACTGATGTTTTTCAATAAATTTAATTTGAAGCAAATTCCAGTCGTGAAGTGTGGCAATTTTTCCGTGCTCATGGAGCTCCTTGTACAGCATATTCGATACAGGTATAAAGTCCGTTCTACCTAAGTAATCCAAGTCCGAATCGCAGATAATTTGTTCTAGAAGATTTTTAGGTTCTGGAGGCATTTTAGTAGCCATTATTATGCTGGATATTACCTCTATTTGCTCTTGGGTATAACCGTAATCTGGTAATATTTCGTAGGCAAGTTTAACACTCATTTCTTCGTGGGTTGAGTAATCAATCATATGTCCAGAGTCATGAAATAGGGCGGCAGTTCTAAGCAAAAGTAACTCTTCTTTCGATACCCCTTCAGAACGTCCGATTAGTTCAACTTGGGTGTAAACATCCACAGTATGCTTTAAATTATGGTAGTATAAGTTTTTGGGTAACCCATTTTCGAGTTTTTCTAAAATGAACTCTTCCAAATCACCGAGTCGAATAAGTTGTAGTTCAATTTTAAACTCATGGTTTGGCCTAATTCCCTCCATGTTTTCCGAAAGGTTAGGTGCAATTCCTTCGACAAAGTACATTTTAATGTCGCCTTTGTTCTTAATTGGAATTTTTCCGCGATAGGTGCAAGTGAAAAAATCCTTTACAAGTAGATAGGTGTTTTCGGAGATGTTTATTTTACCTGCCTCCCCCGCCGATTCCATTCTACTAGCGGTGTTTACTGTACTCCCCCATATGTCGTATGAGAGTTTATTCCTACCTACAACACCTGCAATAACAGGGCCAGTATCAATACCAATGCGTAATTCCCAAATTGCCTCCCCCTTTTGGTGTTGGTTGTTTATTTCCTTCATATGGTTCATCATCTCAATGGCTGCAGCAACAACCTCAATAGGGTTTGTCCTGTTCTTTTTAGGAATTCCTCCCGCGCACATATAGGCATCGCCTATCGTTTTTATTTTTTCAATGTGGTATTTGTCCACCACTGTGTCGAAACGGAAAAAGAATTTATCGAGTTGGTCTATAAGTTCTTCCGCATTTATTTCATCGGTAATTTTTGTAAAGCCTTGAATGTCCGAAAATAGCACTGTAACCATTTTGAACTTTTGGGCATTTACCTTTCCGTATTCCTTTAGTTCATCGGCAGTATCTCTAGGAAGAACCCTGGTTAAAAGGTTTTCAGCCTTACTTTTTTCTCTCAGCAACTCTTCGGTTCTTTGGTATATTAAGATTTCGAGTTTGTTGGTTGTTTTGGAGTTTGTGTAGGACAGTAAACTGTAAAGAAAAACTAAAGAAACAATAAAAAATATTGCCAATGTCCAGTATGGGAAACTGCTAAGTGATATTATAATACCTGCTAAATTCATCAAAATTCAAAATATCAATATTCTACTTTAAATTTGTAGCTAGTTTAAAAATGCTGAGGAACAAAGTTTTACGGACTATATTCTAAAAAATTGTTTCTCAAACAATGATAAAAGTAATAAAATTCATACATTAGTCCAATTTTATTAGAGTATCATATACTTGTTGATTAAATTAAACTAAGCAGTTTTATCATTGTTATTGATTGCTCAAGATATGGTAAAATTTGTCAAATTTCAATATATATGAAAGGAACAAGCAAAACAATTTTGGTTCCAACTGATTTCTCAAAAGTTGCAGAGTATGCCCTACAGCACGCTGTAAGGGTTTCGAATGTTGTTAAGGAACCTATTTCAATTCTTCACATAGTTCAATCCGAGGCTCAGGTTAATGAAGCAAAGCAGAAGTTAGCCGAAATCATAGCGGGTGTTAAGGATAAGTACGGTATTGAGCCCAATCCTATTGTTCGTATTGGAAGTATTTTTGTTGATATTGCCAAAGTGGCCAATGAAATTAACGCTAGTATTGTTATTATGGGTTCCTCAACCATTCGTGAGATGGATGAGAGCCGAGTTTCTTGGACTCTCAAGGTAATTACTAGTTGTAAGGTTCCCTTTGTTACAATTCAGGAGCCACCAGTAAATAAGCGTTACGACGATGTGGTGTTTCCTATAGACTTTACAACGGAAAATAGAGAGAAACACGAATGGATATCCTATTTCTGCGATTATTACTTATCGAGGTTTCACCTAATTAAGCCTAGCGTTACCGATCCTGAGTTATTAGCCAAAATCGATATTAATATGGCTTCGGCCAGAAAATTTCTTGACCAGAAGGGGGCAAAATATATCGAGTATACTACTCCTGGGGTTAAACCTTACGATCAGGAAATACTTGAAATGGC
>ERZ795056.5710-NODE-5710-length-12365-cov-9.698538_pt1 | contig 12365 bp, 10 predicted proteins | sample MGYA00375140_ERZ795056 | MGnify/ENA primary metagenome ERZ795056 (study PRJEB30185, sample SAMN05720227) | activated sludge metagenome | isolation source: Anaerobic digester | place: USA | collected 2015-03-09 ...
CCCTGTTTCAGATAACCAGCTGAAAACGCTACTTTTGCGGCCCGATTGAGTGCTTTAGCCCTGTTTATGAACATTCGTTTCTCCTCTTACCTTTTGATATCCAGTCTGTTGATCTGGGTTTCCTGTTCTTCCAAAAAACCATTTCTCGCTACTGCACCCACGGCTTCATACCAGAATGCGGTGCAGCGTGTGAAAGAAGTTTCAACACTGAACATCCCGATTGAAATTTCCCTCAATGACGTGGAGAAGAAAATAAACGAACAACTGGGCTCCGTCCTTTTTGACGACAATTCACTGGACAACAACGGCGGCGACAACCTCATGATTAAGGTGACCAAGCGTATGCCGCTGGTGATCGAGCCGAAAGGAGGAAATCTGTTCAACATCAAAGTGCCGGTGAACATCTGGGCGAAAGCCGGATGGAAAGTGGAGAAATTCGGGCTATCGGTTGCGAAATATGAAGACACTCAGTTCGATCTGGACCTGAATTTCTTAACAAGACTCAGCATTGACCCAAGCTGGAAGGTAAACACCAGTACAACACCAAACGGCTATAAATGGATCAGTGAACCGAAAGTGAAAATCGGCTTTTTCGAGCTTCCGATCACCTCGATCATCGAGAAAATCATGGACCGGGAACTGCCGAATGTGGTGAAAACGGTGGACAACGAAGTCGGAAAAATCAACCTGAAACCACAGGTAGAAACCGCATGGAAAGCGGTGCAGGAACCTTTTCTGATCAACGAAGCCTACCAGGCCTGGCTCAAAGTGACGCCTCAGGACATCATGATGACGCCACTTGGAAACAAAGGACGGAATGTTCGGGTGGGAATCGGAATGACAGCCGTAACCGAAACATTCATGGGCAACAAACCGAATTCCGCTGTGATGGCCAATGTGCCTCCATTAAAAATTGTGGATAAGATGGATGAGAAATTTGAGGTTGGGATGATTACGGAAATCTCCTATCCGCAGCTGCGCAAAATTGCCTCCGACCAGACCGTAGGTAAAACCTATGAGTTTCAGGAAGGGAAGTATAAAATTAAGGTGGATAGCCTCAATATTTACGGGCATGGCGACGACATAATTGTAACGACAAACCTGTCGGGTGCTTTGAATGGAAAGGTGTATCTGAAAGGAAAACCATACTACGATGCAGCCAGTACAAGCATCAAAATAAAGGATCTGGATTACGATCTGGACACCAAAAACAAGTTGGCCAAAACAGCAGACTGGATGGCACACGGAAAATTCCTGAAACTGATGGAGCCATTTTTCAGCTTTTCAGTTGCAAGTCAGCTCGAAGAAGGAAAAAAGATGATTCAGGACAATCTGGCTGGAAACAAGATCAACAAAAACATCAACCTGGCCGGGAAGTTGAACGAACTGATTCCCGGAGCGATGTATGTAACGCCTTCCGGAATTCAGGCCATCATTACAGCGAAAGGAAAACTGGAAGTGCAGGTAGCAGGCTTTTAAGCTGAGGCCCTGTATTGATAATTGTTGTTGATCGCCAGGTATTTTTTGATGCGTTGAAACGCCATCATTTCTTCTTTGCGGATCACACCATCTGCTTCCATAATTTCTTCCAGATCATTGATCACGCTTGTGCGTTCTGTTTCTGTAAGCTTTACTTCCATCATGTAGTTTTCCAGGTAAACCATGACGTTATCGAATGGCAGTCGAAGGAAGTTCTGATAAATATCATCAACGAAACAACCGGTGTCCATTCCGGCAAACGCAGGATTCTTTTTTAATTTGGAGAGGATGATGGAAGCCTCTTTTTCCGAAAATTCTTTGTCGGCAATGGCCAGATAAAGATAGAGGTAAACAATGGCTGGATTTTCCATAGCAGGATAATTTGTTGAACGAAAGTAACACAGCGTTCAGGCCATGTTTATTCTGAAACAGGTGAAACATATGCGCCTGTAAGGTTTCAGCGAAAAGCCGATACCAGGCAGCGCATGTGTTGCTGTTCTTGTCACAGAATTAATGCCCTTACGCCAAACGAAAAAATGGGTTTCGAAAAGGTAAAAAAAATCCTTCTTCTACTCTGGAGATCCTTTCCTGTACAGCTCATGTTCACCAATCTGAAGAAGAATCAGGTGATCGTTTGCTTCTGGATTTTTCTTTTTGGTTTTATTCTTTTCGATTGGGGAAAACTCTTTGGTATTCCATACCTGTTCCTCGATCCGGAATACCATGGTCAGGTGAACGCCCGGAGTTTGTTCATAATGGGACTTGCGTTTGGCATTTTCAATACTTCCTTTCAAATCACCTGCTACATTCTCGACTCGGAACGATATCGTTTTCTGGCCGGAATCCGCAATGCCATTTACAAATTCACCCTTAACAACAGCATCCTTCCTGCCTTGTATCTGGTTTGTTTTTCATGGAAGTTCCTGAGCTTTCAGTTGGAAAGGGGGCTGGAAGATAAAAAAGAAGCAGTACTGGAATGTCTTGCTTTTACGGGGGGATTCCTGTGGATTTTCTTCCTCACCTTTTTGTATTTCCGGATTTCCCAAAGTACTCCCTTACGGAAACTTTCCCGCAGCATAGACAAAAGGTTACGGAACCTGAGCTTTTACAGGCTTTCCCTCATGAAACGCATTCGTAGTTTGCGTGGAAGCAGCCCAAAAATCGGGTACTTTTTCAGTTCCGGGTTCAAGGTTTCAGAAGTGAAAGAGCCCCAACAAGGACAACGACTGGTTAAATTGTCAGACAGCTTCAGCTCCAATCACCTGGCAGCAGTCATTCTGGAGCTGGGAACGATTTTCCTTTTGTTTGTCCTGGGTATATTCAGCGGAGCTGCCATATTTCAGATTCCTGCCGGGGCCAGTATTTTCCTGTTTTTCGGATTCATTCTCATGTTCATTGGTGCCATCAGTTACTGGCTGCGTGGATGGAGTATTTCACTTTTTATTGGTTTCGCATTCCTCCTTAACTTCCTCTATTCATCCGGAATTCTGGACCGGAACTACCATGCCTTTGGAATCAATTACCAAAAGAAAGTTCCTTATAACAACCAGCAATTCCGGAAAATGACGAATCCGGGCGTGTACGTTGAAGATTCATTAAAAACCATAGGAATTCTGAACCGGTGGAAAGTGAAAACCGGACAGGAAAAACCCAAGATGATTTTCATTTGTACAAGCGGTGGCGGAATCAGGGCAGCTACCTGGACAATGCGCACTCTTCAGTTTGCCGACAGCAGTCTGAACAGTTCGTTACTTGAGCAATCGGTTCTGATCACCGGAGCTTCAGGTGGATTACTTGGGGCAGCGTATTACCGGGAACTGTTTCTGCAGAGCAAAATCCAGAAAGATGTGGATTACTACGAGCGGAAATACATCGACAACATTTCCAAAGACATCCTCAATCCTGTCGTCTTCTCTCTCATTTCCAATGATATCCTCATCCGGGTAAAAACCTACCATGACGGAAAGTACACCTATAATTCAGACAGAGGACTGGTCTTTGAGCAGACACTTCACCAGAATCTGAACAACGCCCTCAACAAGAAAATCTACCATTACAAAAATCCGGAAAGAGAAGGATTGATCCCAATGCTGATAATAGCCCCGGTGATTGTGAACGACGGTCGTCGACTATATATCTCACCTCAACCCATCTCGTACATGACCTGGGATAAAAACAATTGCAACTCCACACCCGATTACAAGCTACTGAGAGGCATTGAGATGAGTCGTTTTTTTGACTCCTGTGATGCCAGCCGGCTGGGAATCGGATCGGCCTTGCGGATGAACGCCACCTTTCCATATATCACACCCAATGTTGATCTTCCCACGATTCCGTCCATTGAAGTGATGGATGGAGGACTGAGTGACAATTTCGGAGTGAGTGATGCTCTTCGGTTTATCCATACATTCAAACCCTGGATCGAGCAGGAAACAGACGGAATCGTAATGGTTTGCATTCGTGATACTCCAAAAGAAAGGCCATTTCGGAAACGAAACAATGATTCATGGTTTTCGAGAATTATGAATCCTGTGGGGTCGGTTTACGCCAACTGGGCCCGCAACCAGGACAACAACAATGATATGCAGGAAGAATACCTCACGCATTCTCTCAATGTTCCGCTGGATGTGGTTAATTTCCAATACCTGGCAGCCAACGAGCTGGATGACAAAGCGGACGAATCAAAATCAGAAAACCGTGCCTCTCTTTCCTGGCATCTCACTACTTTTGAAAAACAAAGCATCGAATCGGCCATTCTCAATCCGCAGAATACCGAAGCTCTTGCCAAACTGAAAAAACTGATCCGACCTTCCAACCACAACCTTGCAACGATTCCTTAGTGCCGACACATTTCTGGAAGCAGGCTGCGATGAAGCCGGACGGGGTCCTTTGGCTGGTCCGGTGCTGGCAGCTGCTGTGATTTTACCCCGTGACTTTGATCTTCCCGGACTCAATGACTCCAAAAAACTGGATGAAAAAACCCGGTTTGAACTGGAGCCGGAAATCCGGAAACAGGCACTGGCATACGGAATTGCACAGTGCAGTCCGGCCGAAATCGATCAGTACAACATTCTCAATGCATCCATTCTGGCCATGCACCGGGCTCTGGATCAGCTTTCAATGAAGCCAGACCTAATTCTGGTGGATGGAAACCGGTTTAAAAACTATCCCTTCATTCCGCACCAATGTGTGGTCAAAGGTGATTCTAAATTTGCATCCATTGCAGCGGCTTCGATTCTGGCTAAAAATGAACGGGACCGGATCATGGTGAAACTGGCGGAACTCTATCCGGGATACGGCTGGGAACGAAATATGGCCTACCCGACACCGGAACATCGAAAAGCATTGCTGAAACTGGGTCCGACTCCCGAACACAGGGTTTCATTCAAACTAAAAAATCAAAACCCGGATTAATTGAGGGCTACCGGTCTTCTCCGGAAAAAGGCGATCCCAAGAACAAAAAAAATCACCAGGACCAGGGCTGAAATACGCATATTTCCTGTAAGCTGGTTGGTGATACCGAAGGCGAACGTTCCGAACACAATCGAGAATTTTTCCAGAAGATCATAGAATCCATACAGGACGGATTTACCATGTTCGTCTTTCGGAAGATAATGAGTAAACGTACTCCTGAGCATCGACTGGCTTCCTCCCATAACCAATCCGACCAACGCAGCCACGGCAAAAAACTGATTATCCGTCTGCACAAAATAGGCTGCAATACAGACGCCAATCCACAGAAAACAGGCCAGAATCAATGTGCCGATGGGTTGTAAACCGGTTGATACCCGGGCAAAAAGGATGGAACCACCAATCGCAACCAATTGAAGAATGAGGATGGTGGCGATGAGTTTCTCTGAGGACATCTTCAGTTCAGCTTCCCCAAATATGGCAGCCAGGTACATGATGGTTTGTACACCCATGTTCATGAAAAAGAACCCGGCCAGATAACGTGCGAGTCCTGGAATCCGGCCGGAAATCTGAAAACCCGAAACCACCCGCAGCCAGACGGGACGAAACTCAAAAAAAAGTCCCCGTCCTTTCTCTGAGCTGGGTAAACCAGAAACAGCTTTCAGCCCAAAACCAAACCACCAGAGGCCGGTAAGGACAAATCCGATGCGACAGATTTCACCCATATCCAGTTTTACGACCGGAACAAAAAGGGGCAGAAGGATGATGATCAGCAAGAGAACAGAACCAATGTAACCCATGGCAAATCCTCGGGCACTGACTCTATCATACAAATCGGAGCTGACGATTTCGGGAAGAAATGAATTGTAAAACACAATCGAACTGCTGAATCCGAACGCAGCCAGAACAAACATGAGCATGCCGAATTCCAGGTTTCCCTTCACAAAAAAGAACATGGCAGCACAGCAGAAAGAACCAAGTAAACAGAAAAACAGGAGAAATCGCCTCCTGTATCCACTCACATCGGCATAGGCCGAAAGAAGGGGGCTTGTTAATCCGGCCAGCAGAAACGAAAACGAAACGGCGTACGAAAACAAGGCCGAGTTGGGCATCGAAAGTCCGGCAAACTCAATCTGACTTCCTCCCTGCTCATTCACAGCCACCATGTTGAAGTAGACAGGAAACAAGGTCGAAGTGATGATGAGGGAATAAACCGAATTAGCCCAGTCGTACATACACCAGGAGCGAATGACGGACGGGCTGTTCTTCATAAAAACCGGACCCGAAGGCATTACTTTATCAACTCAGAATAGGTGTCTGTATTCTGAGGATCCAGAAAAAGAAGAAGATTGTACGCTTCCTGCTTCTGCTCTGGTTTGGTGGCCTCCTTCAATACTTTCACGAATTCAGGTGCTTTCATATCAATGAAAGTTTTCACAAATATGGAAGTCGGCCTTTGCTCAAATGCCACCTTCAATCTTCGAAGAACTTCCAAAAGAATGGGACGAGTGTCTTCTGGTTTGTCAGAATAGGTATCCAGTCCCTTGCGATGGTATTCGTACAATGATTCCCGGAACGAAGCGAATTGCTGTGACATCAGATTTTCCAGCAGAAAATACCGGGTATTGGTTCCGTCAAACTGATTCCAGCCTTTCAATCCACCCTGTGTTGCATTTTGCCCGACCTGTTGTGCCAGCTGATAGTAGTTTTTACCACCGAGTTTCGAGAAACTGTCGTAATCCAGTCCAATGATGATATACGCATAATAGGCCAGGAGTGAGGTGAGATTGTTTGAAAATGTTCCTGGCTGAAAATCAAGTGGCTGTCCTTCGACATATTGAAACCCCCATTCCTTATCCAGAAAATTGAGAAGCTTGGTTTCATAGCTTGTACCATAAACCGGACGGCTGGCGATGATTTGTGCAGTTGCGGTGTAATTTCCAACGGTCCCGCTCAAACTAAGGGCAATGGTGCATTTGATCCGTTCTTCTGTTTTGAAATTGTCGTTGGTCCATCGGCGTTGGTTCATAAAATCCTTGATGGCCCTTTTCATATCGGTCAGCACCCTCGGATCAACACTTTGAACACCTGCGGCATTCAGGTTGATTTCGCAAAGAAGTTCCTGAGAATGACCTTTGAAAGAAGGCAACAGGAATACGAATGCCAACAGACTACAGATTCTGAATTTGCTGAACCACAAAGTGGGTAATGTCATGAGCAACGTCTTTTTTAGATTTTGTTTCAAATGGATGGGCGATACCGTCCGCCGAAATGAGGGTGATTTTATTTGTATCCAGAGCAAAACCTGCCCCGGAATCGTTGAGCGAATTTAGCACAATCGCATCCAGATTTTTCCGGATTCGTTTGGCATGTGCATTTTCGAGTTCGTTTTCAGTTTCGAGGGCGAATCCAAGAATAAACTGACCGGCCCTTTTCTTTGCTCCCAGAGTGGCGGCGATGTCCGGGTTTTTCACCAGCTCGATGGAAAGATGGTCCCCAGATTTTTTGATTTTCTGTTCCGATACCTGAGCCGGACGATAATCCGCCACAGCAGCCGCCAGAACAACAACATCCGATTGGCTGAAGTTTGACTCACAGGCATCCTGCATTTCAAGAGCCGATTTCACATGAATGATAGTCGCACCTGCAGGCAACAGGTTTTTATCAACAGGGCCGGCCACAATCGTGACTCCGGCACCCATTTCCAGAAAAGAACGGGCGATTTCGGCCCCCATTTTCCCGGTCGAATGATTGGAAATAAACCGCACCGGATCGAGTGCTTCCTGTGTTGGCCCAAGTGTGATGAGAACGTTCTTTCCTTTCAAAACCAGTTGTTGACTGTAAAAACCGGAAAGCGCCGAAAAAATTTCTTCCGGCTCCTGCATTCTTCCTTTGCCAGAAAGTCCGGATGCCAGTTCCCCTTCATTGGGCTCCAGAACCGAAACATTCTGCTGCTTCAGAATCTGCAGATTTTTCTGGGTGGCCGGGTGCGCCCACATATCCAGATCCATGGCCGGCGCCACAAAAACCGGACAACGTGCCGAGAGATAGGTTGTGAGCAACAGGTTGTCCGACATACCCGAAGCCATTTTCGAAAGGGTGGATGCCGTTGCCGGAGCCACCAGAAAAAGATCGGCCCAGAGTCCCAGTTCCACATGGTTGGTCCACTGCCCGGAATCCGGATCGGCCAGTTCCGAGTAAACCGGAGAATCAGCCAGGGTGGCAGCCGTTAGTTTGCCAATAAACTCCACGGCAGACGGTGTCATAATCACCCTTACCTCGGCACCGTCCTTTTTGAGGAGGCGAATGAGACTAAGGACTTTATAGGCGGCAATGCCTCCGCAAATACCCAGCAGAATTTTCTTTTTGTTCAGCAATTTCATCACGTATACGGACGAGTTGCGAAATAAGGGAATTGGGGGTGGGAAAGCAAAGATCTTAATGAATCCTACAGATCATTTTACCCCTCCCAACCATTTGAATTTCAAATGAAGAGAAATAAATTCTGACTAATAATTTTGAAATAGTACTATTGAACTTTGAGATTCCATTTAATACAGCATCACTGAAATAACAATTCATAAGTCATGAACCTTCAACTGGATAGATCTGAGAGAATAATTGCAATCATTAAAACCCTTCCAGAAAGTAAGTTAGTTTGGATAGAACAAGTAGCCAGAGTACTGAGCACCAGCAGTAAATTCACTCTGGTAAATGAAACATTTTTAACCAGTGAATGGGTTGCCGCATTTGGCGATGGGCTATTAATTCACCACGCATTTTCAGCGGAACCATTTACTAAAGACAAATTTGAACATTCAATAGTTCAAACTGCTAAAATTATTGGACTGAAAGCTGACTTCGCATCAAAAGGAAATAGAGGTCATGACATTACAATTGGCAGCACCAAAATCAGTTTAAAAACTCAAGCAGATAAAAACATTAAGAATGAGACACTTTGGATAAGTAAATATATGGAACTGGGTAAAGGAGAATGGTCAGATAAACTTGAACAACTAGAATCGCTTACTACTATGTTTCTCGAACATTTAAAGGAATCAGAAAAAATACTCGTTTTGAGATGCCTAAAAAAAGGCCCTTTGTGGCACTATGAGTTAGTCGAAATACCTAAAAGCATTTTAGAAAAAAGTCAATCGGGAAAATTTGAAATGAAATTTGATAGCAGGCAAAATCCTAAACCTGGATATTGCCATGTAAAAAATGAAAATTCCGAATTGGACTTCCAACTCTATTTTGATGGGGGCAGTGAGAGAAAACTCCAAATAAAAAATCTAAGAAAATCCTTATGCATAGTTCATGCAGAATGGTACTTCGAACTAAATTCTCTAAACGAACTCTAATTCAGGCTGAATATTTCGCAGCCGTTGCTCTGCTAATTCGACATACATTGGATTTAGCTCTGTGCCCAATCCAAGTCTCCCTAATCTCAATGCTTCATAGCAAGCTGTCCCTGAACCTAAGAACGGATCAAAAACAATGTCTCCAATTCTTGAACCCGATAAAATGCATGGCCTAACCAAAGTCGAAGGAAATGTTGCAAAGTGAGCCCCGGAATATGGTTCAGTATTGATGCTCCAAACAGTTCTTTTATTTTTTCTCCCTATTCCATCTTTAGTTGATTCCATAGAGACTTCCTGGTTAAAATAGTATTGCTCAGACTTCGTAAGTAAAAAAAGATATTCATGACTTACAGTAAATCGATCTCTCACACTCTCAGGCTGACAGTTAGGCTTATTCCATATAATATCATTCCTTAAATACCAACCATCTTGTTGACAACCAAGGGCAACCATCCAAGCAACTCCAATTAAGTCTTTTTTCTTTAGCCCCTTTGGTGTATCTGGTCTGTACGACATTGCCCTACCCTTATTTTTAGAATCCTCTTGTCGCCATTTCCGACCACCTGAGGTATAGGTGTTTCCAATGTTTAACCAAAATGTACCGTCAGGTTTTAATATCCGGCGAACCTCTGAAAACAAAGAAACTAAATCTGAAACATAGTCAATCAATTCATTTTCTGCTCCAAACTGGCCAGAAACACCATAGTCCCTAACTCCCCAATAAGGAGGAGAAGTAACTACACATTGAATCGAATTTGAAGGAATTTTCTTAATTATATTCCGTACATCGCCTGAAATGATCTTGATCGGAAAATCAGAATTGGGAAGATGAAAATCCTGTGGCTCCATTATTTTTAGTTTTCACAAAATAAACCAACCTGATCAAGTTCTGAAAACAAACATCAAAAATCAACAGAACTAGTAAAATAAAAAAATGAGAACAAAATACAAAGTATTGATTTTCTATGCTTTACCTTATTAAATCTTAAATCAAGTTCAATTCTCTTAAGTATGCTTATAGGAAGAAGTGCCGATATATGTTCTAAATATTGAAAGACAAAATATTCATTCTATCCCAATCATTGCCGATAATTTACCGACATGATCATCACGAGAACGGACGAGTTGCGAAATAAGGGAATTGAGGGTGATTTTTCTGAATTAAGTTATGCACTCAAGACAGGATGGGTCGGAAGATGCCAGTCATACAGAATCCAATATTTCCGAAGGTGTTTGCGTTATGGGCAATTGAAAATTCGCCAAACCAAACCAATTCGTGTATGAATCATTTCCAGTTATCCTGTCTGTTTTTCCGGAAGCTGCTGCTGAGTCTTGCTTTTTTTGCCTTGCAGATTCCGTCCTTTTGCCAGTCCGATTCTTTGATCCGTTACTTTTCCCGTTCGCATTCGCCATATATCTTCAATCAAACAGGAATTGTACCCAAAGGATATCTCTACATGGAAGCCCATGCCGGCAAATTTATTCCCACCGAAAGCAAACGCCTTCCTCTCAACATTTCACTGGTTTTAGACCGGAGTGGCTCTATGTCTGGAGACAAAATTGAGTATGTCCGGCGGGCTGCGAGTTTTGTGGTTGACAATCTGCAACCCGAAGACATTCTTTCCATTGTGAGCTATGATGACAAGGTGGAGGTTGAGTACCCTTCGTCTCAGGTTCTGAACAAAGAGCTTATCAAAAATAAAATCCGAAACCTGACCGACAGAGGGAGCACCAACCTGAGTGGTGGTATGATGGAAGGATTCAAACAGGTAAAATCAACCTACAAATCGGGTTATGTAAACCGGGTTTTGCTGTTGTCGGATGGACTTGCAAATGCAGGGGTGACCGATCCTGCTCTTCTTCGGAATATGGTGACGGAAAAAGTGCGGACGGATGGAATTTCATTGTCCACTTTTGGTGTGGGTGCCGATTTCAATGAGGACCTCATGACCAGCCTGGCGGAAAACGGAAGTGGCAATTATTACTTCATCGAATCGCCCGATAAGATTCCCGCCATTTTTGACCAGGAATTGAAAGGATTGCTTTCAGTGGTTGCCCAAAATATGGATCTGGAATTGGTCCTTCCGGAAGGAGTTCAGGTTGACAAGGTTTTCGGATACCCGTATAAAGTGGAAAAAGGCGTTCTGAAAATTGATTTCCGGGATATTTTTTCAGAAGATACCAAAGGAGTCCTCGTTCGGTTCTCGTTGAGCCAACCCGTGAAAGCCTCGTATTTGTTTTCATCAACCCTTCGCTTTACAGATGCACAAACCGGAAAAGAGAAAACGCTGAAAAGTAATGAGGAAGTGCAAAGCACACGGGATTCCGTCCTTTTTGCCAAACAGATGGACACCCTGGTTGACAACCAGATTACACTGTTTGAAGCAAATGAAGTAATGAAAGAAGCGGCAATGGAAGCGGACAGGCGAAATTTCGATGGTGCCCGCAAACTCATTCTGAAAAATTCTGTCGATATCAAGAAAAAGATGAAACCGGGCTCGAAAAACAGCAAGGAAATTATGGCGCTGGATTCGATGAATACGAAATACGAAGAATCTCTCAAAGACATTGAAACGAAAACCGATTTCGATTACAAAATGATCCAGAAGGAAGTGAAAAACAATTCCTACAAAATCAAAACCAAGAGGGTTAAAAAGTAGATTCACCAGAATCTGTCGTTTCAGTGCAAAGCCACTTTCCTTCCTTCAAATTCTATCCCCATCTTTGCCGAAAATTTACCGACATGACGACCGGAGAAATCCACACCGAAAAAGGGGTAATGAAGATCGAGTTTTTCGATACCGATGCTCCAAATACAGTTAAGAACTTTGTAACGCTGGCGAAAAAAGGCTTTTATAACGGCGTTGTCTTCCACCGCGTAATTCCTGATTTCGTAATTCAGGGAGGCGACCCAACCGGAACTGGTGCAGGTGGCCCGGGTTATAAAATCGACTGCGAACTCACAGGCGGTAACCAGTTTCACGATCGTGGTGTGATGTCGATGGCACATGCCGGCCGCAATACCGGTGGTTCACAGTTTTTCATCTGCCACAGCCGCCGCAACACAGCCCATCTCGACCGCAACCATACCTGCTTTGGAAAAGTGGTGGAAGG
>ERZ795056.5716-NODE-5716-length-12360-cov-14.529622_pt1 | contig 12360 bp, 12 predicted proteins | sample MGYA00375140_ERZ795056 | MGnify/ENA primary metagenome ERZ795056 (study PRJEB30185, sample SAMN05720227) | activated sludge metagenome | isolation source: Anaerobic digester | place: USA | collected 2015-03-09 ...
AGCAATGCGACGATGAGCGGGCACGGCTGCAAGCCAACACACGGCGCCTGCGTAACAGCCTCACCGAGCTTGGCTACCCGATCCATCAAGGCACTGAGCAGATAATCTCGTTGGAAGCGGGGCTGGAACCCGACACCATGGTGCTACGCGACCGACTGGAGGAGCACAACGTGTTTGGCGCCATCTTCTGCGCGCCTGCCACCAGTCGCAACCGTGCAATGGTCCGCCTTACACTCAATGCCAACCTCACAGACGCGGAATTGAGCCACATAGAAACTGCGGCCCGAGACATAGCACCACTGGTCAAGCCTTGGGATTGGCCTATCGCACGGCGCGCCAAGAGCACCGACTAACCCCTCAAATGCAAGGCGTCGTGGGCCTCACTCCGGCAACTCGCGGTCTCCCAGCGCTGCTAGGTGGGCCGCGTAACCTTTACTAGAACCAGGGCAAACCGCTGGATTAATGGTAAAAACTGCACCCCAAAGTGGTGTGTCGGCAGCGCCCAAAGCAATAGCGGACGCCAGTCGAGCGGGCTGGCCGCTGTTAAGGGCCAGTTGAAGTTCAAGATCGACGAGTTTGCGGCCTGATCGAATATCGTCTACGTCGGGCGCGGCGATGCCCTGCGACCAGGCCAGCTCTGCAAGGTCTCGCAAATTGTCCCGGTGCTCCAGTTGCAGCCAACTGGCCTGACCCACGGCGTCCAGTCCCAGCACACCAAATGGTGTTCCGACGACCACATGCTCCACCCATCGTTGTCTCTGCACCAGGGCGCCCAGCAGAGGTGCGATATTTGGCGAACACAGCAGTGCATATTGCTCTCGGCTCAAGGTGGCGCGCCAGATTTGTCCCTGTCCGCGCACTGGCAGTTCCAGCATGCGCTTGATTGCATCTGTCAGCCTGCGCGTAATGTCCACAGACTGCTTGGGAATAAACTGCTCGATAAGGCCCTGATTGAACGCGGTCACAGCAATCTGTTCGTCCGCCTGCCCTGTCAGCAATATGCGGGAGCCGGGCCAATCTTCCAGGGTGCCCAGGGTTTGAAGACCATTCATTGCCGGCATGGAATAGTCCACTACAAGGATGCGGGTCAGGTCGAACCGGTTGTTTCCATCCTCAGCCCAATAAGTCAGGATTTGCGGAATGAGTGCCTGACCATTGCGCGCCCGGTCAATCATGTCCTGCTGGCGCCAGGCGTCTGCCTCCCAGCGCGCAGGCTCGCTCTGTATATGGTGGATACAGTCGAGTGGGTCAATGAACAACTTAACCGACCAATCGCGAGGCATAACGTCCGCCAGCATTTCCAGGTAAGCCGGGTCGTCATCGAGAAAAGCCACTGTGCCGGGCCGGCGGTAGAGTGGAAATGTCATGAGTTCGAGTCTCCCTGATGTGTATTATTTGTCTGAAGCAGGACAGGCAATTCAATGATGAACGTCGCACCTTCAAGAGGTACCGATTTGACGCTCAATGTGCCTTTGGCAGTCTCCACGACCCGCTTGCAAAACGCAAGTCCAAGCCCGTGACCAGTTCCTCGGTTAGTGGAGAAGAAGGCTTCAAAAATATGCGGCAGCGACTTGGGATTTATGCCCATGCCCTGATCAATGACAACGATGCGGCCCTTGGCTCCCGACGCGCCGACTTCGATCCGAAGGGCTCCATGCGGGAATGCAGAACTGGCTGTTTGCAGGGAATGAAGTGCGTTCTTGATCAAGTTATCCAGGACCTGCGAGAACTGTGCCAGTGATGACCGAAACCAGAATTCCCGATGAAGTGTTACCACGATGCATTGGCGCTCACGGCTGGAGCGGTATGGGTAGTTGCCAACCACCTGCTTGACCAGATCGCCCGCCGAAATCAGATCACCATCGCCTGGCAGTTGCATCAATCTTGCATTTGAAATTTGCGTATCAATCTGGTGGTTCATATTGCGTGTCAGGGCCCGCAGCCGCTCGGCCAGCTTCGCAAGTCGTTTTGCGCCATCTTCATTTCCGGCCGTCTCTGATTGCATTTGCAGCGCATCACTGATCAAGCCAGCCGTTGACAGCGGGGTGCGCAATTCGTGCGCCATGATCCCGATGGTCGTCAATGTGTTGTCAAGATGTTCACGGCGAAGGTTGGCCGAAGAGATACCTAACAACAGTGCGCAAGACCACGCGAACAGGAGAATGACCACACTGACTGCGTGCTGATTGTCTGGCTGGGCTGGCGCGGGAAGGCCCAGGATGTGAAATACCACCCAACACAGTAGCGCTCCCGCGATGGTGCCCAAGGTAGCAATGCGCCAGTCCGTCAGGTGGTAGTAGATCAATACCATTGAGCATGCACTGGCCAGCCAGGCTGCATTGCCGCCGTTGCAGAGAAACATCCAGCTAAAGAAGACGGGTAGCTCCAGCCAGATCACCACCATGGATAGGTGCTGCGTGCGCTTGCTCAATGGATATTTGCTGACAGCCGGAAGCATCAAAATCAGGCCAATAAAGCCCAAACACACACGCAACAACGGGTTTTCGTAGGGCTGAACCAGCCATTGCGACCAGATGAACCCAAACAGCGGCTGCCCGACTGATAAACCCAACCCCAGCAATCGCAGCCTCCATGGGGATGGGTGGAGAATGGGTTCCAGCGGCTGGCGCAGGAATCTCTCGCGCGCCATACTGGTCGCAGCGCGGAGGGAGAGACGATTGCCAAGGCCTGGCTTGTCCAACGGATTCACCTATGTATTAATTCGCACCCTGGAAGGGAATTCTTCAGGGTGATTGATGGTATTGTCCCCGCTTCATTTACAACTCGCTATGAAAGTGCCTGTTAACTTTGACAGTGTGAACCTGGACGGCATCATGAACGATTGGCTGTGCGCCTTGAAGGAGCACTCCGTCGAAGCGATTACCGTTCTGGGACCCGATCCATTTGGCACCAAGGAGGATCGGATCGTCCTGACCCAGCACCCGCCGCGCCTTTTGGATGCGGCCATCGCGCTGGCGGAAAGCCGCGACTTTGGAGCGCCTTGGCGTGACTCCGATGCGCCACTGGTCGCCTGGCAGGACATCGCCAAGTCATCCTACGAAAACCAGAGCCGCTGGCGCCGCCTGTGGCTAGCGCATGGCTACCAGAGTGTGGTGAGGGTGGAGTTTCCATTGCCCGCGAACAGGGCGTTTGAGTGTTTCATGTTCAGCCCGCGCGAATGGCACGACCGCAGTGAAGCCGCTGCGCTGACGTGGTCCACGCTGAACATCTGGCCGCTGCTCAAGCGTGCATTGGCAAGGGAGCGCAGCCCTTTAAGCCCCCGTGAGTGCGAATGCCTGGCGCTTGCATTTGAAGGCCTCACGGCAAAAGAAACCGGCGTTCGGCTTGGATGCAGCGAGCGGACCATCACGTTTCATGTGACCAACGCGATGGCCAAGCTCAGGGTAGATAACAAGCTGGCCGCGATTCAGCGAGCCTGCTGGTTTGGCGTAATTTAAGCCGCAGGCGGAATGCGCAGCTTCTGGCCCGGATAGATTTTGTCTGGGTGGCTGAGCATGGGCTTGTTAGCCTCAAAGATAACCGGGTATTTGGCCGCATTGCCGTAGTAGGTTTTTGCAATAGCCGACAGCGTGTCACCGCGCACCACATCGTGGTACTGGGACTCATCCGCTGGGGCCGACACAGCCAGCAAGTTGGAAACGCTCTGCACACCGCTCACATTGCCGCAGCAAAGAGCAACTTTTTCGCTGGCTTCCTGTGAAGGCGCCTCACCCTGAACTGTCACCGTACCGCTCGCACCATCAAACGCGACATCCAGACCGGATATACCGAGCTGTTGCGTTTCGATGTATGTGGCAATTGAACTGGCTGCCTGCGCGTTAAGCGTATCCAGACGGGCTTGCGCAGTTGCGTCTGCTGCGGCCGTGGCAGCGGCGTCTTCCACCTCTTTGCTGCCAAACAGCTTTTGACCAGCTTCCTTGATAAAACTGAACATTCCCATGAAATTACCCCTTAAATAGATTGATATGGAGGACCAATATACAGGTCCCCTGTGACAGCTTGCATTGAACAGGCAGGATAAACGTAAAACATATGGCTGTTAACCCGTAGATGCGACGCCCCATAAACCCGCAATAATCCCGCCCATGACCTTTCTGGCAATTGACGTCGGCAATACAAGGCTGAAATGGGCGATTTACGATGCGCCGCACACCCGGGCCACCATCCTGGCGCAGGGCGCAGAATTTCTGGAAAACATCGAAAAACTCTCCGAAGGCCCTTGGGCCAAACTGGCAACGCCTGACCACATGCTGGGGTGCATCGTGGCTGGCGACGCGGTCAAACGCCGGGTTGAGGAGCAAATGGAACTTTGGGACATATCGCCCCAATGGGTTGTATCTAGTGAGGCAGAGGCCGGCTTGGTTAACGGCTATGACCACCCGGCCCGTCTGGGCGCAGACCGGTGGGTAGCCATGATCGGCGCGCACCGGCTCATGCTGAATCAGGGGCCTCCTCGGCCTATGGTGGTAGTAATGGTGGGCACAGCGGTCACGGTGGAGGCGATTGATGCAAGCGGCAAATTTCTGGGCGGCCTGATCCTGCCAGGGCACGGAATCATGCTTCGGGCGCTGGAGGCGGGCACGGCCGGTCTGCACGTACCTACCGGCGACGTGCGGGAATTTCCGACCAACACAAGCGATGCACTCACCAGTGGTGGCACCTTCGCCATAGCTGGCGCGGTCGAGCGCATGGTCCAACACCTGCAAGCACATTGTGGTGTCAAACCCCTGTGCGTCATGACTGGCGGCGCGGGCTGGAAAATGGCGCCGAGCATGTCAGTCCGGTTTGAACTGGTAGACAACCTGATCTTTGACGGTCTTTTGGTGCTGGCTGAAACCCGCTTTGCCGCCTGATCACACGATTGGCACGGGGCAAGGGACGCTCCGCCTAGTGGGCCCGATAAGATGCTATATATTTCATAGCAACTCACGCATATCCGACGGAGGCTGGAACCCTATTTGCCTTATAAAATCAGGCTTTCAAGCCGTCTACAGCCTGAAACATCGTTTGCCGGGCCTGACTGATGATCTGACCCTTCCAGACATCGGTATCGGTATAAAACGCGTCCAGCAGACGTTGTTTGATGCCAGCTGCCTGCTCTGGGGACGCCTGCGGATGGTTGTGCAACCAGTGCTCGGCACGGAGTGCATCCAGCATGTCGGTGATGGGTACGGTGCCAAATTCCAGGGCGATGCCGGTGTATTCGGCCTGCGGGCACTCGTCGTACAGGGCGCTCCACATCAGCCCGGTCAACCTGGCCGAGGTGGATGAGCCGTCGTAAAACGAGGTGATGGGCGTGGCACCACCGCCATCCCACCAGGCGCGCGCACGGATAAGGGCCTGCGGGTCGTCCCGGCAGGAAAAGATGCGTTCGCCCGCGCCACTGGGGCCTAGCCCGGTGTGCAGGTCGATCCAGCCGATGTGATCAGCCCGGCGGCCAAACTGGTGCAAAACCTGACGGAAAACAGTGTTGCTCCAGGTTGGCGCGACTCCGCCATAGAACATGCCGTCGGCAAATGCATGTTGCCCGCGGGTGACAGCTGCCTGAAATTCGCGCAAGCCATGCTCGCCTAAATACCGCTGAATGGCTGCCGTGTTCTCCGCTGTGGGCGGCCACGTGTCCGGCAACAGCAGGGCATGTAATTGCCGGTAGGCCTCGTTGGCAGGCAAGGTCTGGGCGAAGTTCTGAAAATTGCGGTTTAGGTCCACGTTTTCGTGGGTGGTGCGGCGAAGGTGCGAAAAGCCGTAAGGGTTGAGTGCGTGGATGTACAGCACGGCCACCTCGAGCTGCCGGGCATTGGCCAGCCATTCGCCATCATGCAGCGCGAACACCTGCGCGCCGCTGCCACAGTAGCCTTCGACGCCGTGGCAGGCGCTGGAGACGATGAGCAGTTTGTCTGCGTCCGGGCGGCCGGACAATGCCACATCCATGGCAAGTGTCTCGCCATCGCGCCCCGGCAGCGGGTGGTTGAAAGATTTGATCGCTAGCCCGGCCATGGCTGCGGCCTCCAGAAACTTGACCCGCGCTTTGGCATAACTGGCTGAAAAGGCCTCGGCAATACCGATCATGCCGCCCCAATCGGTTGGGCGGCGGCGCCCAGCCAGACTTCCGCCAGCCGGACCCAGTATGTGGCGCCCAGCGGAATCAGGTCGTCGTTGAAGTCGTAACTGGGGTTGTGCAACATGCAGGGGCCGCCGCCATGGCCCATTTCGCGGTGGCTGCCGTCGCCATTGGCAATGAAGCAATAGGCGCCGGGTTTGGCCTGCAGCATGTAGGCGAAGTCCTCGGCACCCATCGTTGGCTCCTGTGCCGTGACGTTACCAACACCAACGATGTCTGTCATCACTTTCGCGGCGAAAGCCGCCTCATTTGCCGAGTTGATGGTGGGTGGATAGTTGCGGACAAATTCAAACTCACAGATCGCCCCGAAAGCCGCGCAGGTATGTTCCGAAATTTCCTTCATGCGCCGCTCAATCATGTCAAGCACCTCCAAGCTGAACGTACGCACGGTACCCTGCAACTCGCAACTGTCCGGGATGACATTGGTTGCCTCGCCGGCATGGATCATCGTGACCGAGATCACACCGGCATCCACTGGTTTCTTGTTGCGGGTAATGATGGTCTGAAAGGACTGCACGAGCTGGCAGGCGATGGGCACCGGGTCGAGCCCGTTGTGTGGCAGTGCAGCGTGGCCGCCTTTGCCGCGAATAGTGATCTTGAACTCGTTGCTGGAGGCCATGACAGGCCCAGCGCTCACTGCAAATCGGCCCACCTGATCGCCGGGCCAGTTGTGCATGCCAAATACGGCGTCCATCGGGAATTTGTCGAACAAGCCGTCCTTGATCATTTCCCTGGCACCGCCACCGCCCTCTTCGGCTGGCTGGAAGATCAGATAGACCGTGCCATCAAAATTGCGGTTTTTCGCAAAATGCTGTGCCGCCGCCAGCAACATGGCGGTGTGGCCGTCGTGCCCGCACGCGTGCATCTTGCCGGCATGGGTACTGGCATGGTCGAACGTATTGAACTCCTGCATGGGCAGGGCATCCATATCCGCGCGCAGACCAATAGCCCGGCTACTTGTGCCATTTTTGACGATGCCGACCACCCCCGTGGTTCCCAGCCCGCGGTGAATGGGAATCCCCCACTCCGTCAACTTGGCGGCCACCAGATCGGCGGTACGCACCTCCTGAAAGCACAGCTCCGGGTGCGCATGGATGTCGCGTCGCAGGCTGGCGATACCCGCTGCCTGGGTGACGATGGAATCTAGAACCTTCATGGATCCTCCTGTTGATCGCAGTCTAGCGTCTGACGGTCCGCCACGCTTCGTTTAGGTATTTTGCCGGACAATATCGCAATGAATGCAGCGACAGAGAAACCGGGATCATCAACCATCGTCATTGGCGCGTGCCCACATGATTGCCCGGACACCTGTTCACTCGCAACGACTGTAGAAAACGGCGTTGCCGTGAGGGTGAATGGCAACGCTGCGCACCCTCATACCGCTGGCGTGCTGTGCACCAAGGTATCCCGATATACCGAGCGCACATACCACCCTGACCGGTTGCTATACCCCCTTAAACGCACTGGCCCCAAAGGCTCAGGGCAGTTTGAAAGGGTGAGCTGGGAAGAAGCGTTGAATGACATTGCTGGGCGGCTGAGAGTAATTGCCTCGCGCGGCCCCGCGGCGGCACAAGCCATCCAGCCTTATAGCTATGCGGGAACCATGGGCCTGGTGCAGGGCGAAAGTATGGCCGCCAGGTTCTTCAACAAACTGGGCGCGTCTTTTCTGGACCGCACCATTTGTGCCTCGGCGGGGGGCGAAGGACTCACCCAAACACTGGGTGGCAAGGTCGGGATGCGGGTGGAGTTTTTTGCGGAATCGAAATTGATCCTGATCTGGGGCAGCAACGCCATCGCCAGCAGCGTCCATTTTTGGCGGCACGCCCAGGCAGCCAAACGCAATGGCGCCAAACTGATATGCATTGACCCTCGTCGCAGTGAAACTGCAGACAAATGCCATGAGCATATTGCGCTCTTGCCCGGCACGGACGCAGCACTTGCGTTAGCCATCATGCATGAGTTGATCCAGCATGACTGGCTGGATCACGACTACCTGGACCAGCACACGCTGGGTTGGGATCTGTTGCGCGAGCGTGCCCTTCAGTGGAGCCCCGAACGTGCGGCGGTGATTTGCGGCATCCCGGTCGACCAAATCCGCTCCTTGGCCAAAGATTACGGCACGTGCGCGATGCAGGGTGAGCCGGTAGCCATCCGCATGAACTATGGCCTGCAGCGTGTGCGTGGCGGAGGCAATGCTGTGCGTGCTATTGCGTGCCTGCCAGCGATGGTCGGCGCCTGGCGTCACCGGGCTGGCGGCGTCCTGTTATCAAGCTCAGGCATGTTCCCCGTTGATCGTGAGGCACTGCAACGCAATGACCTGCTGAACGGCCGGACACCGCGCACCATCAATATGGCCACGATTGGTGACGACCTCCTGCGACCGGCATCCGCGTCGTTCGGACCTGCGATAGAAGCGCTGATTGTCTACAACAGTAATCCGGTCGCGGTTGCGCCCGAGTCTGCCAAAGTAGTTCAGGGGTTTTCAAGACAAGATCTATTCACCGTCGTGCTGGAGCATTTCCAGACGGACACCGCTGACTACGCCGACTATGTGTTGCCAGCCACTACTCAGCTGGAACATTGGGATGTGCACTTGAGTTATGGCCATACAGATGTGTTACTTAATCGACCGGCTATTGCTCCTGTAGGCGAAGCGAAACCGAATACAGAAATCTTTCGGGAACTGGCACTTCGCATGCAGTTCAATGAGGCTTGTTTTCGCGAAGACGACCTCAGTCTCTGCCGCACTGCGTACGGCACACAAGTCGACTTTGAGAAGCTTCTGAACCAGGGGTTTGCATCTTTACAGGTGCCGGAGGCACCTTTTTCGCATGGTAATTTCCCCACACCATCCGGAAAGTGTGAGTTTTTCAGTGCTCGACTGGCTGGTGAAGGCAAAGATGGTTTACCCGATCATGTGCCCAACTACGAGGCATTCGGCACTTCGGCTCACTTTCCTTTGGCGATGATCTCACCTCCTGCACGCAACTTCCTGAACTCCACATTTGTGAACGTCACGAGTCTTCGCGATATCGAAGGAGAGCCTTTGCTTGAAATTCACGCACAGGACGCTCAAACCCGAGGCATTCAATCAGGTTCCATCGTCAGGGTTTACAACCTGCGGGGGGAATACCGTTGCCGAGTTCAGATTTCAAGACGAGCCCGTGCCGGCGTAGTCGTTGGCCTTGGCATCTGGTGGCGCAAACTGGGCATGGATGGCAAAAACGTAAACGAGGTGACGAGTCAGCGCCTGACCGACATGGGGCGGGCTCCAACGTTTTATGACTGCCTGGTCGAAGTTGAAGCGATCTCAAAAGACTGATTGTCGCCAGGACCGTACAGAAACAGAAACGCCCACATAAGTGGGCGTTTCTGTTAGCGAAAATCGCTATTTTTTGGTTGCGCGAGGAGGATTTGAACCTCCGACCTTTGGGTTATGAGCCCAACGAGCTACCAAGCTGCTCCATCGCGCGGTAATCTGTAAGTATACCCTATTAAGCCTTCACTGCCTCGGCAGCAGGAGCTTCCACGACTTCTGGGCGGTCAACTAACTCAACCAAAGCCATTGGTGCATTGTCGCCAACGCGAAAACCCATTTTCAGGATACGTGTGTAGCCACCTGGACGAGCCTTAAAACGCGGGCCAAGGTCGTTGAACAGCTTGGTAACGCTGTCGCGGTCGCGCAGACGATCAAATGCAAGGCGGCGGTTGGCAACCGTTGCCTCTTTAGCCAATGTGATCATGGGCTCAACCACGCGTCGTAGTTCCTTGGCCTTCGGCAATGTGGTCTTGATGACTTCATGTTCAATGAGCGAATTCATCATGTTGCGCAACATGGCGAGGCGGTGCTCGCTGGTGCGGTTGAGTTTACGTAGTCCGTGTCCGTGACGCATGGTGCTTATCCTTTAATTTATGTATGAGGCAGCCGTATCAGGTACTGCCCTTGGCACTGAGCCCTTTATTGGGCCGTTTCTCTATCTAACGCTTTTCGAGAGCCGCGGGTGGCCAGCTTTCCAGTTTCATTCCCAAGGTGAGGCCGCGGGATGCCAACACCTCCTTAATCTCGTTCAACGACTTGCGGCCCAGATTAGGAGTCTTCAACAACTCATTCTCCGTGCGCTGAATCAGGTCGCCGATGTAGTAAATATTCTCTGCCTTGAGACAGTTTGCAGAACGAACGGTCAACTCAAGTTCGTCCACAGGACGCAGCAGGATAGGATCAAACTGCGCATTGCCGCGGGGAGCGGGGGAGTCGAAAGCTGCAAGTTCGCTACCTTCAAGTTGTGCAAATACTGCCAACTGCTCTACCAATATTTTGGCAGAAGCGCGAACGGCATCCTCTGCAGTGATAGCACCGTTGGTTTCAATCTCGACAACCAGTTTGTCCAAATCGGTGCGTTGCTCGACTCGAGCACTCTCAACCGTGTAGCTAACACGCTTTACCGGGGAGAAAGATGCGTCAAGGACGATGCGACCAATGGATTTATTCGGCTCGTCACCGTGGCGGCGAATCGTACCTGGAACATATCCACGACCCTTTTCAACCTTGATTTGCATGTCAAGCTTGCCACCATGAGAAAGGTTGGCAATGACGTGGTCAGGATTGATGATTTCGACATCATGTGGCGTCTGTATGTCCGCAGCGGTCACAACGCCTTCGCCGTCTTTGCGCAGGCTTAACGTTACTTCCTCGCGGTTGTGCAGTTTAAAAACTACACCCTTCAGATTCAACAAAATGTTGACGACGTCTTCTTGGACGCCGTCAATCGACGAGTACTCGTGCAGAACACCAGCAATCGTGACTTCAGTGGCAGCGAATCCGGGCATGGACGACAAAAGCACCCGGCGCAACGCATTGCCCAAGGTGTGACCATAGCCGCGCTCAAAGGGCTCCAAAGCCACTTTGGCACGGTTGGTGCCCAACTGTTCTACATTGATTGTTTTTGGTTTCAGCAGATTATTTTGCATGCGGACTTCCTCTCAATACCCCCGGCTCGTTACACCGGTAAGGCTGGTGAAGCACCTGACCCACAGATCTCCATGAGCCAGGAACGATAACTAACAAAGACCAGAATTAACGTGAGTACAACTCGACAATCAGTGACTCATTGATGTCAGAAGCAAATTGATCCCGGTCCGGAACCTTTTTGAAGGTACCTTCGGCTTTATCAATGCTCACTTCGACCCAGGCTGGCATGCCAACTTGTTGTGCCAGTTGCAGCGCCTCAACAATGCGATTCTGCTTCTTGGATTTGTCACGGACAGCCACAACATCACCGGTCTTAACCGAATAAGACGGGATGTTTACCGTGTTACCGTTGACGGTGATTGCTTTGTGGGATACCAACTGACGTGCTTCAGCGCGGGTGGAGCCGAAGCCCATGCGGTACACCACGTTGTCCAGCCGGGATTCCAACAGAAACATCAGGTTAGCGCCTGTGTTGCCCTTGCGACGATCAGCCTCTTCAAAGTAACGACGGAACTGACGCTCCAGCACACCATACATGCGCTTGACCTTTTGCTTCTCGCGAAGCTGCAGGCCATAGTCGGACGTACGAGCACCTGACGTCCGTCCGTGTTGACCGGGCTTGGAGTCAAATTTTGCCTTGTCACCGATAGAGCGACGGGCACTCTTCAGAAACAGGTCTGTGCCTTCACGGCGGGATAGTTTGGCCTTGGGGCCTAGATAGCGTGCCACTTGAACTTCCTTTTATGTCATCTGCCACAGCAAGCTGTGGGAGCCATCAGTCGCAGACCAATGGCGGTGGGCTTGGTTGAGAGAAACTAAATACGACGACGCTTTTGAGGGCGGCAGCCGTTGTGCGGAACAGGTGTCACGTCCGCAATCATGTTGATGCGAATGCCCAATGCCGCGAGAGCACGAACCGACGATTCACGACCTGGCCCTGGGCCTTTGATTTCAACGTCAAGATTCTTGATGCCTTGCTCCACAGCGGCACGCCCAGCCACCTCAGAGGCCACCTGCGCAGCAAATGGAGTGGATTTGCGTGAGCCTTTGAAGCCTTGGCCACCGGATGACGCCCATGACAAAGCATTGCCCTGACGGTCTGTAATCGTGATGATGGTATTGTTGAACGACGCGTGCACGTGTGCAACACCATCGGCAACGTTCTTGCGAACTTTCTTGCGTACACGCTGGGCAGCGTTATTGGCGGGAGCTTTTGCCATAGTGATCTTTCAATGCCTGTTATTTCTTC
>ERZ795056.5735-NODE-5735-length-12332-cov-5.962124_pt1 | contig 12332 bp, 9 predicted proteins | sample MGYA00375140_ERZ795056 | MGnify/ENA primary metagenome ERZ795056 (study PRJEB30185, sample SAMN05720227) | activated sludge metagenome | isolation source: Anaerobic digester | place: USA | collected 2015-03-09 ...
CGGGAGGACGCCGGGGCGGCAGCGGCGGCAGGTTTCACGGGGGGCGGAGGCGCGCCCAAAGCGATGAAGGTTTCGCACGGGGCGGCGATGTTCGTTTCTTTTCTCTTGTTGGGTATTTATGTGGTTGCGACCGGGGTTAAGCGCAGATACAAAACTGCGGCGGCCTCTATTAAGTTTGATTGGAAAAAGCATGTGTTCAGAGGGAAACTGTATGTTGTGATAACGCTTGCCGGATTTGGCGGAGGACTGCTTATCTACGCGCTGGACGGATTCGGCGCTCCCGGCCCGCATTTTATCGCGGGCGCGGCGGTGGCGTCTCTGTACCTTATCGGGGGAATCGCGGGGCTTCGCCTTTCGCGTGGAAAAGCGCCTGCGGGCATGAAACATCTTCATTTTGCGGCAACTATTTCAGCGACAATAATTTATCTTTTCAGCATCGTGTCCGGCGTGTCTTTGGCGATCAAATCGTAGGAAGAAAAGAAGGATAAGGAAAGAGCAAACAAGGAATACAAAGAATGGCTGCCGCCTGCGGCGGTTGGGGGAAACCCTTTGAAAAGGGTTGTCCCCCAAACCCCTTTCCAAAACTTTTTATTTTTGTTTGTAAATAGCTGATACGCAATATGTGTCATTTGCCGCGACCGAACGCGCATCTGCGCTGGAAAAACCGTTTTTATTTCCTAAAAACGCTAATGTGGGGGTTGAAGACTATGGTTTCGGAGTCGGTGACGATGGCGTCGATTTTTCTGTCGTGTTCGCCGGTCGGGACGGAGTCGAGAAGCTGAAAAGAGAAAGCGAGAGCGACGAGGGGGACGCCGGGGCGGAGGCGGGAGACGAATCTGTCGTAGAAGCCGCCGCCGTAGCCGAGGCGGTTGCCGGAGCGGTCGAACGCGAGTCCGGGCATGGCCACAAAGTCGAGTTCCAGAGGGGAAACAGGGCGCATGAATTCAGGTTTAGGCTCAGGGACGCCATATGCGCCTTCCGCAAGTTCGGCGTCGAAATCTTTCAGTTCCGATGGAACAAGCTCGCGCTCTTTGATTTTCGTGACTGGAACGGCGACGCGTTTGCCGGAGGAGAGGGATTTTTTTATCATGCCTTCGGTGAGGACTTCGCTGCGGAACGAAACGAAGAACAAAGGGAACGAGCAAGAGGCGAAAGGGTGGAAGTCGAACAGGCGGCGTTCGACAGAGGAGCTGAGGGCGGCAAGCCGGCTATGAGAGAGGGCGTCGCGCGCGGCGGATACCTGTTCGCGGACTTGTTTTTTTGTCATCATCGAGAAGACCTCCGGAGAGCGGGTTGATATCTCGCGAATAATGAAAGCGCGTGGCAAAACGCGGTCAGTCCGCGAGTCCGTCGCGCCCTTCCATTTCTTGGTCGGCGGCGAGTTTCACAGTGATAATATAATTCATAATCTCGCGAATCGCGTGGGAGGGGCGGAAATTTTCGTGCATGAGGCGGACGCGGTCGGGGAGATAAACGACTTCAATCGACATATCCGAAGGGTAAGGGGCCTCGCGGAATTTTTTGAACGAGGCGTCGTCGCTGAAAGTGATGTCGGTGAGGCCGCCGGAGGCGTATGTTTTCACGCGGTCCACGCCGATATCCGGTGCGATGAGCCGGATTTTGGATTGGGCGAAGAAGTTTGCGAGAGGGGCCGGGGCTGGGCCGCAGCTTTCGATAATTTCTTCGAGGACCTCATCGAGCGCGTCCGTCGAGGAGCATGAAGAAATCTTTTTGTAAAAGGCCGCGCGTTGGGCGGGGTCTTCGACGTAGTCTTCAGGGATGAACGAATCGGCGGCGAGTTCGACTTCGACGGGAGAGGGACGAAGAGAGGGAAGGCCCTTAAATCTATCGACGCTTTCCGCGAGCATCTGGCAGTATAGGTTGAAGCCGACCTCGGTGATGAAGCCGTGTTGTTCGCCGCCGAGGAGGCTGCCTGCGCCGCGAAGTTCGAGGTCTTTCATGGCTAGCCTAAAACCGGAGCCGAGTTCGGCGAACTCGCGGATGGCGTCAAGGCGGGCGCGGGCTTTGCCGCTTAGCGACTCGGCGGGCGAGTGGAAAAAGTAAGCGTAGGCCTGTTTATACGACCTGCCGACGCGCCCCCGCAACTGGTACAACTGCGACAGGCCGAAGTTTTCGGCGGCGTTGACGACGAGCGTGTTGACGTTGGGTATGTCGAGTCCGTTTTCTATGATAGTGGTGCTGACGAGGATGTCGTATTCATTGTTGTAGAAGCTTATCATTGTTGATTTGATTTGTTTTTCGGGCATTTTGCCGTGGCATACGACAGTCCGCGCGTCGGGGAACATCTCGTCGAGGAGGGCCTTGACGGAGGAGATGGTCTCGATGTTGTTGTGGACGAAATATACTTGGCCGCGGCGCGCCAGTTCGCGCCCGACGGCGACGTAAAGGGAGTCGCGGTTCCATTCCTCGACGAAAGTGAGGGCGGCCTTGCGGTCTTCGGGGGGCGTCTCGATGACGCTCATGTCGCGCAGGCCGATCATTGACATATTTAGGGTGCGGGGGATGGGGGTGGCGGTGAGGGTGAGCGCGTCAACGTTGCTTTTCAGCATTTTGAGGGCTTCTTTGTGTTTGACGCCGAAGCGCTGTTCCTCGTCGATTATCAGAAGCCCGGCGTCCTTGAAGAGAACGTCTTTGGAAAGCAGCCTGTGAGTGCCGATGACGATGTCGATTTCCCCGGCGGCGAGCCGCTTGAGGATGTCTTTCTGCTCTTTTGCGGACCTGAATCTTGAGATGACCTCGACTGAGACTGGGAAACGCGAGAGGCGCTCGCGGAAAGTTTCGGCGTGCTGGTGCGCGAGGATGGTGGTGGGGGCGAGGATGGCGACCTGTTTTTTATCGAGAGCGGCCTTGAACGCGGCGCGGACGGCTACCTCGGTTTTGCCGTACCCGACGTCGCCGTACACCAGCCTGTCCATAGGGGCGGAGCGTTCCATATCCTTGAAAGTCTCCTCGATGGCGCGCTGCTGGTCGGCTGTTTCCTCGAATGGGAACGAAGCCGCCAGTTCGCGCATGAAGATATTGTCGCCTGAGAATGCGTGGCCGGGAGCATTCTCGCGTTCGGAGTACAGGCGAAAAAGCTGTGCGGCGAGTTCCTCGACTTTCTTGCGCACCCTGCGCTTGACGGCCTCCCAGCGCCCGGAGTGAAGCGGGTAGACGCGGGGTAGAGCAGCCTCGCCGCCTACGTATTTTTCGATGCGGCCTATCTGTTCGACGGGGACGAACAATTCGTCGCCGCGCGCGTATTTGATTCTGAAAAAATCCTTGCCGTGGCCGTCGCCGAGCTGGCGGCGGCAGATGCCTGCGTACAGGCCGATGCCGTGATCGACGTGCACGACGTAGTCGCCCTCCTTGATGTCCTCCGGGGCGAGGATGGGGGCGCGGTCTTTGGGGCGGGAGGGTCTTGCGGCGCGTTTTTTAGCTGCGGGCGCGCGCCTGAACATCTCGGCGTCGGTGAAGGCTGACATCTCGCCCGCGATGGAGAACCCGCCTCTGAGGTCGCCGCTCATCACGTTGGCGGACGTTATCCCTTCGTCTTCGAGGTATCGTTCGAGCCTGTCCCTGTATTTTGAGATGACGAAGACGTCCGCGCGGCCTGATTCCTCGCGGATGCGGGCGGCGATATCGGAGAGGCTGATTGGCAACGGAGGCAGCGGGCTAAGAGGAAGCCGCAATCCTGCGGCGGGCGCGCCGGGGGGGTCGAGAGAGACTGACGGAAGCGATATGGTTCCTCCGTCCGCTTCGTAGAACCCGGCGGCCATTTCCTCTGTGTCCGTAAATTCGTTGCGTTGCAGCCACACGGAAGCGACCTCGCGGCGGCGGCGGGTTTCATCAGCGGCGCGGCGGGCGTCCACCCGCATGAGGATAGAGAAGGCGTCCGGGCGCGCCGGCCCGCGTAGGCATCCGAAAGTTTCGGGATAGAGGATGGAGGCGTCGAAGAACGCGCGGCGCTCGGCGAGCGCGCGGTGGTCGCGGCGGAGGGAGTCGAAAGAAGCGTCCTCGCCGGCTGGCTCCATCTCGTGGCACGGGCAGGCGGTCGCCTCGCGGAGCCGTTCGCCGGAGCGGAGCGTTTCGATGTTGAGAGCGCGGATTTCCTCGATGGCGTTGCCGGACATTTCGAGCCTGACGGGGGAGTCGCCCTGAGCCGGTGCGATATCGATGACGCCGCCGCGGACGCAGAACTCGCCCTCGCGCTCGACGGAGCGGCGGCGCTGATAGCCGGCGGCGACGAGCGCGCCGACAAGTTCCTCCATCGGCCACGAGTCGCCTTCCCGCAACACGGCGGTCAGTTCGGCGAACCGGGCGGCGGGCATGGTTTTCCGCCGCAGCGCGTCTTCCGTGGAAACGAGCCACAGGCGCGGCCCGTTCAGGCGAGGGGCGTAGATAGCGCGCAATGCCCTGACGCGGGCCGCGCGGCGGCGGCGCAGAGAGTCCGGCGCGGTGTCTATCTCGCACACATCGTAGTCCGGAAACGCGACGATGTCCCAGCGGCCCTCAAGGCCGGACTGTTCGAGCAGGCCGGAGATGTCCCGCTCGAACAGGGCCACCGAGTCCTCGTCCGGCAGCGTCGTTGCGATATCGCCGCCGCAGTCGTCCGCGAGCGCGGCGCAGAACAGCAGAAGCGCGACGCCGTCTAGCGGAGAAACGGAGACCCCCGCGCCTCTCGACGCCTCGGTCAGAGCGCGAGACACGCTATCGTTTTCTCTGAATCTGTCCAGCAGGCTCACGGCGGAAACAGCCCTCAATCGAATTCAAGCTCTCCGCCCCTGCGCGCTCTCGCGACGGGGAGTCCGAGCAATTTTTTCATTTCTTTAGCGTTCTTCGGCGCGTTGCCGAAGTGGCAGTTATTGAAGAACATCAGCACGCTTTCACAGCGCGCCGAAAGCGACTCGATCTTAGGGACCCATTCGAGCAGTTCGCGCTCAGAATAGTCGTATAGATACCTGTCCGAGCCGGGGCGCGGAGTCCACCAGTCGTCGGAGTTGCGGCCATGGAATCGGACGTAGGCTGTGGGAGCGGTGGCCTCTGCGACCGGCGGCATCAGGCCCTTTAGTTGCGGTTCGTCAACGCTGCACCACCCCGCCCGCATCGCTCTCAACTCCTCAAACGTCTCCGGTCCCAGCCATGAATCATGCCTGAACTCGGCGAAAAAGGGAAATCTTTCCAGCCTGCTTCTAGCGAGGCGCAGGTATGAAAGGTTGTCGTCCGAGCGTCGGAACTCGTACGGGAACTGGGCCAGCAGGCCGAGAAGCCTGCCGCTTTCCTCAAGCGGGCGCAGGGCTTGCGCAAAGTCGGCAAAGGGGAACGCCGAGCCGTCGCGCCCGTGCGTCATCGACGCGTGGAGTTTGACGACGAAGCCGAAATCCGGGTCGGTGGCGCGAACCATCCCGGCGAACATCCGCGCCGTCGGCATCCTGTAATACGAGGAATTGATTTCCACCGCGTCGAAGAAGCCGGAGTAATACTCGAGCATCCGGGACGCGGAGATGGATTCCGGGTAGAAAGGGCCGCGCCAGTCCTTGAAACTGAAGCCGGAAGCGCCGACGCGGACGTTGTCAAAAGCCGCCACTGTTTTTGCCTTTCAGCTCCACGAAAACGACGCCGCCCGCCTGACCGCGCGAGAGGGAGCCGTCCGGGTTCTTTTTTACGCGGAACATGTCGCCGCGCGACTGCGGATAAAGCAGGACGCCGCCGGGTTTCAACTGTTCGAGCAGGGGCGATTCGTCGAAGCCGAACCCCGCGCCCGCCGCGAAGTATATCCTGTCGAAAGGCGCGCGGGCCGCAAGCCCGGCCGATCCGTCTCCTGTAATCACCTCGATGTCCGCGCCGAAGCTGAACGCGGCGAGGTTCGCGCGCGCGGTCTCCGCCAGTTCGGGAAGAAACTCAACAGCGAAAAGAGAGCCGCCGGGGGAAATGAGGGAGGCCGTCACGGCGGCGCTATATCCGCAACCCGCGCCGACTTCGAGGACCCGCATGCCCGGAGCCAGTTCGAGCATCGTCGCCATCGCAGCCACCATGCTCGGCTGCGAGCACGTCTGCTCCGACCCGATGGGAATCGGCGCGTCGACATATACTTCGCGCGCGCCGGGCGGCGCGAATTCGCCGCGGTCGATTCCGCGCATGGCCTTGACGACTGAAGCGTCGAACTGCAGTATGCCTAGATACAGCCATCTCGAAGCCACCGCGTCGCACAGCGCGCCGTTGTTGCGATAAGCTGTCGCCATGTTTATCCCTGCTCTCCGACGCTTTAAGTATAAACCGATTCGGAATTGTTTTTAAGTCGCGGCGGCGCAGAGCGCGGCGAGGGGTGTCACTCGCCGTCGACGAAGGCTGCGGGCATGTGAACGGCGGTCAGCCTGCCCCGCTCGTCCGGGCTGACGGCGACCACATCGAAGCGGCCTCGAAGCCCGGTCAGCCTCTTGTGTTTCATGTAGGCGTTGGCGAGCTTGACGATTTTCTTCTGTTTCGCGGGAGTCACCGCTAGTTGAGGAGGCCCGTATAGGCCGCTCGCGCGGGTTTTCACCTCCACAAACGCGATGAGGTCTCCTTTTCTGGCGACGATGTCCAGTTCGCCGATGCCGCACGACCAGTTCGTGTCGAGGATGATGAAGCCCTGTTTTTTGAGAGCGCGGACGGCAAGTTTTTCGCCCTTGGCGCCGAGAGGTTTGCGCGGGTCGCGGGCGCGGTCTTGAGGATCCGTCATCGCTCAAGAGCCTCCTTCACGGGAGCGAAAGAGCGGCGGTGGATGGGGCACGGCCCAAGCCTGCGCAACGCCTCCATGTGTTCGGAGGTTCCGTACCCCTTGTTGCGGGCGAACCCGTAGCCGGGATAAATCTCGTCGTACTCGACCATCATGCGGTCGCGGGTCACTTTCGCCAGAATCGACGCCGCCGCCACCGAGCAGCAGAGCGAGTCGCCGCCGACCAGCGCGTGTTGCGCAATGTCAATATCTATCCTCGCGTTCCCGTCGATGTACGCGAAATCAGCGGCCGGAGAAAGGCCTTCGACGGCTAGCTTCATGGCGTAGAGCGCGGCGCGGTAGATGTTAATCCTGTCTATTTCAGGAGCGCCGATTGTGATTATCGAGCGCGCGGCCGAGCTTTCGATTATCGTTTCATATATCCGTTCGCGGCGTTTCGGGGCGATTTTTTTCGAGTCGCGAATCCCGGCGCCGACGCAACCGTCCGAGATGACGACGGCGGCGGCCACGACAGGCCCCGCGAGCGGGCCGCGCCCGGCCTCGTCCGCTCCCGCAACCCGGCTGAATCCGCAAGATATCGCCGCTATCTCGAACGACTGCGAAAGTCCTCTGTTCTTTTTCGCCATAACGGGAACATGATATCACAAACGGAGCCGCGCATGGGGGGCGGGCTGTTTTTTTCGCTAGCGCGCTGTCCGCCGGATGTCCTGATGCCGGGTTATTGTATATTGAATTCTGATTTGACGGCGTCGATTATCTCGTCCGTGAAAGACTCGGCGGAGGCGGCGTCCCATGTCTCCACCATGACCCTGATGAGCGGTTCCGTGCCAGACGGCCGCACGACCACCCTTCCGCTGTCGGCTAGGCGTTTTTCCACTTCCGCCACTTTGTCTTGTATGTTTTTGCTCTGGTAGAAGGCGTCCCGGTCGGGGACCCTGACATTTTTCAGGAATTGGGCCGAGCGTTTCATCGCGGTCTGCTCAGAGAACGGAGCTTTAGACGCGCAGGCGCAGCGCAGGGCTTGAGCGGCGGACAGCAGGCCGTCTCCCGTCGTGGCGTGGTCGAGGAAGATAATGTGGCCCGACTGCTCGCCGCCGATGTTGTAGCCGCCCTTGAGCATTTCGCGCAGCACGAACTTGTCGCCCACCGGAGTCCTCAGCATGCGCGCGCCGATATCTTTGAGGGCGGCTTCGAAGCCCATGTTCGACATGACGGTGGCGACCACGGTGTCGCCCGAGAGTTTTCCCTCGGCCTTCATGCGGCGCGCGCACAGCAGCATCAACTGGTCTCCGTCCACCACCGCGCCGGTCTCGTCAACGAACAGGACGCGGTCGGCGTCGCCGTCGAAAGCGAAACCGAGCGCGGCTCCGGTCTCGCGCACTTTTGCGGCGATTATCTCGGGCTTGGTCGAGCCGCAGTCCACGTTTATCTTCAGCCCGTCTTCGTCCGAGTTTATGAACACGACTTCCTCGGCGGAGTCCTTGAACACCCGCTTGGCGTATCTTGAGGCGGCCCCGCACGCGCAGTCCACCACAATCGTCCCTTCCAAGAACACTCCGCGAAGAAGCCTTCGCAGGTAGTCCACGTAAGTTCCGGCGGTCTTGCTTTTGTCGACGAACCTGCCGACAGCCGCGCCGGGAGCCGGCTTGATGCCGCCGCCGTTGGCCTGTATCAGCGCCTCGATCGCCTCTTCGTCCGCGTCTTCCAGCTTGTAGCCGTCCGCCGAGAATATCTTAATTCCATTGTCCTCCACCGGATTGTGAGAGGCCGATATCATAATGCCGCAGTCGCAGTTGAGCGCGCGGGTCATGTGCGCGAGCGCGGGCGTGGGCGTGATGCCGATCCGCCACGCGTCCACCCCGACGGACGTTATCCCGGCAACAAGCGCCGTCTCTATCATGTCTCCGGACACCCGAGTGTCTTTGCCGACCAGCGCCCTGCGCGCCGAGCCTTTTTTCGACACCGACATGTAGTGCGCGACGCATCGCCCGACTGTGAGCGCCACGTCGGCGGTCAGCTCCAGATTCGCCACTCCGCGAATTCCGTCCGTTCCGAATTTTATCTTTTTTCCGCCTGTTCCGTTCGAGGTCATTGTCGCTGTTTCCCCTGTTGTGATATCTGGACTCTTATTTTCTGGTCGAGCGTTTTTATCGATGCCGTCTCCGCGAGTTTTGAGAGCGCGGCGTGCGGCTCGGTCTCATGTTCTCCGGCTCCCAGCCCCGCAAGGTCCACGAACGCCGAGATGTCCGACGCCCGAATCTGGTTGACATCCCTCGCCGGGCCTGTCACCAGCACGTCCACCCCGCCCGGCAAAAGCGTCGCAGAACAGCCCCTGCACAGATTTATTTGCGACAGCGTGACGGTGAACTCGCGCGACACCGTCTTGTCCGCCGAGCACGTCAGCGTTATCTGCGAGAAGCCTGCCGACACTCCGTCGGGAAGCAAAATGTCTATCGGATACACGCCGCCGGATTCGCATTTTCCAAGATCGAACTCGGAGGTCGTCACGAATTTCACCGCCGCCAGCGCGGTCTCCTCTCCCGTAAGCTCTATAGACGACGGGAAGAACTCCGCCGCAGGGAAATCTCTGAGGATGTCGCCCCCGACGAACGCTGGCTTAATCGGGACGCTGTTGGTGCGGACGCTTTCGACCGGAACGCGGATGTTCGCGCGCGCGGGCGACACCGTCACTCCGCCGACGACCGCGCCGGATTCGTTCACCGCCCTCAGCGCGGCCTCCGCCGTAAACGTTTCCCGCCTGTCGTCCAGAGACACCGGCGCGATAACGCGGGCGACGTCCCCGACATCTTCCCTCTCGCCGTAGATGGTGGCGCGATCGGGCCGGACCGCGATGTCGCCGCCGAGCCTGTACCCTTCGGGAAGCTCTCCTATGAACTGAATGGAGACCACGGTTTCCGCCGAGTGCGTCCTCTCCAGCTCGACCGTTACCGACGGCAGGCGTCCGTGCGGGCGCGCAGCGGTTCCGGTGTCGATTCTTAATGTCACGTCATGCGTTCCTTCGTCCAGCCCTTCGAGGTTCGCCGTCGCTTCTATGTTTTTAGATGTAAGTTTTTCAAGCAGCCGGGAGTCCGCCCGCAGCTTTACGCTCGCAGTTTCCGGAGCCTCGACAATCCGCAGTCCGGGCGACAGGTTCTCATAGACAACGGTCGGGGTGAAAGAGGCGGTCGCCATCGGCCTCTGCCCCGCGTATATGAACCACCACACCCCGAACCCGGTAAGCAACGCTACTATCTTCGTCTTATAGTTGTTAAGCAGCAACGCTTTCAGGCTCATGTCCGCGTCTTCGCTTTCTCCGCGCGCCGGGAGGAGAATCCCGTGCCCTGCGTTATGCATATCGAATACAGAAGCTCGCGAAGCGCGTCCGGCTTGATGTCCCTTATCAGCTTTCCGCTGTGCGCGAGCGATATGAATCCCGTTTCCTCCGAAACCACCAGCGATACCGCATCGGACACTTCGGACACGCCGAGCGCGGCCCTGTGTCTTGAGCCGACCTCCTGCGGAAGCTGCGGGTTTTCCGACAGCGGCAGGAAACACCCGGCGGCCATCACCCTGTTTCCCCTAACCAACGTCGCCCCGTCGTGCAGAAACGTGTGCGGGAAGAATATCGTCTTCAGCAGTTCGGGCGACAGCCGGGCATCAAGCTCGGTTCCGCTCCTCGTGTATTCGTCCAGAGGCGTTTCCTGCTCCAGCACTATCAGAGCGCCCATCTTCACTATCGCCAGATCCTCGGTCGTCACCACCAGAGAGTGTATCAGTTTGATGATGTCCTCTTTCTCCAGCCCGCCCAGCCTGCGCTGCCAGAACCCGCGCCGCCCCATGTGTTCGAGCGCCCGCCTCAACTCCGGCTGAAACACTATCAGCAGCGCGATAAGTATCACCGCGCTCAGTCCCTGAAGAATGAAAAATATGGTGTCCAGCTTCAGTATGCCCGCGAGCGCCGCGAACAGCAGCAGCACTCCCAGCCCGCGCAGGATCGCCACCGCCCTCGTCCTCTGCAGAAACGATATGATGTAATACACGGCCACGCTGATGATGACTATCTCAAGCGCCGCTTTCGCCATCTCCAGCGGCGTCATCCCAGTCGGGAAGTTGAGAAGCTGCGTGAAATCGCTCATTTTTCGCCGTTCTTGTTCCTATGATATTTTTTCAATTGGCCTCTCACCGAAGCCGGAGACGCCGCTCCGGGAGCCTTGCGCCGCCCCATCGCCGCCCGCGCGTCCAGCGCCTTCCGAACATCGCTTCCGAACATCGGCGAGAACGCCGCGAACTCCTCGTCCGTCAAGTCCCCGAACTCCTTGCCAGCGTCGATGCAATGCCTCACCAGCCTGCCCACCACCGAGTGCGCTTCCCGGAACGGCATACCTCGCAGCGCCAGATAGTCCGTCAGGTCCACCGCATTGAGAAAACCCGTCTGAGCGGCCTTCTCCATAGCAGCCGTGTTGAACTTGGCGCCGGAGACCAGCTTTGCGTACAGCCGTAGACACGCCGCGGTCGTCCGCGCCGCGTCAAACGCCGGCTCCTTGTCCTCCTGCATGTCCCTGTTATACGCAAGCGGCAACCCCTTCATCGTCATCAACAGAGACATCAACGCCCCGGTCACGCGTCCGCTCTTTCCTCGTATCAGTTCCGCCACGTCCGGGTTCTTCTTCTGCGGCATTATGCTGCTCCCGGTGCAAAGCGCGTCCGGCAAATCCACAAAACCGAATTCGGATGTCATCCATATTATCAATTCCTCGCACGCGCGGCTCAGATGTATCATGCACACCGCGCACGCGGATAGAAACTCGAGCAGAAAATCCCGGTCTGACACCGCGTCCATGCTGTTTGGAGCCGTCGCCGAAAAACCCAGCGCAGCCGCCGTCAGCGCCGGGTTCACCGGCAACGCCGAACCCGCCAGCGCCCCCGCCCCCAGCGGCAGCGCGTCCATCCTCGCAGCGCAGTCCGCGAACCTGCCCGCGTCCCTTTCCAGCATGTGATAGTACGCCATCAGATGATGCCCCAGAGGAACCGCCTGCGCCCTCTGCAAGTGCGTGTATCCGGGCATCACGTCGTCCGCGTGCTCCGCCGCCCGCGCCGCAAGCGCCTCCTGCGCCCCTCTGACGGCCCGCGTTATCTCCTCCACAGCCGCGCGAATATACAGCTTCATATCCGTCGCCACTTGGTCGTTACGCGAACGCGCCGTGTGCAGTTTCCCCGCCGCCGGCCCTATCAACTCCGCCAACCGCGTCTCCACATTCATGTGCACATCCTCAAGCTCGCTCTTGAACTCGAACTGTCCGGACTTGATTTCCGAGCCAATCGCCTTCAGCCCGGACACGATTTCCTTCAGGTCTTTCTTCGATATCAGGCCGCAGTTCTGCAGCATCGCCGCGTGCGCCAGCGATTGCTCAATGTCAAATTTCGCAAGCTCCCGGTCGAAATGAACCGACGCCGTGAACGCCTCCACTTCAGGGTCCGCCCCGCCTTTGAACCTGCCGCCCCATGGTTTTTCATTGAGTTTCTTCTTCGCCATAATCAGATTATCTCCGGGCCGCGCCTCTTTCTTGAACAATAACCAGAGCCGCCGCCCCGCGATTCGCGCGCGCTCGCGCCT